>Ga0208826_1000008_pt1 | contig 333145 bp, 305 predicted proteins | sample AD_UKC115_MetaG_FD_184451 | JGI IMG/M metagenome (GOLD analysis project Ga0208826, IMG submission 184451) | Active sludge microbial communities of municipal wastewater-treating anaerobic digesters from Hong Kong - AD_UKC115_MetaG (SPAdes)... | ecosystem: Engineered > Bioreactor > Anaerobic >...
TATTGTATGGGCCGCAACCCTTGATGATGGCTGAGGTCATGCCATTTACTCTGGCGCCTGTTCATTGACACCCTTGAACCTTAAAGATTCCACACAATGAATTTACACCATTGACAGAGACGCTAACGGCTTTTCTCCAGTGCGTTTCATTCCAACATTTAAAATTTCATGTCCTAAACCATCCAATGCAGCCAGAATGTCTGCGTTGCGGTCTGCAGCGCTGGTTTCATTAATTACTGCAATTTTCATCAATTGATCCTCCAGTTTCTATTTTCGCTGGATGACTTCCGTTGCGGCTTTCACGATATCATCTACGCTCAAGCCCATAGAATCCATCAGCAACTCCGCATCCTTGGCAGTCACAGGGAACCGATCCATGATGCCCACACGCTGCAACGGTACAGGATAATGCTCTGCGAGCGTTTCAGCGACTGCGCTTCCCAGCCCGCCGATGATGGTATGCTCTTCGGCGGTCACGATTGCGCCAGTTAATGCGGCAGCCTCACAGATTGCATCAACATCCAGAGGTTTGAGGGTGTGCACCTCAACAACTCTAGATTGGATACCCATCTGAGCCAATCGGTCAGCCGCCAGAAGCGTACGGCCCAGCATGGCGCCATTGGCAATCAGGGCAACATCGCTGCCCTCGCGCAGAGTTACGGCTTTGCCGATCACCGGTTTTACATCCACCGGGTGCACCAGCAAAGATTTATCACGGCTCATTCGAAAATAAACCGGCCCTTCATACTCAGCAATAACCGGGATCCACTGCACAATCTGATGATTATCAGCCGGAACAATCACCGTCATATTCGGCAGGCTGCGCATCACCGCCAGGTCGACCACACAATTATGCGTTGGTCCATCCTTATAATCCGATACCCCGGCGTAATGCCCCACCAGTTTTACATTGGTCTCAGCATACGCCACACAGGTTCGCACCTGTTCTACAGCCCTCAAAGAAAGGAATGCTGCAAAAGCATTCACGAACGGAATAAATCCTCCGAGCGATAGCCCTACACCAAAGTCAACCAGGCAGGGTTCCGCAATCCCCACGTTATAGAAACGATCAGGAAATTTGCTGCCAAAGAAATGGGTCAGGGTGGATGACGAAGTATCTGCATCAAGCACTACTACCTTTGGATTGACCTCTCCGTAGGCAGCCAGAGCTCGACCGTAGGCCTCGCGTTGCGGAATGTCACTCATCATATTTTCCTCCACGCTTCAATTCCACCAGCGCCTGTTCGTACTGGTCTGGCTTAGGTACTGCTCCATGCCATCTGGCGTCGTTTTCCATATAAGAAACACCTTTCCCTTTAGTGGTATGAGCGATGATGATCGTTGGCTGGTTGTGAATCTCTTCTGCTGTATCCAACGCTTCACGAATCTGACGGATGTTGTGACCGTTGATCTCGATGACATGCCAGTTGAAAGCGCGCCATTTATCGGCCAGTGGTTCAAGGGGCATAATATCATGCACTGCGCCGTCCAACTGCACATCGTTATAATCGAGGATGGCGGTGAGGTTGCTAAGACGATACTTAGCTGCCACGTTAGCCCCCTCCCACACAATCCCGGCCTGGATTTCGCCATCGCCTAATAAAACATAAGTACGATATTTTTTACCGGTCTTTCGTGCTGCCATGGCGTTCCCTGCGCCAACAGCCAGACCGTGCCCCAGCGGGCCAGCGCTCATTTCGATGCCGGGAGTTTTGACCCGATCTGGGTGGCCTTGCAGATGGCAATCCAATTCACCCCAGCGGGTCAGATCTTCTTCAGGGAAAAAACCGCGTTTTGACATGGCCGCATAAAGAACAGCGGAGGCATGCCCCTTGCTGAGGAAGAAACGGTCACGGTCCTCCCACTTTGGATTTTTTGGGTCGAGGTTCAGTTTGTCAAAGAATAACACCGCAATAATCTCGGCTGCCGAAAGTGCACCACCAGGGTGACCAGAACCACGTTTGTAAATCATTTTGATACTTTCAATACGCAGTTGTCTGGCGATCTCTTCAAGCTCTAAAATGCGCGATTCGCACAAATAACTCATAATATTTCCTCTTTTCAAACCACCGGTTTTTGATCGATCACCACTTCATGATTTCGTTTTGACGATTCATGCGCGGCGATGGAAAACTCAAGCACATTTTTTGCCGTCCGGCCATCAAGGCGTGGATTGCCCCCGTGGTTGAGCACATTGATCAGGTGTGCCGTGCAATCGATGAAACTGTCGTGCCATTCATACCTTTCGACCGGTACTTCACGGGTGACACCATCTTTGAACAACACCAGTGGCGGGTAATCGAGAGTTTTCGCTGTGCAGCGATTAATGATGATCACCCCACGTTCACCAATGATCTCCACCCGGTCGTCATCGGAATAATAGATACTATCCATCACCAGGTTCGGCGTGTAAGCGAAGTCGAGGGTGCCATATTTATTCTTACCCTGAAATTGGAACATGATGACGGCAGGGGCATCGATATAGATGCCTGGAGCGTACATACTTTTATCGATCCAGGCGTTGACCCGTTTCACCGGCCCCATCAGATCGTACGCCAGCGAGAAAAGATGATATCCATGATCGAATACCAGAGGACCACCGCCGCCTGTTTTCTCGTTGATGCGCCATGCCCAGGCCGAAAGCGGTACTTTCCATTGTGTCTTACTCTTTCCATTGCTAACATGCATGCGTAAGATCTGAGGTTCGCCAATCTCACCATTTTTCAACAGTTCCTTCGCTTTAACATTGGGCGGGTAGAACACAAAATTTTCGTAAATGCGCAGAACCTTACCGCTCGCGTCTGCAGCAGCGATCATGCGGTCAGCTTCCTCCAGGTTCATTGCCATTGGCTTCTGCACCGACACGTGTTTTCCTGCCTTCAACGCCTGAATGGTCATCTCACAGTGCAGGTAATGCGGCACCAGCAGTTCCACCAGATCGATTTCGGGATTCTTTAACATTTCGTTGAAGTCCCTGTATACCTGTGAGACACCCCATAATTTTGCCTTGGCTCGGGCATTCTTCTCGTTCACATCACACAAGGCAACAATTTGGGCATCTTCTCTATCTCGATATCCCATCTGGTGCAGATCAGATATTCGGCCACAGCCAACAAAAGCCACTTTCAATATTTTCATCGGATCTCCTGTTTACATCGACCCTGAGACCTGGTCAGTTCCAAACTTCTCGATCAACTGTTGTCGAACACTGGCATGAGTCGCCCGTTTGATGGGGTACCAGATCAACAACGGGAGCGATATTAAGATAAACAAAGCTGGAATTGGGCCAAAGAAGAGACGGATGCCAAACAGCGTCTGGCTGGTCTGTGCCACATTCGGCACGTAGTGATAGAGCGCAAGAATCCAACCCGAAACTGCAATGGCCAAAGCTTCTGAGATTTTGGTTGCCAATCCCCATACTCCAAAGTACATACCGCTGCGGTATTCACCCGTTTCAAGCCGGTCATATTCCACAACATCCGGGATCATTGACCATGGGAAGACCCAGTTTGAAGCAAAACCAAAACCTGCAACCACGGTAACGATGTAAATCAAAAAAGTATTGTGATTTGGAAGGAAGAAACAGGCGCCGATGGCAAGTGCGCCAATCCCCATTCCCAGCGCATAGGTCGGACCCTTTTCCCATTTTTCCGAAATTTTCTTCCACAGAAAAATGGTGGCTGCCACCACAATCAAGAGCAATCCCATGACAACCGATACCTGATCTTCCATGTTGAGTTGATAGGTGACAAAATACGCCATCAACGTCTTGACCAGAGCAAAAGAGACGTTCATCAAAAGGTAAGCAACGATGAGCCGCACGAACATCTTGTTCTTGAAGGTGTATTTGATCGCCTGCCATGGCGAAATTTCTGCCTTGTTCTGAACAATCTGCGGTTTTTCTTTTAACCCTGAAGCAGAAATCAATAAGGCAGCTGCGGCAATAATGCCGTATGCAATGCCAATGAAGCCGTAACCGGTTGACTTGACAGCAAAGAGCCCAACCACGAACGGGGTCAATGCCGCACCCACCAGGTAGGCTGGTACTGCCAGGATCATGCGGTAGGATGTCAGACTCGACCGCTCGTCATAGTCTTCAGTGAGTTCAGAAGAAAGCGAGTAATATGGGACGTTGGTTCCCGTCCAGATCGTGTCAAAGAGGATAAAGGTCATCATAATCCAGATGAAGACACCCACCTGTCCCAATCCGCTGGGGACGAACCACAATAACATGATGCTGATGGCAAGCGGTATCGCTCCAAAGATCATGAACACTCGCCGCTTGCCAAATCTTTTTGAACTGACGCGGTCTGAGAACCATCCGAACAACGGATCATTGATCGCGTCCCAGATCTTGCCCACCAGCAGCGCGCTGCTCACCAGGGCAGGAGGAAGGAGAGCCGCATCTGTATAGAAGATCAGCAGGAAAAATTGAACAGCGGAATTGACAATGGCATTCCCAATATCACCGATGCCGTAGAAAAGTTTTGTTTTCAAGGATAATTTTTCACTTGCAAGACCTACACTCATATTCATCTCCTTCTCTTCATAATCCAATCTTATGACGCAGGGCCTGGACATCCTTCGACCAGTTCCCTACATTCCACCTTCCATATACACCCAGGCTGCCATGTGGGTCGCTGCCAAAATAAACCGGCACATGGATCAATGTCAGGCCAGGGTATGCGAATGCCTGATCCAAAGCGGAGAGCAGATCTTCCAGAGAATCACCGGCCGGCAGGGCATTGACTCCCTTTATCGCTCTCGCCCACGCCAGATAATCCACCTTAACCGAATCATGGGTCGCAAATTCCTGGCCGTACTGGTCAAGCTGCAATCCACTGATTGCCCCCATCCTGCGGTTATCCAAGAGGAGAATACATCCGCGGGCATTATGTTCCACACCATCGATCAGAATCTGCGGGTTCATCGTGAATGAACCATCTCCCGTCACAGCCAGAGCATAGAAAGGTTCATCAGCAATACCCGTTGCCAGCAAAGCAGATACGGCGAATCCCATATAAGAGGCACCGGTCTCAGTGAACGTTTGACCCGTTGAATCATCATGAACCAGTTGAAACCCGTTTGCCTGAACATCCCCCGCATCGAAGATTGTTTTTACCTTTTTCCTTCGTGCCCAATCCAACGCTGCCCGAATGACCGCGGGTTGCGTGAACACTGGCTTACCCCACACCGGGTCAAAGATCATGGGAACCGCTGTCCGTTCTTCGATCAGGTTCAACCATTCCTGCCTCTTACTTTGACAAGATTTAAGCCAGTTAGAAGGTTTGCCGCCATTCTTCCTGGGCATCCTGCGCAGGGTCTCGTTCAACCGCTCCAGTGACAAAGCCGCATCTCCGACAAAAGCGATCGTTTTGTTGTAATGGATTGCCAGATCAGGATCGTTATTAAAATTGATCACCCGCTGCACCCGGGGGTAACCGGTTCGAGAGCAATCCGATTGGCAAACAAAACGTGTACCTACCGCCACCAGCAGGTCGGCATTCTCCATCGCATAGTTACCACAGATCGACCCCTTAGACCCTCCCACGAACATGCAGCGCTCGTTGGATGCTGGGACTGCACCTGATGCAATCGGAGTGGTAACCACAACCCCATCCACCAGGTCAAGAAAATCTGCCAGTGGTTGTCCAATTCTCCTTGCTCCGCCGCCAACCTTCACCACCACTCTCAAAGCTTTCAGCAATTCTTTGGCAGCCTGTTCATATAATCCATCCTCTCCCGCCGCCCCCATTCGAGAAATCTCACCCTGTGGAATTTCGTCAAGATTGAATTGATCCAGGTCAGCGCTTTGAATATTCATCGGCAGCAGCAGGAAAAATGGACCTGCGCGGTAAGGGTCGGAAGTCGTTTGGTATCCTCTGCTTAAGACGGTTGGCAGTGCCAGCGGCGTATGCAGCGAATAAGCATTACCCATGCTGGAAAATAGTTTCAGGAACAGTTCCTGTTCACTATGGGGAATTTGCTGCATGTTAAACCCTTCATCCTCAGTGGTTTCATCACCCAGCAGGTACCAAACACCAAGGCCATCTGAAGCTGCAACCAGAGAAGCCGCCATAGCCTGCAGAGCACCTGGCCCAATGGAAGTAACAACAGCCGCTTTTTCACCTGTGATCCAGTTCAAAGCCGCAGCGGCATGAGAAGCTTCGATTTCATTCCGCAAGCCGAATACTTCGCACAGCCCGTTTTCCTGGTAAATCCTCAACACCTCTGCAATTTCGGTTGAACCATGCCCAAAAACGGTAAAAAATTTCTTAACAGATTGGGATAAAAGACCCATGACCAACGCTTCGGAGACAGTTGTGTCAATGAACTTCGGTAAACTCCCACGGTCAATTGCGTTTCTCATTCCCCCGGCTGCTTTTATCGCCCTGGCATGACTCGCACGATCGGCAGCACGTCTGGTGCGTTCAACTTTCCATTGTTCGTCATCTGGCATTTGTTCCCTCCACGACCTGAAATCTTCATACCGCTAACATTTTTGAACCACAGGAAACCGGTAAATAACTTCATTGCATATCGGTAACCGATTATGGAGTAGTGAATCACCGGCAGAATGGCCCGATATCAACTGCGTTGGATGGTTAAAATTTGATTCTTTTGTTAATGAAAAATAAAATGGATACCAATAGAACTTACTAAACCACACACAGCAGAAACTGTGTAAATTTTTGTAATTCGCCCCGATCAAAGAAAACTGCTATTTAAAACTCATCTTATCTGACAAAGCTTTGGCAATGGCCACTACCCTGTCAGATAATTCGCCGATCCTGTCTAATCTGACCCTTGCCGCAGGACCTGAAATACCCAGTGCTCCGACCACCTTTCCGCGGTAATCAAATATCGGTGCAGCAATGCAACGCACTCCATAATCAAACTCCTCGTCATCGAGTGCATAACCACGCCGCCGGGTCTTTTCCAGGTCCATCTGCAACACTTCTGGATCGAAAATCGTCCGAGCGGTGTACCCAGACAATTCCTCTGGTATCGAAGCAGCGCCCCATGCGAGAAGCACTTTGCCAAGTGCCGTGCAATGCAGCGGTGCAACAAAACCCACTTCTGCATTCACGCGCAGTGTTTCTGGCGATTCCACCTGGTCGATATATAACACTTTGCCTTGAGCCAGCACCCCCAGGTGAGCGCATTCGCTTGTCTCGCGCACCAGCTGGTGAAGAAACGGCTTGGCGGTCTCACGCAGGGGCATCTTGGTGAGCAGGCTCCGACTCAATCTGACCACTGCGGGACCCAGGCGATATTGCCGGGTCGCCAGATCTTTTTCGGCAAACCCGTAGTTTGAAAGAGTCTGCAGCAAAAGAGAAGCGCTGCCCTTGTCGATTTGTAAATGGGTCGCAACGGCTGTGATACTGATACTGTCCTGTGCGTTCGCCAGCATATCCAGTATCTTTAATCCCCTTGCCAGTGATTGAATTTCCCTCACCCATACCCTCCATCAAGCCGTTGTACTATATACAACTATTAATTCGTTTTTTAGAAATAATACAATACTAAAATCAGTATACGACTTTAGAAATTAAAGTGGTTGAATAATATACAACTTATCTTAATATTTTCAGTGCGAATGTCTCTTAATTGGATAACATTTTCCCCTGATAAGCCCTCCAGTTTCATCCGGTGTTTCAGCCACACCGGTATAATATATTTATGTCAAAACAAAAAATTAGAACTCACCTGCGCACCAGGCTTTTTCAGCGTCACCCATCAGCGTTCTTGCTTGCCGCCCAACTGGTGCTGTTGATTTTGTATGCCATCATCGATGAAAGCCGAACCGGCCAGGAACTGGTCAGCGCGTTTGGTATCCTGATTTTGATACTCGTTGTGTGGGTAATCATCCGCAGCCCTTTCGTCAATTGGATTGCGTGGGTATTCGCCATTCCAGCATTCATTCTGATCATTCTGTCTGTTTTATTGGAATTTCAAATATTCCACGCTCTGGCATCTTTGACTGAAGGGTTGTTGTATTTCTACGCGGCTGGAAGCATGATCGCTTACATGATGGCAGATCGAAAGGTTACTTCTGACGAATTATTTTCAGCCGGAGCAACCTTTACACTGCTGGCCTGGGGATTCGCTCATTTTTATCTGGTTTGTCATATCTGGCTGCCTGAAAGTTTTCTTTACACAACAAATCCCGGCCAAACGATCACTTTTGTCGAGTTTCTCTCTCTGAGTTTTACCAACCTTTCGGCAACCGGGCTGGGTGATATCCTACCCGTTGCACCTGCCTCACGAGTGCTGGTCATGCTGGAACAGTTCTGCGGGATTGGATACCTGGCCATGGTGGTTTCAAGATTGATCGGCCTGGCAACCAGCTCAACAAGGTCAAACCCCTCATAAAAGTCTTATGAAATATCTTCTAATAAAAAACCTGTCCTTTGCAGACAGGTTTTCTTGTCGTTTACACAATCAAAATTATTCGGGATCAGCAGCAACCGATCGATGGTTTGATCATCATAGAAATCCGAAAGATTCTGACAAGAAGCTTAAGCAGCAGTATTGCTGTGTTTTTCCTGCTTCACTTTTCGTTTTTCTTTAATGGTCAGCTTTGGTTTTTTTCTCTGTTCCTTTTTTCCCTTATCCTTTTTTCCTACTTCTCCCATATTTCTCTCTCCTGTCTAAATTTCTCAGTCCAGTAGTTAAAGATTATCACAAAAAAAGATTTTTGGCTTAAAAATTAACCCTGTCAGGAAGAAATTTTAACTGCCCTGTTCCTCAAGAATCACTGCAGTCTCTTTGTTTTCGCTCATTTTTTTCACCGGGTCTTTCATCTGTGAGATTAAAATCAGACTCACCAGAATTAGACCCACAGCCAGCAGCAACGCAGGAGTAAACGCGCCATCTTTTGCTTGCAGCGCTTCCATCACATAGACGAAAACCACCGAAGCCTGCCCAAAAAGCTGGATCAATCCATTGGAAGTGCCTTCAGGGGTGGGGTTGGTGATCTCGGCGCAATACTGCATACCAATTGGATTGGCGCTGACCAGGAAAAAGCCCATTGAAAATGCAGAGGCGTACAATAACCACGCCGATTGTGCGAAGGTAAGCCCGATCAATCCGGGGATGGCCATCAAGAAACCAAAGAAGATAAACTTTTGTCGTTTGTGCTGTTTATCAGAGAATGGTGGAATGATCACCGCCCCGAGCACACCTCCCGCTAGCATTAACGCGCCAAGCGTGCCCGCGTCTGAAGGGGTAAATCCTCGCGGTCGGATGATATTTTCCACCCAGGTAGTCACGCCATTGAAAATTCCTAACCCAATAAAGGCAACCACCAGATAGTACCAGAATTCCTTAACCTTGAGCGCGTGTTTTAATCCATCCAACATTAAAGCACGCACCTCCATCCCTTCGGGGCATGGCGGAGTGGCCGGTTTTTCCCTCGCAAGGATCACAAAGAGAATTGCTGAAAACGCTGCCATCGCGCCATAAAGCAGCTGTGACTGAGGAATGGTCATTTTGCTGATCAACATCGGGGGAAGTATCATTCCCAGTGCAGTTCCAACCAGGTTGGCAAGGGTCACCAGTCCGACCGCGGTCGCGCGTTCTTCAATACTAAACCACTGCGCCGGCACCTTTGTCCAGGCGTTGAGCAAGAAAGGCTGTGCGACGGCTATTCCGACGGTACTGATGACCACCAGCGTATAATCTGCTCCAGCCAGCCCGCGTAAAACACCGAAAACACCCATCATCACCGCTCCGATGCTTACAGTAAGCCTGAACCCCCAGGTATCAATTGCCCATGAGACCGGAATGGAAAGCGGAATGAAAGCGATCATAAAAAGCATCGCAAGAAACCCTATCTGCAAATCAGTCACGCCATAATAAGAAGCTGCCAACCCGGTGATGGGTGCATACGAAATCCACAGGATTTGGATGGTGAGGTTGATCAACATAAACACGCCCAGCACCACCCAGCGGTATGGATACAAACGGAAGGTTTTTTCTGTCATATTGTTATCCTCATGCACAGCTAAGGTCGGTTCACTGGCCATTCATCTGCCGGTAAACATCTTTCATATTTTTGTAGATCTGTAAGAACTGACTGAAACGCTGATCATAAAGACTGAGGTTCTTTTCGTTGGGTAAATAATCTTTTTTGAACTTTACCATGCGTTTGATATCCGAAAAGCTGATCTCCCCGATTCCCGCAGCACCAATCCAGGCCGCACCGCGCGCATTGGCATATACAGGGTCTTCAACCTGTCTGATGCACACTCCCATGACATCGGCAAAGATCTGGCACCAGATTCCGGATTGGGCGCCGCCACCCACAATGTGAATCTGGTTGATTTTTCGCTGTAAAAATCGTTCGACTGGCTGCAACAGCCATCTTGTGTTAAGGGCAACGCCTTCAAGAAAGGCACGGATGATATCCTCGCGTGAATTATGCAGCGAGAGATTGTACAATCCCGCGCGCAGTGTCTTATCCTCTACCGGTGCCCTTTCTCCCCAAATCCAGGGGGTGTAGATGACACCGTTGGACCCCGCCGGTACACGTTCGGCAATTTGATCGAGAACTTTATAAATATCTGGGAGCGCTGCTTCTTGAAGTAATTCATCCTTGTTATAGAGGATCTTTTCTTTGAGAAAGGTCAGGTTTCCACCAGCCGTTGCCTGAAGCGCGGTCATCAGATAACGCCCCGGAACCGCGCAAGGAACGGATGCCAGTGAAGAGGCAATATCCGTTTTCTTGTAAGGCACATGCGCCGACATCCATGAGGACGTACCAATATAAAGATGAGGAAGGTAATCTTCCACAGCTCCAGCGCCAATTGCTGCTGCGGTGTTATCAATTGCGCCGGCGATCACGCGCACATCGGCGCTCAACCCCAATTCACGCGCAACCTCTTCCCTTAAATTGCCCAGAACCGCCGTACAGGGAACAATCTCAGGGAACTTGTCACCGTCAATGCCACTGAAATGAATCAGCTTTTCATCGTAATGAATCCCATCTGGATTGCGGTTATCGGTCACCCATGAGGTCAGGATGGAATCATATGTGGCGGTGAAACGTCCTGTCAGACGCAAATTGAGAAAATCGAGCACATTGAGAAATTTATAGGTTTTTGCATATACTTCAGGAAAGTGGTTGCGGATGTAAAGCATGTGGGCTGCCGGGTCTTTTCCGGTTGCCGAAGGCATACCCCCGGTCACCTTGATCCACGATAAAACCCTAAGAGCACTCATCCCATTAATATTGATAATGCCTTTGAACTCGTTGAACAGATCGCGCTGCCCGCGCATGTCCATCCAGAGAATACAGCCGAGAATTACTTTTCCATCACGGTCAACCGCGATCGTACCCTCACCCTGTGTTGAACAGCAAACCGCGGCCACAGACGACCGCGGGATTAAATCCTTTTCTAATAACACCTTCGAACACTCGATAAATGCCTGCCACCATTCTTCAGGGTCCTGCTCCACTCCGCCATCAGGGGTAAGGTGAAGCTGGATGGGCTGCGATTGCCAGCCGAGCACCTGCCCGCTGATTGTGATCAACGCAACCTTCATGGAAGATGTGCCCAGGTCTGCTGCGAGGATTGCCGGTTCATGAATTTGATTCATAACATCTGCCTCTTGAAGTGGATTTTGCGCTATTGGTTATGAAGCTGGTTCAACCCCCGTTAGCACATCTTCGAACCGCGATAAAGCTTCATCAATGATCTCATCGGTATCAGCCATACTGGTATACATGCGGCTTCCCGCAAGGGTGACAATGCCCCCCGCCATGTATGCTGCGCCCATTTCTTCCATCATGTGTTTTCGCGGTTTCAATTCCTTTGCTAGGCGCAATGGATGACGCAGGTCGAGAAGCATGGTTCCTGAAGTCTCAAGGTGAACGATACTGCCCTGGTTGTAAGCCACAAAGGGCAGCCCATGTTTTTCAATGATGGCCTGTAATCCCTTTGTCAACCTGTCTCCAGCGCGCCCGGCAATGACCGGCGCGTTGGTACGTTCCATTTCGAGCAGGGCATAATATCCGGCAACGCAAGAAAGCGGATTGGCCGATAACGTACCACCGACATAAGCGCGCTCTCCGGTTCCACCAATCCCCGCAGCAAAGCGCATGATCACATCGGCGCGCCCGCCAACTCCGCCTGCCATTGGGTACCCACCCGTGATGCACTTGCCAAATATGGTCAGATCGGGTTTTACACCAAAGTATCCCTGGGCTCCGCCCATTCCCAGGCGAAAACCTGTAACCACTTCATCGAAAATGAGTAATGCGCCAAATTCATCGCAAAGTTCACGAACTTTTTGGTTGAAATCAAATGGAACTGGACGTGTACCACTTTCAGGACCAACCGGTTCAACAATCACTGCAGCCGTGCCACCTGCAAGCCGGTTCAAGATGAGATGCCGTTTCAACGCAGCAATAGAGTTGGGATAAAATTCCTGCGTGTTTGCAGAGGTTCCAGCCGGTATACCTTTTGCTTCCAACCTTCCGGTGCCGGGTACATGCAGCCCGTAAACCATTTGATCACTCCATCCGTGATAAGCACCTCCCACTTTGATGACCTTGGAATGCCCGGTGTATGCCCGAGCAGCCCGAATCGCAGCCATCACCGATTCGGTTCCTGACCCCAGCATGCGGAACATTTCATTGGCAGGCATAAACCGCTTCACAAGCTGTGCAAGTTTTAACTCATACTCGTGAAACAAGCCGGTGACCGGTCCACATGTTTGCAGCATCTCGATAACTTTATCGCGCACTGGTTTGTAATTGCTGCCCAAAACAGTTGGACCACCTGCCTGGAGGAAGTCAATGTACTGGTTGCCGTCGGCATCCCAAAGGTAAGCGCCTTCAGCGCGTTCAACTGCAATTGGAAAGGGGTAATTAAAAGCGAGGTTATGCTGCACACCGCCAGGGATGATCTGTTTGGCTTCTTCGTTCAACGCTTTGGATCGCGCACATTTTTTCTCGAAATAATTGAGGACTTGCTGCATCTTTTCGCGGCGCAAGGGGCGCATCGGTTGTGAAATCAATGCGTCCAACCTTTTGTAGATATCTTCCACATCCGGGTATGTGGAAATAGCATAACGATTTGTTTCCATGAAGATTAATCCCTCCAATAAAGATTCATAACTCGTGGTCAAACCAACCAGATTTACTCTTTATTTTCTGCTTCATACTTCTTTTGATCTTTGCGCAGCTTGGAAAAAGCAATTTCACGCACATAAGCAGGAATACGGTCTGGTTTCTTTCCGGTACAAAGGGCCAGCAAATATGCCAGTGCGCATTTTTCGAGAACCAATACGTTGTGTACCGCGCGTTCCATGTCACCAGCAAACAAAAGCGCTCCGTGATTGGCCATGATGTAGGCGTTGTTGTGATCTGCCACATGCCTGGCTACTGTTTTGACCAGTGACCCCGTACCAGACGGCGCATAAGGAATGATCTTCACCGACCGACCCAGAAAACGCACCTGTTCGTCAAACAAAGCGGGAATCGGCTCACCGATTATCGCCAGAGTGCTCGGGTAAACCTGATGCGTGTGGATAATCGCATTCACATCTGACCGCACTTGATAAATGGCTGCGTGCATGGCACTTTCAACAGAAGGCTTTCTATCACCTGCAAGTGGCGTCAAGTCATATCCCAGAACGCAGATATCCTCCGGGATCATTTTTAAATAATCGTAATTCGATGGAGTAATGGCAAAGGCTTTTTCACCTGTTATCCTTACAGAAAGGTTGCCACCCGTGGCGCTTAAGAACCCCCTATGGGTTAAATCTTTCGCCGTGTCAACGATTAACTGGCGGCAAGCATCACGCTCACTCATTTTTCCTCCTCAGACCGGATTCTTTCAATAGTATAGAAAATAATCTTGACAATGTCAAGTTTATTCTATATGATTATTCTATGAAAAAGGAAAAATACCATCATGGAGATTTGAAAAAAGCGCTGATCGATTCGGGGCGCAATATTTTACGCAAGGAAGGCATCAATGCCCTCACCCTGCGCAGTGCAGCCCGGGCGGCAGGCGTAAGCCATTCTGCACCTTACGCGCATTTCGCCGATAAACAGGATCTGCTGGCAGCCATATCGACCCAGGGATTTCTCGATCTGCAAGAACGGTTAACCCTCAGCATTGAAAAATATCAAATTTCTCCCCGCGATCTGCTTATTGAAACTGGTTGGAGTTACATTCAGTTTGCCATGTCAGAACCTGCGTGTTTTAAACTCATGTTTTCTGGCATTCTCGAAGACGAACATGCTCACCCCGAATTTATGTCAGCGGTGCGTAAAACCTACCAGATGCTGGTCAACGTCGTTGCCACCTGCCAGAAAACGAATGTTCTGCCCGCAGGATCAGCTGATGAAACCGCTGTGGCCGTCTGGAGTCTCGTGCATGGATTTGTGGCCCTGCACCTTGAACGTCAATTTCCGGGCACAGTTCTTGAAAAGCACAAACTCAAAGAATTGTTCGCAAATTCATTACGTTTGTTAATGACGGCTTAGTTCTTTTTTTTTTTGAGAACGATCTTCATTTACGACCAAAACTGGGTAATCAGCCTCATAGCAACCTCTCAATATGAACAGAAAAAGTTTTTCGCGATGTTATCCGCCATTAAAAATATAGAAGGATGAAAATCATCCTTCTACAACACTTCTTTCCTAAGATATTTCTGCGAGAGATCAGAATCCAAACACCTGCCAGGGGTTGATGAAAGAATTGTAGTAACGGATCTCGAAATGCAGGTGTGCACCGGTGGACTTGCCCGTACTACCGGCAGCTCCGATCACTGTTCCTCGTGCCACACCTTCACCACAATAGACATAAATCTGCGAAAGGTGAGCGTAAAGGGTTTCATAACCATTGTTGTGGTCGATTACGATCAGGTTGCCATATCCAGAAGTATTCCACCCGGCATAGAGCACAGTACCGTTGTCAGATGCATAAATTGGAGCACCTTCGTAAGCCGTGAGATCAACACCCAGATGATAACTGGTGAAATCAAACCCTGAAACGTCGAACCCGCCAGTGGGTGTGATAAATCCACCAGAACCTACCGGACCGGTGGCAGGAGCCTGACAACCACCTTCACCAGCGATGACCCGGGTCGCTCCAGACCTTGCGGTATATTCCAATGGTGTGATCCAGGATTGAATTTCGCGGTAACCCCCGGGAATCATTACATATTCCAATCCGCTAGTATCGGGGTTTTGCACATCCAATTTATTCGAAGGCCAGCTGGTGATATCCTCCACATCAACATAATATTTTTCAGCAACCTTTTCCAGCGTATCGCCTTCCTTCCATTTGTAATACACGCCGTCCGTGGGGGGAATGGTCAGACGCCAGCCAGGCAGAAGGAAGGTTGGATCATCATTTAACAAATCAAAATTGGCATATAAGATGGATTCCGGTTGGAGGGAAAACTTCTTTGCAATAGCAAAGATCGAGTCACCCTCCTCAACCGTGTACTTGATAGCATACTGACGGATGCCTTCAGGGACGGTTGTATCCATTTCAGCATACCGCGCAAGGGCAAAATCAACACCAGAACTTTTGATTTCTGGTAATGAGATATCTGTAATCGGGGTGCTGACCACCGCCTCATTCGATTTCAACGCGGTGAGCGGGTTGAATTGAAACAGCACGGCAAGCATGATGGCTACCAATAAGATCGTTCCACCCCAGGACAGGATCAATGCCCAATTGACTGCAGGTCTTTTGCCAATTTCGGCTTTCACCTGCGGTTCCTGGGTTGATTTTTTTACAGTCACTATTCCTCCGTAAGATTTTCCAGGAATTCCTGGTTATTCTTCGTGCGGCTGATGCGCTGCAAGATTGCCTCTGTAGCCACAGCCGGATCCATGCCCGCGCCCTGTGGAGGCGTGCCGATCATCTGCAGATACATACGTCGCATTAACCACACCCGCGGCAGGATGTCGGGTCCAAGCAGCAAATCTTCGCGGCGGGTGGAGGAACGCTCGATATCGATCGCCGGGAAGATGCGGCGTTCCTGCAAACGGCGCGAGAGATGCAGCTCCATATTGCCGGTGCCTTTAAACTCTTCATAGACCACATCATCCAACCGTGAACCCGTTTCAACAAGGGCGGTGGCAATAATCGTTAGTGAACCACCTTCTTCTATATTACGTGCTGCGCCAAAGAATTTTTTCGGCGGGTAAAGCGCTGATGGATCCATACCGCCCGAAAGGGTTCTGCCAGACGGGTTCACAACCAAATTATAAGCCCTTGCAAGGCGGGTGAGAGAATCTAATAGAATGACCACATCGCGGCCAATTTCAACCAGGCGCTTGGCGCGTTCCAGCGTGATCTCTGCAGTACGCACATGCGCGCTTACCGGTTCATCGAATGTTGATGCCACCACTTCAGCATCAACCGAACGATCAATATCGGTCACTTCTTCTGGGCGCTCGCCAATGAGGGCAATGATGAGATGAATTTCTGGATTATTGGCGGTGATGGAGTTGGCGAGCTGCTTGAGGATGGTTGTCTTTCCAGCCTTGGGAGGAGAAACGATCATGCCACGCTGCCCGCGGCCAATGGGTGCAATGAGATTGATTAAACGCGAGGATAAGATACTGCGATCAGTCTCAAGGTCAAAGCGCTTATCAGGAAAAATTGGGGTCAGACTTTCAAATGTTTTCCTGCCACGCATCTCTTCAGGGGCAATGCCATTTACGCTTTCCACCTTGAGCAATCCGTAATGCCGTTCGGCATCACGCGGTGGACGGACGACGCCGATCACCAGATCACCCATGCGCAGGTCATATCTCCTCAGTTGAGCCTGAGAGACATATACATCTTCGGGTCCGATGGAATAATTCGTACGAAGAAAGCCGACACCCTCAGGAGTGATTTCAAGCACTCCTCCACGAACTTCGATGCCTTCCTTCTCGGCTTCGGCGCGTCGGATATTGATGATGAGATTCTCTTTTTTTAGTCGATTCGCGTTCGGCACGTTAAGTTCCGCAGCGATTTGACGCAAAGAGGCGAGGGAGGCATTTTCCATTTCAAGGATTTTCATATGATTTTCTTTCGTGAGTTTGAAGTTGAAAATTTCCATTCATGCCTGCAGAACAGGGAATGGGTGGGTGTTCAATTTTTCTTGATAGGGGTATTGGAAATAGCGGTTCCGATGTTCAGGACGTACCTTTTCAATGTGTTTGTTTAACTGTAGAGTCAGTATAACATGGATAAAACTCAGATGCAAGGTGCTTATAAAGCACTTGGTTGATAAAAAAAGATCGTTTTCGTTTCTCAACGGTCATGATTTGAGCCGTCTTCCATCTATCTGGCGCTGGTACAGATAAAAATCAGTTACTTTTAAAAATCTTCTCCCTCTGGTAAAATTGTTCAGCGAGGCTTTATGCGAAAAATTTTAACCCTGTTATTTGTTACAACCTTGAGCTTAACACTCCTAACGGCCTGTGCAACCAGCGTTATCAGCGCCACACAGCCAACATCTGTCGATGAGGCTACATCCGAACCCTCTGCCACTGCCACCATCGACCTGCCTGCGGCAACACCCACGCCTTCTCTCGAACCTTCTGCCACTGAAGAGATTGAGGTTTGCAGTGTCAATCGCATTCAGGCCAAACCGGTATACGATGGCGAACTCCTTCAGAAATTTGACACGAAAGATTCGTTTGTTGTGCTCACCATCGACGATGGATATTGGGACAATGTGATGAATCAGATGCTCGATCTTCTCAAAGAGCATAACGCCACAGCAACTTTTTTCCTGCTCGGAAAACCGTTTGCTGAAAATTTTAGCGACCAAACTGTTCAACGAATTGTGAACGAAGGTCATGACCTCGCTTATCACGCTTATGTTCACCCGGCGGTATCAGCCGCAGAAACGATGACCAAAGAGGAATGGCAGGAAGATTATCGCTTGTGGGAGCAGGCGCTACGAGCCAAATTGGGTGATGATCTTTTTGAAAAAGGGTTTGCTCCATACGCGCGGGTTCCTTACGGACCCTGGACTTATGACTACCTGTCGTTTGCCAGCGAAAATGGACTGGTTCCAGTGTATTGGAGCGCAGATAATCACGCCTTTGAAGAAAACCGCATGCCCTTAAGAAATGGCGGAATTATCATTCTGCACGCCACACCTGAGGATGTATCTGTTCTAGAAACACTGCTGGAGCAAGATTGGAAAGTAATCAGCCTGAGCGAAGCGATGGCCGATTCTTGTAACAAATAAAATTCGGGCCCAGCGCCCGAATTTTTTTATCCCAGATATTCTCTTAAGTAACGGCTGCGGGTGGGATGGCGCAGCTTGCGCAGTGCTTTAGCTTCGATCTGGCGGATGCGTTCGCGCGTGACATTGAAATAGCGGCTGACTTCTTCCAGTGTGTGATCTTTACCATCGATCAAACCAAACCGCAATTCAAGCACCTGGCGTTCACGCTCTGAAAGTGCGGCCAGCGCATTTTGAACCTGCTCGCGCAACATCTCTCGGGCCGCAGCATCCATTGGTTCAAGCGCTTCATCATCCTCAATAAAATCGCCCAACTGGCTGCTTTCTTCATCTCCGACAGGTCTTTCAAGCGAAATCGGTTCTTCGGCTGATTGCAAGATGCGCTGTACTTTGACTGTTGCCCACGTCCAGCGCCGCTGCAATTCAGCGTCAATGGGCTGATTGGTCAATCTTGCGGCTTTGATCGCCTGAGAATCTTCCTCAGAAATCAAATCTGATTCGAGGGCGAGTTCTTCCAGTGAGGGTTCCCTTCCCAATTCCTGCACCAGAGAGCGTTGGATGCGTAAAATGCGGGTTATGGCCTCGAACAGATGAACCGGTATTCGAATGGTGCGCGCATGTTCAGCAATATAGCGGCTGATGGATTGCCTGATCCACCAGGTAGCGTAGGTACTGAATTTAAACCCGCGGGTAGAATCGAACTTTGAGACCGCCCTCAGCAGTCCAAGATTGCCTTCCTGAATCAAATCGAGGAAGGAGATCCCCCGGCCAAGATAGCGTTTGGCGATACTCACCACCAGCCGTAAGTTGGCACGAATCAACGTCTGGTTAGACTCTTCAGCGCGCTTTCGAACGCCTTCCACCTCCGCTTTTAGAGTGGCTTCGTCAGGCAATCTGCGTTTGAACCAAACCGCTTCTGGCATTTCATCTGTGCTCTGCAAATACTGCAGCAAAGAATTTGCGGTTTTTTCAGGTAACAGATACATACTGACAAATACGGTGAAAGCATGCCTCACCAGCTCTTCCCAGATAGCGTCCTTTCCCCAGAGTCCATTATCGAGATATGTGCGTAGATAAGATGGATCATCAGATTGCCAGGTGCGGCGAAGTGAAATGGCTTCTGCCAGGGTCAACGCCAGATCCGGACAATCTTTATGGTGAATGCGCTGTGCATCTTCCTGCAAACGCTTCCAGGAAGTAATCAATTCAACAATAATCGCATGATAAAGCACCCGGTAGTGACCTTCGCTGTTATTTTCAGGTTTGCAGTGATTCTTAAACGCATCCATGCGTACATTGGCTTCAATGCGTACCGCCAGCCTGAATTCGGCATCGGCGTCAAGCAGGTTGATTTGTCCGATTTCCTTAAGATAAAGGCGTACCGGGTCTTCAGTTAACTCAAGGGCGATGGATGGATCCTCAAGAATCTCCAGCGGGTCTTCAGCGGCAATTTCACCCCACTCAGAGTTTACCTGAACCAGTGAAGAATCATCAGGTTCTTGCTTGATCAAGACATCATCTTCGAGATGATTATTTTCGTCGTGGTTGATATTCTTCGTCCGAATGGTCTTTTTCGTTCCGCGGGATGAAGGACCAGGCTTCTTTTTCTTCGATTGCTGTCCGCTCCTTGAAGGTGAATGAGTGACAGTCATTGGAAGATCTGCTGTCGCCGTGACAGCGCTTCTTTGTTGGATATTTGCCTCTACTTGTCTTTTCTTCTGATTCACTGAGTTTTCAGGCATGGGTTAACTATACCATAAAGTCAAGTTTTATCTTTTTAGGGGTAATTTTGCAAGAGCAAGGTCTAGTTTTCCTCTTGCAATCGTATTCTGCAGGATCATCGATTGAATGGATGCCTTTTGGTCTTCGGTGGCTTCATCACTCTCCATAAAACGCAGCTGATTCAATGAAAGGTTCGTGCGAATTAATCGCAGGTTGACAATTGTACGATAAAGATCTTCCAATAATTTCTCTTCGTTCTTTTCTTGGATTTTCATTCCCTTGGTGATAAGAGTGAGCCGATGAATGATCTCATCTTCAGCATGCTCGTTGACATAATCGATCGCATCCATTTCATCCTGATCTAATCCCTGCAACAAGAGCCGTGCCAAAGTGTGGTTTTGTGAATCATCAAAATCGCTGGCGGAAAATTTTTCCAACCCGGCCTGCTTCAATGCGCGCTCAAGATCATAGAAGCAATCGATTCGGTGAAAGAGAAGCGATAGGCAGTGAATTTCTAATTGCAACGAACGTTGATCTCTATCAGGCTGGGTGATATTCAATGGGGGTTTTCTTCCAGAGTCTTCACCGCCTAACTTTCGCCTGCGCGTAGGTTCGCGTACTTTCTGGCTGCCCAGAAGTGAACGCTCGTCCACCTTCAACAACCTTGCCAGCTGCTGACGGTAAGTATCACGTTCAATGGCTGAAGGCACATCTTCGATGAGAGGAAGCACTTGAGCCGCTATGGATGACCTTACTTTGGCGTCTTCAAGGTTTTGACCCGCGGCGAGTGTTTCCATCACATGCACCACGATTGGTCTGGCATTTTTTAGGATTTGCTGCCATTCCTGCGGGTCCTTAAGGACAACATCATCGGGATCCTTTCCGGCAGGCAATGCCGTCACCCTCACATCTGCCTGCAGGCGGGCTTCGTGATGCAGCAATCCACGGGCATCGAATACCAGTTCCGTCTCATGGTCTAACGCCTTGCGGGCGATATCCAATCCACGTAATGTGGCTTTCTCACCCGCAGTATCCGCATCCAGCGCTAAGACTATGCGCCGGGTGAATTTTTTTAAGTACCTGAGCTGATCTTCATTTAAGGCCGTACCCATGGGTGAGACGGTGTTCTCGAATCCACATTGATGAAGAGCAATTACATCCAGGTAACCTTCAACGATCACGACCTGATCGGCATCGCGAATAGATTTGCGAGCCAGATTCAGGCCATAGAGCAGCCGGCTTTTATTGAAGAGCGCTGTCTGAGGCGAGTTGAGGAATTTGGGTACATCATTCGGATCCAGGATACGGGCGCCAAAACCGGTCATTTTCCCTGAACCGTCGCGGATGGGAAACATGATGCGGTTGCGGAACTTGTCGTAGTATCCACCTTCGTCCTTTTCCACAACCATTCCGGCTGCCAGCAGCTGCTCGAAAGAATGTCCTTTCCCGTTCAGGTGATTGATGAGCGCTTCGTATGCGTTAGGGGCATACCCGAGTTCAAAACGCGCGATACTATCCAGTGAGATCCCGCGGTTGGTGAGGTATTCCAGTGCCGGTTTTCCAGCCGGTGTTTTCGTCAGTTGATATTGATAAAATTTGACGCTTTCTTCCAGAATGTTACGCAGGTTTTCGTACTCGTCTTCCTCCGCTTTGCGCTCTGGGGTAAGCGGTGTCAGCGTAACACCCGCCCGATCTGCAAGATACTTCAAGGCTTCTGAAAAATCCCAGCCCTCTTTTTTCATGACAAATTTGAAGATATCGCCGCCCTCATTGCACTGACCAAAACAACGCCATGTGCCAGAATCTGGAAAAACTGCAAATGCCGGTGTTTTTGAATTGGGGTGAAAGGGGCAAAACCCGGTATAACTCTTTCCGGAACGGCGCAATTTCACCGTTTCAGAAACGAGATCAACAATATCTATCCGGGCTTTAATTTCGTCTACTGCTGTCATCGGGTTGTAAATATTTTAACCCAGAAATTCGATGAAATGTGCGCATCAAAAACCGGGAGGGTAGAACCTCCCGGCGAGTTATTAGAATCCTTCCAGCAACGAAAGGTCGGCGACACCGCGGGTCAGCGCGGCAATGCGTTGCAGCAGCCCCAAGCGGTTGGCACGAATTCTGAGATCTTCATCCATAACCATGACATCTTCAAAGAATCGATCCACATCTGGGATCATGGGCAGGAACGCGCTCAGCAAATCATCTACCGATCCCTTTCTCAGATTGGCGTTTTCCACTTTCTTAAGCGCATTAAACAGGGCTTTCTCTGCCGGATCCACAAACGCGGTTTCATCCACGTTAAACTTCGATTTTTGATCACGGGTAATCCGCACACAGCGCGCGTACGCGGGAAGGATCGTATTCCAATCCGGACGGGAAACCCAATTACCAAGTTCTTTCACCCCGCGCAGCACACCAGCAGGATTATTTTGCTGCTCAGCCAGCACTGCATCTACCACATCATACCGATATCCCTGATCGGTCAGATTGTTCTTTAACCTTCCCACAATAAATTCAAAACAAGCCTGACGGTTTTCATCACTCATAGAAAGGGGCAATTGCTTCTCAGCAATCGCCATCCACTTCTTAAGATCAAAATCATTATCAAAAGCAGAGAGGAGCTGAACCAGGCCAAGTGCAGCACGGCGCTGCGCGAAAGGATCCTTTGTTCCTGTGGGGGCAAGGCCTGCAGCAAAAAGACCCACCAGCGAATCAAGGCGGTCAGCAATGCCAATTGCCAGGCCCGCTCTAGACTGCGGAACAACATCGCCGGTGAAACGCGGCAGATAATGCTCGAAAATTGCTTCGGCCACACCGGGGGTCTCACCAGAATGCTGCGCGTAATACTTCCCCATAATTCCTTGAAGCGAAGTCATTTCCACAACCATGTGGGTTACCAGGTCAGCTTTGCAGAGACGTGCCGCGCGAAGAGCATCTGTTTTCTCCGCTGTAGACAATCCCAGTTCGTCGGCAAGCGGATCAACAATGGCTTCAATGCGGTGCGACTTGTCAAGCATCGACCCTAATTTATGCTGGAAAGTTAATGTGCCGAGGCGTTCCAGCATATCTTCCAGTTTGTGTTTGAGATCTTCAGCGATGAAGAAGTTGGCATCAGCAAATCTCGCCTTGATCACCTGTTCATTGCCATCAGTGACTGCTTCCAATCCACGATGATCACCATTACGAACAGCAATGAAATATGGCAACAGCTTCCCTTCTGGCGAAAGCACCGGGAAGTAACGCTGGTGTTTTTTCATCACCGAAATCAAAACTTCAGAGGGCAAGCTGAGATGAGCTGGATCGAACTTGCCAAGCAGGGCAGTTGGTGCTTCAACCAGTTGATTCACCTCATCCAGCAAACTCTCATCGATTCCATCACTGCCACCTGCTTCAATGCACAAGCGTCGTACCTGCCCGGAGATGATCGCTTTGCGTTGATCCGGATCGATCACAATTCCCTGGCTGTCGAGATATTCCCTGTATTCCTTGAGAGAAGTGACTGCCTTCTGCTCCGGTTCATAGAACCGCAGCCCGTGGGTAACATTATCGGCGGTTAAACCTGCAAATTCAAACGGCACGGGAACCCCTCCAAGCATGGCAAGCAGCCAGCGCACGGGGCGTGAGAAAGCAACGTTGGTATGATTCCAGCGCATGGTTTTGTCGAACTTTATTCCTGCAGCCAGACCAGAAAGGGCTTCTTTCAACACTTCGTAAGCTGTGCGACTGGGTTCTTTAACAACCGCTACCAGGTACATTCCGCCATCGATCTCGCGTGTTTGCAGGTCGCTCAGGCTCACGCCCTTACTCTGGGCGAACCCTTCGGCGGCTTTCGTCGGCTGCCCGGCGGCATCGAAACCGCGGCTGGCGGGAGGACCTTTTACGATAGACTCTTTTGAAGTTTGGCGTTCAGCCAGATCTTCTACAATCACCACCAATCGCCGGGGCGTGCCCTGTACAGATATCTTTCCGTAGGGCAGGCGCAGTTCTTTTAGAAGTTCAGGTACTCTAGCTTTTAATTGATCCAAAGCACTCTGCAGGTCTGCTGCAGGCAATTCTTCCGTTCCGATCTCGAGCAAGAAATCTGCCGGCCCGCTGGGAAGAGCAGGGATAGCCGAAGAAGGCTTCACCACCGGGATAACTTTTGCAGTATTTTCCAGGAATGGGAAACCCAATTTTTCACGCTGTGCAACATAGGTTTCTGAAATCCGGTGCGCCATTTCACGCATTTTGCCGAAAAGGGCCTGGCGCTCAGTAACACCTACCGCGCCGCGCGTATCAAGAATATTGAACGTATGAGAACACTTTAAGAGATAATCATGAGCCGGTAAAACCAGACCATGCTTAATGGCTTCTTCAGCTTCAAGTTCATACAACCTGTAAAGCTGGCGCATCCTTTCGACATCAGCGATTTCAAAATAATACTTACTATGCTCAACTTCACCCTGGTAATTGACATCACCATAAGTTCGCTTTTCATTCCAGTGCATGGTGCGAAAGTGGTGTTCGCGTTGTAATGGCATGGTGATACGCTCAAGCCCGTAGGTGATTTCCACTGCCACCGGGTCGAGGACCAAACCGCCAGCCTGCTGGAAGTAAGTGAACTGGGTAATTTCCTGTCCATCCAGCCAGACCTCCCAACCCAAACCCCAGGCACCCAGAGCCGGTTGTTGCCAGTTATCTTCCACAAAACGGATGTCATGTTCGCGTGGATCGATGCCAAGAGCTTCGAGAGATTTCAAATACAACTGTTGTGGGTTCCCGGGGTCTGGTTTAAGAATGACCTGGAACTGATAATGCTGTTGAAAACGGTTCGGGTTTTCTCCATAACGACCGTCATCCGGCCGAATAGAAGGCTCCACATAAGCTACATTCCAGGGTTCTGGACCAAGCACACGCAAAAATGTGGCCGGGTTCATCGTACCGGCGCCGATCTGGCTGTAATACGGCTGCCAGATCAGACAGCCCTGTTCAGCCCAGTATTTTTGCAAGGTCATGATCACGGATTGAAAATCAAGCGGTTTGTTCATAAAATCTCCTGGATGGTACTGGCTTAAGAGTGAACCCATTATACCCCCAGTGATGGGGCATAAGGTAAAAATCAGGTTTAGAGTTGTTTGTGGATCTGTTTTAGAAACTCTGGCGAGTTCAGGCTTCTCTCGAGAAGATAAGTCAGATAATAATTGACAAGGGCTTCCATTTCCTGCCGCACGGCCGTGGTGGGATTGGATCGCAAAGCCTCTTTGAAGGAACTGCGCTGGATGTGCCTAAGAAATCGCAACGCATCAACCGATACCGGGCGCCGGGTTTGACCGCGAAAGGCGCATTTCGGGCATAGAACTCCCCCAAGATCAGCAGAAAAGAATTGATCCTGGGCTGTGATCTCCTCTCCACAGGACGCACACTCGAATAGCAGCGGGCGAAAACCAAGCAAGTCTAGCAGACGCATTTCATAATAACGCAGGGTCACAAACGAATCTTGATGTGACGCAAGGCGTTCGAGTGTCTCTGTCAACAGTTTATACAACTGCCAGTTTTCTCCTTCTTCGTATAAAAAACGGTCAAGCAGCTCGACCACATACGATGCCTGACCAAGCAGCTGCAAATCCTCTTTAATAGGTGAATAGAGATCAATGGAATCAGTCTGGGTAACGATCCACAGATCATGCCCTCTGGCAAGCATAATCTTCGAACGGGTGAAAGGTTCAAGGTGGCCGGCTTTGCGCGACTGGATTTTTCGCACACCCTTGGCAATCGCCCGAAGTTTTCCCTGCTCACGCGAATACAGGGTCAATAGCCGATCAGCTTCTCCCCAATCTGCATGGCGCAGGATCACCGCTTCAACCCGTAAGCTGTGCTCAGATTTTGCCATGAGCCTCTTAGATTAAATCTGATGGACTAAACGCATTCGGCAACAGTCCGGCAACGTCGGTATCGGCATGAATATGACCAGTGGTATCCACAATGATGACCCGCGTGGAGAGTCCAAATTCCGCCATCACCTGGCGGCAGGAACCGCATGGCATTCCGCCATTTTCGGTGGCTATCGCGATCGCAGTGAACTCACGTTCACCTTCTGAAACAGCTTTGAAAATCGCCACCCTCTCTGCGCAGAGACAAAGCGGATACACTGCATTTTCAATGTTGACCCCCTCGTAGATTTTACCGCCTGCTGTGAGTAACGCCGCACCTACAGAGTAATGAGAATAGGGGGTATAAGCCCATTGACGCACGTTAATCGCACATTCGATTAATTTATTTAAGGTTTCATCATCCATCGTTATCTATCCTTATTCCGTTTCATCATTTGGATCGATGCGGCTGGCGCGAATTCTGCCCACCCGGCGGCCGCGTACTTCTTCCACAGTCAATTGCCACTCATCGAACTGTAAACGATCACCTTCGACCGGAACCCGGCCGAGTTCACTGTAAAAATATCCGCCAAGCGTATCCGATTGCTCTGACTCAAGTTCCGTAGAAAGCGCATCATTGAAATCAGCCAGTGACACCCTTCCCATGAACACGTATTCGTCGTCTGTCACCTTTTGCACCAAAATTTCTTCGCTCTGGTCATATTCATCGCGGATTTCACCTACAATTTCTTCCACGATGTCTTCCAGCGACACCAGGCCCGCCATTCCACCAAATTCATCCACCACAACTGCTATATGGATACCCTTCGATTGCATCTCCGCCAGCAGTTCGTCCACTTTCTTGGATTCGGGGATGAAATATGCGGGCCGCAGATACTTGCGTATGGATTGTTTCTCGTTGGGAGAGAGCTGGATTTTAAGCAGGTCTTTGGCATAAAGCATTCCAACCACGTTGTCGATGACATCTTCGTAAACCGGCACGCGGGAGTGTCCGGATTCGATCAGCATATTGATGGCCGTATTCAGAGGTGTTTTGATATCCAGAGCCAGCACCTCGATCCGTGGCACCATAATTTCACGGCACAGCGTATCTCCAAACTGGAAGATAGAGTAGATCATCTTGCGCTCATCTGGTTCAAGCCCGCCTTCAGGTTGCCCGACCTCGACCCAGGTCTTCAGTTCATCCTCGGTAACCGAACCCAGATTGCGTTGAACTTCAGTACCGGTTCCCTGGAAGATGATTAAAAGCGAAGTCAGAGGCGTAAAAACAATATCCAGAAGGTTGCCGACCGGAGCCAGCCGAATCGCCCATTTTTCGGCATTTTTCAGCGGGAACCTCTCGAACAGGTATTCGAACCCCATGAGGATCAAAATCACTAAAGCAAAGAAACCCAACGCGCCCGCAAAGGTAAATGGAACCCCCGTCTCTATGAAGATCATCCAGGAACAAACCAGCACGAATGCGTGGCTTAACCCCATTACCAGGCGTAATGTGGCTCTCAATCGCGGTTTCTCTAGAATTTTGATGGTTCGCTCGAAATCCTGTTCATCGTGTGATCCAAGTTCGATCAACTGCGGCAAGCGGGCATTCAAGAGCGCAGCACGCAGCATTGCGAGAAACAAATCTACGAGGAGAAAAAAAACAAAAAATGGCCAGACAAGCGGCATCTTTACGATTCCTTCTTTTTCAATGGCCGGGCGGGAACACCCACCACAACTTCATGATCAGCGACATCATGTGTGACCACCGATCCTGCACCGGTCTTGGCTCCTTTACCGATCTTGAGAGGTGCCACCAGCATGGTATCTGATCCGATGAAGGTATCCGCTCCAATTTCGGTCGGGTGTTTATGCACACCATCATAGTTGCAGGTGATCGTTCCGGCTCCAATGTTGACGTTTTCACCGATCGTGGCATTGCCGATGTATGAAAAATGACCCATCTTGACGCCCGCAGCCAGATGAGAATCTTTTACCTCGCCAAAATTACCCATATGCACACCGCGTCCAAGGTGAGCACCTTTGCGCAGGTGGCAGAAAGGCCCCATGCCAACCTCGTCTTCCACAATCGCTCCTTCGATCACTGATGCCAGCAGATGACAGTGATTTCCGATGGTTGAATCACGGATGATCGTATTCGGACCGATCTCGCATTTTTCACCAATCACAGTCTTTCCGCTAAGGAATGTGTTCGGCAGCAGAACAGTATCGCGCCCGATTTTAACTCCCTCTTCAATATATACTGTTTCGGGGTTAATCATGGTCACACCGGCGAGCATGTAAGCCTGGTTGGTTCGACGGCGGATAATTTCTTCAGCCTGCGCCAGTTGGACGCGATTGTTGATCCCGATCGTTTCTTCTTCGTTATCCAATACCAACGCCGCCACGTGTTTGCCCTCTTGAACAGCTATTTCCACAACATCCGTCAGGTAATATTCACCTTTTGGAGAAAGTTTGACCTTTTTTAGGGCCTGCCACAACCATTCTGCATTGAAACAGTAGGCAGAGACATTAAGTTCGTCAATCATGAGTTGTTCAGGGGTTGCCTGGGCTTCTTCCACAATGGCCAGCACCCCACCATCTTTTCCGCGGATGATGCGGCCAAAACCACGCGGGTCACGAGAATGCACCGTGGTCATGGTCATGGGGCCAGAATTTTTAAGCTGCGTATTCACCAGAGATTGAAGCGTTTCTGCGGTCAGAAGCGGCATATCTCCTGTGATCACCAGGATCAATCCATCCTGACCAGAAAATGCCGATGCTGCGGTCATGACCGCGTGTCCAGTTCCTAATCGCTTTTCTTGCACCACAAATTCAACGGAGTCTCCAATGGCTTCCCGCACTTTTTCAGCTCCGTTGCCAATCACCACAACCGTGCGTTGAGATCCGGCGGCACATGCCGCATCAATCGCATAGCGCAACATGGGTTTGCCATTTACCGCATGCAACACTTTTGGAAGATCAGATTTCATGCGGGTTCCTTCACCCGCCGCAAGAATGATAGTTGAAAGTTTCATTTATGGAGTTACTCCTGATAGAACTGATCCGCTGTCGATTAATTGTACACCGAAAGAAATACGAGCCCCGTGCATGCCCGGCATGCAACAGCGCCCGTATCAGAAAAGGATAACAAATGATGATCAGATTTTGGTTTTTTCTTCATCAAAACTTGCCAGGCTGGGGCGCCTGGATTCGAACCAAGATCCACAGATCCAAAGTCTGGTGTGCTGCCGTTGCACCACGCCCCAACGGGGTAGATTCTATCACAGAAATTGTAGTTTTCCAGGTTGAGTCTGCCTAATGTGTTCATTCTCTTCGAAATTAATTATTTCGAGAAATAAATATCAAATAATACGATCCAGCTTTAAAATTAAAGTATCCTGGTTGGGTCAATGGTAATATCCACGGTCATCCCAGTAGGAATCCAGGTTTTCAATGGATGCTGGACCAGTAACATCCGCGGATCAGGGCCTCTGACCAGAATTTGCCAGCGGTAATACCCGGCCCGTCGCTGATAGAAACAGGGTACAGGGCCAATTAATGAGGTAGATGGCATCTTCTCAGATTCGATCCAATAGGTTAACTGCTCACCGGCAGCAAGGGCAGCCTGTTGAGTCTGAATCGGATTGGTATGGTTGAATTCAATTTTCATTAATCGAGAATAAGGAGGATATCCTGTTCGCTCGCGATAAGACAATTCTTTCAAGTAAAACCCTTCAGCATCATAAGCCGCGGCCGAAGTGATCGCGTAATGCTCAGGGTGAAAAGTTTGAAAGATCACTTTTCCACCACGCCCGCTGCGCCCGGCTCTGCCTGCCACCTGGGTCAAGAGTTGGTAGGTGCGTTCTGCAGCTCTGAAGTCAGGTAAGTTCAGGCTGGTATCCGCAAGAACGGCTCCCACCAGAGTGACATAAGGCAGGTCGTGTCCTTTGGCAATCATCTGGGTGCCCACCAGGATATCAGCCCTGTGCTGAAGAAAATGGTCGAGAATGAGATCATGTGCACCCTTATAGCGGGAGGTATCCGCATCCCAGCGCAGCACTCTTGCCTCTGGAAACAACTCGCAAGTCAGCCGTTCCAGACTTTCGGTTCCCAATCCAAATTGTCGAATCCGTGTTCCTCCACAATCTGGACATTTTTTTGGCATTAATCTACGGTAATTGCATATGTGGCAGAGTAATGAATTCTCATCCGTATGATATGTAAGTTGAGTATCGCACCGCGGGCAGCGTAAGACATAACCACAATCCCGGCAAAATACGTAAGAAGCACTCCCCCGTCGGTTGAGAAAGAGGATTGCCTGTTCTCCGCGTTCTAGCACATTCTTGATCTCTCTTTGCAAACTGTAACTCAGGGGTGAGCGATTACCAGCCGCAAGTTCCCTGCGCATGTCTACGACTTCAATTTCTGGCAGGGTGGAATATTGGGGCGCACTCAAATTTACTGAAGATCGTTCTTGATGCGCGAGAATCCGGTTGGGAAGCCGCAGGATATTCCAGCCGCGCTCGTTGAATTGATACATGGTTTCCACTTCGGGTGTGGCACTACCAAGCAGTAAAGCTGCGCCAGTGATGCAGCTCAGTGCATACGCAGTTGCCAGAGTATGATAATGTGGATGGAAATCCTCCTGGTGATATGAAGAATCGTGACATTCGTCGATGACAATCAGGCCGATCTCGGGCAAAGGCGAAAACAACGCGCTGCGCGCGCCAACCACAACAGGAAGCTGCCCCCCACGGATACGACGCCAGGTATCATAACGCTCACCTGTTGAGAGCCGGGAGTGAACCAGACCCACTTTACCCGGAAACCTGCTAAAAAATCGTTTTACGGTCTGAGGCGTCAGCGAAATCTCTGGAACCAGGATGATCACCCCCTTACCAGTCTTTAGCGTTTCAGCAGCAGCTCTCAGGTAGATTTCGGTCTTTCCGGAACCCGTTACTCCCACAAGCAGGCTCGGCTTTCGCAGAGAAATATCAGCGATCTGTCTTTCAATCTGTTCATAAACCTTTTGTTGATCAGAGGTTAAAACAGGAGGTTCATTCAACACTGGCGTCATTTGCTCCAGCGGGTCGCGCCATCCCTCATTTTCTCCTAGAATCACCAGACCTTTTTTAGCCAGAACAGTCAGATCGGCAGCAGTTGCACCCGTCTCGGTGTAGATCAAGGCAACCTCTACCGGCATGGATTGCGCTTCGAGTAACTCCAGGACCGCTTTTCTACGAAAAAACGCGGCTGACTCGCGGCCCAATGTTTTTTCAAGGTTTCCCCGCCAGTCGCTGGGAGCGGAAAATTGTGCGGTTCGAATGTATCTGGGTTTTACCTGAATGGGTGAGAGAATTGGTTTTGATTTCACCAGACCGCGCTTCACAAGACCGGGTACAGCCTCACGCCAGGCCATTCGCGAGAGCTCACGATCGAGTTGTCTGCCGTGCAGGTCACCTCGCTTATGAAGAATTTTCAAGATTTTTTGCTGTGCTATCGATAACCCTTCTGGAATGTCGGTTGAACAAAGTTGCAGCAGGATGTCTGTATGCTGGCTCAGCCCTACCGGCAACATCATATCCAGGCACTCAGCCAGGGTTGAAAAGTTCTCTTGCGCAAGCCATTCTGCCAGTTCCATTTGATATGGGGTGATGACCCGATCGCTCTCTACCACCGCTTCGATCGGTTTCGTTTCTGCCACCGCTGGTTCATCAATCAGCTGCACAACGATCCCCTGAGCAATTTGCCTGCCAAAAGGAACATTCACCAGACTGCCAGCATGAATGAAGCCATCGAATTCTTCTGGAATGGAATAATCAAAAAGCCCCGTCAGTTGGGGGATGTTTATGGAAACGCGGGCATAACGGGGCATCTATTTATTCCTGTCAATTTTATCGGGTAACCGCCAGCGCTCCGTACCCTACCACACGGCTAGAGTCACCTGAAGCATCTGCTGAAGTGCTGTGATGCAGCAAGGTAACTCTTTCAGCGCCCAGAAAACGTGCGGTCCAGAGCATAAGCGCAACAGCACCAGCGCCACAGGCGAAACCCGTCCCGCTTCGTTCAGCCTTCAATACGCCTTCAGGAGAAAAAGACGTCATCTGCTTGAGCATGACAGCATCAAGCTCTTTCGCTTCGGATTCTTTGTAAAAATGAGACAGATCAGTACTGGCCACCAGCAAAACTTTTTTGCCCTCCAACCCCTCGGCGATTGCTTCAGCAGCGAGTTTTAATGTATAAGGATCATGCGTACGCACCATAACTGGCAACAGCCAGAATGGATTTACCAGTGCCTGTTGCAAAAAAGGAAGTTGAATCTCAAGAGAATGCTCCCGGTCATTAGCAATGTGCTGCAAGCTGACACCAGCCCTCTCCTCGATCTTTTTTGAAACGAGATCGACCAACCCATGATCGATCTTTACCGGCCCCAGAGGTGTGCCATACGCTTCATGGGCGCTGGTCATCAGGTCATAAGGCAGGTAATCATGCAGCGGAGAAAAGACAGCGCAGCCTTCATATACTTTTCCTTGTACACTTCGATATGCGTACCCGGCGGTAACCCCCGAGTAGAAATAACCGGCATGCGGAGCAATCAAACCAATCACATCGCCAGTCACGTTTGGCAGAACTGCTCCATCGATATATCCTCTGATTTCCGCAACCAGTCTTTCAGCATTTGCCGGATACCAGGAACCGGCAATTGGAGACGGACGAATTGGATTAATCGTGCTCATATTTTCCTCACAGGTATTTCTATTATACAGTTGCGCCAGCCCGGAAAAAACAAATTCCCGGGTCATACTATCTGACACCGGGAATCAATTTGATTTGGCAAAACTAGTGAATCAGGTAATCCCAGGGATTAACTGCACCGTAGTTCTCGTGTCGTAGTTCAAAATGCAAATGTGGTCCGGTTGAGTTACCGGTCGAGCCCATCGTGCCAATCATTTCACCCTGGTCAACATTTTCACCGCAATACTTGGCAAAGGTATCCAGATGAGCATACACCGATTGCCAGCCGTTACCGTGGTCGATCACAATCAGATTGCCGTATCCATTTTCGTTCCAGTTGGAATAGACGATCACACCCGCATCTGCGGCATAGATCGGATTTCCGATGGCACCAGCAATATCAATCGCCCGGTGGTTGGTGGATGGGTCATAATCATAGCCCGAGAGATAGGTTTCAGTCGTTGGCCAGACGAATGTGCCGTAGCCAATATACCCCGAAGTGATCACACCACAGGCGCTTCCAGAGATGGATGAAGTAGCAGGTTTATCACGCGTATATTTCGGCAGCCAATCTGTAAACTCACCCACCCCGCCGGGGATAAAAATAAACGTTCCAGCCGGAATATTCGGTAACGAAAGATCACCGATTGTATTGCGGTCAAGGTTGTTGGAAGGCCAGTCGAGAATTACATCTGGTGTCACGTTGTAGAACTTTGAAACGCCATTCAACCCGTCACCGGTGTTCCATTGATAGATCGCGCCGTCTATGGGTGGAATCAATATTTCAACACCCGGGAAAATGTTCTCGGGATTATCACCAAGAATATGGCGATTACTCCACAGGAGGGATTGAGGTTGAAGACCAAATTTTTCGGCAATCCCAAACAATGTATCGCCAGAAACGATGGTGTACTTCGTAATTTCTGTGCGCGGTTCAGCCGGCCGGTCAGTGTGTGGTTGAGCCAGACGGCCTATTCCAAAACTGCTGGTAAGGACTGGAACGTTTTCAAGGTTCACAACCGAGATCGGCGCAATTTGGGTAGGTGTGGGAGTGTTCTCGTATGCCCCGCCTTTCCCCTGAGCCTGAAGATAAAATTTGCTCATTACCCAAATCACAAATACAACCAGCACCACCGATACGACAGCAGTCGCTGCTCGCAGAGAGACTTCGCCCAAGCCTAAATGCATGATGCGGTTCCAAAGTTTCTCGGCCGGTGATCTTGGGTCAAGATTTTCGTCAGTATATTCGGTTTTTAAAGCCCCTTCTTCGCGATCTTTTTGAAGAGGTGGCTGTGGATTTTCTATCATTCTATAAATACCTCGAAAAAAAATCATAACACGTAGACCGGAGGCGGTCAAGTTCTCAAAATTCCGACGAAAACAGGCTAAATGACACAAAGAAGATATGAAACCGTGCTGAAGGAATGATCGAGTTAATATGTTAAAATACAGCCATTCCTTTATTTTGAGAGGTGCTTATGTCAGAGCCCATTCTTGTTGCCGCTGCCTGGCCTTACGCAAACGCCGAGATCCATGTTGGAAACATGACCGGATCGTACCTTCCCGCAGATATTTTCGCACGCTATCAAAGGCTGCGTGGCAGAGATGTGCTCATGGTCTCTGGATCAGACAGTCACGGAACACCCATCACTGTACGCGCTGATGTTGAAAAAAGCACCCCTTATGATGTTTACCAACGATATCACGCAGGCTTTCTGGAGATTTTCCAGAAACTCGGGCTGTCATATGACCTTTTTACCAGCACCCACACCGAGAATCATAAACACGTTGCCAGCAGCATGTTCATGGCGCTGAAAGAAAATGGTTTTCTCTACAAAGAAAAACAAATGCAATGGTACTCCACCAGCCAGAATCGGTTTTTACCCGACCGCTATGTAGAGGGAACCTGTTATATCTGCGGTTATGAAGGTGCCCGCAGTGATCAATGCGACAAATGCGGCAACATGCTGGAAGCAGAAAAGTTAATCAACCCCAAGTCTAAGATCGACGGATCAACGCCAGAGTTGCGCAGCACTGAACATTACTTCCTTGATTTAAGCCGTCTTCAAGACCTTGTGATCCATTTCTTGAAAATGCGCGAGTCATACTGGCGCCCCAGCGTATTAAGGCAATCGCTCGGTCAGATTCTTACAGACGGTTTGCGGGGCAGGCCCATCACCCGCGACCTCGATTGGGGCATTCACCTGCCGCAGGAAATCCAGCAGGAAGGGAAAGAATGGGAAAACAAATGCCTGTACGTGTGGTTCGAAGCGGTTGTAGGATACCTTTCTGCCTCACTGGAGTGGAGCCAACTCACCGGCGATAAAGATGCATGGCGCAAATGGTGGCAGGATCTGAACGCACGCGCCTACTATTTCATAGGCAAGGATAATATTCCTTTCCATGCGATTATTTGGCCAGCTGAATTGATTGGTGCAGGCGAGCAGTTAGATAAAAACCTTGGCAGTCAAAAACCAGTTACGATGGTACTACCATACGATGTGCCCGCAAATGAATTTATGAACCTCGAGGGACAAAAAATATCCGGCAGTCGAAACTGGGCGGTTTGGGTTTCTGATTTCTTGTCGCGTTACGATCCTGACCCCCTGCGGTATTACCTGACTGTAAACATGCCAGAAAGTAAGGATACCGACTGGGACTGGGACGATTTCTATCATCGCAATAATGACGAACTGGTGGCCACCTGGGGAAACCTGGCCAATCGCGTTCTGGCGTTTGCTTACAAACACTGGGAAGGTGTGGTTCCAGAACCCGGTCAATTAACGAGCCTCGACCTGGATTTATTGAGCGAAGTAGAAGCTGGGTTCAACACGGTTGGTCAAGAGATCGACGCGGTCAGACTGCGCGCAGCGCTGGCTGAAGCCATGCGCATCGCCTCCGAAGTCAACAAATACCTCGATATCACAGCCCCTTGGCAAGCCGTGAAAACAGATAAAGCGGCCGCGGGCAGAGCTATCTATACCGCGATGAAAGCCATTGACTCACTGAAGACCCTTCTGGCCCCATTCTTACCATTCACCAGTCAGCGGTTGAATGAATTTTTGGGATATTCGGGAAATTTGTTCGGCACGCAGTCGACAGAAACCATTGAGGATGAGCTTGGTGAACACACAGTCTTAAGATATGACCCCTCTTCTGCTACTGGCAAATGGGAGCCAAGTCAGCTCAAACCAGGCCAGCGTTTTCTGCAGCCTCAGCCACTTTTTAGAAAACTTGACGCCAGGATTGTTGAAGAAGAGCGCAGCAAACTTGGAAAACCCAGAGATTAATTCGCAAAAAAATCCGGATGAAAGACCCGGATTTTTTATTGCTGAACATTGCCCCAAAAAGAACACCGCACCCAATTGGGAAGAGCCTTCAAGAGAGGCATCATAACTCTTTCAGCCCGCTGTGTGAATCCTTCGTTGGTGTTATATATTTCGCCCCCAGTTTCACTGACCAGATCACTTACACCACGGAGGATCAGCAATCTGGTGCGATTGCGCTGTGCCGTCCATGAAATAGCACCCGATTCCCAATCCGCCGCAACTGCATTGTATTCATCACGCAATCTGAAAATCAGATCCGGGTCAATATCCTGATCTGCCGAGACAATGCGCCCCATCTGAACCTTCTGCGGATATGGTTCACACAGGTAGGAAAGATCAATGTGAGTCGTGTAATCACGAATTGCCTGGATTGGGTCTCCCATACGTTCGTAAATATCGTAGATGATGGTTTCATCCACAAGGATGATGTCTCCACATTTGATCCTCCCGGATAAGCCACCACATGTGCCGATATTGATCAACAATTTCGGATGCCAGGTATCGATTACATACTGGGTACTCGCAGCAGCTGATACCTTACCCCAGCCACCATAAAACATGACACTATGTCTGCCAGCCAGAGTGGTAAAAAAGTAGGCGCCAAAAGGTGACACCTGTACCGTAGGATCACGGTAATAGGTCAGCACCGTCCTCCATTCTGCAATTGCAGAGATCAAGACTACAATTTCCGCTCCAAATTCTCCCGTATTTGATTCTTTCATTTCAATTCCCACCTTTTAATCACAAAATTGATTCGCAATGACTGAGCTTCAATTTGGATTTATGTTTCACAAATGATAAAAGGTTTTAAATAACCAAGACATATATTTAAATTAGCAAGGTTTAATTAAGGAAAGACAACATCTGGTAGAGCGATCATTTTGCTCTTTTTACACGATCATGACAAGTCTTGTTTTTTTAATTATAAAAAATGCAGACTCAATTAGTAAACAAAGAACATTATATTACGGTTAATTGACCATTTTATAATATTTTTTTTCGGAATCTTATATGATTTTTTTTACGAACTCAAACGATAAAAATCATTTGGGAGAAAAGCAAGTGGGGTTTTGTGTCTATGGAGACACTTGATCGTCTGTTATGTTATATTGGATTGTATTTTGTTATTATTTAAGAAAATTTATGTATGTGTAGGTTAATTTTATGATGCGAATTGCTCAGTGTTCTGAAAGTTTCTTACCCGTGGTTGATGGGGTTGGAAGGGTTGTTTTTCAGTATGCCACTTCTCTTTCCCTTTCTGGAAATGAGTGCTATGTTATCACACCGCTCAACAATACTGGATACCGCGGTCAATATCCCTTCGAAATTGTTGACTTTATCAGTGTCAAACTGCCCACTGCGCCACAATATCACACCGGCATTGCTCCTCTTGATCTTCATTATGCCGAACGAATATCGCATATTTCACTCGATTTGATTCATGCTCACGCCCCAGGTTTCGCAGGCATTGAAGCATTCCGGCTGGCAGAAAAATTAAACATCCCCCTGGTAGGAACCTTTCACTCCAAATATTACGATGATTTCTTGCGTGTGACTCACAGCGATGTCTTGGCATCACTGGGTTCGCGTTACGTGGCTGAATTCTATGAACTTTGTGACGAAGTCTGGACGGTCAGTGAAGACGCAGTTGAGACCCTCTATTCTTATGGCTACAAAGGCGAAGTGACTGTTGTTCAAAATGGCACAGAGATTCGTACTCCCAATCCAAAGTTCGAAGCTGCTGCGAGAGAAGAATTCAACCTTGGAAATGACCCGATTCTGCTTTACGTCGGCCAGATGGATTTCAAAAAGAACCTGCGGAGAACCATAGAAGCTGCGGCGCTCTTAAGAAACCGTGGATATGCCTTTCAACTGGTGCTGACTGGACAGGGACGAGACCTTAAAGCACTTCAAAAAATGGCAGACGATCTTGGATTGGATAATGTGATTTTTACCGGTCACATCACTGACCGCGACTTACTTGATGGCCTTTACATGGCTTCATCTTTATTTGTTTTTCCTTCACTCTACGACACCGCTGGCTTGGTGGTACGAGAGGCCTCAGTAATGGGCACCCCTTCGGTTGTGGTAAAAGGTACCGCGCCAGCCGAGGTCATTCGTGATGGCGTGAATGGCCTGCTCTGCGAGGACAACACAGAGAGTCTGAGCAACACCATTGAACATTACCTCTTCCGCTTAAGCGATCAAGAACGACTGAACATTCGTTCACAGGCGCAAACGAGCATTCCTCTTCCCTGGGAGACAGTTATGAAAGAAGTGGAAGTTCGATATCAGGCGCTTATTGCGCGGGGTAAATCAAAACGAAAACGAAGGCTTAAAGACCTCATCCAATAATCTTTATCCCGGTAGGGCCAACCATGTTACCTGGTTAAAACGCATATCCCAGGTGTGAATAGAGAAACAACTCCTTTTCATTGAGGAGTTGTTTTCTTAACAATGCTTTTATCCATTTTTATTCGGGATGATCACCCAGATATTTCGTTATCAAGAAATAGTCTCTGGTGGAAGTTTCCCGATAAGGTACTTCTTCACCAAAGTCAAAGCCATGCGGGCAGCTGAACGTTTAACCTGAATTCGGTCTCCATCCCAGATAAACCGCCACGCCCAATCGCCATCCTTGGTGCTCATACCCAACCATACGGTACCAACAGGTTTCCCGGGCAAGCCACCACCCGGCCCCGCAATCCCGCTGATGGAAACCCCAATGATCGAATCCAGAGGAAACCCGCCTACTAGTGATTGGCGCACACCACTTGCCATCTCAAGCACGGTTTCACGGCTTACCGCACCGTGCTTCATCAGCGTTTCATGCTTCACACCAAGAAGAGCTTCTTTGGCTTCATATGCATACGCAGTCACGCTTCCCAGATAATAATCAGACGAACCGGGTATATTGGTGATCATGTTCCCTACCAGACCACCCGTGCAAGATTCAGCCAACACAAGTTTCATTTCATGCGCTTTTAAGATATCACCAACCTGTTTTTCGAGAGGTATTCTCTTCAAAGGTCCTCCATTATCTTTTTTGATGACTTTGCCAGCACTTTCGTTATGATCGGCAACAAGTTTTTGCAAGCACGTACAAAGACAAGCGAGAATAACAGAATCCAGATGTGCCAGATTTTCTGATCAGTTCCTTATTGATCACATACTGAAGAAATTTGATACGCTTCGATATCTTTCAATGCGCTACGCGAAGAGACATCGAACTGTACCCCGCACAGATCTGACCGCGAAATAATCACTTTCACATGATAAAACAGGGGAAGGACGGGCACCTCGTCAGCTAAAATTTCTTGAACTTTTTTTGCACTGGCTGTAAACAAATCCTTATCGAGCCCGGCCGAAAGGGATTGTGCACACACAGTATCGTATTCTTCATTTGAATACCCCGTAAGGTTTACACCGCCGTATTTCGTTCCAAGCCAATCGTTTTTCTCGGTTGGAATTTCGGAAGACGAATAGAGAAAACAAGGGGGCTGTCGGCCGGTAGACCAGGCCAGTTCCGCCAGATCAAAATTGCGGCCGAACACCAGGCTGTTTGACCCCGAAGCGTACATGTCATCCACGTTCAGGTAGGTGCGATTTACACTGACACCGCATTCAGCCAGAGAATTGATCACAATATCCGAAACATTGGAATGCAGTTGACTTTCAGTCAGGTAGTAATTGATAATGAATTCCGTGCCCCAGGTCACGTTAGGAACGTTTTCAGCAACGCGTAGTGTAGATGGATTATCGTCAGCATCTACCCAACCTGCTTCTTCAAGCAACTGGTTTCCCAGAATGGGATCATGCACATAAGAAGTCAGGTTTTTGGCTGCGTAAGGGTGTGTCGGAGGAAGATACGAATCAGGTACTGTCGACTGGCTAAACAAAATTTCGCTGGCGATTTTTTCTCGATCGATACAGTATGCAAATGCCTGTCGTACCCTGACATCACTAAAGAAATCTTGTCGGTCTTCGTATGGATTATAGACATCATCGTATGACGCAGGTTTGATGCCAAAATTTAGACCTTCCCATTCAGGCCCCATACCAAAATAGGCTTTTAGTTTTCCTGAAAGTTCAAGTTCGCGAATGGAACGAATCTGTGATTCAAGGGCGACCGAAGTATCGATGATATCGCATTCACCGGTAACCATTGATGACAGATCAGCTTCAGGAACTGTGTTGATAAATCGATAAACGACAACATCAAAAAACGGCAGCCCTTCACTACTTCGAAAGTAAAACGGATTTTTCGTCAAACGAATGTGATCGCCAGCAACCCATTCATCGATTTGGTATGGTCCCCACCCAATTGGCGTTCTGGTTGCAAGGTCATTTGTTTTCAACTGTTCAGCGGTGAAGTTTCCAAGGATATGCTTTGGCAGAGGTGACCAGAAGAAAGCAGATGGGTTTAATGTAAGGTAACCGGGTTTTCCCACCCATTCAACTGTGTGAGCATCCAATGCTGTATAAGAAGATGTGCGTTTGATGTTGATTTTTGTAACCTTCGTATCAGGGTCTGCGCTGATTTGATACGAAAAGACCGAATCTTCAGCGGTCAACGGCTGACCATCTGACCATTTGACCGAATCAAGGATTTGAAATTTGACCACCATTTGTGTCAGGTTCAGTGGTGAAACTCCATCCCATTCAGTGGCACACTCAGCTGATGTACATCCATCTGCGAATACTTTCACTCCCTTTTCAAGCGCCACGATATCCCCTTCGATATTCGCCACAGCATCACCCGCCGTAACGGGTACAGATTGCAACGAAACTCCATCACCATCCAGTGAGGGTAGTTCTTTTAGAATAACAGCAGACGGTTCAAAATTTTCTGTGTCGATTGGACCATCGTAGATGGCTTCAAGAACACTCCACATGGCAACCGATGAATTGTTATAAAGATACAGGCTTTCAGGTTCTTCTCCTATGCACACCACAAGTGTCTTTTGGGGCTCTGGGGTGGGGGTAGAAGTCGCTTCGGGTGTTTCTGATACCCTGGTTGAAGGTACCGGTTTTGCTTCACCGCAAGCAGATAAGAGGAGAGCTGTAATAAAAATCGTTACAGCTGCCAATCGAATGGTATGGTTTTGAATTCCCATTGTTCTTCCTTTGGTTTTACATGTCCATTGTTTTGGTAATTATAAAGCATTGTCTCAAGATAAAAAACCGACCCCTTTATGGGGTCGGTGTAATTAATTAACTGGAAAATTAAGATTTTCCGCGCATTCTCGGATCCAGCACATCGCGCATGGCATCGCCAACCAGGTTCCAACCCATGACAAAGAACATGAGGGTAAGGCCAGGCCAGACAACAATGTACCAGTAATCGCCAAGGCTGGTGATCCAGTTACGGGCAAAGCTCAGTACCTGTCCCCAGTCAGCGTACCCGATCTCGGTACCGATTCCAAGGAAGGAAAGAGCGGCAAAACTGAGAACAACATCACCGATACCGAGTGAAGCCAGCACCAGCGTGGGGAAGATGGCATTGGGGATGATGTGTTTGAATAAGATACGTCCATCCTTCACACCGGCCACACGGGCAGCCAGAACAAAATCACGTTGTTTGACTGAAAGGATATCCGCACGAATCACGCGTGAATACCCCATCCAGCCAAACGTGATCAAGGCCAGCGTGGCAGGTATCAAGCTCCTTCCGATCATGGGTGTCAATACGGCAGCCATAATCAAGGCCATCATGATAAATGGAATGGTCATAAAGATATCCACAATGCGCATGAGAATGTTATCGACAATACCGCCATAATACGCTGAAATTGATCCAATGATGACGCCAATCAAGAAAGTGGCCACAACCACGATGAAACCGGTTTTAAAGGCAGTGCGGGTTCCCCAGATAATGCCATAAAAAATGTCATATTGACCCTGGGCGGTGCCCAGCAAATGAACCCATTCGTCTTTTCCAGTAACGGCCTTATACCAGAACGGAATCTCAGGCACGTTCTTTTTCCATACAGTTCCCATGGGTTTGGGTTCGCCGCCAAAACCGTCTCTTGGAATCTTATAGGGGTCTTTCCCTACTGGCGGGGCAATGACAGGAGCAAAGATCGCAATCAGCACAAAAATTCCAATCAAGATAAAGCCCAGAATGGAGGCTGGAGTTTTTAAAAGGCCTTTTACAATGCGGTAATTCTCAGGACCCAAAATTCGTTCAACACGACCAATTTTGCGGTCTGGAAGGACCTCTTTCAATAATGAATTGTCAGCACTGGGTGAGGTAAGTGTTGTCATATTCTTTCTCCTTAATCCAAGCGTACGCGAGGATCAATCACTCCGTAGAGGATATCAACAATCAGGTTTGCTACGATCAAGATGAAACCGTTGAAAACCGCAAAACCCAACACGGTTACAACATCCAATTGTTGAGCTGCGTTAGCGGCCGCTTGACCAATTCCTGGGTAGTTGAACACCGTCTCGGTGATGACTACACCTCCCAACAAACCAACGACCTGCATGCCAGCCAGGGTGACGATAGTTAGCATCGCGTTCGGCCGGGCATGTTTATTGATCACGGTCTTCTCTGATAATCCTTTTGCGCGTGCGGTAATTACATATTCCATACGTAGCGTTTCAAGCATGGAAGAACGAGTAACACGCACAAAAGTTGCCCAGTTGATGTATGAGAGTGTCAGGATCGGTAAGATCATGTGCCTGATTGCATCCCAGAACACATCGAACCTTCCGTTTAGTAACGCGTCAATGGTTAACAGGTGCGTGTATTGTTTCAACTGGCCAGAGAAGATCAGTTGACTGACCCAATCCGACATTTTTCCCGGCGGAAACCACCCTAATTTGGCATAGAACAGGATCAAGACCAGCAAGCCAAATACGAAAGTGGGGAATGAGGTACCGACGATGCTAAAAATACGGGCTGCCTGGTCGATAAATCCATTCTGATGGACGGCAGCTTTAACTCCGAGCCAGATACCCACAGAAAGCATCGGGAACACGGTCCAAATTGCCAGATCAACTGTATTGGGGAATCTGTTTTTGATCATATCGATGACAGGCTGAGAACCGGTGCGCGAGTAACCGAAATCACCATAGATGATGCCGCCTGTTCGGACGCCTGTTGCGGGATCTACATGTCCGACGAGCCAGCGGTAGTACTGTTCGTATATCGGTTGATCTAATCCGTATTTCTTAATGATGCCTTCGATCTGTTTCTCGTTCTTAGGAAAGTCCTTCACATATAAAGCAGACCGCTCTACCGGTTCCAAAAACTGGAGCATAGCGAAGATGATCACTGTTACTCCAAAAAGCAGGACTGGTACAAGAAGCAAGCGGCGAATAATATAATTGGTCATCTGAACACCTCATTTTAGTTTCACCAACCGGCATACCCCGAAATCCTTTTCGAGATATGCCGCCGAGTAAAACTTCGGGGGCTTCATGCGGGAGCCTTTTCAGGCCCCCGCATGATCAAATCAAAGAACCAGGAGTATCCTACTCAATCAAGAAGTTGAAGAGGATAACATCCTGCTGCAAGCCTGGGCGTCCGTAGTACAGGCGCAGAGGCTGATTGCTGGGGGTATCGCAAAGCGTGAATCTTTCGAGACCGAGTTTGTCGGTATCGACTGCGCAGACAGGCTGTGCCTCTTTGTAGGTATTGGCTTCGGCATCATAGATCCTAGCCTCACCCACAAGCGGGTCAACCTGGGCGCGGTATTCAGCGGGGACAACAATGGCGTCGGCTTCGCCGGCCTGCAGCATCGCGAAGCGGGTACCAAACTCGCCGACTTCGACGATCTTTACATACTGCAGTTTGGCAGGTTCGCGCCAGTAATTGTCGTTGCGAACCAAGACAACTTCCTGTCCATTGGTCCAGTGATCCAGTTTGAAGGGACCGGTACCGTTCATGATGGCGGTGAAGGGATCCTCGGCAGAGGTCATACCATAGTAATTCTGCCAGGTATCGCAGGAACCATCCCAGCCACCATTTTCGATAACCCATTCCTTATCCATGATGGAACCCCAACCATTGGCGATGGTCGCCAGGAAGGGACCCCAGGCCTGGGCAAGGGTCATGGTCACGGTGCCAGCGGCGTCGTCAGCCACGATTGCGGCCTGAACTTTTTCGCAGGCAGCCTTGAGGACAGCGGGGTCGTTCTTCAACAGGGTTTCCTTGTCATCAGCAGAAGCGCCACCATCAACAATCATGGTGATGTCATCATTGCCAACACCGAGGAAGGGCTCAGCAAGTAACCACTGCGGGGAGGAATATCCACCCTGCAGCAAACCGCGCTGGAAGGAATAAGCCACATCTGACGGGGTCAGATCGCCACCTTCATGGAACTTGACACCCTGGCGGATGTTGAAGGTCCAGACAGTGCCGTCATCTGAAACGGTCCAGGATTCTGCCAATTGCGGTACGAATTTATCAGTGGCTTCACCATCATAGAACACCAGGGTTTCGTAGACGTTCTGGATGATTTCGCCAGAGGCGGTATCGTAGGCAAGAGCAGGATCGAAGGTGTCAGGTCCACCAGTGATGGTCACATAGGTGAAGGTGGTGTCATCAGGTGAGCCGCTCTTCGAGATTGGGTAGTAGTAGATGTTTGAGAAGATCGGGTTCATGACACGGCCAGAAACCCACTTCTGCTCGTAACCATGGGAGGTGGCGAGAACAACGGGCAGACCAGGAACCTGATCATAGTACAACTGGTTGAACTGCTGATAAACAGCATGGCGGGCATCCTGGTCAACCAGAGTTACACCCTGATCCAATAAGGCTTTGAATTGGGCTTTCAGGTCAGCGGGCATATTCTGGCGGGCGCCATAAGTGCCTGTGGTGTAGGGCTGATACCAGTTATGAGCGTCATGGATATCTTCCAACCATCCACCGGTCATGATGGGGATTTTGTGGGCGCGCTGGGCGGCCAGGTAGGAAGGCCAGGGCAGACCAAGGATTTCAACCGAGAACTTTTCGTTAACAGCTGAAAGGTTCTGCTGCAGGATTTCAGCATAGATCTGGCGGGTGGTGTTGCCAGTGTTGTAAAGCATCTGAACACGGAAACCCATTTCCCAGACATCGTCGGGGTCTTCACCAGCGGGGACGCCGTCTTTGTCGACATCAGCCAGTTTGAATTCCTCGGCGCATTTGTCAAGGTCAGTGTAATAGAACGGAGCATCGGGATCATAACCCGGCATACCAGGCAGGGACAAAACTTTGGATTGGACAGCTTCGCCCATGTAAACATCATCGATGACAGTCTGCCAGTCAAAGCAGTAAGCGAAGGCTTTGCGGATATGAACATCATCGAAGAATGTAGGCGGAATACCATTTCCATCCAGTTTGTTCGAGCCCAGGTATGGGTTCAAAGAAACCTCTTCAACGGCTTCGGTGGGTGCAGCTGTTGCTTCGGTGGTGGGGGCTTCGGTAGCAACCGGAGCTTTTGCGCAGGCGCCGAGAACAAGGCTGACAACCATCAATACAGCAAGTAAAACATAAAACTTACGCATTGTTTCTCCTCCTTATGAGAAATTCGTTATATTCGAACGCGTACTTTCACTTGATACTCATCTTCCGATTATTGAAATACACATCACCTCCTTGTACAGCACCATTCGTTAAATTTTATGACAGGCGGCAAAATGGTTCGGCCGCACTTCACGCCATTCAGGTTTCTGTTCCTTGCAGATCGTGTCTGCAAGCGGACAGCGCGTGCGGAATCGACATCCTGAAGGCGGATTGGCCGGAGAGGGCACATCCCCCTCCAGAATAATTCGGCGGCGGGTTTCACTATAAACCGGATCAGCCACCGGAATTGCTGAAAGCAGAGCCTGGGTATAAGGATGCAAGGGGTTGTTATAAAGCTCGTTACGGTCTGCAAGTTCAACAATGATTCCCAAATACATCACCGCCACACGATTGCTGATATGACGCACCATTGAGAGGTCATGGGCAATAAAGAGGTAAGTAAGGTTGAATTCTTCCTGTAATTCTTCCAAAAGGTTAACTACCTGCGCCTGGATGGATACATCCAGAGCCGAGATGGGCTCATCACAGATAATAAAGGACGGGTTCAAAGCCAGGGCGCGCGCAACACCGATGCGCTGGCGTTGACCGCCAGAGAACTCGTGTGGATAGCGGCTGGCGAAATCTTTATTCAATTTGACCAGATCCAACAGAGAGGCAACACGGTCGTCAATTTCCTTGCTGGTGCCTTCACCAAATGCCATTAAAGGCTCGCCGATAATATCGCGAACGGTCATGCGCGGATTGAGACTCGCATACGGATCCTGGAAGATCATTTGCATTTCGCGCCGCATTAAACGCATGGCCTCAGGTTTTAGTTTGACCAGATTCTTGTCTTTGAAATAAACGTTCCCAGCCGTGGGTTTATATAACTGAAGGATGGTTCGCCCGGTGGTGGACTTGCCACAACCCGATTCACCCACCAGACCAAGTGTCTCACCCTGGTATACTTCAAAGGAAATTCCATCCACCGCATGAACCGCGCCTACCTTGCGGCGGATGACCCCGCGATAAATGGGGAAGTGCATTACGAGATCTTCTACTTTGATCAAAACATTCTTTTCAGAGGTCATTATCGCTTACTCCCGGATTTAGTATCAACCCAGCAAGCCACTCGATGGCCAGGAGCAACTGGTTCAAGCAGCGGATTTTCTTGCCAGCATTTCTCTGTTACCCACGTGCAGCGGGGAGCAAACGGGCAGGCGTGTGGCTTTTGGTAGAGGACAGGAGGCATTCCTTCGATGGAGAACAATTTTGTGTGTTTTTGCTCGTGAATCTGGGGAAGGCTGCCCAGTAGTCCGAGTGTGTATGGATGTCTTGGATTGGCGTAAAGCTCTTTAACTTCCGCCTCTTCAATGATATAACCGCCATACATGACCATGACGCGGTGGGCAATGGTGGCTACCACACCCAGATCATGAGTGATCCATATGATTGCCATGCCAAGCTCATCACGCAGTCGTTTGACAAGGTCAACGATCTGCGCCTGAATGGTCACATCCAATGCCGTAGTGGGTTCATCCGCGATCAGAATCTGAGGATTGCAGGAAAGCGCCATTGCAATCATAACGCGCTGGCGCATACCACCTGAATACTGGTGAGGATAATCTTTTAACCGGTCGGCGGCGTTCGGGATCCCAACCAAACCAAGCAACTCGATGGAACGTTTGCGGGCCTGTTCGCTAGTCATATTCAGATGAAGCATCAGCGGTTCAGCCAGCTGCTTTCCAATGGTCATCACAGGATTCAATGAAGTCATTGGATCCTGAAAAACCATGCTGATCTGGCCGCCACGAACACGGCGGATTTCCTCGGGGCTCATTTTTAATAGATCCTTGCCCCTGAAAATTGCTTCTCCGGCAACGATCTTTCCTGGTGGACAGGCAATCAGCCGCAGGCAAGAAAGCATCGTCACGCTCTTCCCACAGCCACTCTCGCCTACCACACCAAGGGTTTCGCCTTCAGTTAATGTAAATGAAACGCCATTAACTGCATGTACGATTCCTTCAGGTGTCTTAAAGTGAGTCTCAAGATTCTGTACGTTTAACAATTGTTCGACCATCTACGAGTCCTCTTTGAAGTAGTATGGATATTCTGATTTTGAAATTCTCGGCATAGCCAAGTTTACCATAATTTATTCAAATATCTTGCCGATACACATTACAAAAGAAATACAACAGTCCGGTAATATTTCCATTATTGATAATTTGGTGATGTTCCTGGAATCATCACCTCAACAAATTCTCTAATGCTGGTTAAACGGATCGAAGGGATTTCGAACGCCGGTCTACAATTGGTTACCTGATTGTAAATGGTAACACATTTAATCCACTTGCCCTCAAAATCCACCAGCACTTCGATCTGTCCAAGATACTGATCATAATTGCTTAATACCAGTTTTCTGTCAAGTGGAACATATTGCATCACCGGGTTTAAAGCACCAAGATGCATTGCCTTTGCAACATCAGATGGAACATCTTTATCGTAATTATCTTGAGCAAACTGGATCAGTTCATCGACAATTCGAATCGGTTCGCGTAAAGTCTTATTCAGCAGAGAATCACCAATAGAACCAGCCAACCCGAAACTCAAACCACACACCAATAACGGTATGATTACAGTTGCTGACCCTGATGAAAAAAGCGCCTGGTCGATGAGAATATTTTCGATCAGCCCGTTAATGATGGCAATGATCGCGAATACCGCGAACCCAAACCAGAGGTTTTGATTGAGTTCAGAATAATATGGATATTGGAGATAATTTCCAAGCGCGCCATTAAAGAGCTTGATCAAAAAAGGCGCCACCCTGATGGGCAACCAGATGATCAGCTGAGAATAAACGACCATCAGCGCCAGCCACAAAACAACGCCCATAAGACTATTCTGTAATTTTGCCACCAGCCAGCCGACCAGACCGCTGCAGATAACACATACCAGAAGACCCGGAACAAATTTCACCCATGAAAAAGCGCCGTGCGCGCGAGCCAACTGTATTCCATCAATCCCCCATGCTAATACTGCGAACGTTAAACCTGCTACGAGACCGTAAAGCAGCCCCGTAATTTGCTTCTGTTTACTCACCTTAGGCTTCACGATAGAAAACCTCTAGTTTTTAACTTTGGTTTATTTTATTGCGGTCTTTAAATTTCGGCGTGTACAATAAAGGTAAGAAATAATACCCCAAATAACCAAAAAGTCAATAGGCAATACTTCTTACCACTCTTGCATATCATATCATAAAACGGGTTGATTAATCATCTCCTGCGCGCATTCGCAGGTAAGATTCATAGCGTTCAGGGCTAACCTTGCCACTCTCCACGGCTTGAATAACCGCACAGCCAGGCTCTTCATAATGGGTGCAATCATTAAACTGACAGTGTTTTACCAGATCGCGCAATTCTGGAAAATACCCATCTAATTCCTCCGGCTGTGTATCCCATAAGGATAACCGCCGCAAACCAGGAAGATCAGCGACAAATCCTCCTCCATCGAGGGGGAACATCTCTCTGACAACTGTGGTATGCCGACCGCGCTCATTTCGGCTGCTAACCTCCCGTACAGCTAGCCCTAAACCCGGCTGCACCTGATTCATCAGGCTTGACTTTCCTACCCCTGACGGCCCGGCTAGAGCAGAAATCTTTCCTGTGAGCGCTTGTTTCAATTCCTTGATGCCAACACCCTCAACGGCAGAGGTATAAATTACGGGATACCCAAGCGGAGGATAATCAGCGAAAATCCTTTTCGCCTTGCGGAGACCCACCAGATCCACTTTGTTGGCGATGATTAAAGCCTGTAAACCCTGCTTTTCAGCAATCACAAGAAAACGGTCGAGCATGCGTAAATGTGGTTCAGGCGAGGCACAGGCAAACACAGCCACAATCTGATCTGGATTGGCAAGCAAGATTTGCCGGAACTCACCTCGCGGTGTTGGATCCATTCGTACCAGTTCTGTTGATCTAGGTTCAATAAGCTCTACCACCCCGGTTCCCTCTGGCAGCAGGCTGATTTGCACTTTGTCTCCGATACTGATGACATCACCTTGAATGGTGCGCCGCTTCAATCTTCCGCGCAGCACACAGGTAACCACACCTTTATCTGTCAGTACGTTGTAAAAGCCTGACTGGTAGCGGATGACCCTGCCGGGAATGGTTTGCTGTTTCACGTTACCCGATTATTCTCCTTGGGTTGTTGGCGTTTTCGTAAGATAGAAAGTTTGCTCCCAGGGGTAGGTGGTGTAAATATCACCGGTAAAATAAGCCTCGATCACGCGGCGGAAGATAGGAGCTGCGACCGCTGAACCATCTCCGGCGTACTCGGCAATGACCGCTACAGCAATATCGGGCTTTTCTGGATTGTTAGAATTGGTGAAACCGGCAAACCATGAGTGTGGATCTTCGATGGAAGTGGTCGCTGTTCCTGTTTTGGCATAGATCGAGGTTTGCATACCAATGAATCTTCGATATGCCGTTCCCCGTTCATCTCGCACAACTTTGTACATCCCTTGCCAGATGGCATCGAGAGTCTCTTGACTGACTGGCAGTTGATTGCGCACCTCAGGTTTGAACTCTTCAATAATATCGCCATCGATGGTAGTCACCTTTTCGATGATTTGTGGGCGGTACAACGTGCCGCCGTTCCCGATTGCGGCCACGAAACTTGCCACCTGAAGAGGTGTAACCAGCATATCACCCTGCCCGATTCCCATCTGCACTGCCGCCCCTTCAGTGGTCGGGTCGTTAATACTGCCCACTTCTTCTGCGACGGCTTCAATACCTGTAGCTTCTCCTAAACCAAATTCACGGGCAAAGTCTGAAAGATACGTGGCACCTTTCTGCCGGTAGAGATCCAGACCCAGGTGATAGAACCAGGGATTGCAGGAGCGCATCAGTCCATCAACAAGAGTCAATGTTCCTGATGGAGGTAATTCTTTATCGTACGTCCAATCGTTACCCACAAATCCAGGCAGCTCGGTATACTGGCTCGTGCACTCATAAGTTGAATCAGGTGTGTATAAACCGGATTCTAACGCGGCGGCCATGGTAATAAGTTTAAATACGGACCCAAGCGGGTATGCGGACTGCGTCGCGCGGTTCCACATGGGCGTGTCTTCATCATTCAACAAGTCATTTAATACATATTGACTGTTGTAATTTTCTGATTGAAAAACATTTGGGTCGTACCCCGGTGACGAGGCCATGGCCAGTACGCGTCCGGTATCTCGTTCGAGTACCACGATCGCGCCGGTAAATCCGTAAAGGGCTTTTTGAACGAGAAGCTGAAAATTCTTGTCAAAAGTGGTGTAGATCGTGTCGGCGGCTTGCGGATCGGAATATTCGAGGCGCGTGGAGTAGGTACCATCTTGATTCACCACATACAATTCCGCGGCGGGTTTTCCTTTTAGATAATCCTCACCCCATTTTTCCAGACCAGCGGCACCGATTTTTTCATCACCCGCGTATCCCATACGGCGGTATTCATCATATTCTTCCGGGAAGATATAGCGCAGATATCCTGTTACCTGCGGGGCGATCCCGCCATTATAGTAATAGCGTGAAGAGTATTCGTTTACGACCAGCCCTGAAAATTGATCCAGTGTGGCAGCACGTTTATCATACCCTTCCTTTGAAACCTCACCAATGGCTGTGTAGGCATCAGCATCTGAGTTCTCATACAGGTCAATAACCATATTTCTTGGAATACCGGTCAATTCACTCAGTTGCACAACGAGTGACTCTTCCTGACTGTCTGAAATCTGTCCACGGACGACGCCCAGAGAGACCGCTTCGGTGTTTGTCGCAATGATATTTCCATTGCGGTCGTAAATTTCCCCTCGGGCGGGTTGGGTAACCTTCAGCGCCAGCTTCTTTCCTCCGCTGAGTTCGGGCAAAATCATTCCACTTTCCCACTGGATCCGCCACGAACCGTTAATGGCCACCAGGTTCATTTCCATTTGACGCTGAATGTCGCCAAACAATCTGGTTTTAAAGTTTACCTGATAGCCAATCTTCGCAGATGTTGGATTGATCAGCGCGGTTAACACGCCATATTCAATTTCCGTCAGCGTCAGGTTTATGGCAACATCAGAATAGGTTTTTGAAAATTCTTCTTCAGTTATTGCATCTCGACTGGTTGGCGCAAGCATTTGATACATACCTGCGTAATCAGCAGAATTCCACTTTTCAAGAAACTCCATCGCTGTTGCCGAGGCATCAGGCAGACTGGTGGTTTGAATCACCGGTGTGGGCAGGCTTTCGGTGGGTTTCTCAGTCGGACTCACACCGTTTGAACAAGCAGTCAATAATACAATTGCAACAAGGATCACTCGCCAAATTTTTTTCATTTTTTCCTCCCGGTTTTTTCCGGGTTAACCAACATTTTCACCTGAGAGTACTTGCCGATAGATAGGGCAAGTATAAGCCAATTCACGCTGGCATCGAAAGGGCACCGCATTGCGGCTGCCAAAGCCCAATTTGCGCAAAGAGCGCTCGAGATGGCAGAGCGGCAGCCCCATCACACTGGCATAGCAGCCAGAAATTTTGCTCACCGGGTGAAAGTCTTCATTTTGAATGGCATACGCCCCCGCTTTATCCAGCGGGTCGCCGGTGGCGATGTATGCTGCGATTTCTTCCTGAGTGTAGGCGCGCATTTTAACCGGGGTCGAGCACAACTCGGTTACACTGATTCCACGTGACGGCATCGTAAGGACGATCGCCGTGTGAACCATGTGCGTGCGATTTCGCAGTTTAACCAGAACATTCCTCGCATCTTCTAAATCCAACGGTTTACCGATGATCTGGTCACCATCGGCGACTGTCGTGTCTGCCGCTAAGACAACACCGCCAAAAGGAGCGAAGCGTGCGCAGACCCTTGATTTTTCTTCCGCAAGACGCAGAACGTAATCAACCGGTTTCTCACCCACAGCAGGAGTTTCATCAATATCGGCCGAGGTGGTGCTAAATGAGAGGCCAAGCCAGCTTAAAAGTTGCCGCCGGCGGGGCGAATTGGAAGCAAGGACAAGTAAAGGTGTATCCATAATATGAAATATTCTAACATAACCGAAACCTTGATTCAGTTGTTCGTACAATAGAGTAAAATGATTCACAGATAAAATAGGTCAGGAGTTTGATATATGCAGTCGTTCAAAGAAAAGATCCTCAAAGAAGGTAAAAATCTTGGCGGGGGAATATTGAAAGTAGACAGTCTGATCAACCATCAGGTCGACCCCATCTTGATGGACGAATGCGGCGCTGAATTTGCCAGACGCTTCGCCAATGTCGGCGCCACTCGTATTCTCACCGCTGAGATTTCAGGCATTGCGCCGGCATTAATGACCGCCCGACACATGAATCTTCCAGTTGTTTACGCACGAAAAAGCCGTCCAGTCACCATGCCAGATACCGTCTATCTGACAGTTGCCCCATCTCATACCAAAGGGCACATGGTGGAATTGATCGTCTCTCCTGAATACCTTAAACCAGGTGAACGCGTTCTGATTATCGACGATTTCCTTGCGACGGGCGCTACAATCCTTGGGCTGGTTCAGCTTACCAAGGCTGCCGGTGCAACGCTTTGCGGTGTGGGTGCTCTCATTGAAAAAACCTTCGAAGGCGGCCGCGAAGCACTTCAATCTTACAATGTACCGATCGAAGCGCTGGTGAAGATATCCAGTCTTGATGGCAATCAGATCGTATTTGAAGATTAGGCAGTTGTTTGAAAATGTCTCAATCTGTTGCCATCCTTGACTACGGTTCACAGTACACGCAATTGATCGCAAGACGTGTGCGTGAATTGAACGTCTACTGCGAAATTTTTCCCTGGGACGCCAACCCAGAGCAGTTAATCCAATTTGATCCTGCGGTGTATATCCTTTCCGGTGGGCCTTCATCTGTCTATGAAACCGGCGCGCCCAGACTCCTTCCGTACATTCTGGAGAGCGGTCTTCCGGTTCTGGGCATTTGTTATGGTATGCAGCTCCTTTCATTGGCGCTGGGGGGTAGTGTAACCGCATCAGAAAACCGGGAATATGGTCTGGCTGAAATTGACTGCTCATTGTCGAATCCCTTGCTACCCTGCGGCAGCCAATCGGTATGGATGTCGCATGGCGACCAGGTTAGCACGGTTCCGCCAGAATTTGAAGTGCTGGCACGCTCTACGAACACGCCTATCGCTGCAATGGGTAACATACAGAAACGGATTTACGGCGTGCAATTCCACCCAGAAGTGCATCACACGCCGCGCGGCCTGGAAATTTTACAGAATTTTCTTTTCGGCATTTGTGGATTAAATCCAAATTGGACTGCGGAAAACATGATCGCTTCGGCGATCGCAAACATTCGCGAACAGGTTGGTGACCAGAAAGTAATCAGCGCGGTCAGCGGCGGAGTGGATTCGAGCGTGGCAACCGTTCTGGTGCACCGCGCGGTTGGCAGCCAGTTGAGCGCAGTGTTCGTAGATACCGGCTTCCTGCGGCTGGGAGAAGCCGATCAGGTCGAGGCTACCCTCAAGCACAATCTGGGAATCCAGTTCAGCAGAGTGAACGCCCAGGAACAATACTTTGCTGCCCTCAAAGGGGTTTCAGACCCAGAAATCAAGCGCCGGATCATCGGTGCGAAATTTATCGAATTTTTCGAACAAGAAGCTGCTCGCGCTGGTAATCCTCCTTTTCTGGTACAGGGGACAATTTACCCTGACGTCGTCGAGTCATCTGCGCCCGACCGCAGCAAGGCTCAGAAGATTAAGTCTCACCACAACGTCGGCGGTCTGCCTGAAAAGATGAAATTCAAGCTGATCGAACCACTGCGCTACCTCTTTAAGGATGAGGTGCGCAAAATCGGCGAAGCCCTTGGTATACCTTCGGAAATGGTGTGGCGGCAGCCTTTCCCCGGACCAGGTCTGGCAGTGCGCTGCCTGGGTGAAATCACGCCTGAACGTATTCGCTGTTTGCAGCAGGCGGATGCCATTTTTATTGGCGAATTAGAACGCGAAGGGCTGATCAACCAAAAACCAGAAAAAGGGCTCTGTGCGCTGGCGCAGGCTTTCGTGGCTCTTCTTCCTGTACGTTCGGTAGGCGTCATGGGAGACCAGCGCACTTACCAGGAAACCGCTGTTTTACGCGCTGTGACCTCTGAAGATTTTATGACCGCAGACTGGGCGCAGCTGCCACATGCACTACTTGGAAAAGTCGCCAATCGTATCGTAAACGAGGTGCCGGGGATTAATCGCGTGGTTTACGATATCACCTCAAAACCCCCGGCCACGATCGAGTGGGAATAATGGAGAAATGAAGGACAGGATTGAAACTCCTGCGTTTTGACTTACAATTGCGGTAGATGATGATGTTCAAGAAACTCAAACCTGGCAGCACCCGGCTTTTGCGAATTCTCCTGACGGCAGTTATTCTATTGTCAGTATCTTCGAACGCGGGGTACGCACAATCTGCCGGGGGGATTGAATTATCCAAACCAGATCTCAGTCAATATCCACAGATCAATCTCGATTTTCGACCTGTTAATGCTTCAGGAGAATTCCTCAAAGATTTGCAGGCAATTAATGTCGAAATAATCGAAAACGGTCTAAAGTTATCTGCGAGCAACCTCGAATTGGTCAATTCGGGTGTTCAACTTACAGTCGCCGTCAACGAAGGTCCGACGCTTGCCAATCGTTATTCGGGTGTGTCGCGCTTTGAACGCATTAAGACAGCCCTCTACACCTGGATATCTGCTCACGATAGCCAGACAATGGACGAATTCCGGCTCGTTACCAACCAGGGCAGCCTCAATTTCTCACGCACAGATCCTGCGGATTGGTCAAAAGCAATTGAAGCGTATCAGCCCGATTTGCGCAACCTTCAGCCGGGTCTTGCCAGTCTCACCAGCGCGGTAGATGGCGTGTTAAGCGAGACTAACCTTGCCACAAAACCTGGCGTGATCCTATATATCACACCACTACCCGCAGTTGATCAATTTAAAGAACTGGAAGCCATTTTTACCCGGGCCGGTGAAAAGGGTATTCCTATTTTCGTCTGGCTCATAGGCCCAAAAGAATATGCAGTTGCCGATAACGCTCTCAAGTTAAAGGGGTTCGCAGAGCAAACGGGCGGCAAGTTCTTTCTCTTTACAGGATCAGAAGAACTGCCATCTCTGACCGATCTGCTTGATCCTTATGCCTATTACTACCATCTATCTTATAAAACCTTTCTTAACACCAGCGGCGATTATTCCCTGGGGATAAAGATCGAAAAAGATCAACTGACGCTTGAATCAGAAGAGGTAACCCTTTCATTGAAAGTGGCTCCTCCAAACCCCATTTTTCTCTCGCCGCCCACTGAGATCACCCGCAGCTGGACTGAAACGAAAAGAAAACGAGATTCCGTTCTGACCCCCGATAATGCTATGATCCAGATCATGGTCGAATTCCCTGACGGGATGGAGCGCGATCTCAATTACAGCCGCCTGTTTGTCGACAACACGCTGGTGAGCGAAAACACCTCGGAACCCTTCAATTCTTTCACCTGGAACATTTCCAAGATCACAGAATCGGGAAGCCACACCATGCAGGTGATGGTAGAAGATGTCGCCGGGCTGCAGGGCAAAACGATCGTCATTCCAGTGGATATCATCGTTCAGGAACAACCCAAAACCCTGCTAGAACGAATCTTTGCCCGTATCAATATTGTTAATGGAATCATTGGCGGAACCCTCATTCTGTTATTGGCCGGAGGTATTGCAGCTCTATTCCGCATGTTGAAAAAGAGACCCCCCAAGGTGATTCGCAGACCTGTGATCGACCCATTAACGCAACCGGTGGAAATCAACGGCGAATACAGCCTGGCACCTTCAAAAGGAGAAGAAAGCATTGAATGGCCCGTCATCCGCGGATCTGGTCTGGCGGCGGCACGTTTGTTGCGGAAAGGAAGCACGCCCCAAGATGCACTTCAACCGCGAGAGATCGCGTTAACCGGCGAAGAGGTCAGCATTGGTTCTGAACGAAAGAAGGTTGACATCGTTCTGACCCACAATACTGTCAGCGCTGTGCATGCGCGCATTTTCAAGGATTCTGAAGGAAACTTCAGGGTTGCAGACCTGGGATCGAACGCCGGAACATGGGTCAATTATGCGCCTGTCTCAGCGCACGGGGCGCGTCTCGAACACGGCGATCTGGTTCAGTTTGGGCGGGTGTCTTACATTTTTGAAGTGCATGGTGCGATTCCCAAACGGGTACAGGTTCTGCCTTACCGCGAAGATTGATTTTTCGTTTCGAAATGCCTTCAATTGACCTGTTCGATTGTACCTGCCGCACGCGCTCGCGCAAGGATCTTTTCAGCCCGCTTAATCACAGGTGTATCCACCATCTGACCATCAAGCGAGAAGGCACCTTTCCCTTCCCTCATGGCTTCCTGGGCTGCTTCCATCACTCTGCGCGCATATTCAATCAGTTTGGCACTGGGCGTAAACGCTGCCTGAACGATCTCCACCTGCGCAGGGTGGATCACCTGCTTTCCGGTGAACCCCAGCTCTGCACCTTCGCGGCATTCTCTTTCGAGCAGCGCAAGATCTGAATAGTTGGTCTGCACCATGTCGATCGCGTTGAATCCAAAGGCGGCGGCGTGCATGACCAGCTGGCTGCGGGCGTATAGCAATTCGCGCGCGTCGAGCGTGCGGGTGATTCCAGTATCGGCGGTAAAGTCCTCTGCACCAAATACGAGACCCTCAACTCGCTGGCTTGAACGGCAGATAGCCTGCAGATCAAGAAATGCCCTGGCGCTTTCAATGGTGAGGATGATGGCCGTGCGGCCAGATTCAATATCGAGATCCCGCTCCATTTCGGTGATCAAACTGTCAATCTCCTGCACGATCGCTGCAGAATCGGCTTTAGGAATCAGAATCGCGTCTGGTTTACCGGGCATCACCGCCAGCAGATCGCCCATCGCCCGGCCGCTGGCGAGCGAGTTGATTCTCACCAGGCGCTCCGACCGGCCAAAATTCACCTCTTGCAGCGCTTTCTGAATCCCCACTCTCGCTTCATCCTTGCGGTTGGCAGATACCCCATCTTCAAGGTCAAGGATGATGCCATCTGCATTCAGCCCGGCGGCTTTGGAAATTTTGCGTTCATCGTTTCCGGGTACATACATCAATGCCCGTCTTGCTCTTGAAATCAGCCCTGCCATGGACTTCTCCTTTTAAGTCATTGTGTTATGCGATAAAATGATTATACATTCAGGAGGAAATCATTGATTCAGCCAACGAAGACTCTACCGCCCAATTACACGCACCGCGGAACTGTGAATATCCACAATCGTTCGGATGTACTCCAGATGTTGGTCTGGAGCGTGATCTTGTTCATTCTGCCCATACCGCTGATCTACCTGGCCACGCGCAACGACGGGGGCAGCCCGATCATGTTTTCAGTCAGCTCGCTCACAGAGTTACTCATTGCGCTGGGCGGGATTGCAGCGGTAACCATAGGGATGATCGTGATCCACGAAGGATTGCATGGATTGGTATTTTGGATCGTAACCCACGAACGACCCAAATTTGCCTTCAAATGGTATTACGCTTCTGCCTGTGCGGAAGGCTGGTACCTGCCGCGGGGGCCGTTTCTCATTGCCACGCTGCTTCCACTGGCGGCGATCACCACCGCCGGCTTACTGCTGCTGCCTGCGCTCCATCAGCCGGTCAGGTTTTTTGTTACTTTACTCATCCTGTTCAATGCTTCAGGCTGTGCGGGTGATGTGATCGTGGCGCTGCGCCTGGCGCGTTTGCCAAAAGGAACGCTATCTCTGGATAAGGGTGACGAGGTCAATTTTTATTCACCAAAATCAGAGGGGTAGATTTTTGTGTCTTGCCCGCCGGTGTCAGTCGTGATAAAATGACCTCGCCCTGTTGAGGAAATGGAAGGGTGGCCGAGTGGTTTAAGGCGCCTGTCTTGAAAACAGGTTTGGTGAAAGCCAACGTGGGTTCGAATCCCTCCCCTTCCGCCAGATCTTTCTGCAGGACAACAATTGAATACTCGGGGAGGTGCCGGAGTGGCTGAACGGGATCGCCTGCTAAGTGATTGTGGGGCTTTAAACTCCACCGAGGGTTCGAATCCCTCCCTCCCCGCCAGAAAAATGAAACAACCCCAACGGGTTGTTTTTTTTTAATTCTATTTTTCCTTTTCTGGATGCCCTGCGCGATACCTTTCAAAAAACCAGAAGGGGAGTACAGAAGATGTCACAACCGGATGAACGGGTGCTGTGTCAATAAAGAAAGATCGAACACAAGAAATGTCACAAACCTCTTATATCTGTAACGGTGAATGATTGGTTTTCATCGTCACTCAACCAATTGGAGGGGTTATTGGCGATGTAAGCCTCGATCCGCTCATATTCGCGATCAGAGGAGATGATGTGTTCAAAGTAATTCCGTTGCCAAACTCTGGAAAGATTCAATTCTCGAGACGCTTTTCTTGTAACTGCAGCCTTGAAGGCGCGGATGATGGTTGGTATTGATCCTGCCACAGGTTGCCCAAACCGCTCCATTGCGGGGGCGCGTTTTTCCAACGCAGGGGCACGATATATCGTGCCCCTACGATAATCATCAAATATGTTGAGAATTCCATGGATATGGTTGGGCATGACCACAAATTCACCCAAATCTACATGCATAAAATGATCAGGTATCGCAGACCAACAATCCGACACGATCCTGCCCAATGGATTTAAGATCATTCCACAATGGTTGATTGCACCAAAAAGGTGCTCACGGTTACAGGTAACAATGGTGATGAAATATCCGCCTGGTTGGGAGTAATCAAATCCTTTAAGCCTGATCGAACGGCGATGATGAGAATGATTGTTGGTTATCATGGATCTCGTGGTTGCCCGTTTACACAGACGGTAAAGGCTGGGGCATTAAGGTAATCACCAGGGTGTCAATCTGCTGTTCGGTGGTTGTGATATGTGCGATCGGCAACAGATGGACCTGAAGCCTGAATTGGGGATTGCTTCGCATAAAACGCTCGCAATGACAATCAAGCGCCTTCGACGATGGCGATCTCTTCATCAGTCAGGTCATACAGTTCATACACCAGTTGATCGATCTGGCGGTCGGTGGACTCGATCTCGCGTTTAATTCGCTCGGCTTCCTGCGGCGTGGCGGGGACACGTTTGTGCAGGTCGAGCATGCGCTGGACGAGAGACACCATGAGGTCGTGGCGTTTGACATCAGCAGGATTGGCAATATCGACGCTGAAAATAGGGAGTTTCATTAAATACATAGGTTTATATTCAAAATATCCCCCTTGCTTTGTTGATGAAATTGAATGCATTACAAAATCAGGAACTTTAGAATTTAGTACCCCTAGTAAGTATAAATCATCTACGCCAATTATTGTGGTTTTGTCATTTGAATAATATCCATTTTGGTCATAGAAATAGGATGCTTTCTGGACAATAGCAGGAACAATAATTTTAGGTTTTTCAAATTCCTTGTAATAATCACAGGCTCTTAATTCCCACCAGTAATCACCTTTGTCGAACCTTTTTGAGGCTGCGGCAGCAAATGGTTCGAGATGTGAAGCGACAGCAGGGTAGTTCTTTTGAAGCCAGCGCCATGCATTCGCAGCATTTTGGGATTTTTCCTTCGTCCATCCCTTGGGAATGAGAATGAGGTAACGTTTGCTTTCAGGCGGTTGATAACGTTTGATATCCCTCCCAATCAGGAAAGGTTTTATCAGATCAAGGCTCCTGGCATCTTCACCGACAATACGGTTACGGGTGTTTTCATCAATGACGAAAGCCTCATTTAAGCCGGTTTTGATTCCATAATAAATTTTTCCATTCACATATCTATTGAGTGGAATTGTATTCTTTTCCAGTTTTTCTAAAATTTGCTGTACCTGAGGATTTTCCAGCGACCATCCAGAATCTTTGAATTTTGATTGATCCAATATCATTCCGTTTTCATTTACATAGTCACATAAATTCAAAAAATCCAATGATTTCACAACAGTAACCCGGGGCTTATTTTCCGGCTGGCGGTTGGCAACCCTTAAGATGCAGGGGTAAGTGGTGGCGTTTTCAAACACGGGCAGGTCTCCAAAATCGGTCAGTTCAACAATGGCTTTATTCTTCAGCCATTTGCGCAGGCTCTCACCATAATTTGCCCGCATCCATTTATTGGCAACGATATAGCAAAAAAGCCCATTGGGAGCAAGGAGAGAAACGCCTCTCTCGATAAAATAGGAATACAAATCAGCAGTACCCGCATAAACCTGATAATGAGATTGAAAATACTTTTTGTCATTTCCGAGCGTTTCCTGCCTGACATAGGGCGGATTGCCAATCACTGCATCAAACCCGCCGCTCGCTCCTCTCGCGAACACCTGCGGGAAAGCTGACCGCCAGTCAAAGGGGTTGACGCGCCGGCGCTCCTGCTCATCCACCGCTAACCGCCCTTCGAAGTAATCCCACCCAATGAGTGAGTTGCCGCACTGGATGTTCCTGCCCAGATCCGGCAGGGCGCGCTCGAAGCCCAGGCTCAACTGCCCGCTTTCCTCCTCCAGCACCTTTAAGAGCAGGCTCAGCTTGGTCACCTCGACCGCCTGAGCGTCAATATCCACACCGTGGATGTTGTTCAGTAAAATTTCCTTTTTCTTCCGGGTTGTCAACCTGTAACCACCGGTCACCTGCACCAGAGCGGGGGTTTTACCTTTGGTCCACTTTTCGGGGTCGTTCTGCGTGTACCACTTGAGGTGCCAATCGAGCAGGTGCTGGTAAGCCCCCAGTAAGAAGGAACCGCTACCGCAGGCGGGGTCAACGATCTTTAACTCCGCCGCCTGATCAGGGGTTTTGTCCTTCAGTAGTTCACCAACCGTGTTCTGCACGATGTAATCCACGATGTATTTGGGGGTGTAATACACCCCGCCCGCCTTGCGCACCTCGGGTTTTTCTTCCACCTTCGCCTGGTGCGAGGGGGTGAGGCGGATGACCTTGCCCAAAAATTGCTCATAGACCTGCCCCAAAATTTCCACCGGGATCTCTTTGAATATGTAGGGACAGGGGTAGTAAATGCTGGCGATGATCTCTTTGAGGACCTTATCATCGATCTTGAGGGTAGGGGTGAAAGTGTCAGCGGAAAGGTCGCTGCCCTTCTCGTGGTTGAAGTGGAACATCCCCGAGTTGTACTTCACATCAGCGCGCCTGAAAAGCTCAAGCAAACGGGGATAAATGGCGGGCTTACTGGCAATGGTTTTCAGCTGCTCTTCAGGCTCAATGCCGCGGTCTTCGCAAATGCGCAGGAAGAGGATGCGGTCAATGGTCATCTGCACCGCATAATTGAGCTGGGCTTCATCGGTCACCTGGGGATTGCGCAGGGCGATGTTGCGCGCCAGACTCATGCGCCACTCGCTCATCTCCTTCAGGAATTCATCATCGACCTCGGTGGTGCCCTTCTTGCCTTTGGATGTCTCGGCAAAGCGGTCAAACGAACCTTTCCAGACGGCGTCGCGCGAGAAAACGGCGGCGATCTCGTCCCACTTTTCGATGTAATCTGTGTAACGATAGAACCTGTCGCGCGCGGTGGCGGCGCTATCCGAGGGGCTGGGTTTGCTCTTGCAGTTGTAAACAGCGAACTCCTCAAAATCAGTCAAAATGCTCAGGGGCAAATGGGCGTTCCAGGCGTAACGCCTGAGCTGGTAGGCAGGGTGGATATCGTACTGAATATCCACCTTGGGTTTCTTGGCTTCTACATAAAATTTTCGTTCTCTGCCGATCTTGAAGGCGTAATCTGGCGCTTTGGAAGTGCCTTCAATATCAAGCGAATCCTCGACGATCACATCGCAGTATTCAGGAGCGACGCCCTTCTCGTTGTACACGTCCCAACCGAGGGCGATAAAGAATTTGTCGAGAAATTCCTGGCGCAGGCGGGCTTCGTTGTATCTGCCAGAGCGGTAGGCTTCGCGATTCTCTTCAAATTTGGCAACAAGTTGATAGATGATCTCAGGTGCGGGCATGAGTTGGGTTCCCCTTTATTAAAATAACAATACTATTCTATACCCGGAAAGAAAAATCTCGGAATTGTAAGTTAGATTAGGGGGAGTGTTTTTGAGAAGCAACTGGACAAGCCATCAACCTAACTTGTAATCCATTCATACTGGTTCAGGGCACTCGCCAAAGGCCGAAATTTCTCCATTTATTTTTCGTTGACTCTGTTTGTTTCTCTTCTATAATCAATTTATGTTGCCACGCGCAAAAGCTGAAACTGTGACCTCTCTGGATGTGAGCCGCCTGCCTTACGCGGAACGCCTGTGCGCGGCAGCGCTGCAGGGATTGATCAACCGCGGCGGACCAAAAATTTATCTTGACTATGGAATCTATGACGACCCTGACGCCCGGCGCACGAACGAAGTCTTTTTTGATGATGAACTGTGGTTTGGCAAGTACCGCTCTCTTTTAGGCAACCAGGATCAGCGCAACCTCGAGGAATATCGCCAGAGATATCAGCTGGCAATCACACAAGAGTCGGATCTGATCGGATTCATCAGTCAACATCGCGAGTCGATTTCAGGGCTTGTGATCTGGGACGAGGATTTGCCTGACACAGCCAACATTGCCGTGATGCTCGCCGGCCTCGAGGGGTTGCTGCCGGTAACCTTCTCTCTGGCTCAGCAACTGGGCTTTCTCGGGCTCATGGTTAAGGAAGACCTGCGCGGACGCTGGTCAGACCGCCTCAGCCTGTATCAATGGGCATTTGACAATCTCTTTCGACGCTGTAAATCTGGTGTTGTTGCCTGTGTTGAACCTGAGTGGCAGCGCCCAGAATTCATCGACTACCTCGTTCAAAATCAAATCTTTACTTACAGTCTTGCCAGCGGAGCAAAGGGGGCTGGTCATACCCTCTTGATGCTGCTGGCGTTTGGGCCTCCAATTATTCGCGAATTGATCTTTGGGCTGCGCCTCGACGGCTGCCTGCGGAGATACGCATTATGGCAAATGGGAAAGATATCTGGCGAAGCCGCCCTGGCAAATCGCATTCAAAAGGCAGTGAAAGGCGAACCATACCCCACCATTTTCGGCTGGCACACGCGCCGCGATGATGAACTCTCGTTCATGTTCCAGCTTTCTGCCAACGGGCTGCGGCTGGTTCCTTCACACCTGGGAGGAAACTACTCCTTCCACAGCAAATTGAAAGCCAGTGGCATCCAGCAAAAAACAAAAAGGCAAGCTGCAGAACTCGACCCCGAAGGGATCTATCTGACCTTTACCCTTTCAGATGGAGACCAGTTGATGATGATGCACACCGGTGAGCTGGGCAATTGGTATCACCCGGCGCGTGGGAAAGTGCCGTTCAACTGGGAAGTTCAACCCTTGCTGGCAGAACTTGCCCCCGGGCTGCTTGAAAAATACATCAGCTCCGCCACCGAAAACGACTGCCTGGTCGCCGGCCCGTCAGGCGCCGGGTATATCGTCCCTCCGCTGGCACCTCACCTTGCGAAGTATATGGATGAGACTGACAAAATCTGTCAACGGTCGGGCATTCAGGTCGTCACTTCTTATGTTGCCGATCCGCCACGGCGCACCCTGCGCACGCTGGCGCGTCACCGCGGCAGCCTGCTGGGGTATCTCTGCGGGTACGCTGTGGTCACGCGTTCACCCATGCATCTCATCGACGGCGTGCCGGTTATTGCCAATCGTTCTCCACTGGTCAACGAAATTGCCCTGCAATCTAACGAACTGCTTGAAACCGTCAGACAGAAAATTACCGAATCAAACGAGAGACCATGCTTTATTGGTGTACATCTTTTTGCATACCGCACAACGATCGAGGATGTGGTCAATTTTGTCAACGTATTGGATATTCCTCATCTCCATGTGGTACGTGGAGATGAATTTTTACTGCTCGCCAGCCAGGCCATGAGGAGAAGAAAAAATGGAAAAGAATAATCGATCTGGCAAGTTAAGCCTCGGCACAAAATTTGCTTACGGTACCGCCGACCTTGGAATCGCTCTGGTCACTGCCTCGATTCAGTTTTTTCTGTTGTTCTATTACACCGACATTCTGGGAATTGACCCCGGCTTAGCCGGCACCGCTCTGCTGGTGGCCAAACTGACCTGGGATGCCATTAACGACCCTCTCTTCGGATATTTCTCTGACCGCACCCGCAGCCGCTGGGGAAGGCGCAAACCCTATATTCTTTTCGGAGCAATTCCATTCGGGCTCACGATCTGGTTGATGTTTTCTCTTCCCGCGGGGATGACCGGCGCCACCGCATTCATAGCCGTGCTCGGCACTTTCCTTCTGGTAGATACAGCCCAGACGCTGGTGAGTGTTCCTTACTACGCTCTTTCGGCTGAACTCACTTATGACTACGATGAGCGCACTTCACTCATCTCCATTCGGATGATCTTCACCGTGGTTGGCTATATTCTGGGGGCGGCATCAACAACCCTTCTGGCCGGGATTTTTGAAGGGATGGGGCTGGCTAAAACCGCGGCTTACAGCGCCACAGGCGCCGTTTTTGGCGCGGTCGCCATCGCCACCGTTCTGGTCACCGCGCTGTGTGTGAAGGAAAAGCCGAATCCAGACCTTCAGCCGGCAAAGATGCCGCCATTCTCTCAAATCGCCCAGGTTTTCAAGAACAAGCCCTTTGTTCAATACATGATCATGAGCACCATCATCAGCATCAGTTTCACGCTGCTCACCAGCCTGCTGCCCTACTTCCTCACCTATCAACTGGAAATGGCAGACCAAATTTCTCCCATCATGCTGGTGATGCTGGGCACGATTGGCATTTTTCTCATTCCCTGGCGACTGCTGGCAAAGAGAATGAGCAAAGGGCCAGCTTACGCTTTAGGGCTGGGTATCGCTTCGGCAGCCATCGTCGGCGCATTTCTGCTGCCGAAAGGCCCCACGCCCTTGATCTACGTAATCGCCTTCGTCGCCGGTTTGGGATTTTCAGCGCAATACGTGTTCCCGTGGAGCATGATCCCAGACGTGATTGAAGTGGATCAGGCGCAGACCGGTGAACGGCACGAGGGCATCTATTTTGGGGTGAATTCTCTTTTGGGCAAGCTCACCGGTGCGCTGGGTGTGGCTGCCAGCGGCTGGGCGCTGAAACTTTATGGGTATGTTCCCAATGTGGCACAGACTGAGCATGCGCTTTTCGGCATCCGGTTCTTTTTTGCGATCGTACCGGTGATCGCGTTCATGATTGCTCTGCCGCTCTTGATCTGGTATCCGATCACGCGCCAGAAACACGCTGAACTTGTGGCTCGCAATACCCAACCAGCGGAGTAAAACACCCGCTTTCAGGTGATCATTTCACATTGATCGTAACCGTGAACTCCTGTTCAGGGGGGATATCCTTTTCCCAAGAGCGGTGATAGACCAATTTAAGGGTGCTGGTGCCAGCTGCAACGGCTTTAAAGGTGAAGGTTCTAACGCCGCCCGCCCCAAGCAGATCGGATTCAGATTTGTACTCTGATTCACCCGACTGTTTAATGACCGCTTCGTCAATTTCGCTGACTTCCCAATCGAACCCTGTGGTGGGATTGCTCTCAAGAGACAGAACCAGTTTTTGACCTGCGGCCAACTCGATGGTCTGGCCGTTGGCATCGGCGCCGATCTTGACAGCGTTTGAACTGCACGCGGTCAGGCTCAAGGTAAGCACAAAGAGGGCCACGATGATCATCATCTTCTTTTTCATTTCTACCTCCTTATTGCTGTTGCTATTAAGACGCAGCGGCTTACCGAATGTTCCTGAAAATCAGCCGGCTATAGCCACAGCCAGAAACCACAACAGGGTGGTGAGGAAGACAAGCCATTCAAGAAAGGGGATGATCCAAAATTTTTGACGCCTGACAACTTCACTGGTATCCAGAACCGTCTCTTCTGAATTTTTTTGTTTTTCAGCTCGATCCACGAGAATGATAAACAAAGCATACGAGAGGAACGCGAGCAGGCTAAAGATATTCACATACAAAGGCAATACTCGGCCATCAGCAGGTTGGGTAAAAACCGCAATGGTATAGAACAAAACCGTCAACAGGCCGGCTCTGAAATAAGTCATCGCAACAAAGGAGTGCTGCTTCATCTGGTTCATCGGGAATACACCGACCAGCGCACAGAAAACACCGGCGATCACTCCCATACCCGAGGCAACCAATCCCCACACAGAGGCCATCCTGAGCCCGAGGCCGATCATCATCAACACAAAGAGAACCCCGCCGAAAATCAGGCCAAAATTAAATACCCATGCCAGTCTTGAGACCTCTATTTCACCCAATTCAGAAATGTAATGATTGAACACTGAGTAACGTTCGCCATCCTTCCCGCGGTAAGCCAGCGCGGCAATCAAGGAGGCCGAGAAAATGAGCAGGCACCCCAGCCAGCCAAAAAGTGGGTATTCATTCTGCAAGGTTAAGAGAATTCCATCATGTGCCATACACCCTCCCGCGTGAACAATTCCAGGAATTCTTCAGGCTTCGTTATCACAAAGTATTGCCTTTTAAGGAAGTTATTGCCGGGCATTGATCAATTCGACCTTATTCTACGGCAAAAGTTCTTTTTTTGTTGTACACTGTTGGATAGAAAAGGCTTATGGTGAACCTATGTTGTGGATTAAAACGATCCTATTGACTCTTCTTGTTCCAGGGATTGCCTGTTTTTTGATCCCCTACTTTATTCTGAAACCCGCCGGGTTGGAGATGGTTCATAGCCCTGTGATCCGCGTGGTGGGCATTCTGCTTATGGCGTTGGGAATTTGCGGGTTTTCATGGGTCAGTCAGGCTTTCGCCAGGTTTGGCAAAGGCACACCTGCCCCCTTTGATCCACCAAAAAAGTTTGTTGCAATCGGGTTGTACCGTTTTGTGCGCAACCCTATGTACCTCGGAGCAGTCACGGTTATCCTTGGCGAAGCCCTCCTTTTTGGATCATGGAAACTGCTGGCGTATGCAGCAGCCGTATTGACCGCATTGCATCTCTTTGTTGTTCTTTATGAAGAACCCTCATTGTACAGGCGTTTTGGTGAGCCTTATCGCCATTATGTGAACGAAGTACCACGCTGGCTGCCAGGCTTTTATAAAATAATTGGCAAGAGAAATTAAATGTATTCTTCACTTTCGGTTGATTACGATAAATTTAATAACTGGAAGAACCGCCTGGCCTATGAGATGCCTTTCATTGAAAAACAAACTGCCGCCCTGCAACAATTCAACGGTCAGCCGCTGCAAATTCTTGATGCCGCTTGCGGCACGGGCATGCACGCAGTGGCTTTAGCAGAGCGCGGTCACCGCGTTTGCGCCGCCGATCTGATCCCTGAAATGGTGGAACATGCCAGGTTCAACGCGCAGACGGCAAAGGTCAGCATCAACTTAAAAATCGCCGGTTTTGGTCAACTCAAGTCCACTTTTGGCAGCGAAAGCTTTGATCTCGTGCTTTGCCTGGGTAATTCACTCCCGCATCTTCTAACTGGTTCCGCGTTATCGAATGCCCTGGATGATTTTGGCGCTGTCCTCCGCCCTGGCGGAATGCTGCTCATCCAGAATCGTAATTTTGATGCGGTGATGGCAAAGAAAGACCGCTGGATGGAACCACAGGCCTTCCAGCAAGGAGATGAGGAGTGGGTTTTCCAACGCTTCTATGATTTCGAACCTGATGGGCTGATCCGCTTCAACATCATTACCCTCAAACGCCAAAATCATGGCGATTGGATCAGCAGCGTGAGCAGCACGCACCTTCATCCGCAGCTGGCTCACGAATTAATTCAGGCGATAACCGCTTCTGGCTTTGGTCATATCCGTTCTTTTGGAAGTATGAGTGGAGAGGAGTTTGATCCTCTTGCCAGCGGTAACCTCGTCATCACTGCAATTAAACGATAAGTTATTCATCGCCAACGGAGGATCAATGGAGATCAAAACGGTAAGCACAAAGAATGAATTACGCGAATTCATGGAATTGCCCTATACCCTCTACCGCGATGATCCGCTGTGGGTGGCGCTGTTGCGCAGTGAACAAAAAGCACAGTTCGTTCCAAGCAAGAATCCGATGCTGGACCACTGCGAACATATCCTTTTCACCGCGCACAAAAATGGCCGAACAGTCGGGAGGATCTCCGCTTTTCTCGATCATCTGGCGCTGGCACACTGGAAGCAGCCCATCGGATTATTTGGGTCTTTTGAGAGTATCCAAGACCCTGAAGTGGCCAATGGGTTGCTTGCCACAGCCAGAGACTGGCTGCGCTCCAAAGGGATGAACAGTATGCGCGGTCCGTGGAGTTTCGCTTCGCAGGAATGGGGTCTGGTGGTTGAAGGATATGAGCCGCAGCCGGTGATCATGGCGCCTTATAACCCGCCATATTACAATGATTTGCTCACCGGGTTTGGTTTCATTAAGGCCAAGGACCTGCTGGTTTACCTCATCGACGCCTCACAGGGTTATCAGATCCCCGAACGAATTTTGCGGCTTACCGACCGGATACAGGCGCGGTATGGGGTTCACGTCAGACCGGTAGATATGAACCATCTTGAAGAAGACGTGATCACCATTACCGATTTAGCCAACGTATCGATCGCCGACAACTGGGGGTTTTATCCGGTTACACGAGACGAAGCAAAAGCCATGGCGCGCGATCTGAAGCAGGTCATCAATCCGGCGGCGGTTTTAATCGCTGAAACCAGCGACAGGCGCCCGGTGGGATTCGCCATGAGCCTGCCAGATATCAACCAGATCATTAAGGGATTAAATGGGCACCTGTTTCCGACAGGATTACTGAGAATGATCTTTAAACTTCCCAGATTGGAACAGTACCGCATGTGGGCGCTCGGCGTTATTCCTGAATACCAGGGAAAAGCCATTGACACCCTTCTTTATCGAGCAACTTATGAAGCCATCTATTCAGACCGCATCCGGCTGGAGATCAATTATGTTCTCGAAGATAACGACCGGATGAATAACGCCCTATTAAAACTTGGAGTAAAAAACCTGCGCCGCTATCGGGTGTATGAAATGGCCATTTAGAGAGCGTCAATACTTGACTTGAAGGATTCAACTTTCTATACTAAGTTAAGAGAACGTTGGTGACGGCTCATCTCTACCAATCCGATCAGTCATCACAGGGCTGTCCAAAAATGGACAGCCTTTTTCGACCCTTTGAAAGGAGGTTGGCATGATTCGCCTGCAATTGGATGAAAACGAAAGACAGGTCTTACATCAACTGCTCGAGAGCTGTATCAACGACCTGCACGATGAAATTTCAGCAACTGATAACCCTGATTACAAGACGATGCTCAAGGGACGAAAAGCCGTGGTCACAAAGCTGCTTGAAGCCCTCCAAATTGCAGAAGCCAGCAAACCGCGTGTGTAGGCCCGGGGAAAAATAACAAAAAAACCGGAGAGAGATCCTCTCCGGTCAAAAGCATTGTTTTTTTGGTTATTTAGCTGAAATATAGTACCCCTGTGATTGGGGGCCTATTTCTGTTAAGGGTAAAACGTCCACCAGATTGTATTTCATACTACCGAGCCCCAGTTGTTCGCCATAACGCACCACCATATAGGGGTCTTTGAATTTTCCGTGCAGCTGCGCAAAGGGGTGCCCGCCGTTTGGTTGGGCTTCCATGCAGGTTGGCAGGTTCTCCAGGAAGAGGGGACTGTTAGCCGTTTGATCCAGCACCGCTGTATCAATGGCCACGATGTCATCGGAACCAAAGATGCCGGCATCCTGCATGATTGGCATACTGGTAAAACCAAAGCAATCACAAACAGGCGTCATCTGGGTCGCCAATGCCAGGTGAGTGACCTTGGATTTATCGAAAGTTGATAGAACGATATCAGCAGATATGGCACAGGCTTCCATGAAAGAGTGAACATTAACTGGCTCTAACTTTAAACTACCTGGAGGTGCAACTTTCAGGCAGCGGCCACACTGATTGCAAGGCTCGAAGTGGATATGAAGCTCATCACGATCGTACTTATCAAAGACAATCCCCCCAAACGGGCAGGAATCCACGATTTTTTGCATCACTGCGCGATCGGGGCAATTTTCTTTGAACCAGTATTTGTCGTAATGGTTAACGTCATGCATCTGTGACCGCGTCTCGCCAACCATACAGCCAAGGGCAATGTTCTTGAACGCACCGCCGAAACCGGTTGCCGGATGACCCTTAACATGCGCAAAGTTGACCAGGAAAGTGGCTTCTTCAACCATACCTGCAACTTTCCAGGTTTTCAGGTTCTTATACTCGCGTTCGTGGGCAAAGAAGTAATTTTCTCGCGGTCCGGCGGCAGGATAAACCGGGCAGCCCAACACTTCGCTGGTATAACCGCGTTGTTCGCAGCCAGCCACGTCCCAATCCACATCCGCGATAAACGGTTTGCCCCCGCCATCCTTAATCGCCTGCACAACCTTGCGCACGAAGACCGGATGAATGGTGGAATAACCAATGTTATTACCGACGTGCAATTTCAAGCACACCATTTCATCTTTAACCCGGTCTCGCAAATGCAACGCTTCAAGAATCAAATCCAATTTTGCTGGAAGGGTCTCTTTTGCGTTAAGTCTTGCCTGTCTGGGTGACCCATAATACACAGTTGAAGTCATTAGCAGCTCCTCTACAAATAACACATACGAAAATTATATCAAATTGCTCTAGATGATTGACTTTGCCTTTCGTGTGATTTAGACTATTTTTAATTGAATAGAGCGGGAGGAGAAATGATCAAGACCGAACGATTGACCTTGATTCCGCTGACGCCCCAGCAACTGGAATCAGGATTGAAATCTATTAAATCGCTGGCAACCGATCTCAACATCCCGATTGTCGAAGATCTGATGTCTGGAGTTGCCGAACGGGCAGTGCGCATGAAGATTGAAAAAATGCGCACGGTTTCACCCTCCCTTCACCCCTGGTTCACTTATTGGCTGGTCGTGATTGATTGTGAGCATATCGGCGCTGGAATGGTGGGGTTCAAAGGAAATCCAGATGAGAACGGCGAGGTCGAGATTGGTTACGGCATTAATTCAATCTACCAGAGTCGCGGCTACATGAGTGAAGCCGTAAGAGCGCTTATCAGGTGGGCATTCTCTCACCCAGAATGTAAAGCCATCAACGCGACAGATGTACGGCCAGATAATTATCCATCTCAGAAAGTCCTGGTGAAATGCGGATTTACCGAGGTTAAAGCTGACGGGACGGGAATCAGTTATCAACTTCGCAAGGAATAATTACATTACGAAACTGTGTAGTTTTCACTATTGACATCCTCCTCAGGCTTTACTAAAATCGATATACTCGTAGTCAGCTTAATTGGAAAAATTTAAGCAGAAAGGGTCTCAAATGCAGTTGGAAGAATCGGATAGTGCCAACGATGTCCCTCCTCTTAGTTGCAGAGGAATCTTAACGCTATCCAGGTACGTTGAAAAGAATACGGCGCTTCACACTCAAAGCGGGTTTGTCGGCATTGATGATTGCTGTCAATTCTCTGCTTTATATCGGTCAGGCGCCAACCAGGGAGTACTGGTCTGATCAGTGAATCGCTGATCATCTAGGCATGTCAACACTGCCGGCTGGTACTTCCGCTACCAGCCGGTTTCTTTTCCCGGCTAACGGTAACAAGTGAAAAAATTATCCCTTTGATCAACAAGGGATATTGAACATTCTTATTGGAGGCCGGCATGCGCTATTTTGTGATCAAAGCAGAAAATGTATCGAAAAAATACAGTCACCGACAGGGAATTGATAATGTCTCTTTTGAGGTTGAACCAGGAGAGATCTTCGGCCTGCTTGGAACAGATCACGCCGGTAAAAGCACCATCGTGAGCATGCTCGCAGGATATTTCAGACCGAGCAGCGGAAACCTCAAGGTCTTTGGCTTGGACTGTCAACGTGAATCACGCGCCATCCGCGAGAGGATCGGCCTTTATCCCGGCAACTATCCCTCACCCAGCCGCCATACCGTTGCGGAACTGCTGCGCTACGAAGGCCACAAACCTGGCGGCATGCTGTGGACGGAAATCCAGAATTTAGCCGGCCAGCTTGATCTGGATCTTTCGCAACCGGCAGCCACCCTTTCTACCCACGACCGCCAGGTATTCGATTTGCTGCAGGCATTCATCCCCCGGCCTGAATTGCTGATCCTGGATGAGCCCACTTATGAATTGAAACCGGCCATTCAGGATGTATTTTATCGTTTGATCATGGAAGCACGTCAGGAAGGCCGCACGGTGTTCATCACCTCGCGCTCGCTGGCAGAGATGGAAAGGATTTGTGACCGTGTTGCGATTTTGCACCGCGGCCGACTTATCGCCGTCGAACGCGGTGTGCAGCTGCGTTCACGCGCGCTGCGCATCATCGAAATGCGGTTTGCCAATTCAATTTCAAAAGATGTTTTTTCTGGAATCCCCAACATTCGCAACCTGTCGATCGAAGATAATAAATTGCGCTGCATCGTGCAGGGTGAACCTGACCGCCTGCTCAAGATTGCCTGCCAGCAGCACGTTACCGACCTTCTGAGCACCCAGCCCAGCCTTGAACAGATCTTAGCAGATACGTATGGTATCAAGACGGTGTGACGCGGGAAGTTTTAAGACCAATCAGCGAACGTTTAATCCGAATGATTCACAAAGATCATCTATCAAGGTGCTTGTGTTTATCGTTTAATTATCTATAATGTGCTATTATCCAAAAATTCTCAAGGGAGGATTAAGATGTCAGAAGAAAAACCAGGGTGTTTATCTTTGTTCTTTCCACGAAGATACAAAAGCAGAAATCAATCCAAGCAAAGAATATCAGACGCGGTAGCGGATTATTACCCTTATCGTATTAGTGATCGGTTTTTATCACCTTCAGAACATTCCTTTTTTCTTGTTACACAAAAAGTATTAGGAAGCGAGTTCTTTGTCGCTCCTAAAGTACCCCTTTCAGAAATCTTTTTTATCACTGATCACCAAGACTATAACACCTATTGGAATCGTATTAATCGAAAACGTGTTGATTTTCTTGTCTGTGATGCCGTTTCAATGAAACCGCGCTTTGCCATAGAACTCGATGACTCTTCTCACAACAGACAATCTCGGATTGAGCGGGATGATTTTGTAAACAACGTCTTTAAGGCAGCTGGAATGCCTTTGGTAAGAGTAAGTGCCAAGAATACATATTCTACAAGTGAGTTGACTACGATCTTTGCCGATGCACTCAAGCTTTCTACACATCAAACAATCGATTTAACCAAAAATCAATCTTCTGAGCAGCCAGCTGAAGCGAATGCAGAAGAGGCAAATCCAATCTGTCCAAAGTGCGGCGCACCGATGGTTCTGCGTATTGCAAAAACAGGTACACGAGCAGGTACAAAATTCTATGGCTGCACAAATTATCCTAATTGTCGAACCGTAATACCCATAAAAGAAATTTGATTTTTGGGCTATTCGAAGTTCCTGCAATAATGAATCCCTTGCCTGATATTAAAAGATTTCAGGAATTTTAAATATCCAGCGTTTTTTGTTCCTCATCTAAAATAATTTCCTCCGCGCTGGCAAACTATTTTTTGCTATAATCTTATTCCACTAAACGCACTACCGAGGTCAAACATGAAAAACGAAGAAGGGCTGGCTTTTCACCTGCATATCAAGGACGGTGATATCGGTCGATACGTCCTCCTACCTGGCGACCCCGGCCGCTGTGAAAAGATCGCGCGTTACTTCGATGATCCTCATTTTGTGGCCCAGAACCGCGAATACGTCACCTGGACAGGAACACTTCTGGGTGAGAAGGTTTCTGTGGTATCTACCGGAATTGGCTGCCCATCGGCAGCCATCGCGGTTGAAGAATTGATCGAACATGGCGCGGATACCCTGATACGAGTGGGGTCTTCTGGTTCGATGCAGCCTTACATACACACCGGTGACGTGGTGGTGGTGACCGGTTCCATTCGCGATGAAGGAACCACACCTCACTACCTTCCCATTGAATTCCCGGCTGTGGCAGATTTCGAAGTAGTCAATGCCTTACGTGAAGGCGCGCAAAAACTGGGGCTCAGAGTTCATACGGGCATTTCACAATCCAAAGATTCCTTTTATGGTGAGGTGGAACGCACGCGCATGCCCCTGGCGCAGCAACTCGAAGAACACTGGAACGCGTTGATCGCAGGCGGTGCCATGTGCTCTGAAATGGAATCAGCGGCCATCTTTATCCTCTCTTCCATTTACCGCAAGCGCGCCGGCGGGGTGATGCTCGTCATTAACGAATTTGACCTCGCGGAAATTTCAGAAGAAGACGCCCAGAAACACATGGCCGAGTTCGATGCCGATCGTGTTATTAAGGTAGCCATCGAGGGGTTAAAAATTCTGATCGCCAACGATAAAAAATAGAAGCTCCTCCAATGCAGACCTCGTCACTGAAATCTCGCCTTTCCAACATCTCTCGTGAACTTCTCCTGTTCATTCTGGCTTCGTTTGCAGTGGGTATGGCAGGCAGCCTGGTAGATTCCACCCTCAACAATTTTCTCAACGATACCTTTTCTCTCAATGGTTTCCAGCGCTCCTTCCTTGAATTCCCACGCGAGTTTCCGGGCTTTATCGTTCTGTTCGTTTCGGCCGCGTTTGGTTTTCTTGGCAGCCGCCGCCTGGGTGCGCTTGCCATGCTGATGGCAGCCGCCGGCATATTCCTGCTTGGTTTTTCAAGTTCAAGCTACGCCGTTATGGTTGTTTTTCTGTTCATTTTCAGCATGGGAAACCACCTCTTCATGCCAGTTTCCACGACGATCGGCATGGAACTGGCAGCAGACGGCCGGACGGGCAGGCGCCTGGGGCAGCTCAACGCCATCCGCAACCTGGCGGTGATCGTTGGGAGCTTTATCGTTTTCATTGGTTTCAAATACCTGCATTTCACTTACCAGCACAGTTTCACCATTGCCGCACTCATTTTTGCCATTGCTGCGGTAATGATGTTTTTGATGCAGCGCGTTCCTTCTGCTCCACCCAGAAAGTTCCTGCAGCTGCGCAAGGAATATACCCGCTTTTACGCGCTGGCGGTGTTATATGGATCACGAAAGCAGATCTTTATGACCTTTGCACCCTGGGTAATCGTGACCATTTTCCACAAACCCACTCAAACCCTCGCTACCCTGATGACCATTGGTGGAGTGATTGGCATCCTTTTCCAGCCCATCCTGGGCAGAGCGATCGACCGATTCGGAGAAAGGATGATTCTCTGCTCCGAAGCAGTGCTGCTGGTTCTGGTTTGTTTTGCGTACGGTTTTTCAAGATCAATCTTTTCAGAAAACATCGCGTTCATCATCACCTGCGTTTGTTACCTGCTCGACCAGGTGTTGATGTCGGTCAGTATGGCACGTTCAACCTACATGAAGAAGATCGCCTTGCAGCCTGAAGACATTCAACCCGCGCTCTCAGCTTCGATCAGCATCGATCATTTCTTCTCGATCGGTATCGCCCTTCTGGGGGGTGTGATCTGGAACAAATTCGGCTTTCAGTATGTTTTCCTCGTGGGGGTGGTCATTGCAACCATCAACTTCTTCGTGGCACGGAAGATCAAATTGCCAACTGATCGCCCGACCTGTGTTGTTCCTGGTCTTTCCTCAGCCAGCAAGTAAACTCACTGGTTTTCCGCTTTAGGTTCATGTATATAATCTATATAACTTCATATTGATGATGAGAATCCTGAACATCCATTAACAAGCGAAAGGAGGATGGTTCATGAAGATCAACTTCTCCATGTGGCGTAAAGCTCTTTCTGAACTTGTGAAGATGGACAGCAAGGAGGAATGGGACCGGCTGGATATTGTTTCAAAATGGCTGGTCGCCACCCGATCCGCCGTTACCATTGTCACGCTTTATTCGTGTGCCATTGGCGGATTGCTGGCGCTCCGTGACGGATACTTCAGGCAGAACTGGGTCATGTCGATCGTCGCCTGGTTAATTGTGACTATCGGTCTTTTCATCGCGCATGGAACAAACAATTTTCTGAATGATTACACCGATTTCTCGCGCGGTGTCGACACCGACAATTATTTCCGCACCCAATATGGTGTTCACCCCCTGGTTCAAAATTTTTGGAGCAAGGAACAGCACTTCAGGTGGTTTGCCGTCAGTGGAACCCTGGCGGTGCTCACGGGAGTCTTTGCTCTTTTTTATACCCATTTTTCGATGTCGGTCATCGTGCTTTTCTTCATCGGCGCAGCTGTGCTGCTGCTCTACACCTGGCCGCTGAAACACATTGCCCTGGGGGAAATTTCAATATTCCTCATCTGGGGCCCGATCATGATCTCGGCTGTTTACCTCGTGCTCTCAAAAGGCGCGTCTGACGATATTTGGAAAGTGGTTCTGGCGGCAATTCCCTGGGGGCTGAGTGTGGTGAGCATTAACCTGGGTAAACACATTGACAAACTTGAGGAAGACAAAAAGCGAAAGGTGATCACGCTGCCAGTTCTGATCGGAGAGAAAGCCGCGCGCATTCTGAATATGGTGGTGCTCTCGCTCATCTATATTCTGATTCTCTATATGGTCTTCATCACCCGTTACTTCTCTCCTATCATACTCATCGTGTTCTTTGCCGGCCAGCGTGTGGCTTATGCGGTAGGGGTGCATGCCAAACCGCGCCCGCAGGAACCGCCCAAGGAGTGGGCATACTGGCCAACGTGGTTTTCAGGGTTCGCCTTTTATCATAACCGGTTGTTCAGCAACTTGCTGTTAATCGCCCTCGTTTTAGATATTCTGGTACGTACTTTTATGCCGGGCTTCTGGCCTGCCCGGTAAGTTTCTTTTTTTCAAGGAGCCTGCTATGGACCTCGTTGCACTCTCCCGGTGGCAGTTCGCGCTCACCACGATCTATCATTTTTTCTTCGTTCCGCTCACGCTCGGGTTGGGCATTTTCGTCGCTGTGCTCGAGACGCTGTACGTGCGCAGCGGCAACCCGGTTTACAAACGCCTGACCAAATTTTGGGGCAAGTTGTTCCTGATCAACTATGCCATGGGCGTGGTGACCGGCATCGTCATGGAATTCCAGTTCGGTATGAACTGGTCTTCTTACTCGCGCTTTGTGGGAGACATCTTCGGCGCCCCACTGGCAATCGAAGGCTTGCTGGCGTTCTTCCTTGAATCCACCCTGCTCGGGGTCTGGATCTTCGGGTGGGAACGCATTTCAAAGAAACTGCACGCCGCAGTCATGTGGCTGGTGGCCATAGGCGGCAACCTGAGCGCATACTGGATCCTGATTGCCAATGGCTTCATGCAGCACCCGGTCGGGTTCGAGATCGTCAACGACCGCGCACAAATGATCAACTTTGGCGCACTGCTGGGCAACCCGAGGGCGATTTATCTCTTTCTACATACCTTCACCTCCGGTCTGGTCACCGGCGCGTTCTTTGTTCTCGGGTTCAGCCTCTATCATCTGGTGTGCAAACATGAGGTAGAAGCTTTCCAGAAAACCTTCCGCCTTTCAGCCATCATCGGGCTCATCGCCACCATCAGCGCGGTTGGCACAGGCCATGCCCAAGCGGTTTACCTGCGACAGGTGCAGCCCATGGCAGCCGCGGCGGCCGAAGCGCATTACCAGACCGCAGACCCGGCAGATTGGTCGGTGATCGCCCTCTTCGATAAAACCGGTAAAAAGGTCATCTGGGATATAAAAATTCCCAAAGCGCAAAGTTTCCTGTATTATTTCAAATTCAGCGGCGAAGTGGAAGGCATTGACAATCTGCAGGCAAAATATGAAGAGCAGTATGGCCCCGGTGATTACATTCCCCTGGTGGCACTGGATTACTGGACCTTCCGTGTGATGGTAGCGGTCGGCATGCTGATGGTATTGCTGGCTCTTGGCGCGCTCTTGGTCGCACAAAAGAAATACCCCGAGAAGTGGTTGGCGCGTTCAGGGTGGCTGGTGTGGATGATCGTTTTGCCGTACATCGCCAACACTACCGGCTGGATTTTGACCGAGACCGCCCGCCAGCCCTGGGTGGTGCACGGCCTGATGCAAACCAGTGAGGCAATCAGTCCTAACGTAACCACAGGAACGGTGCTCATCAGCCTGATCGGTTTCGTTCTGATCTACGCCGTGCTGATGGGGGTCGATCTCTTCCTGCTCTTAAAGTTTGCCAAAGCCGGTCTGCCTGCCGCAGATACAGACTCGGTGCTCATGCAAGGTGACAGGCCAGAAACCAAGAAGGGAAGGTAACAATGAATCTCAATATCCTGTGGTTTATTCTGATCGCTGTGCTTTATGCCGGTTTCTTCTTCCTGGAGGGATTCGATTTTGGAGTGGGTATGCTGCTGCCCATAATCGGAAAGAAGGACGTGGAACGCCGCGCTATCATCAATACCATCGGACCGCACTGGGACGGCAACGAAGTATGGTTGATTGTGGCCGGCGGGGCAACCTTTGCCGCGTTCCCTCACTGGTACGCCACTCTCTTCAGCGGCTTTTATCTAGGGATGTTCCTGCTACTGCTAGCGCTGATCGTGCGCGGTGTGGCACTTGAATTCCGTAGTAAGATCGCCAGTCCCAAGTGGCGCTTTGGCTGGGATTGGGCAATCGCAATTGCAAGCTTCCTGGCTTCCTTCTTACTGGGAGTGGTGTTTACTAACCTGGTGAGAGGGGTGCCCATTGACGCCAACATGCAGTACACTGGCACTTTCCTCACTCTGCTCAACCCGGTCAGCCTGCTGGGCGGACTGGCGGTAGTCTTCGTTTTCATTTTTCACGGCGCTAATTTTCTCAGCCTCAAACTCATCGAAGGTCTGCGGGTGAAAGCGCATAACGCTGCGGTACGGAACTTTCCGGCAGCGTTGATCTTCGCTGTGGGATTATTTGGCGCGCTCTACTTCACCGATTCAGCTTTCAGTGAAAAAGGCGCGCTGACGCTGGTCTTGCCGCTGCTGGCGGCCGCTGCGCTGGTGCTCTCGCGCGTGCTCAGCGGTCAAAAGAAAGAGGGATGGGCGTTCATCCTTTCCAGCGCGGCGGTGGTTTTCATGGTTGCTGCGATCTTCATTGCGCTTTTCCCCAACGTGATGATCTCTTCCACAGATGTTGCCAACAACCTGACCATCCATAACGCGTCGTCTTCGCCATATACATTGAAGGTGATGTCAATTGTGGCAGCCGTCATGCTGCCTATCGTGCTGGCTTACCAGGTTTGGACGTATTGGATGTTCCGCAAACGGGTGAAGGCTGATCCAAAGTCATTGACCTACTGACAACCCAACTCCCCGCGCACAACGCGGGGAGTATTATGATTGATTCAAGTAAGAAATTCGCTGCTTTCGTTTGCACCAAAGTGAAGCATTGCTATAAAATGAGTGAGCATCAAATGACCTACCAGGGAGGAAATCACGAACGATTTCGTTTCGCCGTCAGTTGACAATGCTCAGATCAAAGAGATCAAACGCCGGTTGGAGACCGACCGCCGCTACCAGGGTAGTATCAGCTGGTTTTTCTGGATCGCTGCGTGATCCATCATTACCATCGATGCATATCATTTGTTTTCATTCGGAGCTTATATGACCATAATCGACTTAACTAACCAGACTTTTGAACCCGAACACCTGGCAGCCCTGGCTCTCGGTGATCCGGAGTTGCTGCGCGAGCTGCTGGAGGGCGTGGTGCCCGGCCCGCAGCCCGAAACGCGGCGGCAGAATTGTTCACAGGCGCTGCTGTGGCTGGCGGAAAAGGAACCCCAAGTGCTGCTGCCGCACTGGGAACACTTCGTCACCTGCCTGCGGTCAAACAACGGCTTTTCGATCTACGTGGCTATGTATGTTCTAGCAGCGCTGGCAGCTATCGATTCTGAAGACCGCTTCGCCGCGGTGTGCCGGGATTACCTGAACCTGTTCGCGTCAGAGAAAACGATGGTCGCGGGGCACGCCATCCGCTGCGCTGCACGCATTGCGCTGGCCTGTCCCAAGTATCGTGAACCGGTGATGCACGACCTGCTGGCGATCGAATCCATCCACCGCGGCAAGAACATGGGTCTGATGGTGGGGTACGTGATTGAAGCCCTCGACCTGCTCTTTGATACGGTAGAGAATAAGGGCGAGATATTTACCTTTGTGGAGCGCCACGCGCAGAGTGAAAGCCCGCGCACACGCAAGCAGGCCAAGGCTTTCCTGGAGAAGGTGGGGGGATAAGCTGCAGAAACTGACCAATATTGAGCAAGATTATTTTTTTTATTAACAATTATTAGTAATGAATAAAGGGACCCACATTGAAGCATTCCAATGAAACCAAAAAAGATGCTGAGCAAAGTTTTAAATTTGCAGTTAAGAATCTATATAAAATTGCCATTCTCGCTTACAACGAGATCATTCATTTCAAACCAGAAATTGTAATCGTTCTGGCTCATGGCGGTTGGGGGCCTTTATGGGCACTACAGGCTCTATGTCAAGAATTACAAAAGGCGCCATTTCCGCCTCTTCTTGTGACCAATATTGGAAATGAAAAATTAGATCGATATGAAAAGCAACGTTATCGAATCTATAGATGCTACGAATGTTACCCTTATAATGCACTGCACACCAATGCAGTAGAAAATGGTTTCTTCTTGGCTTGGGTTTCACAACAAACAGATTGGCAGTACTCCCTTCGTCAAATGATCATGGAAGTTCTCAATGGACTGACTCCATCCCGAATCCTCGTTCTGGATGATACGACATGGGTGGGAGGAACTTACCGTATTGCGCTTACACTGCTCAACTCGATCTTTCCTGAAAGTGAAGTGAGAATGATCGCAGGAGATTCTTTTGAATGGCGTTCTGATATTGTGAAGCCTTGGCTACTTGATCATGGAATTAACGATAATCCAAACAATAACAATTATCGAGACCTGTACATACATTACCTGGTTCCAGGGACAGAAGATGATGGCAATAGCGACTCATTTAACTGGCGATTGATTTCAAAAGAAAATAAATACCTTCAAGAGGTATCTTCATTGTTACCAATTGAACAATGGATGAGAATGTCAATTTGGGTCAAGAAAGCCATTCAGAATCAGTCCACTAAATATGCCAGAGAGGTGAATAAGACAACTTTCCCCATTAATGGAACATGCAAGCCGACACTGGATGCGGTTGAACTCATTCTGAAGTATGTATGGCTGAATAGAAAAATAAAGCTTGAAAAGATCCAAGAAATATTAAAAATGTCAAAAGATGAAAGCGTGGTTTTGGTTAAATCCATGGTCGAAGAAAAACAATTGGTACCGAGATGGAATTTCAGAGAAGTTTATTATGTCATTCCACGGTCCATAACAAGGAAAGTAATTCAACTGTAAGTATTCTAAAGATTCGAGCCAGAAAACTCTCGACGATAATATCTCACAATGAAAGATCAATAGTGTGATTTTAGTTCATTATTGAGCGCCACGCCCAAAGTGAAAGTCGGCGCACGCGGATGTAAACCAGGTCGTTTATAGAGAATGCAGGGGAATAATCAAAGTCGCAGATTTTCCCTGCAAAGAATTTATCAGTATCAGGATTGCACTTATCCGATTGCATTTTTTCAGATTCTCTATATACTATTAAATGGCTGGTGGTTTTACCAGATTTCCGCGAGGTGAGCTTTGGTCATCCCTGTTGAACCGCTGCAAGTCAGCAGCCTCAAGCAAGCCTGCATCGAACGCCTCGAGGGCATGATCCTCTCCGGCGGGCTGAAACCCGGAGAGAAGCTTCCCTCCGAGCGCGATTTCGCGGCCTCGCTGGGCGTGAGCCGACCCGTTTTACACGAAGCGCTGGTCGACCTGGAAGCCAAGGGGCTGGTGTCCATCCTGCCACGCCGCGGGGTGGTGATCAACGATTTCCGGCAGTCTGGTTCACTGGCAGTGCTTTCTTCGCTGCTGAACTACAACAACGGCGCGCTTGCCCCCGAATTCCAACACAGCCTGCTGGCGATGCGCATTCTCATTGAGCGCGAGACCGCCCGCCTGGCCGCGGTCAGCGCCACACCGGAACAGATTGAAAAATTGCACCAGATTCTGCAGGACGAGATCGAAACCCACAGAGCAGACGCCACACGCCTGACCGAGCTCGATTTTGCCTTTCACTCGCAGCTCGCGCTGGCATCAGGCAATCTTGTCTACCCGCTCATCCTCAATTCGTTCAAGAATATCTACATCCACTTCACGGCAACTTTTTTCCGCCAGATAGCGGATACTGCCATAATTGACGAAGTGATCCAATATCACCAGCGCCTGATCGTTGCCCTCGCTAACCGGCAGCCCGATGAAGCCGCAGCCGTGATGGAGGAGATGCTTGTCAGAGGTGAACAACAGCTTTTGGAAGGGATTTATAAGGAGAGACCATGACCACAATGACTACCGAGAAACCGCGTTTCACTATCAAGGAACCGAAGTTCCTGTCTGACCGTATTCGATGGCTGCGCGATTACTACTTCCAGGGTGTCAACCGCAAGTGGAACAACGAGTACAGCGCCTGGACAACGGGTACACCTTGGGATTTTCAATACAACGAACTATCATTTTATATCGTTCCCGAAACGTACTTTTACATTCCCACCTTTCGTTCGTCCTTTAAACAGATTGCCAAACCGGTAAAACTCCATCCTGATTTTTGGAAGTGGAGTCTGCCGGAACGGCGCGCCTGGTTCGTCAGAGAAACCATGGTGCATTATGTGCCCAAGGAGATCCTGCCCGGCGATCTGCTGGCCGGGGCGCGGTTTAATATTATGACCTCTCATTGCCTCACCAAAGCCCAGACAAAGGAATATGACCGCCTAGTGAAGGGAAAAAACGGAGCGCGCGCCGCTATGCTGTGGTTCCATAATCATGGTTACGGCAACGCCGGCGCAACCAGCGGCCACCTCGTTCCCGGATACGACCGCGTGATCACCCAGGGCTGGAAGGGCATTCACGCGGACCTGCAACAGCGCTACGATGCGCTTTCTCCTGCCGAACGGAAGGGTAAGAAAGGCGCTCAATTGCGCGCCATGCTCACTTCTTCCACCATGCCCCGCGATCTGGCGCAGGAATATCGCGTGATCTTAGAAGAAATGGCAAAAAACGAGCCCGATGCCACCCGCAAAGCCGAACTGGCGCAAATGGCTGATAACCTCACCCGTGTGCCGTGGGAGCCCGCGCAGACCTTCTGGGAAGCGGTGCAATCCCTGTGGCTGACACACATGCTGGTCATGTCTGATGAAAATTATCCCGGCCCGGGTGTCTCCTTCGGGCGCATCGATCAGTATCTCAACCCGTTATGGGAAAAATCACTCGCAGAGGGCATGGACCGCGAATTTGGCAAGGAAGTCCTCAAATGCTTCTGGGTGCACTGCAACACCGCCTACGATGGCATGATCCAGACCGGAGGAAACCAGGGCATCACCGCCGGTTACGGCCAGTTGTTGACTATCGGCGGGATGGGCCAGGGTGGAACCGATCTTACCAACGATCTCACTTATGCCATCCTGGAAGTCGTTGACGAGATGAGCCCCATCCTTGAACCCAAACCCAACGTGCGCCTGCACCGCGGAACGCCTGACAGGCTGCTCGACAAGGTGGTTGATATGATCTCCAGCAGTCAGGGTGCGCCCTTCCTGTTGAACTTTGATGAGCGTTCGCTGGCGGGCATGATGCTCGAAAGCCGCAAAGCCGGCATCGAGAAGCTGATCAACAAAGACAACGTGTTCAATTATGCCCCGGTCGGCTGCCTTGAAAACACCATGGCTGGTAATGACCGTTCTGGCACGGTGGACGATAATTTGAATTTGCTCAAGGCGGTTGAACTGGCTCTCACCGGCGGGTATGATCTCAACCCGGTGACGGATGCGCTGACCGGTCACGTTGAAAAGATCCATCGCGACGGCGAAGATACCGGCGACCCGTCGAAATTCACATCCTGGGAGCAGTTCTGGCAGGCTTATGCTGCGCAGACCCGCTGCATCGTCAAACGCAGCGTTGAGACCTATGAAAAATCCGAAGCGGTGCGAGCCAAATTCTTCCAGACGCCATACCTCTCCTGTCTGGTGAAAGGCTGCGCAGAAAGTGGCAAAGATATTAACGAAGGCGGTGCCGAAATCGGTTTCGTCACGGTTGAAGGTGTCACCTACGCCACCACCGTAGATTCGCTGCTTGCAATTAAGTACCTGGTATTCGATAAGAAGGTTTGCACCATGCAGGAACTGGTGCAGGCACTGCGCGATAACTGGGTTGGCCACGAGAAACTGCAGGCTATCGCGTTGCACAAAGCACCCAAATATGGCAGGGATGATGACGAAGCCGACATGATGGCAAAACATGTAATGAAACTCTGGACGGGAGAGACCTGGAAGTACAAAACGATTTCCACTGGCCGTCAATTCCGTCCTGGAATGTTGAGCTGGAATTACTGGATCGCCTATTCTGATATTCTGCCCGCAAGCCCCGACGGACGGGCAAAAGGGAAGTTTCTTTCGAACGCGCTGTGCCCCTCCAACGGTGCAGACACCAACGGCCCAACCGCCAATGCCAACTCGGTGGGCAAAGCCCTGGGCGGCAAGGCAACAGATGGGCAGGGCGACTGGGAAGAGTATTTCAACCTGCTGCCCAACGGCGGCAGCCACACGATTACCTTCAACCCTTCGCTGCTGCGCGACCCCGAACATAAGCAAAAATTCAAGGCGTACCTGCGCGGTTACATCGAAAACGGCGGCAGCGCGCTGCAGATCAACATGATCAACGCCGATATGCTGCGCGATGCCCAGAAGCACCCCGAGGAATACCGCCATCTGCTGGTGCGCGTGACAGGTTACAACGCATACTTCACCGCTATCGGCAAAGAACTGCAAGACGAAATCATCGCGCGCGAAAGTCACAACATGTAATGATGACACAAACGAAAACTACCACAGGCACCATCCTTCATCTGCAGCGCCTGTCTACTGAAGACGGTCCGGGCATTCGCACCACGGTTTTCTTTAAGGGCTGCCCCCTGCGCTGCCAGTGGTGCCACAACCCTGAAAGCATTTCACCCAAAAAGCAGGTGCAGTGGATTGGCAACCGCTGTATCGGCTGCGATTCGTGCATCGAAGCCTGTGATCAGAACGCTCTGACACACACCCGAAATGGTATTCTGCGCGACCGCACCCTGTGTACGGTCTGCGGGAAATGTGTAGAAGCCTGTCCATCTGGAGCCATGGAGATGCTGGGTAGAGAGATCACGGTCGATCAACTGGCGGCTGAATTATTGAAAGACCTCGCTTACTATCAAAAATCAGGCGGCGGGGTCACGCTTTCAGGCGGTGAACCCACCCTGCAGCCGCACTTCTGTGGTGATCTGATGGACGCACTAAAGCAGGAGGGCGTGCACGTGGCGCTAGACACCTGCGGATTATGCACACCCGAGATCTTCAACTCACTGGCCGAGAAAGCTGACCTGATCCTCTTTGATGTGAAATTGATCAGAGGTGAAGATCATCAAAAATGGACCGGCGTTGACAACAAGCGCATCCTGCAGAACCTTGAATCTGCGCGTGATCTTGTCACGCAGTCAGGCGGCCGCAAGCAAATGTGGATTCGTACCCCACTGATTCCCGGGGCGACCGTCACGGAAGAGAATCTTAAAGCCATTGGTTTTCATCTGCGCATGGCGCTGGGAAGCAGTGTTGAGCGCTGGGAGCTTTGCGCATTTAACAACCTCTGTCGTGACAAATACACACGTCTGGATATGGATTGGAATTTTTCAGATACCGGTCTGATGACAACCACTGCCCTTGAACAGGCGCGCTCCTGGGCAACCAGCGGTGGTTTTGATCCGCAGCGCACGTTCATCACCGGGGCTGCCAGAGCCGAAAATGAATTCGAGAAATAAAGAATCAGGAGTGAACCATGAACACCACCCGCTATCCGCACACCCAGTTTTCTGACCAGGATATGATCGATCTTTCAGCATCGATGAAAATTGGCATCCTCGGTACGGTCAACCCGCAGGGATTGCCGCATCTCACCCTCATTACAACGCTGATGGCCAGCACACCAGAAAAGGTCGTGTGGGGTCAATTCATGGAAGGAGTGAGCAAGAAACACGTCCTGCAGAATCCAAAAACGGGGTTTCTGGTGATGGGCCTCGATAAGAGCTACCGGCGCGGCTTTGCTAATTATGACCACGCCACAAACGCTGGCAAGGATTATGACTTCTATAACAACACACCGCTCTTCAGGTACAACGCGTATTTCGGTGTGCACAGGGTGCACTACATGGATCTGGTCGCGCACTCCGGAAAATATCCGCTGCCAATGAACAAGATCGTGCTCGCAGCCATTCAAACCATGATCGTCAAAGCGCTGAACGGCAAGAAAGAAAAAAATGTGGTGCTCAACCCGTGGACACAGGCTTTCTTTGACAAGATCGACAATCTCAAGTTTTTATCGTATATCAATGCCGACGGCTACCCAGAGATCATTCCAGTCATTCAGGCGCAATCACTTGACCGTGAGCACCTGATCTTCTCGTTTGGCGCGTATGGCAGAGAACTGGAAGAGATCACCGCGAATACAACCGTGGCAATTTTTGGTATGGCGCTGAGTATGGAGGATGTGCTCGTACGCGGCACCTTCGAGGGTATCAGGAACCTGGCAGGGATGAAATTCGGCGTGGTCAAACTGGACTGGGTATATAACTCCATGCCGCCCAAACCGGTGCAGATCTACCCCGAGGTGCCAATGGAGGCGGTGAGGGAGTTCTAGCTGTCAGTAATGAAAAATAGCGAAATAACCAAAGGTCTTTTCTGACCTATAAGGTCAAAGAAGTGGGCGCCAGACAGACGTAAATTCGGAAGAATTCAGGGTTTTCCTTCATTTTCCAGGTAAAATTACCTCCTATGAAGAAAACCATTGTATTCGACTTCGGTGCAGTCCTCATTGACTGGAACCCTTATTACCTCTACCGCAAACTGCTTCCAAATGATGAAGCCATCAAATCCTTCCTCGAAGAGATCGATTTTGCGCATATCAACCCCCGGATCGATGCCGGCATGCCCCTGACGGACTGGGTAGCAGAATATTCGCAGAAATATCCCCACCGCAGGAATTTGATCGCCGCGTATCATGAACGCTTTCCCGAATCTGTTGGCGACTGCGTACAGGGCACAGTGGATATCTTGTACGAACTAAAGTCCAAAGGTTACCCCCTCTATGGGTTGAGCAACTGGTCTGATGAAACCTTTGCCCGCATCAAAGACCGCTTTGGATTTATCGACGAACTCGATGGCTATCTGCTTTCAGGTATGGTGGGGCAGATCAAACCCGGCGAAGAGATCTTTCATTCTTTTCTCGCGCGCTTTGACAAGACTGCAGAAGATTGCATCTTTATCGACGACAATCCTGCGAATATCGCGACTGCTGAACGTGTGGGTTTCACGGGGATCCTGTTTCAATCACCTGATGCCTTGCGGGTTGAGTTGAAAACACTGGGGATTCTTGGAACGAATGGGCATCAACCATAGCCCGGGAAATGAAACTTTTCTCGCGTGATCGATTTCGGTTACCATCGGTAATCATTCCAAAAAGATGGTCTGGCGCTCAACGAATTCGTTATCAGGTAATGTTTAACCATTATCGAAACCAAAACCAGTTGTAAAAAGGGAAAAATGTACCCGGATTACTCAAATTGCCTGGTGAACCTGGCCTGTTCCATCCTGAAAGAATTTGGCGCTCCTTATTCGCATCCTACCCTGCCGCATATGGATCGCCTGCTGGAAAGAAAATATCACAATGTGGTCATCCTTTTGCTGGATGGAATGGGAGTTGATGCCATTCAGCATCATCTGGCCCCAGACGGATTTTTTGCGCGACACCTGCTCTGTGGTTATTCTTCCGTCTTTCCACCAACCACAACCTCGGCCACCGTCTCGTTCATGACCGGGCTTACGCCAGCCGAACACGGCTGGCTCGGTTGGAAGCAATATTTCAGTGAAATTGACAGGATCGTCATCCCTTTCAGAAACACCGACTTCTATTCGGGAGAGAACGCAGCCAGTTATAACGTGGCGTCGCTCTATTTGCCGTATCAATCCATATTCAACAGGATCAATGAAGCCGGTATGGGTAAGGCATATTATGTGTCAATGTTCGGAACCACGCACATTGATTCCTTTGAAGAACTGACCGTGACAGTTTCAGACCTATGCCGAACCAATGAAAAGAAATTGATTTATGCCTATTGGCATCAGCCAGACACGATGATGCACATGAATGGCTGTTATGACGAATCCATCACCCACGAACTTCGAGGTCTTGAACACGAAGTTGAAAAACTGGCTGAAAAACTGTCAGACACACTGCTGGTTGTGACTGCTGACCACGGTCATAAGAACTTAACCTATTACACATTGACTGATTATCCAGAGATCATCAAAATGATGAAAAGGCCGACCTCGATCGAAAGCCGCGCTTCTGTTTTTTATGTTCGGGATGAGTATTTAGAACAATTCCCAGGTGTATTCAAGAATACCTTTGGGGATGATTTCATTTTATTCTCAAAGGATGACGTGAAACGAGAAAAGTTGTTTGGCGATGGTATCGCGCACGCGAAGTTTGACGATTTTATCGGGGATTTTCTCGCGGTCTCCATTTCTGACAAGGGCATCGTTTATTCTGACGCGGTGATCAAATTCCAGTCAGATCATGCCGGGATGACCGGGCAGGAGATGATGATCCCTTTGATTGCAATTTCCATCGAGTAGTTTATTTCTAGAAATAATTGCGCCGGGATTTACTCCCGGCGGTTAATTGTTTTCACGGACGACCTGATCTCAGACCAATCTTGATCATTTCGGCTGCTGCTGGGTAATGCAGTGGATATTCCCACCGCCAAGCAGAATCTCGCGCGCGTACACGCCCATGATCTTGCGCTCGGGCATCAAATTCTGCAGCGCTACCAGCGCCAGGTTGTCATTGGCGTCGCCAAAGGTCGGCACAACCGCCCCGCCGTTGCAGAAAACAAAATTGATATACGAGGCAGCCAAACGATCTCCCTCTCTGCGTGGAAGAGTTCCTTCGACTGATAAAACCCCCTCGCTTTCTTCTCTGGTGATATAGACTGGAGACGGCAGCGGGATTTTATGCACTTTCAAACGTCTTCCTCTGGCATCCACTGTAGAGCAAAGAATGTCATAATTTTCCTGTGAAATCTCGTATTGCGGGTCAGATCGATCATCCGTCCAGGCCAAAACAACTTCACCGGGGCGGATGAAACAGCAAATGTTATCCACATGCCCGCTGGTTTCGTCATTGTAAATTCCACGGTTCAACCAGATAAAACTTTCCACATTGAGATATTCTGTGAGCAAACCCTCAATATCAGACTGGGATTTCCCTGGATTGCGGTTGGGATTTAACAGACATTCGCGCGTGGTGAGCAATGTTCCCTGCCCGTCTACATGGATAGAACCGCCTTCTAATACCAGCGGAGCCTTATAACGCGCCACGCGTTCGATCTCGGCCACTTTTTGTGCCACCAGATCATCCAGATCCCATGGAGCGTACAACCCGCCAGATTCGCCGCCCCAGGCGTTGAAAATCCAATCCACAACGCGCAGCTCAGTGCCATTGGTTACAAATGTGGGTCCACAATCGCGCATCCACGAGTCGTTGTATGATATTTCCACCACGCGCACGGTTTCGGGCAGCATCGCGCGCGCTTTTTTATACTGGCTCTGCAGAACACCCATCGTCACCGGTTCGAAGCGGCTGATCGCCCTGGCTACTTCTGTAAAAGCCTTTTGAGCCGGAACGGCCTTATTCCGCCAGTTATCGGGGCGCTCTGGCCACAGCATCCAGATACCTGCGTGGGGCTCAAATTCTGCAGGCATGCGGTAACCATCTGCCCTGGGTGTTGAATGGATCAAGCGGGACATATTTCCTCCCTTTCTTGCTTTGGATTGCTTAGCCCATCTTTTCTAAAAACTTCAAAATCTCATCCGCTTTTTCTTTTTTAACTGCTTCATCTGGCTTTTTCAGTCTGGGATATACCAGCCAAACCAGCAATCCCTTTTCGGTGTGCAGACGGTTCTCAGCCTGGTCAAAGATCACCGATTGCGGAGAGTCCATGACCTCATCGGTGGCTTCCACGCCGCGTGAAGCGGGCAGGCAGTGCATAAATTTACAGTGAGCCGGCGCTTTCTTGAGCAATTCCATGTTGACCTGGTATCTGGGCATAAACGCAGCCCGCCTCTCGGGAATTTCGGCCTCCTGGCCCACCCACCACCACAAGTCTGTGTAAATGAAATCGGCTTCCTTCACCGCCTCAACAGGGTCATCTGTGACACAAACCGTACCGCCTGATTCACGACAATTTTCTTTTGCCCAGTCCAACCATTGCTGCGGCGCCTGATATTTTTTAGGGGCTGCGTGCGTAAAATGCATTCCCAGGCGGGTGCAGATCAACATCAAAGAACTCAAGACATTTGTGGCGTCTCCGATGAAGGTAACATTGAAATCTTCCAGTTTTTTCCCGGGTTGGGCGTGCTCGATCATGGTTAAAACATCGCAAACAACCTGTGTGGGATGGTTATAGTCAGTCAGGCCGTTGATCACAGGAACCGTGGTGTGTTCAGCCAGCCCAAGCATGGTTTCATGTTTAAGCGTGCGCGCCATGATCACATCCACATAACGCGAAATCACCTTTGCGGTGTCAGAAAGCGATTCTCGCACTCCCAGATGAATCTCACCGGGCTTGAGATACAGCGCATGTCCACCGAGTTCGGTAATACCGACCTCAAATGAGATGCGCGTGCGCGTTGAGGGCTCCTCAAAGAGCATCGCCAGCGATACATCCTGCAGCAGTTTTGGCGTGGCGCCTTCTTTGTCCGCCTTCTTGATCATGCGGATCAATTCGATCAGGTCGAGCAATTCAGCCTTTGAGAAATCCTGTGTGTCAATGAAATGTCTGAGTTCCATATTGTCTCCTTGAATTCTTCGAAAGAATAATTATTTCTTCCAATAATGAAGACCGGTAATGATGGAACGATATGGTTATGCTGTGGCCAATTCTTTCTTCCGAAAAATCACCGGGAAGAACGGCAGCACCAGCAGCATCAACCCGCCAAAGATGAGGAAAGCCGTCGGGAAGCCTGCCGCGTCGGAGATTCCACCGCCGATACCCAACCCGATCCCCTGGCCAATGTTGGTGACCGCCATCAGGATTGAATACATGGAAGCAGCGATATCTGGCCGGGTGTATTTCATTGCCAGTGCAAAGTAGATGGCCTGAGAAAGGCCGTAGGCAATGCCGAAAAACACGGTCACCATCCACATCATCGGAAGCGACTTTACCAGTGCGAGCAAGACCATAGCTGGCACCACCAGCAGCACAGAGAGAGCAAGAGCTTTCTGGTTGCCCAGTTTATCCATCACCCCGCCGCCCACGAGGGCGCCAACCACACAACCGATCCCCCAAACGGTGGTGATCAACCCGGCAGTGCTCAGATTAATATCAAGTTTGGCCGCATACGACGGATTCACCAATTGGTTAGAGCCAACGATTACCAGAAACACAATCAAACCCACACCTGCCACGGCCAAAACCTGACGATTTTTAAAGGCACCAAAGGCTGCCCAGTTGAAGCGCATGTCGGCAGTGCGTTTGATTTCTTTGATGAAGAAAAGCAGCGGAACAGGAACAAGGGTTAATACCGCCAGGAAATAAAAGACCGCCTGCCATGAGACGTGCTGCGCGATGAAACCTGCCAGCGAAGCCGCAACAATCACGCCTACTGACCTGCCGCCAACCATAAAGCCCTGCAGGAGTCCTTTTTCATTTTCAGGGGTTATATCCAGAGCCAGACCATCTGTGCAGGTATCATAAAACGCCATGCCAAGTTGTAAGAGAAAAGCCAGCCCTACATAGACCCAGTACATTTCACCCGGATTGATATTGGCCACAACGACCAGGCAGATGATTTGCACGAATAAACCAATCAGGATATATGGCTTGCGATGGCCCAGCCCCAGCAGGTTATATCGATCGCTGATGATTCCAAAAAGGATCTTGATTACAAATGGGATCAATGCGATCGTAGAGAAGATCCCCACCTGTGACATATCAAGCCCGTTGGCTAGCATGTAAAGCGCATTCAGCGAGGCAAAATAACCCAGGATGGTTCCCTGGGTGAAGTACAGGAGCCCAAACAGGGAAAACCGTAGCGTTTTGCTTTGGATATTCATTTGATTGTTGTACCTTTCATGGAAAAGCATGGATAAATATAGATTATTATACATAAGCAATCTAAAATAACCCTTGCAGGAGCATGTGAGATGGATATCCTTCAAGAAAAAAACATTCTGGTTACCGGTGCGACCTCTGGAATCGGATTCCGCACGGCGCTAGACCTGGCGGGAAAAGGAGCAAATGTCATCGGCGCTGGCCGCGACCCCGCGCGCTGCGAAGCTGCCCGGCAGCGCATTCTCTCTCAACATCCACAGGCAAAAATCACCTACCTGGTGGCAGATCTTTCGTCGCAACGTCAGGTGAAATCACTGGCTGAAGGCGTTCAGAATTTTCTTCAAAAGAACTCTACCTCCCGCCTGGATATCCTCATCAACAATGCAGGCCTTGTTTCTAACAAGAAGCGTTTCACCGAAGATGGCATCGAACTGACCTTTGCCGTGAATCACCTGGCTCCGTTTTTGCTCACTCACCGGCTGCTGCCGTCATTAAGAATGTCACCCGATGCGCGGGTGATCACAGTCAGTTCTAATTCTCACTACACCACCTGGTTCAACCCCAAACGCGCCAGTAACCCGGTGCTCTACAACCTCTTGTGGGCATATAAAGTGTCGAAGTTGTCTAACGTTCTCTTCACGGCTGAATTTAACCGGCGCAACCCTGATGCCAAAGTCCATGCGTATGCGGTTGACCCGGGGCTGGTGAACACGGATATCGGTCTCAAGAGCAATGGCAGCCTGGCAAAATGGATCTGGAGCCTCCGTCAGAAGGGTGGCACGGATGCAGCGGTACCCGTGCGCACCATCATGCGCCTTGTTTCAGATATCCGCGACAACCTCAATGGGTATCTGTATTGGAAGGATAGCCAGCCAAGGCGTCCCAGTCCTGCGGCAATGAACCCTGATCTCGCGAGCAGGTTATGGGAGGAATCCTGCAGACTGTGCAAAATTGCGGATTATTTCGCGAAATAAATCAATTCGGTGATGGGTGCTTTCGTTTGACCCTTAGCACTGCGATCTTGGTGGAATGATCGAAGGGCGCGGGATCGGCTGGAAGAGTTCCCTTTTGCGTATGCGCATACCCCGTGAAATCCTGTGGGATATCAATACACTCTTCCAGCATCAGGTAGCCGTCTTTTCCCAGTTCGTCTAGAGAAGCCATGAAATCTCTACCGCTCAAGAACAGGGCGTTATTGACCACCACCAGTTTTCCGCCATCTCTCAGCAGCGGGCGCACTTTATTGATCAGCCGCCCGCTTTCAGCCGCGAGATCCACCTTTCCTTTTTCTGTGATCGAAAAATACGGCGGGTCAAGAATAACCATATCAAACTCTTCTCTGTTCTTTTTCATTTGCCCCACACCCACAAAAAAATCCACTGCCCGGCATTTCATGCGCCCCAGATCGAGATGATTCGCGGCTGCAGAACGCGCCGCCAGCTCAAGAAACCTGCTGTTGCGGTCGATCTGCACCACATGCTTTGCTCCACCAGCCAGCGCAGCCACCCCAAGACTGCCTGTGTAAGCAAAGGTGTTCAAAACATCCATACCGCGTGCATTTTCCACCAGCCAGCCACGCAGGCTGCGCGTATCGATGTAAAAACTGGCGTCTTGATTCATCATGAGATCAACGGAATACTTGATACCGTTCTCAATCACATGCTGCGCCGGGCTGTCACCAAAAAGGATCTCTCCGCGTTTAAGCGCTGTGGTCTCAGCGGAGCGCTGCTTGCCAATCACACACTGCACCCAAGGAAGCAGTCTGGTGTATTGTTCGCAAGCCAAACGCAGTAATTTTTCTGATTCAATACCAGTAACCTTATGCGTGAATAAGACAAGCGTTTGACCATAGACGTCGGCCGCCAGTGCTGGCAGACCCTCGGTAAAACCATTCAACAGTCGAAAAGCACCCTGGTGGGGTTCATCGAGCAGCGGCAGCCGCTGCCGCAGGGTAGATTCAATCAAATCGGATAAGGAGAATTCCCAAGTGAAAGTCACAAATCAATTTTATCCCAACCCGGTCACGCAGGACGATGAAAATGTTCTACAATGAATATATGAACCTTCGGGGTTTGATTCTGTTGGTCATGATGACGATCCTCCTGACCGGGTGCAAGTATCCGGCCGCCGTGAGGAAACTATCCACGCCGTCGCCCAGCCCTACACCTGTTGAACCATCGTTAACACCTTCCTTCACCGCAACGGTGACCACTGTTTCACCAACTTCCACCCCGGGTCTGCCGCTTAACTTAATAAAAGGTCCTTATCTCATCTTCACCGGCTCACCTGATGGGATGACCGTGATCTGGCAGGGTGAATTGAACGAAGCATACCTGTTTGAATGGGGATTGGATGATACATACGATCTGGGCTCATCAACCCCTGCCGCTGACCCTGAGACTTCGTTATTCCAGGTAAGATTATCCGGTCTGATCCCGGCAACACGGTATCTGTATCGCATTTCGACCCTTACGGCAGAAACTCATGGATCATTCGTGACACCCCCGGTTACTTCCGAATCGCTCATATTCTTTGCATTCGGTGACACCCGTTCTGGCCCAGAAACAATGAACAAAATCTCTGCCAGTATCATGCAATATATCGCAGCCAACCCTTCGGCGCAAACCTTCGTCATTGACACTGGCGACTTGATGGACATCGCCACCGAAGAGAGCCTGCAGGAAAATTTCTTTGCCCCTGATCAACCTGATATCCAATCGCTACTGGCGGTTATGCCGGTTGTGAACATCATGGGCAATCACGACGGTACGGCGCTGTTCAAAAAGTATTTTCCGTATCCCTATACGCGAACTTATGACTGGTCTTTCGATTACGGCCCGGCACATTTCGTCGTCATCGACCAGTACATTGACCTGGTTCAAGGGTCAGAACGCTGGTTCTGGTTGAAGAACGATCTTTCCACTTCACATAAGCCCTGGAAGTTCATCCTGCTGCATGAACCAGGATGGTCAGCCGGGCCTCACGAGAATGACGAAACTGTACAAAGGATCATCCAGCCAATGGCTGTTGCTTATGGTGTGCAAATGATCATTGCCGGACATAATCATTACTATGCCAGGGCCGAGGTGGAAGGGGTCACACATATCACCACAGGCGGCGGCGGTGCACCGCTCTACGACCCTGAAAACGGTTGGCCATTTATAAAAACAAAGATTAAGGAATTTCACTATATCAAATATATCATCGATGGTAATGTTCTTACCGCCCAGGTCATTACGCCGCAGGGCGACCTGCTCGATGAATTTACGATTTCCCTTCAGGAGAATCCATGAACCCCACTCTTGCTCTGATTCAAAACCGTCGTTCCATTCGGAATTACGCTGAAACGCCCATCACGCGCGAAGAAAAAGACACCATCCTCGCTGCGGCAATGCGGGCACCAACCGCTGGAAATATGATGTTGTATTCGATCATTGAAATTGAGGATCAGGCCTTGAAAGAAAAGCTGGCAGAAAGTTGCGATCATCAGCCATTCATCGCAAAGGCGCCGTTTGTTTTGGTTTTCGTTGCCGACTATCAGCGCTGGATGGATTTTTTCAGATGGAGTGAAGCCCCTGAAGCTTGCATAGAGAAAGGCCTGCATCCGAGAAAGCCTCAGGAGGGTGATCTCATGCTAGCCTGCTGCGATGCGCTGATCGCCGCGCAAACGGCGGTCATCGCGGCAGAATCCATGGGGATCGGTTCGTGTTACATCGGTGACATCCTTGAAAACTGTGAAATCCATCAAGAATTGCTCAACCTCCCGCAATATACCTTTCCGATCACCCTTTTATGTTTCGGCCGACCTGCGGTTGTGCGTGAAGAGTCACGGCCGATGCGCCGCTTTGACCGCAAATACATCATCCATCGCAACCGTTATGAACGGATAAATCCCGCTGATTTTCCAGATATGATGAAGGATGCCCTTCACCAGTTTCCGAATATTCAACCCGGAGAAGCTGCAAAGAAGATCGCCCAGAACATGTACAACCGCAAATTCGTTTCAGATTTCTCGGTGGAAATGTCGCGTTCTGTGCGAAAATGGATCGATCTTTGGACCGGGAACCAAGATCGCAATTACCAAAAGGAGAAATAATTGACCATTCCAGGAAGCCGCGTCAGCGGCACAGCTGAGATATTGATTGACTACACCAAATGCTCTGCTTGCGGAGCGTGTGTTGAGGTGTGCTCCGGATATCCACTCTTTATGGAGAACGGTCACCTGGAAGTGGATCAGACCCGCGGCTTTGGCTGCATCGCCTGCGGCGCATGCGTCGCCGTTTGCCCTGCAGATGCCATCCGAATTTCTGGCAGAGACCTCTCACCAGAAGATGTTTTCAACATTCCTCCCATTTCTTCACGCGCAGATTATTCACAATTGAATTCGCTGATGGTCGCACGCCGCAGCACGCGGGTGTTTAAGCCTCAGGAAGTGAAGGAAGAGATCATACAGAAGATCGTTGAGGCAGCATCCACCGCCCCGGTTGGGATTCCTCCAACAGAAGTGGGGGTATGCGTGTTTCAAACCCGCAAGGCGGTTGAGGAATTGAGAGACTGTTTGATCGATGAAATGCGCACATGGCGCTGGATGTTCTCACCACTCATGCTGGCGCTGTTGCGCCCATTCATCGGAAAAGAAAACACCGCCATCTTCAGGGATTTCATGGCGCCTATCATAGAAATGTACATAGCAAGCCGACAGGATGGCAAGGACTGGTTCTTATATCATGCACCACTTGCAATGTATTTTTATGGAAACTCTTATTCCGATCCGGCGGATCCGATCATCCCGGCAACCTATGCCATGCTGGCCGGTGAGTCGCTGGGGCTGGGTACCTGTATGCTCGGGTTTCCAGGGTATGTTTTTCGATACAGCCATAAAGCCCGGCAAAAGTATCACCTGCCTGAAAAGATTCAGCCGGGTTTGATGGTGATTTTTGGCTACCCTGCATTTCGCAATCGCAGATCAATCAAGCGCACGTTTCGCGAGGTCAACACATTTTCATAAACCCTGGCTGCCTCACAAGAGACGCGAAACGAGTATAATAGCGTTTTGCAGGTGTAGAGATGAGTAACGAGAATATCCCTATTGTTGAATATCCCATTCCTTTTCCGCTCAAGGTGATCGGCCGCGATGAATCTGATTTCGAAGAATTTGTAATCGAAATTGTTCGGCGCCATATACCAGAATTATTGGAAGAAAATATTACCAGCCGGCTTTCGAGCGGAGATAAGTACCGTTCGGTATCCTTTCAATTTATTGCCAACAGCCGTGAACAGGTGGATGCGCTTTACGCTGAATTGAGCAGCCACAAACGCGTCTTGATGATCCTCTAGTATTACCAAGTTTGTCAAAAAAACACCCCTGAACAAGAAATGTTCAGGGGTTGATTGGTATTCGATTAGTGGCTGTCAGGAAGGGCTGTTTTCTTTCCAAGTGAAATCTTATTTTCTACACCGTTTAGAATACGCTTGATATTCGAACTGTGCCTGGCGAAAGCAAAAATTGCGACCGCCACCGCCAGGATGATCAAGGCGGCAGGCTGACCGGTGGCTATGGTGTAGATCGTCATGGAAAGAACAAATACCAGTGAACCAACAGATACCATACGGGTGATAAGAACTGCTGCGATGAAGACCAATATTGCGATGAGCGTGGGAACTGGAAAGAGGTGTAAGAAAATCCCTGTGGTCGAAGCGATACCCTTACCGCCGCGGAAATTTAACACGGCCGGGAAATCATGCCCGAGAATGACTCCAAGAGAAGCCACCGCCAGGCCAACCTCCTGACCAAGCCAGTAACCGAGCGCTGATGCCAGCAGCCCTTTGAGCATATCGAGGATGAACACCAGCGCGCCATAGCGCCAACCGATCAGGCGCATTACGTTGGTTGCACCAGCGTTGCCGCTGCCCTGCTCACGAATATCGAATTTTCCCACCAGTTGCCCAAAGATGTAAGCTGGCGAGAAGTTGCCAATGGCATAACCCAGTAAAGCGATTACGATTAATTGAATGAGTGTCATAAACTAAATCAACACCAGATATGAGATAAAAGTTACGCTTAAAACCAGAATTCGGGAAAAATTACAAACCTGTAATGTGCATGTTGTTAGATGGGTCTATATGCGCCAATCAGAAGAAACCTTAAAAACATCCGCAGATATTCAATGAAATAAGTCAATTTCTATTCTGCCATGAGAGATATTCCTGATAGGGGTGTGTTTTCGAATGTAGCGTTCAAGCACCTCTGGAAGTATGACTGAAACATCGTAATTGACCTTTTCCTCTGGGATAGGCAGGTAATTCAACCCTTCCGAGAGTTCCAGATCGGAGGTTGCAACGATCAAACGATCCTCTGCATCCACCCGCTTGCCGTTGACAACAGGGATGAAACGGACCGCTATTTGACAATCCCGCACACGTTGAGAAATTCCGTGCGCATGGATGGGTCATCAGCATAAACCCCGCGGAAAACAGTTGTACGCGTGGCTGGTGAAATCTCGCGCACCCCGCGCATCTCAACACACATGTGTTTTGCACGCAAAAAGACTGCCACACCGTGGGGGTTCATCACAGCCTCAAGAGTATCGGCGATCTGGTATCCGATGCGCTCCTGAACTGCAAATCGCTTGGTGTAGAGCCGTACCAGACGGGTAAGTTTAGAAATACCCAGAATGCGCTCGTTCGCCACATAGCCCACATATGCTTCTCCGTAAAAAGGAAAAACATGGTGCTCACATAACGAATGGAAATAGATCGGTCCTTCAATGACCTGGCTCAAACGGCAATCGGGTTCACCGCGGCATTCTTTTGGGAAGGCTTTGATCAATTTCGGGTCGCCATCGTAACCGCTCGTTGATTCGATCAAGGCATCTAAAAATCGCCGTGGCGTCTCGTGCGTAGAAGGAGTATCCAGATCCATCCCCAGCGCGGTGAATATTTCCGCCATATAACTTTCATATTTTTTCAGGTTTTCGGGGCTGATCTTGCGTCTGTTGAGCTGCAGGATCTCGTCTACAGAAAAATCGTCTACTGAACCTTCGGTCATCGCATCGTTCTCCTTTTCATCGGATCTTGCATTCGTTTGATAATTATAACCGTTGTTCTAGACGGACCTGAAATGCTATAAAATTATGAAATGATCGAAATTGGTGAAAATGAACTTCAATTTGATTACGTCCGTTCTGCAGGCCCCGGCGGACAAAACGTGAACAAAGTGGCCACCGCGGTGCAATTGCGCTTTGATGTGTTTCGTTCGCCATCGCTCGAACCCGAAATCAAAGAACGTCTGGCAAAGGTCGCAGGCAGCCGTATGTCGGATGCGGGTGTGCTGGTGATCGAGGCCAAACGCTACCGCACACAGGAACAAAACCGAATCGATGCGATCCACCGGCTGCAAACCTTGATCGAGAAAGCGGCCAGACCACCACAAGAACGTAAAGCCACTCACCCGAGCGCAAGTTCGCAGGCTGCGCGCGTGGCGAAGAAAAAACAGCGCGGTGAGGTCAAACGCCAACGGCACTTGACCTCTGAAGATTTCGAGTAATCCTCTCGTTCTGGTTTCGCAGGTTTTTACAGGAATATCATTTCGTTATGAGTGAATCAGATTCTCTCATTTCCAGGGGTCGTTCGATTGAGATTCCGACTTCATGGGTACTACTCCTTTGCAGCATATCTCTGGTGATGGCCAGCTTTGTCATCCACGCAGACGTCAGGCAGGAATTCCGGACAATCCCGCTGATTTTGTTCTTCTTAGGCCTTGTCTCACTCTGGTTTGGAATCTATTCAGTTCTTAAAAGACACCTGTTCAGATGGATGGAACATCTTCTACAGAAGGCAGCCGGTTGGCTGGGAACTTCACCCGGGCAGATCCTTAGCCTGGCGTTCAGCCTGCCCTTCAGCCTGCTAACGGTCATTGCAGCCGGATTTGAAAGGCACATGTATAGCCCGGCAGCGGCTGTAATATGCTGGCTGATATCCATCCTTCTGGCGGTGTACGGGGGTTATCCCGTTTTCATTAAGCGCCAGAAGCTACCGAAGTCAGCACTGGCAATAGGAGTGTTATTATTCACTGGGGCCCTTCTGCTGCGGGCAATCAACACAGCTACGATCCCCGTGGTGCTGACTGGCGATGAGGGTTCTTCTGGCCTTTTTGCAGTCGAATTTCTACAGGGAAAAATTGACAACCTCTTTATTTCCGGATGGTTTTCGTTCCCCACGCTGCACAGTTTCATACAATCTCAGTTTATCGTGCTTTTTGGCCAAACCACCCAGGCCCTGCGTTTGATGTCGGCATTCGCTGGCGCGCTGACTGTGGTTCTGGTGTTTTTCATCGGGCGCTCAATGTTCGGTGTTGTCGGCGGACTCGCAGCAGCGATCTTTCTGGCTGGGATGCATTACCACATCCATTTCAGCCGGATCGGATTGAACAATATTTGGGATGGAGTTTTCATTGTACTCACTCTCGGCTTTCTCTGGCTGGGATGGCAACAAAACAGACGCACGGCGTTCCTGGTGGCAGGTATCGGGTTAGGGTTGGCGCAGTATTTTTATGCCACAGGACGCAGTATCTTGCTCATCATTCTTGCCTGGCTGGTGGCTGCCGGGATCAGCAACCACTCGCGATTACGCAAAGCGCTTCCGTCCATCATCCTCATGTTTTGGGTCGCGTTGATCATCTCTCTGCCATTGAACTGGTTTTACGCCAATCATCCCGATGAGTTTATGGCCCCCTATAACCGGGTCACCATCATGGGCGAGTGGCTTGCCAACACCGCCCTTGAAACCGGAAAAGCACCTTTCTTGATCATCATTGAACAGATGTGGAAAGCCATTCAAGGGTATGTTTATCTCCCTCTGATCCACTGGTACATGCCAGGCGTCCCTATGTTATTTACGTTCCCTGCGTTCATCTTCTTGCTGGGGCTGGTCCTGCTGATCCTAAAACCAACCGAAAGCCACAGCCAGCTGCTTTTCTTCTGGCTGGCCGCCATCACCGCCGCTGTTGGATTAAGTGAAAGCGCACCCGCTGCCCAGCGCTACACAGCAGCAGCTCCGGCTGTTGCGTTAATCATTGGGTTCAGCATGCAGCAGATCAGTGGTTTTCTGGTCAAAAAATGGCCTTCGCGTGCCAGAGAAATTCCCGCCATATTGATATTGATCTCATTGCTCATGTCCATCCATGATGCCCGGTTTTACTTCGAGGAATACACGCCCAATAACTATTTTGGAGGATTTAATGGCCGCGTGGCGCAGGTGTTGGCAGAGCGCCTGCAAGGTGAACCCAAAGGGCAGGAATTAGTCTTTTGCGGGTATCCGTACATGGGATACCATTCGATTTCCAGCCTTCCCTACCTTGCGCCGCAGATCATCTATTACGATATTACCGAACCTTGGGGATCATCTGCCGATCCGAAGCCCTCTGGTAAGCGCATCCTCTTTGCATTTCTTCCCAACCATGAGAGCGACGAGGCTGCTGTAGAAAAACAGTACCCCGGCGGCTCCTGGAGCGATCATTATTCAGATGCCGGGGAATTTCTTTTCCACCTTTATGAATATCAGGAATCAAAACCTTAACCATACTCAGAGAATATCAAGAAATGACATCTCTTTTTATTTGTTTTTAAGATTCCATTTATTTAAAATCACCTATAATGATTTAAGTTTCGTAATCATAAATAGATTAACCAAGGAGAAGAATATGTGGTATTACACGATTAATAACCAGCAAATCGGCCCCGTTGACGAAGCAGAGATCAAGAAACTGGTAGCCGCTGGAACCATCACACACAGCACTCTGGTATGGACGAGCGGCATGCCCAACTGGCAGCCCATCGGACAGACTGCTCTCGCTTCTCTGCTCGGTTCCGTTCCCCCTCCAGTGATGGCATACGCAGGCGTTCCTGATGATCCAGAAGTTGCCTGCATTAAGAAACTTTTTATGTGGTTCTGGATCAGCCTCATCGCTGCAATTCCGACCTTTGGGGCAACGATTATCGCATCAGGCGTCCTGTTCTTCATCATCATCTGGAAGGCCTGGAAGCTCGTCCAGCATGAAGGTATCCGCGCCACACCGGATCAGGCAGTTGCATACTGCTTTATCCCGGGCTGGAACTTCTACTGGTATTTCCCGGCGTTCAGAGGATTGGCCAAGGAGATCAATGCCAAATTTGATGCGGATGGGATTGCTGCTGAACGCATCAACCTTGATCTGCCAACCTGGATGAACATCTGCCTGTATGCCAGCGGAACTGGAATTGGGTTCATCGCCTACATCGTGCTGTGGATCATCTACACGATCAAAGTCAAGAATGCAGCCATCGCGTTGATTCAGGCGAAGAAATAGTTCGTTATCACATACGCAAACCCCGCCCTGATTTCGGGCGGGGTTTTGATTTAAGAATTTTATTGATTATCCGATTATTAAACTGCTTGCAGCGAATTTATAGAGCAGTTCAGGTATGAAAGCCAATCCAAGCACGATCAAAGCAGCAACCACTGCAACCACAAGCGACCAGCCTTTCTGACTGACTTTGACATCACCTTCCTGGAAATACATCTTCACGACCACTCTCAGGTAGTAGTATGCAGACACCAGTGAAGTCAGCAAACCAATAACCGCAAGGATGATGTTTCCGCCCTGGATCGCGGTGCGGAAGAGATAGAATTTTCCCCAGAACCCAAGGGTGACAGGAATGCCGGTAAATGAGAGCATAAAAACGGTCATAGCCGCTGCCAACAAAGGAGCGGTCTTACCTAACCCGGCCAGGTGTTCGATCTCATTCCTTGAAGCGTCTTCTCTTTCCACCGCAATTAAAACTGCCCAGGCACCGATGGAGGTGGCTGCGTAGGCCGCAAGGTAGAACAACGCTGAAGCGATGGAATCTGCGCGCACGGCCTCGTTGCCAAATGCCACGAAAGCCATCAGAATATAACCCGCGTGAGCAATACTGGAGTAGGCCAGCATGCGCTTGAGATTCTTCTGAGCCAGAGCTGTGAAATTTCCTACGATCATGGTCAAAACAGCCAGCGCCCAGAAGACAGCGGTGAGATTCTCAGAAAGAACGGTGAAATCCAGCGAAAATACACGGATAAGAGCCGCAAAACCGGCTGCTTTTGCGCCCACAGCCATGAATGCGGTAACTGAAGAGGGCGCGCCGTGGTATACATCGGGGGTCCATGTGTGGAATGGCACTGCGGCTACTTTAAACCCAAAACCCACCACCAGCAGCGCAGCACCGATGATGAACAGGGTCCAATTAATCTCAGCCAGGTTGACTGCCAGAGCAATTTCATACAGGTTGGTGGTTTGCGCGGCGCCGTAGATGAAAGCAGTGCCAAACAGTACGATAGCCGAAGCAAAAGTTCCCAGCAAGAGATACTTCAGTGATGCTTCCTTCGACTCCAACCGGTTGAAGTCCATGCCAGCCATGATATACAGCGGGATGGAAAGCAATTCAAGAGCCAGGAAGATGACGATCAAATCACCAGCTGCGCCCATTAACATCATTCCGCTCAGGCTGAACAACAGCAGCACATAATACTCACCACGCTGAATCTTGAGATTTTTGAACGATTCATAAGCCAGAGCGACCGCGGCAATGCCGGTGATGGCAAACAGAATGTTCAGAAAGACGCTGAACCCGTCCACATGGATCATTCCACCAAAGGAAGATTGAGGTTTGCCCACCTGAACAATCGATACCACCAGTGAACATACCAGTCCAACCACAGCCAGGATGGGGGTCAACCCCGGCAGCTTACGCGAAGCCCACAAATCTGCCAACAGCAGGAATAGCGCCCACACCACAAGAACGAGCACCGGAAGAATGGAGAAAAGATCAATTATTGTCATGTTTTCACCTTCCGTTAATGAGCTGCAAGCGCCAGGGTTTGAAAGACCGTGGTCAATTTTTCAACCGCGGGCGACATCAACAGGAAGAACGGCTTGGGATAAAGACCGATCCAGAAGATGACCACCAGAATGGGTGCCAGGGTAAGGATCTCGCGCAGGGAAAGATCCTTCAATTTCAGATTCTCCTCTTTCGTGACCGGACCCAGGAAAACCTTCTGGAACATGTGCAGCAGGTACACCGCCGCCAGAATCACGCCAATGGTCGCGACACCTGCAAACCAGGGAGAAGCAAGAAAATCTGAGTTGAAAGCGCCGAGAAGGATAGAAAATTCGCCCACAAAGCCGTTCAAACCAGGCAGGCCAAGGGATGATAGCATCACAACCAGTGAAAGCCCACCCAACACCGGCATCACCTTCCACAAGCCGCCAAATTCTTCCAACTCGCGGGTGTGGCGTCTTTCATAGATCAACCCCACGATAAGGAAGAGGGCACCGGTCGAAAGACCATGGTTGACCATCTGTAAAATTGCGCCTTCGATCCCTTGCTGGTTGAGCGCAAAGATGCCCAGAACAACAAAGCCAAGGTGGCTGATGGAAGAGTACGCGACCAGCCGTTTGACATCCTTTTGTCTGAAGGCAACCATCGCGCCGTAGATGATTCCGATCACTGCCAGCGCCGCCATCCATGGAACCAGTTTGAGGGTGGCTTCAGGGAAGAGCGGCAGGTTGAAGCGTAAGAAGCCATAAGCACCCATTTTCAAAAGCACGCCTGCCAGGATGACAGAACCTGCCGTTGGGGCTTCGGTGTGCGCATCAGGAAGCCAGGAGTGAAGCGGCCACATTGGAACCTTGATAGCAAAAGCCAAACCAAAGGCGGCGAACAACCAGAGCTGCGCTGAGAGTGGAATCAGACTGGCATCCATTTTCGTCAGATCAAATCCGCCATACTGCAACCCCACCCAAAGGATGCCGGCAAGCATGAGCAGTGAACCGGCCATGGTATAGAGAACGAATTTGATCGCAGCGTAAACCCGGCGTTTGCTACCCCAGAGCCCGATCAGGAAATACATCGGGATAAGGGTGAATTCCCAAAAGATGTAGAAAAGCGCCATATCCATTGAAAGAAAGACGCCCATCATACCGGTTTCGAGCATCAAGAAGAACGCCATAAAGCCTGCGATACGATCCTCCACAGCCTTCCAGGTGGACAGGAGGGCAATGGGGGTGAGGAATCCTGTCAGTAGAACCATCAGGATGCTGATGCCATCCACACCCAGATGAAAGCCAATCTGGTTTCCGCCAAGATTGAACCACGGAAGGTTGATCTCCATCTGAATGTTGGGGTCTGCGGGATCGAACATGGAAAGCATCCACAACGATAGACCAAAGGTGACCAGTGATGTGATCAATGCCGTCCAACGGATGGCAGATTTCCAGGTCTTTTGGTAGAGAAGGATCAACAATACACCCACAAGGGGGAAGAACGTGACCAAGAGAAGGGGATTCATGCCTGAATTCATCGCCCATCCTTTTATTTCAAGATTAAGTACGTCATGATTGCGACCAGACCAATGAGCATCCAGAGCGCATAAGAGCGAACAAAGCCATTCTGAATCTTGCTCAGCCCTTCTGATGCAGATCGAGCACCAGCTGCCAGTCCTCCACCTATGCGGTCGATCACGCCCAGGTCAACCGGGTTTGCCATGAATTCTGAAAAAGCCTTGTACGGGTTCAGGATCAAGGCCTGGTAGAACTCGTCGACCCACCATTTATGTTCCATTCCAGTGAAAACCGGGCCCAACTTGCTTTTCATGGGATCTGGGTCTTCTGCCTTGTTTAATTTACCGGAGTAAACCAGCCACCCCAACCCCAGACCCGCCAGCGCCAGAACCAGCGACAACCCGGCCACCAGCCAGATGAATTTGGCCGGTTCACCCTCACCCAGGGTGTGCGACAACCAGTGTTCCAGCGTATGAACGCCGGGCAGATTGAGCGCACCGCCAATGATTGATAATCCAGCCAGGATGATCAGCGGAATGGTCATCACCTTTGGGCTCTCGCTGGCACCCTCTGCGGCTGCTGATCGGGGCTTGCCAAAGAAGACCATCACCAGCTGACGCCCCATATAAAATGCCGTCATGAAAGCGGAGATCACCAGGAGAATGAACAACGCAGGCTGTCCGTGATAGGCAGCGGCGAGAATTTCGTCTTTGGAGAAGAAACCAGCCAGCGGGACGATACCTGAAAGCGCCAGGCCGCCGATCAGATAAACCCAGAACGTAACGGGCATCACCTTGCGCAGGCCGCCCATATTGCGCATGTCCTGTGGGTCCAAGTCCCCGGCTCCGTGCGCATGATGCAGCCCGCGTTCCACACCCTGGATGACCGAACCGGCAGCCAGGAAGAGTAGCCCTTTGAAGAAGGCGTGCGTGACCAGGTGAAACATGCCAGCCACCGTGGCGCCCATGCCCACGGCTGCCACCATGAAGCCAAGCTGGCTGATGGTAGAGTAGGCCAGAACTTTCTTGATGTCATACTGCCCGATGGCGATCGTGGCAGCGAAGAAAGCCGTCAACCCACCAATCCACATCACAACGGTTTGTGCGGTAGGAACAAGACTATAGAAGGCAGAACTGCGAGCCACCAGATAAACACCAGCGGTAACCATTGTTGCAGCATGGATGAGGGCAGAAACCGGTGTTGGGCCTGCCATGGCATCTGGAAGCCAGACAAAGAGCGGAATTTGCGCAGATTTACCGGTCACACCAAGAAGCATGAATAATGTGATAGCCAGCATCGCCCCGGGGTGGGCTTGAGCAACCTGCGCGGCCTGTCCGAAAACCGTATCGAATTGGAAGCTGCCAAAATACTTGAAAATCATGAACATGGCGATCAGCAAACCAAAATCACCGATGCGGTTGGTGATGAAAGCTTTTTTGGCCGCCTCTGCGTTGCCAGTTCCATTCTTGCCTTTCTCAAACCAGAATCCAATGAGCAAGTAGGAACAGAGGCCTACACCTTCCCAGCCAACGAACATCATCACGAAGTTGTCAGCACTGACCAGGGTCATCATCGAGGCGATGAAAAGATTCAAATAGACAAAGAAGCGGGTGAAACGTTCAGGGTCTCCATTGTGGCGCACATCGCTGTGCATATACCCGATGGAATAGATATGAATCAACGTGCCGACCCCGCTGACCACCAGCATCATCACTACTGAAAGGGTATCAACACGAAACGCCCAATGTACCTGAAGGGCACCAATCGTGATCCATTCACCGAGCGTCACAATCGCGGCCTCTGGATGAGCAGCCAGCCCAATTGCCACCAGCACGGAGACGATGAAAGAAAGCCCCGAAGCCAGACTTCCCACCACCCCGCTAAATGTTTCCCCGAAGCGCTTGCCGAAGAGCAGGTTGATCACCAGCCCGGTCACCGGCATGAAGACGACCCAGGGTACAAGGTTCAAATATTGACCAGATTCCATAAATGATTCATCCTTTCCCGGATCGTTTAGCCTTTAAGTTTGTTCAAATCATCAACGCTGATGCTGTGTCTGGAACGGAAGATACTGACGATCAAAGCCAGCCCCACCGCCACTTCAGCCGCAGCTGTGGTCATGATAAAAATGACAATCACCTGTCCATTCACATTCTGAAAATAATTGGCGAAGGTAATGAAAACCAGGTTTGCAGCGTTGAACATTAACTCAAGCGACATAAAGACAATGATGGCGTTTTTGCGGATCAAAAAGCCAACCACGCCAATGCTGAAGAGAATCCCTGCCAGAGCCAGAGGAAATATGAGGGGATACATTAATTACCTCCAGGTTTTGAATCATGCCGCGAAAGCACCACCGCGCCAATCGCCGCGACCAGCAGAATTACCGAAACAATCTCGAATGGCAGAGCATATTTTTGGAACAGAACCATGCCAAGGGTTTTTGGGTCTGCCAGTTCAGAAGTGGCGGCGGTGGCGAGTGCATGAGAGCCGATACGGGTGACCAGCACGTATGCCCCCTCAATGACGAGGGCCGTACTGAGAAGAATGGCCAACGGCCGCTGCCATTTCAAGGGTTCTTCTGAATCCAGTTTCTTTGTGCCAAGCAGCATGATCACGAAAATGAACAGGATCATGATCGCCCCGGCGTAAACCGTAATCTGCGCCAGCGAGACGAAAGGCGCACCCAACATCAGGTAGATGACGGCTACCGCCAAAAAATTGAGTACAAGGAAGAGCGCTGAGTAAATTGCACTACGGCTGGCGATCATTGCCACAGCGGAGGCAATGGCGAGGATCGCAAGCAAGATAAAAAAGATCATTGAAGTTGTCATCGCGTCCTCCTTAATCCACGGGGTCTTTCATTTCAGGCACCGAACGAGTGTAAACCCCGGGTTCAGTTTTTTGCGGGGTGGGCTTTCCGCCCTCTGGAACCTTGACGAGAAGCATATCCTTGGTATAGATTGCTGATCTGCGGTTGGTAAACGATAGTTCATAATCATGCTCCAGAACAATCGCTTCAGTCGGACAGGCATCTTCGCAAAAACCGCAAAAGATGCAGCGCAGCAGATTGATCTCGTAGGTTCTGGCGTAACGTTCACCCGGAGAATACCGTTCTTCATCGGTGTTCTCCCCGGCCTCCACAAAAATTGCGCCTGGCGGGCAGGCTGCTGCGCACAGGGCACAGCCAATGCATTTTTCCAGGCCGTTGTCATAACGCTTCAGTTCATGCCTCCCACGGAAGCGCTCTCGCACCGGTCTTTTCACTTCGGGATACTGGATGGTGATCTTTTTCTCGAATAGCGACTTAAGGGTAATGTATAATCCGCGAAGCATTTCAACCTCCGATCAGCAAGAGCACAAGCGCGGTCACGAATACATTTAAGAGCGCCAGTGGGAAGAGGATCTTCCAGCCGAATTTCATTAAGCGGTCATAGCGGAAGCGCGGCCAGGTCCAACGGCTCCAAACCAGCCAGAAGAGAATGATCACTACCTTAATTGTGAGATAGATTGGTCCAAGCCAGGGATGTGCATGAACTCCCGGACCCAGATATCCACCCAGGAAGAGCGAGGCACCAATCATCGAAATTGTGATCATCTTGATGTATTCCGCCATGTAGAAAAGGGCGAACTTCATGCCAGAGTATTCGGTGTTATAGCCGCCTGTTAGTTCATGTTCAGCCTCGGGCATATCAAAGGGTCCACGGTTGATTTCGGCGGTGGAAGCGAGGATGAAGATGATGAACCCCAGGGGTTGGAAAACGACAAACCACACGTCTTTTTGAGCGTTGATGATGTCATTGATGCTCATGGAATTCGCGAGCAGGATCGGTCCGATATACGATAACCCCAGCGCAAGCTCATAGCTGATCATCGAAGCCGCTGCACGCAACCCGCCCATCATCGAATATTTGTTGTTCGAAGACCATCCGGCGAGTACGATACCATAGATGGAGATAGCGGTGACGGTCAGCAGATAAAGCGCACCGACGTTGATATCTGCGATCTGCATGGTGAATTCTTTACCAAAAAGCGTGATGGGGGGGCCAATGGGAATCACACCGGTGATGATCAACGCAGGGATGACCGTGATTACTGGCGCCATGACAAACAAAAATTTGTCAGCTTTTTCAGGAATAAGTTCTTCCTTAAAAATCAATTTCACAGCGTCTGCAACCGGTTGAAAAATACCCCACGGACCAGCCCGGTTCGGGCCAATGCGCACTTGAATCCACGCGGCAAGTTTACGCTCAAAGAGCGTCACATAGGCGAATCCCACCGTTAACCCAAGGATCAAAATGAGCGATTTGATGAACCATTCAAGAAATAATCCAAATGTCATAGCTATCCTCGCCTATGATTTTTGAGTTGCGGGTTCGATTACAGAAACCGCTGCAAGAGCCGGGGTAGAGAGCAGCGCACCCATACTGCGCGTCACCAAAACCACACCCTCAGGCTGACCGTGATCAAGGCCAATAAGGCCTTCGATGTCTCTGCCAGCCAGATGCAGCAGAATTCTATCGCCAGCTGCTGCCTTGATCTTGTCGGCATCCTTTGGATTCAGGCTGATCAGGTTACGGGTGATGCGCTCCTTGACCATATCTGAGGTGATCACGGTGCCTCCGCGGTCGTAAAGACGGGTGACGGGCACTGCCAGGAATTGACCCTGAGGAACGGCAACCGCTTCAGGGATCGCGGCGGGTAGAGGTTTCTCTTGATCTTGATTCAATGGCAAGATTACACCCAGGCCGTCTTTGTTATCAAAAGCGGTACCCGCGTAATAAACCTCGTTACGCCCGATCTTCGGCCACTGTTCATGCGTTTCACGCAATTGGGCAAGCGTAATATTGTGAAACACACCGGGGGCAGCCGTCATTTGCTCGAAAATCTCTGCGGTGCTGGCAACGGTCAGGCTCATGCCCGCCGCTTGGGCAATGGCACAGGTGATGGAATGATCTGGTCGAGTACCTTCTGGCTCACATACTGCGGGGGCGTAGTATTGCATGCGGCGCTCACCCGTTACCGCTGTTCCTTCACGCTCCATGACCGCTTGAGCCGGGAAGACAACATCGGCCAGACGGGCTGTATCGGTCAGGAACAAATCCTGAACAATGATGAATCCCGCCCGCTGCAACGCAATCTTTAACCCGGGATCTTCACTGGCGGGATCGGCCCCGGCGATATAAACTCCCATTGCAGCGCTGATCGTATCTTCAAGATGTTCGTCTGTCTTATATCCCAGTTCCCATGCACCCTGGTCATTTCCTTTTTGCCAGACCGCGATCAGACCATTGTTGGGTTTTCCGGTGTGGCCGGTGCTGGTAAGCAATTCAGCCAATTTTTCGGCCACAAAAGCAGATTGCGCCAGACCAAGGCCATCGGAACCGTAGAAGACCACCAGATTTTCAGCTTCCTTAACCGCCCTGGAGATTTCTGACTTACCAGAAATAATCTCATCCAGAGCCTTTGCTTCTTCTCCATATTGGTAACGCAAGGTATGAGTCGCGAACTTATCCAGGCGGGTCTTGCGTGCATTGGCAACAATCAGGGTCGCCCCACGTTCAGCCGCTCCTTTAACTCGAAGCCACCAGAGAGGAGCTTCTTCGTGAAGATCAGAGGCAAACACCAGAATAGTGGAACCTTTTTCCAGTTTGCTCAAATCAGAACCAGGAGCCATTCCCACCCGAGAAACCCAGTCGCCACCGCTGATGGTCGTATGCAGGATAGCCTTACCCCCAATCTCGGCAGAAAATTTCTTCAAGGTATAGAGATCTTCGTTGGATAACCTTCCGCTGGCAATGACCGCCAGTTTTGACCCGGCAGCCTTTACTTTCTGCGCAGCAAATTCGATTGCTTCTTCCCAGCTAACCCGAACCAGTTCGCCATTGCGCTTGATCAGGGGGGAAGTCAGACGTTCTGGGCTGTTCGCATAATGATAAGTGAAGCGTCCTTTGTCGCAGATCCAAATTTCATTTACTTCTTCATTCTGGCGCGGCATGACACGTTTGATCACGATCTTTCCAGATTTCACTTCACGGCGGGTGTTGTAAGTAATGTTGCAGCCCACCGGGCACTGGGTGCAGATGGAAGCTTTGTTCTCCATTTCCCAGGTTCGTGCGCCAAACCGGAAATCTGCCGTGGTGAGAGCCCCCACCGGACAAATATCAGTGGTGTTGCCAGAAAAGATGGAGTCGAAGCCAGGTTCTGAATAGCTGACGATCTGGATCGAACGCCCGCGTTCGGAAAAACCGATAACCGGGTCATCTGCAATTTGATCTTGGAAGCGAACACAGCGCCCGCACTGGATGCAGCGTTCGCGGTCAAGGTATATCAACTCACCCAATGGTACATGTTTGCTCAGATGCTTCTTTTCGTTGAACTCAAAGCGGCTCTCGGTCGGTCCAAATTTAAGTGTCAGGTTCTGCAGCGGGCATTCCCCGCCTTTATCGCATACCGGGCAGTCAAGGGGATGGGAGGTCAGAAGGAATTCAAGGATTTCTTTACGCGCTTCCATCACTTTTTCAGTGGCGCCCCATACCACCATCCCCTCTGATACGGGGGTGGTACATGCGGTTTCAAGTTTAGGGCCAAAAACGATCTTTGGTGTTCCATCCTCGTTAAGAACAGGTTGATTGGTCGCACGGTCGATCTGAGGTCTACCAACATCCACCAGGCAAACCCTGCACATGCCGGCGGGTTTCAACTTGGGATGGTAGCAGAATGTGGGGATAATAATGTCGAGCTTTTTCGCCGCATCCACAATCATCGTTCCTGCCGGAACGGTGACGCTGCGGCCATCTATTTGTAAGGTGACTAGTTTTTCCATGCGCTCAACTCTCCAAACGGGCTTCGAAGTCTGCCCGGAATTTGTCGATTGCTGAAACCACCGCCGTTGTGGAAAACTCACCAAGAGCACAGAAGCATTTGTTCTGCATGTTCCTGGCAACGGTCAACAAGAGATCGATATCTTCTTTCTTGCTCTTGCCCGATACGATGCGGTCAATGATGCAGCTCATCCAATATGTGCCCTCACGGCACGGTGTGCATTTGCCGCAAGATTCATGCTTAAAGAAATGCACCGTATCTTTCACCAGGTCGCTGATATTCACTGTTTCGTCGAGGATAATTACAGAAGCTGAACCAAGCTGCCCACCCAGGGCAGGTACAAATTCGTAATCCATGGGAGTATCCAGCGCAACATCGGTGGCAGGGATCAAGGCCGATGAAGCACCAGCGGGCATGATCGCCTTGATCTTTGCATCATTAATGATGCCTTCTCCATGGGTAAAAATCAGCTCGCGGAATGTCGTTCCGAGTGGAAGTTCGTAATTACCCGGTTTTTTCACTCTGCCCGAGAGGCTGAAGATCTTGGTACCGGGGCTTTTTTCAGTGCCTACACTGCGGAAATGAGCCGCTCCTTCGCCTATGATCACGGGAAGGTTGGTAAGCGTTTCCACGTTATTAATCACGGTCGGCAGTCCAAACAGACCTTCAACCGCAGGAAAAGGCGGTCGCAGGCGAGGCTGTCCGAGCCTGCCTTCGATTGATTCCAACAGAGCGGTTTCTTCACCGCAGATATAAGCTCCTGCTCCGAGATGAGTGTGGATGCGCAGCGAGTAGTCTGTTCCAAACAGGTGGTCACCCAGGTAACCTGCAGCCGTCAGTTCGGCGATCCGTTCATCAAACCTGTGTGCGATCTGCCAGAATTCTCCGCGGAAGTAAATATAGGCATCTTTCGCCTGCACCGCGTAAGAGGCGAGCATCAATCCTTCAAGGAATTGATAAGGGTTATATTCAAGGATTTCGCGGTCTTTGAAAGTGCCGGGCTCAGATTCATCAGAGTTGGCCACCACATAATGCGGCCAGATGTTGTTGGGCAGGAAAGACCATTTCACTCCGGTGGGAAACCCTGCGCCGCCACGCCCGCGCAATCCTGAAGCCTTGACTTCGTTGATCAGCTCTTCGGGCTTCTGTGTTGTGACAGCTTTTTTCCAGGTTTTAAATCCACCATTTTCAAGATAAATGGAAAGCTGGTTCAATCCCTCAATATTTCGGTGACGCAGCAGAAACAGATCACTCATGGCTGCCTCCATCATCCGTCATTTTCTTTTCGTTTGGCAGTGCAGGGGATTTCATTGAAGCGATCATGGATTTCAGCCAGTCCATTGTGCGTTCGACCGTTTGATTTTCATGGTATTCGAGCGCATCACCAATCTGTGCCTGGAACATAGGCGCATGGTCGCAAGCCGCCAAACATTTCACCTCTTCGATGGAAACCAGACCATCTTCTGTTGTTTCACCGGGTTTAATGCCCAGTTGAGAGCACAAACCGTCAAGGTACTTCCGGGCGCCACGCAGATCGCAGGCAACATCGGTACACACCTGAATTTTGATCCGGGCACCAGGCGCATCGTGAAACAGGGTATAAAAACCCACAATCGATGCCACCTCGGTAGCGGTGACTCCAGCAATTTCAGCGATCTCGTGCATGCGCTCGCGCGAAATGAATCCATCTTCCTGCTGCACCAGATGTAACAATGGCATTACAACCGCACGTTTTTGATCGGGCGGGTAATTTGCCAGGATCTTTTCGACCTCTTGTGAGTGTTTACGAAGGAGTTGGTTCACCGGTCACAGTCTCCTAGAACAATATCTATGCTGCCAATGATACCGATTAAATCCGCGACAAGATGCCCCTTGGCCATCAGAGGTAGTGCCTGCAGCAATGGCAAAGAGGGGGTGCGGTAATGAATGCGGTATGGCTTGGGGGTTCCATTCGATTCGAGGAACACCCCCATCTCACCCCTCGGGCTCTCGATGGTAGCATACACTGATCCAACGGGTGGGGTGAAGCCTTCCGTCCATAGTTTGAAGTGATGGATCAACGCCTCCATGCTTACACCGATTTCAGAACGCGGCGGGGGCACAAATTTATAATTGTTGTCACGGACGGGGCCGTAAGGAAGTTTGTTAAGCGCCTGTTCAATGATCCGCATGGACTGGCGCATTTCTTCCAGCCGCACCAGGTAACGAGCGTAAATATCACCATCCGTATGGGTGGGGATATCGAAGTCATATTGTTCGATGCCACAATACGGATTCGCTTTACGAACATCGTGAGCCAAACCCGTAGCGCGCAGCGTCGGCCCGGTCACATTCCAGGCAAGGCAGGTCTTAGTATCGATTTTGCCGATGCCCTTCGTTCGATCCAGATACAACGGGTTTTTCGTTAGTAGTGCTTCATATTCGAGCATCCGCCTGGGGAGGACTTTGAGAATTTCTCGAACCAGTCCTTCAAATTCGGCGGGCACATCGCGCCACAATCCGCCAGGGCGAATGTAAGTGGTCATCATGCGTGCGCCCGAAACAAGTTCAAACACGTCAAGGATCATTTCGCGTTCGCGCATCGTGTAAAGGAAGGTGGACACCGCGCCCAGATCCATGGGAGAAGTGCCCAGCCAAAGAAGGTGCGATTGGATACGCGACAACTCGGTGAGAATTACACGGATGGCATCTGCCCGTGGAGGCGGCTTCAAACCGGTCAGCTTTTCCACTGCCAGGCAATATACCAGAATGTTACCCATGGCATACATATAATCCATGCGGTCGGTGAGCACTTCGGCTTTCTGGTAAGTCTTGGCTTCCATGTTCTTTTCGATACCCGTGTGCAAGAAGCCCACATCAGGTATGCAATTAACAATAACTTCTCCATCGAGTTCGAGAATAACGCGCAGCACGCCATGGGTGCTGGGGTGCTGAGGGCCCATGTTCAATACGACCGTCTCGCCAGTAAATGCCCGCGGGCTCAAATGCGTTCGAAGATCTTCAAGTGTAAATTCCTGGATTTCTCGCATGGCTATTTCTCTCCCTTGGGTTTACGCGCATCGATCTCGTCAAAGTTGAAGGTAAATTGCACCTCTTCCCAACCCAGCGGATAATCCTTTCGCAAGGGATGCCCCACCCAGTCTGGCGGCATCATAATGCGCCGCAGATCTGAATGTCCGTCGAACTTGATGCCGAAAAGGTCCCAAACCTCGCGCTCGCGCCAGTTAGCGCTGGGATAGACCGTCTCCATCGTTTTAATAGAGGGCTCATTTCCATCGAGCGGGGCTCTGACGTTCAGGTAAACCTTATTCTTTGTGGAATAAAAAATATACACCATGTGAAAACGGGGGGTGGTCTGCGGATAATAATCCACCGCAGTTAGTGCCGAGAGCATGTCAAAGTCAAATTCGTCGCGCAGGATGGCAGCAACCGCTGTATTTTCTTCTGGGGGAATCAGCAGGGTAACTTCATCGCGAAATTCACTGACTTTGGCATTAAACTTTTTGGAAATTTTCTCTACTGCCGGTTTTAGAAGTTCGTTCATGCCAGCCTCTATTTCCAGTGAGCGAGTTTTTCGCCACGAACTTTTTCATAAAGGGTGAGAATTCCATGGATTAAACCTTCAGGACGCGGAGGACAGCCGGAAATATACACATCCACCGGAACAATTTCATCCACTCCCTGATAAACCGCATAATTATTGTAGATACCACCACAGGAGGCACAATCTCCAAGAGCAATCACCCATTTCGGATCTGGCATCTGATCATACAGATTCCGCAAAACGGGCCCCATTTTCTGAGAAACGCGCCCTGCAACAATCATCAAATCCGATTGTCTTGGGCTGGCGCGCATCAATTCCATTCCAAAACGGCTCATATCATAACTGGAAGCCTGCATTGCCATCATCTCGATTGCACAGCAGGAAAGCCCGAATAACAACGGCCACATCGATTTGGTTCGTGACCAGTTGATAGCACTCTCAAGCGAAGTGGTGATAAACCCCGAGTTGCCGGCTTTTTGCTCTATACCCATTCAAATGCTCCTTTCTTCCACAGGTAAATAAAACCTACCATTATGATCGCCACAAAAACAAGCATTTCAATAAAAGCAAATAACCCCAGTTGTTTAAAGGTTACAGCCCAGGGCAGGAAGAAGATCACTTCAACATCAAAAAGGATGAACAGGACAGCCACCAGATAGAAGTGAACGGGCATTTGGCGGGTTCCCTCGCCGTATGGAATCATACCTGATTCGTATGGTTTGCCTTTTTTGGGGGTTGGGCGATGCGGACCAAAGTAACGGCCCAGGAAGAGAACAATAACACCTACAATGAGTGAAAGACCGAGGAGAATAAACAGAGGAAGATACTCAAGGATCATAGGGGGCCTTCTCCGTTCGGAAAATAATATATCGCGCGGGATTTATGTATCCCCCCGCGCGGGTTAATTGTACACGAATTTTAAATTGATGCCTAAAAAATCCTCACCCAAAAAGGTGAGGATTTTTTGAATTGAGGTTCTCTTCGTCTGCCAAGAAGCATGTTCTTGAGTACCTGCCCTGGCTCACCTGCTTCCCCCTTTTGGGGTGCCGCCGAACTTTCAAGAAAACCAGTACCTCATTGACCAGACTCAAAGGTTCTCAAGGTATTACCGGGCTTTTTCATATTCCCGTTGGACGAAGCTCCAATTTACTAGAGACCAGAAGGCTTTGATGTAATCTGGGCGGCGGTTCTGGTAGTTCAGATAGTAAGCATGTTCCCAAACGTCCAATCCGAGGATGGGAGTGTGGTTATCCATCAAAGGGCTGTCTTGATTGGCGGTGGAATAGACCTGAAGTTTCTTGTTTTGATCCAAGACCAGCCAGGCCCAACCGGAACCAAAACGGGTGGCGGCTGCCGTGCTAAATTTTTCCATGAAGCCATCTAAGGAACCAAAATTATTTTCGATGTCGGCCAACAGAGCCCCGGTTGGAGCTTTCAAGCCGCCGGGGGCCAGCACTTCCCAGAACAGGGTATGATTGGCATGCCCGCCGCCGTTATTACGCACCGCGACACGAATCGGCTCAGGAACGGCGTTGATATCACGTAAAATGGCTTCAATCGGCTTCTCATAGAATTCGGGGGCTGATTCAAGGGCTTTGTTTAGATTGTTGACATAAGTTGCATGATGCTTATCATGATGGATTTCCATCGTGCGGGCATCGATAACTGGTTCGAGGGCATCGAAAGCATACTTTAGCGGCGAGAGTTCAAAAATTTTATTCATAGGATCCTTCCCTGTAATATTTGTATAATTAAGATAATATTACTCCAAATATAACCATTTTTCAAGCCTTTTTTATTAGAACCGTATTAGAAAGTCTCGAAACTTGACAAGCCCTGTGTGTCTGAATACTATAAAGTTGTTCACCATCTCATTTTTTCGTTGTTAAGCCGTTTTAGCATCACCCTGGAGATTCTTACATGAAGCATTCCTTTCGCTGGTATGAGTTGGTCACGCTCAACGGGTACCAGCTTGGTTTGAGCATGGCATCCAATGTTTTAAGCCCGCTGCTTTTGCCTGCCATGGTATTTGCGTTTATGCCCCCTGAAAAGAAAAACACCTACACTGCTCTGGTATACGCCGCCGGTTTGGCCATGGCAATGTTTATACAACCTGTGATGGGAATGCTCAGTGACCGCAGCACATCGAAGCTGGGACGCCGCAGGCCGTTTATCATCTCGGGTGTGCTGTTGAATGTTCTCTCCTTAGGGGTAATGGGGGCATCCATCTGGTTTATTCATTCGCCGCTCAACACCTTTTTTCAATCCTCGTTTGGGGTCAGCGTATCGCTGGTGGTCTTGCTGGCGGGTTTCGTTCTTCAACAATTCTCTTCAAATATCTCGCAGGCCGGTCAACAGGGATTAATTCCCGACCTAGTTGCCGAAAATCAACACGGTTTTGCATCGGGGATTAAATCATTTTTAGAAATGCTTCCCGCTGTACTGGTGTTGTTGGTCGCTCCGCTGGTGGACCAGAAACGATTCTGGTCTGTGATCGTGATCTTGATGGCTTTCTCTGTGGCCACGATGCTGGTAACCGTCCTTTTTACCCAAGAAGAGCCAAAAATTACAAAAATCCCCTATCCAGCTGGTAAGCCTGTATTGCGTATGCTGCTGCTGACAGTGATTTTTGTGAGTATCACTCAATTTTCACTCCTTCTTATTAAAGGAATTGGCAGCTGGCTTCAGAGCGAAACGATCAGCCTGGAACTGCGCGTTGCCCTTGTTGGGCTCGCGGGTTTGATGGGTATGACTGGATCGATCTTCTTTGGTGTTTATTTTGGTGCACGCGTTGGCATCGGAAAAGAATCCGTCAAGCAGAAATCTTTTATCTGGTGGGTGGTCACGCGCCTGCTCTTCATGGCAGCAGCAAATTCGGTGCGCAACTTCGCTATGTTTTTTATCAGTGACATCCTTCACGTTCCCAATCCCGCCCAGGTAACCACATATCTCATCGCAATTGTGTTCATTTTTATGCTGGCATCGTCTCTTGCGGGCGGTGTCCTTTCAGACCGTTTCGGTCGCAAAAAATTACTGGCCATTGCCGGTATTCTCGCGCTGATCGGCACCATCCTGCTGGTGTTCTCTCGCAACCTACCCATGCTGCTCGTCGCCGGTTGTTTTTTAGGTCTCGGCACCGGTATCTTCATGGCCACCAACTGGGCGCTGGGTACTGACCTCGCGCCAAAGATGGACGCAGGGCGTTACCTGGGAATCTCCAACCTGGCCGGGGCGGGAGCGGGGATCATTGGCTCCAGTATTGGCGGCCCACTTGCAGATTACTTTAATTCCATTCAAACAGGGCTGGGTTATTCGGTGATTTTTGCTCTTTACAGTGGGTTATTTCTGCTTTCTGTGCTGCTGCTACCTCAAATTCAAACCTCTTCCGCCGTTAATGATGAAACATTATGACTGGGGGCAGCGTAAAATAGACAATGTTTTGGATTCACTGACCATCAGATGTGGCTGTTTACCAAACAAATGTAGGAGGAGAGTGTAATGAATACCCTTGCCCTGCCGGGACGCACCAAACCTTACATCATGGCACATCGCGGGAACCGCGTATTATGCCCTGAAAACACCCTGTCTGCCTTCCAGAAAGCGTTCGATGAAGGCGCAGATATCCTCGAAACGGACCTGCACCTTAGCTCGGATGACGTTTTCATGTGCATTCACGATGCAACCGTTGACCGCACAACCGACGGAAAAGGCGCAGTGCGCGACAAGACACTCGCAGAACTCAAGCAATTGAGCGCATTCAATGGATTCACGGATTTCAAAGCGGAACGCATTCCAACCCTGGCGGAAACGGCCGCCATCCTTCCCAAAGGAGTTGGACTGGCTCTGGAGTTGAAAACAGACCGCTTTTTGGAACCTGCCGTGTGCCAGAAACTGGTGGATGAATTACGCAACTATGACATCCTCGATCGCTGTATCGTCCTTTCGTTTTCCATTTCCCGCCTTGAGACGGTGAAGTCTATTGAACCCGGTCTGCCCATCGGCTGGATCACCATGGCGAAATTTATGCCAGATCCGATGCCTGAAGTTCTGGGGCCTTTTTGGCCAGCGGTATTTGCCAATCCGTTTTTTGTTGCAAGAGCGCATCACAGAGGGCAACTGGTCTGCCCTCTCGATCCAACCCCCGATAACCGCCTTTGGTATTACAAATTATTGAAGTGTGATGCGATTGTTACCGACAACACCGCTGCAACCATCGAACGAATGAAACGTATATCGTTTAAGTAGACAGAATGAACCACAAAGGCGAGGTGTTTTATGGAATATAAACGGAAAAGTGCAAGTTTCTTTTGGCCGATTGTTTTGATCGGCGTTGGCGTTATCTTACTGCTGCGAAATCTGGAAATCATCCCCGCATTTAATCTGAGTATGCTGCTGCGTCTCTGGCCGTTGATCCTCGTGGTGATCGGTCTTGATATCCTTTTCGGACATCGGGCATCCTGGGTGGGTGGAGTGATTGGCCTCGTGGCAATCGGCGGCATTATCGCTTTCTTGATGCTGAGCCCTTCGCTGGGGATCAAAGAAACGGGTGGAACAAAAACAGATACCATATCTGAACCAATCGGCGCGGCGACTTCCGCCAGATATTATTTTGAATTTTCTTCCGACCCGGTGGAGGTGAATACACTGGCCGATAATTACCATCTGATCAGTGGAACAATCACTCACAGCGGAACATTAAATTTTGATGTCAACGGAACCACTGACAAGGTCGTTCACCTTAGCCAGATCACAACTTCGAATGACTGTCTGCAATGGAATTTCGTGTTCACCGAACAAAGGTGGGATATCGCGCTCAACCCCAATGTTCCAAGTGAATTGATTGTGGATGGTGGTTCAGGCTCGGTCAATTTGGATCTGAGCGGGATGAAACTGACCTCTCTGCAGGCAGCGATGGGCTCCGGGTCATCGAATTTCGATCTGCCGGTATCTGATACGCCCTACAGCGCAATCATCGAAAGCGGTTCAGGATCGGTCGAGATAACACTACCCGCAGAAACCGATCTTGAGTTGACCCTCGACAGCGGCAGTGGTTCGGTCAACATCTCCGTTCCCTCAACATCAGGCCTGCGCATCGAGGTAATGGATAGTGGCTCCGGCAGCCTGAACATCCCCGGTGGAATGGAACAAATCGGGGGCGGCGCAGATATGGAAACCGGTGCATGGCAGACTGCGGGGTTTGATACCGCCGCCAATAAGATCACGATTAAGATTTTCAATCGCGGATCTGGCAGCATCAACATTCATTAGAGGTCAATCTCTTAACGGTTCATCCCCTGCCCGGCAGGGGATGTTTTTTTGTGATATCATGATAATGATAATCATTTTCATTAAGAAGAGTAAAAAATGGAACAATTGCAGCATTGGATTGAAATACTTGAAGAAAACGGCTGCCGCATCACCTCCCCGCGGCGCGTGATCATCGAAATTCTTCTGAACAGCCCGCGCGCGCTTGAGCCAACTGAAATTTACGACCTCGGAAGAGAGATAAACCCCGGTATTGGATTGGTTACGGTGTATCGCACCCTGGAAAAACTTGAGGAACTGGGCTTAATTCAGCGTATTCATCACGAGGACGGCTGCCACATGGTCATGCCGGCTGTGGAAGGCCACCAGCATTATCTGGTTTGCACCGCCTGTGGAAAGACCACTGTATTTAGAGGTGATGATCTTGGCGCGTTGTTCTCAAGAGTGGAGACCAACACAGGTTACCAGGTCAACGACCATTGGCTGCAACTTTTTGGTACCTGCCCGGATTGTAAAAATGATCATAAGAATAGCTAAAGCAATGCGAAAGCGTATTCTTTCTCTCACGATCGTGGTCATTTTATTTTCATTAGCCCTCACGGCCTGTTCTGGTATCGAAACCGCCAGTCATGGAAAACTCAAGGTCGTTGCCACCACATCCATCCTGGCAGATGTTGTCAAACAAGTAGCCGGAGAATACGCCGCAGTCTCCTCTATTGTTCCCGTTGGGTCAAATGAACACGAGTATCAGCCGGCACCGCGCGATATTGCAGCCGTTTCTGACGCTGACCTGGTATTCGAGGTCGGGTTGGGATTGGAAGAATTCATGTCGACGATTATCGAAAACGCCAGTGAAGGCACAAAGATCGTCACGGTATCTGACGGCATTACCCCCCGCGAGTTCCACGCTGTCAGTGGAGACACTCACGCAGATGAACACGCCGCCGGTGATCCGCACGTCTGGCTTGACCCCACAAACGTGGTCATATGGGTGCAGAACATTCAGACAGCGCTCAGTGAGGCTGATCCGGATCACGTTTCACAGTACCAGGCCAACGCCGAGGCTTATATCGCCGCGCTCACGCAGCTTGATACCTGGATAACCGATCAGGTTTCAGCTATTCCGGTTTCTGAACGCAAGATCGTCACCGACCATCTGCTTTTTGGGTATTTTGCCGAAAAGTATGGTTTCGAGGTAATCGGTGCGGTAATCCCCTCCTATAGTTCATCTGCCCAACCATCCGCTCAAGAAATGGCAGTTCTCGAAGACGCAATCCGCAGCTACGGCGTGAAAGTCATTCTGGTCGGTAATAATGTGAACCCAGCGCTTGCCAGCCGTATCGCTCAGGATACCGGTATAAGACTCGTTTCCTTTTACACGGGTTCGCTTTCCGAGTCTGACGGTCCGGCAGGTACCTATATCGATTACATGAAGTACAACGTTATGACCATCATGAATGCTCTGAAAGAGTGAAGTATGACAGCACCCAACCCTCAAATCAATCACACGCAACCACCCTTAAAAGCTGACCATGGACACATCCCCGGCACCGCTATTCTCAAAGTCACAAATTTGACAGTCAGGTATGAAAGCGGTACCGCCCTGGAGCAGATTTCGTTTGAATTAAACACCGGTGAACGCATGGCCGTGGTCGGCCCAAACGGCGCCGGCAAGAGCACCCTGTTCAAGATCATTGCCGGGGTCATGAAATCTGAAGGCAGTTCCGTAAAAGTGTTCGGGGCGGAACCCCGCGGCCATATCTGCATTGCTTACCTGCCGCAGCGCAGCCAGGTGGACTGGAACTTTCCGGTATCTGTGAGCGATGTGGTAATGATGGGACGCACCCGGCGTGTGGGATATCTGCGCTGGCCTTCAAACGCTGACCGCGAGATTGTGAAGAATGCTCTGGAAACGGTGGGCATGCAGGACCTTGCCGCGCGGCAGATCAACCAGCTTTCAGGTGGTCAGCAGCAACGCATGTTCATTGCGCGAGCGCTGGCTCAAGAGGCAGAACTGATGCTCATGGATGAACCCTTTACCGGATTGGACGCCCCTTCACAGGACGAGTTATTCTCTGTGTTGGATACGCTGAGATCCCGCAAGGTGACCGTAATGGTTGCTCTACACGATTTGAAACTCGCGGCAGAACGCTTCGACCGTGTGATGCTGCTGAATCACCGCCTTGTTGGACTGGGCACCCCTGCCGAGGTTTTCCGCGAGGAGACTTTGAATCAGGCATACGGTGACCACATTCAGGTGCTGGTACACGAACAGCAGGTTTCAATTATTGACGATACCTGCTGTGGAGAGGATGGCCATTCTCATGCTTAACTGGCTGACCGAACCACTGCAATACGGCTTTATGGTGCGCGGAATGATCGCGGCCATCATTGTTGGCATCGTCTGTGCCGTTCTGGGTACTTATGTCGTCTTACGTGGAATGGCCTTCTTTGGGGACGCACTGGCGCATGCCGTGCTCCCAGGTGTGGCGGTAGGGTATTTGGTGGGCGGAGGGGCACGCGAACCGGTGTTTTGGTGGGCAATGGCCGCCGCGCTGCTCAGCGCGCTGGGTATCGGCACCGTAAGCCGTTCAGGTAAGATCAAGGAAGACACCGCCATTGGCATCATTTTTGCGGGGATGTTTGCGCTGGGAGTTGCTTTGATTTCGATGGTTCGCAACTATACCGCTGACCTGAGCCATTTCCTCTTTGGTGATGTTCTGGGAGTTAGCCGCAGCGGTTTGATGCTCACCGCGGTCTTCGGTCTGCTGATCCTGCTGGTCATCATCGCCTTATACAAGGAATTTTTACTGATCTCCTTCGATCCGATCCTGGCCGCAACCCTTCGTCTGCCTATTCGTTGGCTGGATTATTTGCTCATCGCCCTGATCGCCATGAGCATCGTCGTTTCACTGCAGACGGTGGGTGTGACCATGATGGTGGCCATGCTGGTAACCCCGGCGGCGGCGGCATCACTGATCACCCGCCGGCTTTCACGCATGATGGTCATTGCGGCATTGATTGCAGTTTTTTCAGGAATCGCAGGGTTGTACCTTTCGTATTACCTGAATATCGCCAGTGGTGCTGCCATCGTACTAACCTGCACAGCGGTTTTTGCTGTTGTGTGGGTTATCCACACCCTTTCGCGCGCCCGAAAACCCAAAACCGATTCCCGGTAGTATGTTACAATTTTGTATCTTATCGATATGGAAAGGAAACCTATGACTGAAAAGATTAAGCAATGGTCTACCGCTCCTCAGATGACCATCGATCCCTCGAAAATTTATACCGCCACGTTCAAAACCGACAAAGGCGATATTGTGTGCAGTTTACACGCCGATAAAACCCCGCGCACAGTGAACAACTTCGTTTTCCTCGCCCGTGAAGGATTCTATGACAACACCATCTTCCATCGGGTGATCACCGATTTCATGGCACAGGGCGGTGATCCAACCGGCACCGGCATGGGCGGCCCGGGATACAAGTTCCACGACGAGTTTCATCCCAAACTGCGCCACAATACACCCGGTGTGCTCTCCATGGCCAATGCCGGCCCCAACACCAACGGATCACAGTTCTTCATCACCCATGTTCCCACCCCGTGGCTGGATAATAAACACACTGTGTTTGGACAGGTGATCAAAGGCCTGGATGTTTTACTCTCCATCCCTGCCCGTGACCCATCGCGCCGCGACAGCCCGGCAGTGAAACTGATCACCGTGGAGATCGAGGAATCCTGAAATCGTTAAAGAATTTCCGCGTGGTACCCAAAGCATGCGGTAATTTTACTGATGATTTAATTCACTAAATAAGACATGATTTGTAATATATGTTGGATGTGAATAAATCCGTAGAAATACTAACAAAAATCTTAACCATTTTTTTAGAATTGTGCTAAAATATCAAAGTCAGATGCTTGGGTGCCCCCCTCACCCAGGCATTTGACTTTTAATTGCACAAAATTGTGTCTTGCGGGTATACTTTTTCTATCCTTTTGGGAGAATGTCTGTTTGGAAAAACGCTTTAACTCATTGCATGTAATCGGCCGCCTGTTGCGCATCATTGGCGCAGCGGAGATGGTCATTGCGGCGATCAGTTTGATCCTGATTCCACTGGTCATGTCGGGCAGCGATGCCATGCTTCAAGAACTCTTTCCCAAGATCGCCGTTCCAGGCAGCGGGATGGTAACCGGAACCATACTGGGGGTAGTTGTTTTCATTTTGGGGATTGCGGCAGGGTTGCTCACCTACGCTGCGGGCGAACTTTTTAAGCTGCTGCTCGCGATCGAGGAGAACACCCGTGCACTCCGCAGGCAGCAAGAAAACCAGAAATAGGCTGTCAATCCCAATTTTGCAGAAAATTTTTTCCTTGACGTTTCACCAGGGATGGAGTATATTTTATCTGCTCAATGGAGCACGCCCCCGTAGCGCAATTGGATAGAGCGTTTGCTTGCGGAGCAAAAGGTTGAGTATTCGAATTACTCCGGGGGCACACAAAAGAGCGGTCAACCGCTCTTTTTGATTATGTTCAGTTTATGAATTGAAATACGATGAACTCTTCTAAAAAGCAAATCCTGTTATCGAACGACGACGGCATTCTCTCCCCCGGGCTGTGGGCGATGGCAGCCGAACTTTCACGCCTGGGTTTCGTCACCGTTGCAGCCCCGCGCGAACAGCATTCCGGCGCTGGCCGCAGTGTGCCCCCCTGGGCCGACGGTGAAATCAAGCCCACCATCCTGCAGATTGGCGACCAGGAATGGACCTGCTACGCCGTCGGCGGATCGCCTGCCCAGGCTGTGCAGTATGGCGTCTTTGCCATCATGCAGCAAAAACCAGACCTGGTGGTTTCTGGAATCAATTACGGTGAAAATCCCGCAACTGATGTCACTATGTCGGGCACGGTGGGCGCAGCGATTGAAGCCGCTTCTTACGGCATTCCCGCCCTGTGTGTATCGCTGGAACTTGACAATGATGATTACCTTGGGTATTCACGCAAAACAGATTTCTCAACCGCTGCAATCTTTGGCCGACGTTTTGCGCGCATCTTGCTCGAAAAACAACTTCCGGCGGATGTTCATGTACTCAACGTAAATGTTCCGCATGACGCTACGCCTGAAACGCCCTGGCGCGTCACGCACCTCGGCAGGCACGGATATTTTATACCTTATGCCAAGAAGAGCGATCATCCTGGTGACGCACCGCGCATCGATGCCGCGCGCGCCCCGCACCCCGATGATCTCAACGACCCGACATCGGATATTGGCACATTCTTAAAACAGCGCATGGTCTCCGTCACACCCCTCAGCCTGGACCTGACTTCGCGGGTCGACCTGGCTGACCTGCAGCGCTCGTTCGGTACCCTGGAATAGCCAAAAAACAACCTCTTTTTAGAGGTTGTTTTTTATTCTGCCTTCTTTTTTTACGGTTGCGGATGATTGTGCTTCAACTCCTCGCGTTCGTAGGCTTCACGTAAAAGGATATCGCGCACGTCACGCAGGTTGCGCCGCATCTCGAAAAACCCCATCATGTATTCCGCCCACAGGCGCGCTGCCAGCGGTGCCAGTATCAGAATCAGAATGCCTGAGATGCCCTCGGACCAAAAAGAATATCGATAGCTGACCCCGTTGATGATCATCACCAGACCGCCAATGACCGCCGCCGCGGTGATCACCCAGTAAATGATCTGGATCAATACCGGCGCGATGAATTTGCGGAATGTAAAGAAGTCCTTCATAAGAAACTCCTGTAAAAAATCGATTGGCTGCTGCAATCAAAACGTCCGCTGCTGGTAAAAAGTTCCTGCCGGGTCTCGGCAGGAACTGGTATTTTAGATGTTGAAGCGGATGTTGAGGATGTCGCCATCCTGAACGACGTATTCCTTACCTTCCAGCCGCAGTTTGCCTTTGGCCTTGGCCTCGTTCATGCCCCCCAGTTCCATCAAGTCATCGTAGGCCACCACCTCGGCGCGGATGAAACCCTTCTGCAGATCAGTGTGGATCTCGCCTGCGGCTTCGGGGGCTGTGGCTCCGCGGCGCACCGTCCACGCGCGGCATTCATCCTGACCGGCGGTGAAAAAGGACATCAAACCAAGCAGATCGTAGGAAAGGCGGATCATGCGGTTCAGGCTGGGTTCCTCGATGCCGTACTCTTCAAGGAAGAGCTGGGCTTCTTCGGGAGAAAGCTGAGCAATATCCATCTCCAGTTTGCCCTGCAGCGCCACCACCTTGCTGCGCTGGTGTGGATAGTCAATGTCAGGCGCGGTCTGCCCTTCGGAGAGATTGAGCACGATCAGCATTGGCTTGCGGCTGAGGAAGCCGAACCCGGAGAAAAGCTTTTCTTCTTCGGCAGAGATCTCAACGTCTCGCAGGGGGATTTCCTGGATCAATGCTTCGTGCAGGCGCTCGAAGAGCACATGTTCACGCTCGATCAGTGCTTTATCTCTACCCGCGCCTTTTTTCTTCTCCTCGACCAGATGCTCCAGCTTGCGCTCGACCGCGATCAGGTCGTTAAGTACCAGTTCGCTATCCATTGCCTGAATATCGCGCAGTGGATCAATCGTTTCGCGCACGTGGGGCACATTCTCGTCTTCGAAGACCCGCACCACGTGGATGAATCCGTCCATCTGCGCCAGCTGGTTGAGCAGCGCGCCCGAGATGCCGTTCTTGCCGGCGCTGCCATCCAGCCCGGCGATATCGACGTAGGTGACCTTGGCGTAAATGGTCTTCTTCGGTTTGAACATCTCAGCGAGGCGGTCGACGCGCTTATCTGGAACATCGACCACGGCGGTGTGGATTTCGATCTTGCCGGTGGTACCGGTAGGCTGTGTGGCGCGGGTGAGCGCATTGAAAAGAGTGGTTTTTCCAGATTGTGGTAAGCCAATAATTCCTAGACGCATGAGCAGTTCCCTTGACCCTTGTGAATTTGTCAGATAAAATCTAATTGTTGTTGCCGGAGTGGCGGAATTGGCAGACGCGCACGACTCAAAATCGTGTTCCCTCGGGAATGTGGGTTCGATTCCCACCTTCGGCACCTTCATTATAACATTTCTCTCCAGGCATCTGCCTGGAGAGTTTTTTCTTCCGGTAATTAGGGGTTGGAGGTTATTTCAAGAAATAATTCTCTCGCAAAGGCACAAAGAACGCAAAGGAAACTTAAACTCATTTAAGCTAGCAATACAAATCAAACATTTTACAATGCATTAATGTTGATAAAAACGTTAACTTTATAATTTCTAATTTTCAAAATAATCATGGTCTACCCTTTTTACTTGATAACTCTTCTCTAATGAGACTCCGATATCATAATCAATCATTAATTGGGTCAATAATCGGCCATCGATAAGTATTACTTTTTGTTGAATTGCTTGTACAAATGCCACTGCATCCTTTGTAAATGTTGAAGTTGTAATAAAAACCCCTTTATTTGCTTTTTGTCCGGCTAATGATCCAACAAAATTTCGTATCTCTCGTGATCCTACTGGGTTGTCCCACCGCTTTGCTTGAATAAAAATGACGTCAAGGCCTAGTTTGTCTTCTTTTATTATTCCATCAATTCCTTCATCTCCAGATTTACCCACAGTTTGACCAGCATCATCAATTGATCCACCATACCCCATCGCAACAAGAAGATCCACAACTAGTTTCTCAAAAAAAGCTGCCGAGCAACTCATGATATTGGATAGCAATTCATCTGAAAGGTCACTTCTTAGTGTCGAGTAACTATCTTCAAGAATTTCCAATGGCGTTTTGGATTTGCCATCCACGATTTCCACTTCATTATTTTTTGTTTTATGTCGATTTTGAAATTCAGCAAAACCAGGAAACCGCATTAAGTATTTATCTGTAATTGCTTTTGGATTTTCCTCTAAAACTTTTATTCCTTGATCAGTAATTTGAAATTTTGCTCTATGCTGTGATTCTAACAATCCAGCCTTTTTTAAATATGTTCTTGCCCAGCCAACTCTGTTAGCTACAACACTCTGTTTTCCACTTTTTAAAAGAATTTGGCATTCTTCATCGCTTATTTGAAACTCTTTCTTAATGAATTCATTAGCCTCACTAATTGAGTGTTCGATTCTATCTTCAGAAAACTTCAATAAAGGCAACATCATATCTTCATAACTAGGTATCCCCATATATCCCTCCTCTTCTAGAAGTATATAATGAAATTTTTTTATGAAACATTGTCAACACATGTATATGTATGAATCATAAAAACTGTCGTGCTTGAAAATATCTCCTCTCAAACTACTCCGTTCGTGCGACCCGTGCGCACTTTGTGAACAGCAGCCAGTGCGCGGCCAACAAGGCGGAACCACCCGCCGCGATCAGCCCCCAGATCATCGGCAGATTCACCTCAAACGGCAGCCTGAGCATCCTCTTCAGGTCAGCCGCGTTGGAGCGTGAAATATGCCCTCTACCGGCCATTTAAGCCCTTTTTATTAGAATAAGGCTGGTTCACGACCATTTTCTTCCATTCGCGACTGTCTTTGCGCGTGGGCAGAGTATCGGTGGTAGATTTCGCAATTCCGCTCGAAGCGCGTATTTCTGACCGAAAAAAAATCACCTGAATGATCAGGAGTCTGGGGTCAAAATTGTATTACAAGTATCTAAAGCAAGATGGAATTGAAAATCATTTTTCTGAAAACAATTTTCAGATCCCAGTAACTTTGACCTGAAGGGATCATTTCTGTTGCGCAAATAACCAAACTGATCCATAATATGTCATTAAGAAAATCACATTTTTCTATTCTTCAATAAAAATCATCAACCATTTGGGGTAAAAATGTTGGTAAATCCCCAAATACGGGATTTCGTTACGAGAATTAATATCATGGCTGCGTACATTAATTCTCAGTTTGACTTATCCCTTCTATGCTCAAAAATGGCAGAGTAATTTTCTAACCATATTGTTTAACAGACTTTATTAGAAAAAGGAGAGAAGTTATGGATCCACAGAAAGAACGAAATAAAATCAGTCGAAGGTCTTTTTTGAAAGGTTCGGCAATTACCCTTGCCGCAGGTGGAGTCCTTACCGCCTGTAAACCTAAAACCATTCTCCCAGAAGAAACTGCTGTGCCATCTACAAGTACTAGCAAACCAGTTTTGGAAGATTTGGAGCTCATCCCTCAGGCTTATCTCAATCCGCAGGATTATGATTACCGGCAAAATACGACTGATCTTAAGACGCTGTTTTCGCCTCTGAAAATTGGCCCGCTCACGCTCAACCACCGTATGGTTAAATCAGCCGCAGGATCGGCCACTTATCTTGCCGGGCTTACAGACGAGCTACTCCAGTATTATGTCAACTTCGCTAAAGGCGGTGTGGAGCTCATCTGGGTAGAAATGGTAGGAGCCCTGGAACCCCCCATGGATGGCAGCCCAATGCCCGCTGAAACCCTTGCTTTTGGCCGGAAACTCGTTGAAGAATGTGGAAAATATGGCGCAAAGTTAGGGTATCAGCATTATGGCTTCTCTATGAAGTCATCCAACGACTTTACAAAAGAGGACATTATTGCAGAACAGGCCCGTTGGGTAGCTATTGCTAAGTCATTAAAGGAAATGGGGTTTGTTGGAATTGAAATCAATGCGGCTGGTTTTAACCTCGGGGAGCATTTCCTTTCACGTTTCCACAACACCCGCACCGATGAATATGGCGTTGGGAGCCTTGAAAACCGCGCGCGCTTCGTTACCGAACTGATCGGGCAAATCAAAGAGGCCTGCGGTAGCGACTTTGTTGTTCAGGTCTTGATCGACTGCATTGAAGAAAACGACAACCTCGCCAACGATGCCACTTTGGCAACACCCGATAACGCGGTTACCAATCCACACAACAAAGTAACAACCATTGAAGAAGGAATTGAATTTGCCAAGTTATTTGAGGCCGCAGGTTGTGATTCAATGCATCTTCGCCTGGGCCCGCTGGGCTACCATCCATGTCAATTCGGTAGCGATCTTTACTTTATTTTGAATGGCGTTGAAGGGGCTACCGGATACGGCACGCAGTGGGATTTCTCAAAGCACTGGCAAGGCCAGTTGATCGGAAACCACAGCGGCGCTGGTATGTTGATCGACATTGTTGCACGCTACAAACAAGCACTCCACATCCCATGCGGCACCGTTACTTATATGGATCCAGCTCACGCTCCGGACTTCTTCGAGAAAGCCCTGGCCGATGGGAAAGTCGATTTCTACCTCATGAACCGCCCGCTAACTGTTGACACCGAATATGTTAACAAGCTGAAAGCGAGACGCTTTGATGAAATCGCTCCTTGCACGCGCTGTTTTCATTGCCACATTGGCGGAAATCAGCAGAACCGCGATTTTGGTTACTGCCGTGTGAATGCTCTGACACAGCGTGTCATGACTGACAAAGGCCCCAAGACCTACGAACTCGAACCGGCTGCAGTATCGAAGAAAGTCATGGTCATTGGTGGTGGTCCTGCTGGTATGGAAGCTGCCCGCATCGCTGCCGCGCGTGGTCACAAAGTCACCCTTTACGAAAAGAGTGGCTCACTTGGCGGTAAGCTCACCTTTGCCAGCATGGTCAAGGGACCTCACGAAAATCTTGACGACCTTAAGGCATACCTGGCCAGGCAACTGGAATTGAATGGAGTGACTGTTGTATTGAATAAAGAAGTCGACGCTGCGTTTGTCAACAGCGAAGCTCCAGATGCGGTAATCCTTGCCACGGGCGCTCTGCCGGGTGAGGTGGAAGCAAGCGGTGGCACTGTGCCGATCATTGACTTTATCAACTTCATGGGTGAAGGAACTGGCAAAAATGTCATCGTTTATGGCTCAAATGCTCAGGCCTTTGATTGTGCGCTTTGGTTGACGGTTCACAAGAAGAAGGTCACCATTGTGACACCGAATCCTAATGAAGAACTTGACAAGCAACAATCACAGCATGCCCATCGCTTCATGACGACCGCTCTCTATTCTCTTGGTGTAAAAGCTTATCCAAGCTCCAGGATTCGTGAAATTGGAGACGGCCAGGTGACCATTACAACCGAAGGCGGGTGGGATACTGTTATTCCCGCTGATTCGATCATCAATGCTGCCGATTTGAAACCGAACAAGTCGTTACTTGACGGCGTCACGGTCAAAGAAACCTATGCAATTGGTGACTGCAATGAGCCTTTCAATATTGCTCTGGCCATCCGCGCCGGTAACGATGTTGGCCGTCAGATTTAATTCTTAGCCAACATTGAACCCTGCCAAACCTGGTTAGTTCTTGTTGATCTAAGAGTGGACAACCAGGATAATTAGAAAGACTGAGAACCCAAAACCGCCAGGTAAATCCATTTTTGGAACCTGGCGGTTCATTTATTTACACCAGAACTGGTTTTTTTCAGTAACCACGGCAACTTTTCCAATAATTGAGAATGATGACTGGGCATTCTTGTGATTAGCGGATAGATCTTGACCATGGATCAAGGCTCAGTCGCAAGGGATTAGAAGTGCCTTTCATCACCATGGTCTCATGGTGCGATGACCCGGGGATATCATGAATGCCCCCAAGACTCAAATGGTTAGTGAATCGTTATTTGTTGACAAATCATACAATATCGAAGATTCGACCGGGTGAAGAGGATAGGAACACACCCCGCAAAGGAAATGCATTATTCTTCCCACTCGACTTTCATGAAGGTTAAAAGAAGTGGGAGGAGGTGCCAACAAACGGAGAACGCTAATCAAGCATACCCTCTTCTAATGCGCACTGGCGACCCGCGCGCACTTTGTGAACAACAGCCAGTGCACAGCCAACAAGGTGGAACCGCCCACTGCGATCAGCCCCCAGATCATCGGCAGAGTCACCTCAAACGGCAGCCTGAGCATCCCCTCCAGGTCAGCCGCGGTGGAGGGAGATTTCAGCGCGAAATAAGCTGAAGCCACGCAGATCAAGCCCAGAACGCCGGTGGTGAACCACCGCGTACGCGAGATCCACCGCTGCCCGCCTGCGGCATCCATGCGCTGCGCGGCAGCTTTCCTGCCACTGAACAGCCCGGCGGGCACGGCCAGCGCCAGGTTAAAGGCCGGAACACCCATGAAGAACCCAAAAAAGCACACGGAATAAAAGAGATAAATTGCGGCCCAAACCCGCGCATCGATTTCATAGGCCTTTGCGGTCCATTTTTTAAGATACAAACCATCCACCACCAAGCCGGCCAACATGCCTGCCAAGGCACAGACGATCACCCAGGTTGTTGAAAGAAACGAGTAACTGCCCCACCAGCCTGCCAGCAAACCCGTGAGCGGTGGAACGCACCCCAGAATAAGGTAAAGGGTCCATTTTTCAATCTGGCTCATGTTCAAAACCTCTCGATCCATAATCAGATAGCGGTAAAGATACCTCGCGGGGCTTGTCAAAACCTATCAACGAGCATGAAAAACCTATCATAACAACAGGGGATTGATTCACTCAAGCGTGGCATGAGAACGGAACACCATTTTAAGGGGCTGGTTTTCTTCAATTTTTTTGCGCTTGTTGAAGATAATTATTTCTAGAAATAATTACAAATGCTTCCTCACAATCGGGCGGTCATCGCGCAACGCTGCCTGCTCGAAACCCTGTTTGTAGAACACCGAAGACTTGCCGGTATACATTTGCGTCGAGTTCATCTTCCCCTCCACTTCCAGCGGGTAGGCTTCAACAATTTTCGCCCCCTTGCTGCGTGCGTGCTCGACGGCAGCCTGCACCAGTTTTTCCATCATCCCTGACCGGCGATAATTACGGTGGATGAAGAAACAGGTGATCGACCAGACCGGTTGATCATCGACCGCTGCCAGCTGCCTGGATGTTTTCAGGCGTTCGTACCACTCGCGCGGTGCCAGAGCCACCCAGCCAGCCGGTATTCCATCGGCATAAGCCAGAACACCAGGCTCAAAACCCGACTGAACGATCGTTCGCATGGCTTCTTTGTGCTCTTCCTTGCGCGTTTTCGAAAATTCTCTGTGCGAAAACCGGAACCACATACACCAGCAACCCGCGCAGGCGCCATTTGGGCCAAAAAGCTGTTCAAAATCATCCCAACGATCGGGAGTAAGCGCGTGGAACTCGTATTGCTTCACCTCGATTGGTTTGCGTGCCATTCTTCCTCCTCAACGTTGCAATACGAAATCCAGTGCAAGCTGAATGACCTCGGGGAAGTTCTCCGGAAACCTGTGATGTAACCCCGGGATCACATCTACCGCGCACTTGAAACCGCGCTTCTCAAATTCCTGCTGCAGCTGAAGGGCGCCCGGCGTGCAGGATGGGTCTTCCTCGCCCAGCAGCAAATAACCGCGCAAATCATGGTTCTGGCAGGCATCCAGCAGCGCTGTCATTTGTTCCAGATTCGGCACGTAGGGACAGTTAACGATGAAACGATTAACCGGAATGATCTGTTTGAGCGCCGCCTGGATGGCAACCCGTCCGCCCTGGGAAAAGCCGCTGATGACGGTCTGCTCTGGAATAAACTTGGCGCGCTTGCCAAGTGCCTGGTAATGCTCCACCAGCTCCCGTTCCGCTGTATTCAGGTCATTCCACACAAAGACGTCTCTGCCGCCCAGCTGCGAAGATTGCGGCAGCGCCGTCAGCCACTCAGAGCCGACCAGAAACTTCCAGTTTGAGCGATATTGCCTGAGATTCATGTTTGCGCCGTGCAGGCTGATCAGCAGCGGTGTGATTCCATCCCGCGCGAGGCCTGCATTGATCACTTCCAACCGGGGGCGGGTGTACACCTGCGCTTCAGCGAGCATGCGGTTATTGCGCGCGACCAGCGCGTCAAAGAATGGCCTGCCGTACAGTGCCTGTAAATCTTTTGCATCGATCACAGCAAGATTTCGGTAGAAATACCCGCTATCAAGGGCATCTTCGAAAATCTCCTCGGCCAGGTCCAGGGTTCCCAGCCTGGCGGCCAAGTTGAAACGCCAGGCATACAGGCGCTGTTCACGTTCAGGGTAGCGCGGAGCCGCCTCAGTCAGCAGATCATACGCCTGCTGGAACTCGCCGGTTCTATAGAGAAAAAAAGCCCTGTCGATGATATCCTGACCATGATCCTGCGTCATCTCAGCCTCTTGCCGATCAATTTGATTGTACAGCACTTCACCCTGCTGGTACACCTGGTGTACTGGAATTTTTAAACGTCTCGATGTATACTCAATCATACAAAATTTTATGTGAGAGGGCGCCCATGAAAGTCACTGTCACCCAACAACATCTGGCGCACGGTCTGAGCATCGTCAGCCGTGCGGTATCTCCGCGCAGCACCCTGCCAGTTCTGGCAAACGTGCTGATGGCAACCGATGAGGGGCGTCTGCGCCTGTCAGCCACCAACCTGGAGCTAGGGATCACCTGCTGGATCCCTGCTCAGATCAGCGAGGAAGGTTCCATTACCATCCCGGCACGCACCATCGTTGACCTGGTGAGTACATTCTCGCCGGATCATGTGAATATGACCCTTGATGAGCGCACTCAAACCCTCAACCTGGTATGTAACAGCTCGGTACATGATATCAAGGGCATCGACGCACAGGATTTCCCGCCTATGCCTGTTACGGATCCAGCGGACGGTATCGAACTTAACCTGGCGGATTTTAAAGACATGATCCAGCAGGTGGCCTTCGCCGCCTCCACCGATGAAGCACGACCCGTGCTGCAAGGGGTGAAAATGGATGTGGTTGAAAACGTCATCACGCTGGCTGCAACGGACGGTTTTCGCATTTCGGTGCGCAGAGAAACCTTCTCCAGCCCGATCCGGCAAAATGTATCCATCATTATCCCGGCACGCGCCATGAACGAACTGGCACGCATTTTCAGCGAAGACGATAAGGCGGTGACGATGATCGTTCCTCAGGGACGCGGACAGGTCATCTTCCGCCTCAAGGATGCCGAACTGGTCTCTCAGTTGATTGATGGTAACTTCCCCGATTACCAGGCGATCATCCCCAAGAGCGCCAAAACCAAGACCATCATTTCCACACCGGCTTTCCTCAAAGCCTGCAAACAGGCCGAGATCATCGCCCGCGAGGGGAACAATGTCATCCGCCTTGATATCCTTCCAGAGGAAGGCGGCCCGGGTAAGGTGGAGATCAGCGCACAAACCGAAGAAACCGGCAAGAGCGACATTTCCGTCGAAGCCAACATCGAGGGCAGCCCACTGCTGATCGCCTTCAATGTAAAATTCCTGCGCGAAGTGCTGGATGTGATCCACTCGCCAAATGTATCTCTTGAGACCAACGCCAATAACAGCCCCGGCGTGATCCGTCCGGTGGGCGACGAAAACTTCGTGCATGTGATCATGCCCATGCACCTCGGCTAAAATCTGGCACACGAAACTTACATTCCCCTCTCGCCCGAGAGGGGAAATCGTATCCGCAGGAATAATTTTTTCTAGAAATAATTAACCGGTACAAGATGGATTTTCTTCCTGATACCACAGAAAAATTGCTCAGAACCACCCTGACCCTCATGCAGTACCCGGTGCTCGCATCCAGAATCCGCGCGCACATGCGTGAAGAACTCTTCAAGCGAGGCATCATCGATCCCAAGTCCTTCGAGAGCCGGGTACGCGATAACGCCATTCAATCACAAAAACTGGAAGGTATCACGAACCCTTACGGGCAAGAGACTTCTGATTTATGGGAAACGCGCAAATCTATCCTGCGAGACCATCTCACCGACCTGCTTTTCAGCCGCCACCTGCCTTTTGATCTGCTTGAAAAGATGATCAAAGACACCCTCGCCGAACGCGGTGTATCATCACGCGATATGCTGCTGGCGATTAACCCCGAACTGGCACCCATTGACCTGGTGTTCGAACAGGCGATGACCATCGAAAAGATGCCAGAAAAGGAACGCGCAAAATACATGGCACGGCTTGAAGAATCCAAGGTGGTCCTCATCCGCGCCCTGATTAGTGATCAGCTTCGTTACATTAATATTGCAAAAGAATGGTTAACCATTAAAGAGTTATCAGAAGTCCGGCGGCGCAAGATCGGCGCTGGCCGCATTGGCGGAAAATCCGCCGGTATGATCCTTGCTCAGCACATACTCGAGAGCAATCGCGAGTTGAGCGACCTGCCATGCCTCTCGATGCCCGAATCTTTCTACATCGGCTCGGATGAGTTCTACACCTTCATGTCCATCAATAACCTGTTTGGCTGGAACGACCAGAAATACAAAACCGAAGCCGAGATGCGCGCAGAGTACCCAAAAATTGAAGAGGACTTTCGCAACGGGTCATTTCCGCCTGACATCCTCGATCAACTGCAGACGATGTTGATCAAGATCGGTAAACAGCCACTCATCGTGCGCTCCTCTAGCCTGCTGGAAGATAATTTCGGGACCGCGTTCGCCGGGAAATATGAAAGTATCTTCTGCCCCAACCAGGGCACGCTTGAAGAGAACCTGAAGCAGCTCACCCAGGCCATTGCCCAGATCTACGCTTCGGTTCTCAACCCTAACGCGCTGCTCTACCGTCGCAGCAAAGGTCTGCTGGATTATGATGAACGCATGGCGCTGCTGATCCAGCTGGTGGAAGGAGAACGATACAAAGATTATTTGATGCCCCACGCTGCCGGTGTGGCATTCAGCCGCAATATTTTCCGCTGGGCACCACAGATCCGCAGCGAAGATGGCTTCGTGCGCCTGGTGTGGGGGTTGGGCACACGTGCCGTAGACCGCGTGGGAAACGACTACCCGCGCCTGATCGCCCTCAGCCACCCCCTGCTTCGCCCCTCCAATGACCCGCGCTCCGTAAGGCGCTACTCGCAGCAATACGTAGACCTGCTCGATTTGCGACACAATACGTTTACCAGTCTGCCGATCCACGACGTGCTGCAGGCAGATTACCCGCCGCTGCGTTATATTGCCCAGCTTGACGAAGATGGATATTTTGAAACCATGCGCTCAAGCATCATCAGTGATCCACAGAAACTGGTGCTCACCTTTGACGTCTTATTACAGCGCACACCATTCGCCGAACGCATGAAGACCATTCTAAAATCGCTCGAACAGGCTTACCGCGCCCCGGTGGATGTGGAATTTACCCTGCGCATCGAAGAAGATTCACACGGCAAACCGCAATTGTGCATTACCATCCTGCAGTGCCGACCGCAGGGTCACCTGGCGCAAACCGAGGTGGAAAAACCGCCTGCAAACCTCAGCCCAGATGCAGTGATCTTTTCGACAGACTTCATGGTGCCGCAGGGCAGGATCAGCTCTGTGGAATGGATTATTTACGTCCAGCCGCAGGCGTACTTTGCCCTGTCTTCAACCGCCGAAAGGGCGGCCCTGGCGCGAGCCGTAGGCCGATTGAACGAAGTGCTGCATGATGAACCCTTCATCTGCGTTGGCCCCGGGCGCTGGGGCAGTTCCAATTCAGATCTGGGGGTGCCGATTGGATACGGTGACATCTATTTTGCCAAAGCATTGGTGGAACTGGCTGGCGAAAACTGCAGCCTGCCGCCGGAACCTTCGCTGGGAACACATTTCTTCCAGGACCTGCTCGAAGCACAGATCTTCCCCTTAGCGCTCCACCTGGATAACCCGGGCACAGATTTTAACAACGACTTCTTTGAGAAAACGCCCAATCATCTGACTGAACGACTGCCAGAAGCCAGAAAATTCGAAAAAGTATTGCGTCTGATCCGCGTAGAAGATGCCAAACCCGGATACACCATGCGTGTGTTGATGAACGAAGAAGCCGGTAAAGCGATTGCCTTTCTAATAAAAAAAGAACCCGGAACCGCTTAAGTTCCGGGTTCTTAATCAAGTATCAATTCAATCTAACGGACTTTCGCCATTCACGCGGTCGTGCTCAGGGTGATCAATTTCCATCTCGTCGTCAGATTCCTTTTCGGATTCTTCTTCGTCTTCATCGTCGAGATCTTCTTCTTCGGCTTCCTCCAGAGCGGCGAGTTCTTCATCGCTGATCTCATCCATTTCCTTCTCAATCTGTGATTCTTCTCTGTAGAAAGTGTAGAGCATGATCAGGTTAAGCAGCATGAAGATCGCCAAAACACCTTCAATTGGCCAATAGCTCCACCCAATCTGCTGCAGAAATACCGCCACCGCGTCCACAACCATGTGATAGAGAATCGCCAGCAACAACCAGAGGACATTACGGTCGACGACAGCCTTCCAGACCAGAGCCGACAGAAAGAGATGCGTGGAAAGCGCAATCACCCTCTCAACACCCGAAAGGAGCCCAAAATACCATGGAGTGCTCCAGAAGGCGTCGATTTGCGCCAGCATGTACTGGACCTGGCTGGTGGAAGCGCCTGCAGCAATCTGTGAACCGGGATTGTAGAAAAGAACGGTCACCAGCGTTGCGCCAAGCCCCATAACACATACATAAATGCTCTCGATACCTCCGTGACCAATTCCTGCGGCGAGCGCAGACCCAAATCGTTCAGCTTTTTCACGCAGCATCTTGAAGCCCACCCAGCGGGCGATTTCTTCAAATAAGCCAGCGAGCAACCCGATCATAATGGAGTAAACGATGGGGAACCATGAATCAGAGGTAACCGTGAGAATCCCCTTGGTAAACAAGGAGTTGACCCCGATGAGTGCAGGGATGTGCAGCGCCTGCGACACGTTAAAAGTTAATACACCTGTGAGCACCACCCACCAGGAAATCTTGAAACGGCGGGTAAAAAACACCGCCAAAAAGATCGGCAAACCGATCATCACAAGGACAGACAGGATATAAGCTAAAAACAGTGGAATATTACTTGTCATAGACAGCACCTGCTCTCGTGATTACGCGGAGAACAGGCCGCGTGAGAGAGATTTTTAAGTATATTCGGATTATCAGAAACGCGCCAGAGGATTCTCATCCACCGGCGCGTTCACCGAAATCATGATCTGAAACAAAAATGTTTCATGTGAAACATTTTTCAGGCTGCTGAAGCCAGTAATTTGTCTCGATTGAAGGTACGAACCGCGTAATACATCAATATCGCATCAATGGCAAAGATCCCCGCTCCGATCAGGAGGCTGACCGCCACGCTCAGATAAACCACACCTGTTGCCTGCCCTGCCAGCAATACCAGCACCAGCAGGACGAGAGACGCGCTTGATTGATAGGCACCCATGAAGGTTTGCACGCGGGCGGAGATCAGGACGGTTGCCGCTATTCCCAACAGTGAAATCGCCGGTGAAACCCACAGAATGAGCGCATACCAGCTGGGTAGTGGAAACCAGATCCGGCCCATGACAGGATACGCCGCACCGTTCACCACCAGAATGTACATAACGAAGCTGCCCAGAGTGATCAATACTGCAGGGATGAATCCTGCCATTACTTTGCCCATGAGCAATTCGGTATCCGTTGCCGGGGTATAGAGCAGGGCTTCAATGGTTTTTCGTTCGCGCTCTCCGGCAAATGACTCAGACGCGATCACAGTGGAGAACATCAGTGGCAGGATCAGAAAAAATGGGGCAAAGAGGTAGCCAAGGAGCAATACGATGCTCGACTGCACCGAATCCATGCCATTAATCAATTTCGACATAAATTCTGGCATTTTTTCAAGGAAGACCGCGAAATCTGGATCATTCATCGGGTTTCCCACAGCCCCTGTAGCGCTGGAGACGCCAAGGATCAACCCAACGGGCATAATCACCACAAAGATCAGCGGTACGATCAGAACCGGCAGCCAGACAGATTTATTCTGTCGGGCTTCCTTGATATCCTTTTTTGCAATGGTAAATACCGCTTTCCAGTTCATTTTTGACCTTCCTTTACTTCTGTCTGCAGTTTGAAATAAATATCCTCAAGTGAGACCTTCTCTTGATGCACACCGGTGATCTGAGCATCGTTTCTGACCATCTCGCTGATCAGCGCAGGGATTGCTCCCTCCTCAACTACCTGGAAGCGCGCCTTGTGTCCTTCGACACTCCCCTCCAGCACCCCTCGCAGCACGCGAAAATCTAAGGTCTTGGTCAGGGGATGGAGCAAATCAATTTCCACCCACAAACCAGGGTTAAATTGCCGCCGAAGTTCGGCAAGGCTGCCCAAAGCCAGTAGTTTTCCACTGTTCAATATCGCCACACGATCCGCCAGCCGTTCAGCTTCTTCGAGTCGATGAGTACAGAGAAAAACAGTGCGGTCATCCTGTTTACTGATGGATTCGATTAATTCATGTACCTGCAGCGTTGATTCAGGATCAAGGCTTGCGGTAGGTTCATCCAGGTAAAGGATGCGCGGATCGTTCAGGAACGCTCTGGCCAGCGCCAGCCGTTGTTTCATCCCTTTGCTGAATGTGCTCACACGATCGTCTGCACGCTTTTCAAGTGCAAAAAATTGCAGCGTTTCTTCAGTTCTTTTTAACAGAAGCGATTCTACAATTCCATACATTCGGCCAAAAAACATCAGGTTTTCACGCGCCGTGAGCCGTTCATAAAGGGCGCTGGTTTCAGTCAGCACTCCTGTTTGTCTGCGGATTTCGCTGCCGTGTGTCACGGGATCATTACCGAATACACGGATTGTTCCGCCAGATGGTTTGTAAAGTCCGTTCAACAGGCGAATGGTGGTTGTCTTTCCGGCTCCGTTCGGACCCAGCAGAGCAAACACTTCCCCGGGCTTTACCTCGTAAGAAAGGTCTTGCAGGGCATACCGCCCGTCGAAACGGTGATAAAGATGATCGATGACAATTGTGTTTTCCATTTTTTCCTTATGGATGTTTCACGTGAAACCTTTCCTACGAGGTTTCAACTTTTTCTTTGAACTTGAAAATAACTATTTCTTCTCTTTCTCCAATTGCTGCTGCGCCATTGAAGTGATTCCTGCCATCCCGCCAAGGTTCATGGTATCGACCGCACTGGACGGGACGATGACCAGTGCACCCTTTTCCTTCAACCCCTCAAAGAGCATGTTCATTGCACGCAGGTGCAGGGCAGTCGGGTTATCTTGATAAGCCAGCGAGGCTTCAGAGAAGCTGGCGGCGATTTGTTTTTCAGATTCACCCAGAATCACGCGTGCCTGGCGCTCGCGTTCCGCCTGTGCCTGGCGAGACATGGTATCCTCCAGATCAGGTGGGATCACGACGTCACGTATTTCCACAGATTGGACGGTAATGCCCCAGGGGGTTGTGCGCTCATCAATGATGCGCTGCAGGTCTGCGTCCATCTTTGCTCGCCCGACCAGGATATCGGCAAGGGTCATTTGACCGATCACTTCGCGCAGTGCGGTCTGCGATGCCCAGGCGATGGCATTGCGGTAATTTTCAACTTCCAACGCCGCTTTTTCGGCATCCCATACTACCCAGAAGAGCACTGCATCCACATTGACTGGTACCGTGTCGCGCGTCAGCGTTTTTTCAGCTGAAAAGGGGGTCACCATCACACGGTGGTCGATCCAAGTGGTCACAGAATCGATAATGGGAATGATCCAGAACAATCCTGGCCCCTTCAGCCCTCTGAACTTGCCAAAACGCAGCACCACAGCTTTCTCCCACTGCTTGGCCACCTGAATGGCAAACATCAAGATAAACGCCAGCAGCATGATCGGTATCACCACTGCAAAAATCACCCCATCGGAGTACCCTTTGGTATCCATGATAATGGCGGCTGTCACTGCGATTGCCATCAAGATGAAAAAGAGGGTCAAAGCTATGCCATTCATATGTGCGTCTTGACCACGCTTGTCAAAACCCATTTGGAGGCGAAACGGTGAAAATCCCTGTGCCGAATCGCTTCCTGTATTTTCTGATTTCTTTTGTGTAGCCATTTTTCTCCTTTATTGTTATTCAAAGTGTCTGGTTAATTGTCCCAGCTTCCAGGACTCGATGACTTTGTTGATCGCAGAAACCACTTCATCGGGCTGATAACCCTGCTGCTGGAGAGACTCGATAAAACCAACGATTTGATCTTCAAGCGATCGGGTTTTCAGGAATTTTGAGCGTTCTCCGTTGAGGGGTTCCATGATGTAGGTGCCCCGACCTTGCTGGGTGGAAATAAGCCCCGCCTCATCGAGCATTCGGTAAGCCCGGGCAATTGTATTGAAGTTAACTCGTAACTCCGAAGCCAGCTGTCTCACGGTTGGGAGCTGGTCACCCGGAAGGAGCTCGCCTCGCGCAATCAATGCCTGTACCTGTTCCACAATTTGTATATACACCGGTATTCCTGATCGAAAATCGACGCTGAAGGATTGTGTATTCACATTTTTGCCTCCTGCATAATTGTATCATTGTATTATTGTATTATTGTATCACTATAACGCGCCCTGTCAATCCTTCTCGCGTTGCTCAGACGCGAAAATTTTGAAATTACGGATGAATCGGTTAAAATATTTTCAATAGTGGTGGTATTTATCCGGTTAACCCAAATCAAGAGGAGAGAAGTGAATATGAGTAAATCTTATGACGATCTGATGGCGGCGTTTGCGGGTGAGAGTCAGGCAAACCGTAAGTATCTCGCTTATGCGAAAAAAGCTGATGAAGAAGGGTATGCGCAGGTGGCCCGCCTGTTTCGTGCTGTTGCTCATGCTGAGACGATCCATGCCCTTAATCATTTTCGTCGGGCCGGAGAAGTGCGCACTACCGAGGAAAATATCAAAGCAGCGATGGCCGGTGAGCATTACGAAAACACGGAAATGTACCCTACCTTTATGAAAGATGCAGAGGCTGAAGGAGATACTCAGGCCCTTAAGAGTTTTCACTGGGCGAACGAAGCAGAAAAAGTACACGAGATGCTCTACAGAGAAGCACTCGAAACCCTTGATCAACCCGGTGAAACCTATGATTACTACATCTGCCCGGTTTGCGGGTATACACACAAACGGTCTGCACCCGAGAAATGCCCTGTTTGCGGTGTTCCCGGCAGCAGGTTTGAAAAGGTCAGCTAGTAAACGCGATAAAAGACTGGTTTTTCGTTGTATCAGAACTTATAAAGAAGAGTGAACGTTCGTTCATTCTTCTTTTTCGGTGATTCAGACCGTGCGTGTGGTTTTTGCGTTGTCGCGATATGCTGTAAGTGGTAAAATCACCATAGACCGCAAAGAAATCTCGCAATGCGAGTCAGCGAGTCAATGCCAAGGAGGTGTTTTTCTATGGAACAGAAGGTAGGTTCCTTCGAGGTCAAAAAAGGGCTGGCGCAGATGCTCAAAGGCGGTGTGATTATGGATGTAGTGAATGTCGATCACGCCAAAATTGCAGAAGATGCCGGCGCATGCGCAGTGATGGCGCTTGAACGCGTTCCTGCAGATATTCGAGCTGACGGCGGCGTAGCGCGCATGAGCGACCCCGATATGATCCAAAAAATCATGGACGCAGTCACCATTCCGGTGATGGCGAAATGCCGCATCGGTCATTTTGTGGAAGCGCAAATTCTCGAATCGATCGGCGTCGATTTCATTGATGAATCCGAAGTTCTCACCCCCGCCGACGAATCCAATCATATTTACAAACACAATTTCAAGGTGCCGTTTGTCTGCGGCTGCCGCAATCTTGGCGAAGCCCTGCGCCGAATTGGTGAAGGTGCTGCGATGATTCGCACCAAAGGTGAAGCGGGTACGGGCGATGTTGTGGAAGCTGTACGCCATGCACGCACCGTGCTTGGAGAGATCCGCAAACTGCAAAATCTTCCTGAAGAAGAAGTGATGGCGTTTTCCAAGGAAATTGGCGCGCCATTTGAACTGGTGATGGAAGTTCGCAAACTCGGCCGCCTGCCGGTGGTGAATTTTGCCGCGGGTGGCATCGCCACGCCAGCTGATGCAGCTTTAATGATGCAGCTGGGTGTCGATGGTGTTTTCGTGGGTTCTGGCATTTTCAAATCTGGTGATCCGGCCAAGCGTGCGGCGGCAATCGTGAAAGCCACCACTCACTACAACGATCCCAAAATTCTGGCGGAGGTCAGCCGCAACCTTGGTGAAGCCATGGTTGGCCGGCAAATTTCAGTCATGCCCGAAGCTGAAAAGATTGCAACACGCGGCTGGTAATGATCTATGAAGATTGGCGTCCTGGCATTACAGGGTGCGTTTGCTGAGCACCAGGCAGTTCTTGAGTCTCTCGGCGTTGAGGTCGTGCAGGTTCGCCTTCCGCAGCATCTCGCGGGGTTGAACGGTTTGATCATTCCAGGTGGTGAGTCGACTACCATCGGCAAACTGGCAGACGCTTTTGAGCTTACCCAGCCGCTGCGCCTTTTCGGGCGCGAACACGCCATTTGGGGTACCTGCGCTGGAGCAATCTACCTTGCGCAGAACGTTGGGCGCGCTCAACCCCTGCTTGGATTAATGGATATTACGATTGAACGTAATGCTTTTGGCCGGCAGGTGGACAGTTTTGAGGTCGATCTATCTGTCCCCTGCCTGTTGAATATCGATCCGGAGGATAAGCCTTTCCATGCGGTTTTCATCCGCGCCCCGCTGATCGAATCCGTAGGAAAGGGCGTTGAGGTTTTGGCCAGTTTGGATGATGGCCGTATTGTCGCTGCCCGACAGGGGCATCTGCTGGCTACCTCTTTTCACCCGGAATTGACCGGTGATCATCGTTTTCACCGGTATTTTATGGAGATGGCAAAATAAACGTCCGACCGTTTGCGTGGTACGATCTACCCACCATTCTCCGACACCGTAAACAGGTGATCTGCCTGAACAAAGCTCTCTTCTTGACCCGGGGGAATCCGGTTGGCATCACCGCTCTGCTTCCACGCCTTAATCCCTCGACATCAAGTTACACAGCCGTTCTGGAACCCCCCAATAGTGGAAAATCGTATTACAGTCAGGTGCTTCACCAGCCGGGCAGCCGTTCGGCACATTTCAGTTTCTTGACCCCTGAAATTCAATTCGAAGACAAAGATATCTCATCTCTGATCGATTTTTTATGCTTCCAGGCAGGTGAAATGGGCGCATTAAATATTCTGGCGGAGATTGAGGAATCACATGAATTGTTCGAAATGTTGCGGCAGTCAGGTTTTTGCGTTTTCAGCTGGGAATCCATCTGGAGATTACCCGACCACAAAAATAAAACTCAACAGACTTCTGACTGGCTGGTTCCAACGCCAGTGGATGAAAACTCGATTCGGACACTTTTCCAGACTCTCGTCCCACCCCTGGTGCAGAATGCTGAACCCTTCACAAATGGCGATTCCACAAGGCTGGTTTATAAAAAGAATAATGAGGTTCTGGCATACGTGGAAATTCTCACCGGAGCCGAGGGGATATACCTGATCCCGGTGATCCATCCCTCAGTTGAAGATATTGGCCAGCTTCTGGCCGACCTGATCGATCAATTTTCTGGTTTAGGAAAACCGGTTTTTCTGCAGGTACGCTCATATCAGGCATGGCTTTCTGAATCGCTTCTCACTATCCAGGCAGAGCCTTCACCTCGATTCGCGCTGCTGGTAAAACACCTGACCGCCTCACAACCGAGCAAAGTGTTAAACATGCAGCATGTGCGCAATGGTTCGCGGCAGACTGAACCAACAGCCCCAATCTTGCAGCACTATACTGACAATAATCCCTCCACTGAAATTTCAAAACAACCGGGAATGATCAAATAGGATACACTTTAATTTTATGAGACAGATTCGAATTACTGATGACCTTCAAATCTTGATGTCGGTGCTCCCGCAGCGCATCATTTCCGCAGTGGAAAAAGCCAACAACAGCGACAACCTCCTGGAAATCGTCCTTGATCTCGGACGCCTTCCAATGGCGCGTTATGTCGACAGCGAGTTAATCCTCAGTCAGGAGGAAGTCGGACGCGCAGATATTGATCACGTGGTATCGCGTATTGGTGAATTTGATGCCGACAACCGCGCGGGGCTTGAACGCACCCTGCACCGCATCTCAGCCATCCGCAACCGGCATGGTGTAATTGTTGGGCTGACCTGCCGCGTTGGCAGGGCTGTTTATGGTACGATCGAAATCATCCAGGATCTGGTCGAATCTGGAAAGAGCATTTTGCTGCTGGGAAAGCCTGGCATTGGCAAAACCACCATGCTGCGAGAGTCAGCTCGTATTTTGGCTGAGTCAAAACGTGTAATCATCGTGGATACCTCAAACGAAATCGGAGGGGATGGCGACGTCCCTCATCCGGCGGTAGGGAAAGCAAGGCGCATGCAGGTTGCAACCCCGTCCTTGCAACATGAGGTGATGATCGAAGCAGTGGAAAATCACAATCCTGAAGTGGTGATCATTGACGAGATTGGCCGTGAACTAGAAGCCATGGCGGCCCGCACCATTGCCGAACGCGGTGTTCAGCTTGTGGCCACTGCGCACGGGCGCACGCTTGAAAACCTCTTACTCAACCCGACTCTTTCTGACCTGGTGGGAGGTATTGAATCGGTAACCCTTTCGGATGAAGAAGCACGCCGCAGGGGAACTCAAAAGACTGTTCTTGAACGCCGGTCTCCACCGACCTTTGACGTGCTGGTAGAGCTGCAGGAACGTGACCGCCTGGCGGTTCATCCAGATGTCGCCCAGGCCGTGGATGCCCTGGTGCGCGGTTACCCACTTCAACCTGAGATACGCTGGCGCGATGCCGAGAACGAGGTCCATATCGAAAAGGCCCCCGCCCCTGCGCCCGTCCGTGGACTTGCTCAGGGTACCCGGCGTACATATTCCGCAAACGGTGAATCCAGGCTCCCTGATACGAGCACAACGGCGTCAGGTCGTAAATACCAGCGTACTTATGCGCAAGAGGCGTATCCGGCCGTTCCATTTGAAGAAGCGGGAGAACGAAAGCCAATGAAAAAGATCCGCATCTATCCCTACGGTGTGGCTCGCAACCGCTTACAGCAGGCGGCTCACCGCCTGGGAGTTCCAGCTTTTATAGCCAAAGATATTAATGATGCGGATATCGTGATGACCCTGAGGGCCTATTACCGCTCGCACCAGCAGCCAATTTCTGAGGCTGAAGCCCGCGGTATACCCATTTTTGTTTTGCGTGCAAATACAGTGAATCAGATGGAGCAATCGCTGGCCGAAATGTTCAATCTGCCAGAAGATCCATCTGGCGGTAATTATGAAGAAATCACAAACCAGACCGAATCCGCGATCCAGGCCGTCCTCAACGGACAGCGCTGGGTTGACCTTCCGCCTGCCTCTTCATCCATTCGGCGTATTCAACACGAGATGGCCCGGCAGGCGCAGCTTGTATCCCATTCATACGGCAAGGATCCCAATCGCAGGGTTAGGATCTTCCGGGAATAACAAAGGAATCGTCCATGTTCATCACCCTTGAAGGTCCAGACGGCAGCGGTAAATCGATGCAAATTGGCGGTTTGGCGGAATTCATCCGCAGCCAGGGTTATGAGGTGATCACTACCCGTGAGCCGGGAGGAACGGCGATTGGTGATCAAATCCGTGAAGTGATTATGCGCATGGAAAACAAAGCCATGCATCCACGCACCGAGATACTGCTTTTCTGTGCAGCCCGGGCTCAGATCGTGTCTGAGGTCATTAAACCCAACCTTGAAAAAGGGGTGGTCGTTCTCAGCGACCGATATGCCGATTCAACGCTCGCATATCAGGGGTATGGACACAGAATTGATCTCGACATCCTGCGCCGTATTCTGGCTTTTGTTACCGATGGTTTGACCCCTGATCTGACTCTCCTGCTCGATGTAGATGTGGAGCAAGGACTTTCTCGTCGCCATTCCGGTGGCGGTGAGTGGAATCGCCTGGATGATTATGAACTGGCTTTTCACCAGCGCGTGCGCAATGGATATCTTGAACTTGCTGCTGCTGACCCAAAACGCTGGAAGGTAATCGATGCTGGAACCTCTCCCCAACAGGTCCAGGCAGCTCTCCAGGAAGCCGTACGCTCGATCTTAAAACCAAAAACCAGAGGCTAAACAAATGAAAAAACACATTGCGCTTGGCTTAATGTTGTTGTTCATTCTGGTTTCGTGCGCTCCTGCGAGTGTGGTTCCCACCCAGGCTCCGTTAAAAAACACACCAACCGTCCTCTTGCCCCTCACGCTAGAGACAGAAACCGCAGAAGTCACGGCTGGAACAGCCACTCCATCTGGTACCATCATCCCCACCATCGAGTTCACGGCCAGCGCTCCAGCAGAATGTACTGTAAAACCAGTGGTACCTGAAGGAAGCACCCTTAAGGAAAACAATATCCCTGATGTTTCAGAGAGCGATTGGTCATACGGCACGGATAATGCCAGAATCACCATTCTGGCTTACTGCAATTATCAGCGTTCAGCGTGCAAGACTCTGGTCCTCGCTTTGGCTCAATTACAGGACAAGTACAAAGACATCTTGCGGGTGGCGCTCAGGCATTTTCCTCAACCAAATATCGATGACAAATCCCTCCTGGCTGCCCAGGCAGCTGAAGCTGCAGGGATTCAAAATCGGTTTTGGCAGATGAATTCGGTATTGTATACCCAGCAATCAACGTGGTCTCTGATGACCGCTGATGAATTTCGAACCTGGGTATCTGATCAGGCTGTGGAACTCGGCTTATCGAGATCGCAATTCGAAGCAGACATGGCAGGCGAAGTGGTTAACGCGAGAATCAATCAAATGATTAAAGATGCTGCTCCGCTTCAGATTACCGATACACCGGTTCTGTTTTATAACGGTATTCTGGTAAAAACGGGCATCAATATGGAATCGCTTGAAGTATTGATCAGGTACTTCCTCATGTCAGATCAGACCTACGATGCCTGCCCTGAAATGACCATCGACCCCAACAAGACCTATCATGCCATCTTTAAGACCGAAAAGGGAGAGATCGTTTTTGAACTCTATCCCGATAAAGCACCCTGGGCGGTTAATAGTTTTGTCTTCCTGGCCAGAGAAGGCTGGTACGATAACACCGATTTCTTCAGGGTAGTGCCGGGGTTGGTCGTCCAGGGTGGCGATCCTTCCAGTTCAGGTCTTGGGGGGCCAGGATATATCTTCAGTGATGAGGTTGACCCTTCACTGCGCTTTGATAAAGCCGGTGTACTGGCCATGACAAACCCATCTCCGAATCACAACGGGTCTCAATTCTTTATTACGTACACTGCATTGCCTGAATTGGACGGGCAATATACGATTTTTGGACAGGTAATTAAAGGCATGGAAGTTCTCAACTCACTGCGTCCGCGCAACCCTGAAACGGATGAAATTCTACTCCCTGCTGATAAACTAATCTCTGTTACTATCGAGGAACTCTAATTGATTCCACCACCCCTTCCCGATCGCTTGCGTGGTCTCACCACCGCGCAACTAATCCTTGGTATTCTGGGTATCACCTTTTCATTAATGGCGCTGTTTGTGCTGGTTGTATTGATGGTTGCCGGTCCGATGATCCCCAATTTCGACACATCTCAAGACAACCAGCTAATCTTCATGGGCTGGATTGTTGGATTAGTCATCATTCTAACGATCCCATCATTGGTACTTTCAATCCAACGTCTGCGCGGCCTGCCTCCGCCCCGCCCGTTACAGAAAACATTCCTGGCGGCCAGCCTGGCTTTGGTGTTAATCCCCTTGATCTACCTGGCGGTAAATGAAGCAGTTACACCTTCAGGTTCTACCTGGTGGACAGCGCCGCTAAAAATATTGCTGGCATTGATTCCCTGCTGGTGGTTCTTTGAACTGGGACGCTTGAGGTTGAATGGCGGCAGCGCACAGCGTTTATGGGGATTATCCAATTTCAGCATGTACCTGACGCTTTCGCTGGTCATCGTGGTGGAGATCATCCTGTTAGGTATTGGTCTGCTGGCCGTCTCGATGTGGCTGATCCAGCAGCCAGACTTTCTTGCGGTTATTCAGCAGATCCAACAACAATTGCAGGTCAATCCCCTCGACATCCCCGATATTTCAATCGAGTCTTTGCCGATTCTCCAAAGTCCTGAACTGATCATTGCTCTCATCGTTGGCGTATCTGTGATCATCCCCCTCACCGAAGAAGCGCTCAAACCGCTGGCTCTCTGGGTGTTTTCGAAGAGAAATCTCACGCCTGCAGAAGGTTTTGTCGCCGGTATGGTGTGTGGCGCCACTTTTGCCTTGATCGAAAGCGCCTTTTCGATCGGATCCGTTCCTTCAGAAATGTGGGAGCTCTCTATCGCTTCACGCACAGGAACCGGGCTGTTGCATATTATCACAGCCGGAGTTAATGGATGGGCACTGGTCTCCACATGGAATGACGGTAAATGGCTGCGTATCGCTCTGACCTATGTTTTGACCGTCCTTGTTCACGGGTTATGGAATTTCTTCGCCATTCTTATGGGGCTTTCTCAGGTCAGTACTCAGCTATCTTTGCCCATTGATCCAGGCCTTGTGGATCTTGCCATCTGGGGACTGGCTGCCATCAGTGTGTTGTTGATGGTTGCATTGATCCTCATGAATCGGATGTTGCGTAACAGGGCAAGACCCCGTTTTGTCGTGCCTCCACCTGTTCCTTATGCCCATGATCCTGGTGTGCCGCCTTCGCTTGATGGGAAAGCAGAAGGATAGGAATCCGTTATAATGATTCGATCTTCAAACCATGCCTTGGATGTGACTGATTGGAATGAAGAAAATATGATTTTTGTTAAGGGAAGTAAGTATGAACCAGTTTACTGAACAGACCAGCCTATCCTCTGGAGAAGCTGAAAAGAAAAATTTGATAGTTAATAACAAAACGAGTTCTGCCAGCGTGGTGCTTGATTGGATTTTACGCCTTGTGAAAGGCGCGCTGATCGGTATCGGTGCCATCGTGCCGGGGTTGTCTGGCGGCGTGCTGATGGTCGTTTTTGGTATTTACGAACCACTTTTACGCTTTCTGGCAAACCTAAAGCATAAATTTTTGAAAAATGTTGCTTTTTTTCTGCCGGTGGGTATCGGCGGTGCGCTGGGGATTGTTGGGTTCTCTGCAATTGTTGATTTTGCTTTCACCCATTACGCAGCACAATTCACCTGGCTTTTCATCGGCTTTATCTGCGGTACCTTCCCTTCATTGGTTAAGACCTCTGGTAAAGAAGGCCGCAAGCCGTGGCACTGGGGTCTTCTGCTCGTGATGTCGGTGGGAACATTCCTGCTGATGAACTGGCTGGAAACCATCCGCAGCGTTACGATGGCACAAAATTTTTGGACATGGATCTTAAGCGGTGCGCTCACCGGTCTGGGATTGGTCGTGCCTGGAATGAGCCCGTCAAACTTCCTGATCTACCTGGGACTTTATCAGCCAATGGCGAGCGGCATCAAGCAAATAGACTTTGGTGTGATCATTCCTCTGATTCTTGGCGTCGTTCTGGTGGTGCTGTTGTTCGCCAAACTGGTCAACTGGCTTTTCAAGAAACACTATACCTTCATGTATCACTTTATCCTGGGGATTGTGGTAGGGTCTACCGCCGCAATCATCCCCAGCGGGGTAAGTGGATGGACCATTGCTGTCTGCGCTCTATTGTTTTTTGCTGGCGCAGCCGCGTCGTATGGTCTGGCAATTGTGGATGAAAAGCATCCACACCAATCGTTATTTGAATAGCCACTCGCCTGCTTTGGGTTTTCAAAGCATTTTATTATTTGATTTGTTGGTGAATGTGATTAAGGATAAATAAGTATGAACAAACACAAGCTTCGCAGCATCATCGGTTGGCTCATGAAGCGGTTAACCCGAACAGAGTTCATCGGAACGGAAAATATTCCCCCCGAGGGTGGTGTGTTAATCGCCTGTAATCACATGAGCCGAATGGATATTCCGGTGCTCTTTCTAACCCCCAACCGTCCGGATATGACTGCACTGGTAACCACGAAGTATCTCAAATATCCCCTCATCCGCTGGTTCATCGTCACGGCCGAAGGTATCTGGCTGGACAGGGAAACCGCTGATTTTTCTGCTTTTCGCAAAGCTGTTGAAGCACTGAAAATGGGCAAGGCTGTTGGAATCGCTCCTGAAGGTACACGCAGCAACACCAGGGCTTTGATCGAAGGAAAGCCTGGCACTGCTTTACTCGCCCTGCGAACCGGGGTGCCCATCATTCCCACCGCCATTATCGGAACTGAAATCGCCGTTGAGGAAATGCTGCATTTTAAACGCCCGCATCTGCTCACTCAATATGGCAAACCGATCTACCCCCCTGTTTTGGATCGTAAAAATCGCGAGGGACAGCTTCAACACCTCACCGATGAAATTATGTGTCAGATTGCTGCCATGATGCCAGAAAAATATCACGGGGTCTATGCCGGGCACCCACGGTTGAAGCAGCTACTCGCGGAAAAATAAAGTATTGAGAAATTTTTCAGTTAGATTCGCATTACAGGCCTGATGCTGGAGCGTGCAGTGGCGACCCAAAAGCAGCCTCAAGAAGAAAACACAACGAGCTCACCTAAAACTCATTCTCTGATCGCTTCGATCATCATCGGAGTGGCTGTGTTTGCTTTTCTTCTATTAGCTCTGGAAACGATTTCTCGTACAGACTGGTTTGCGAGCAAGGTGTCAACCCGATCCCTCGGCATTTATCACAAACAGTTTGAAATCAAGTGGTTCAAGCTAGAAGATTACGTTAAAGAAAATGGAGGGGTAGATGTGCTCCTCCTTGGCAATTCGATGGTAAACACTGGCATTGACCCGGATGTGCTCTCTGCTGAATATGAAAAGTTGACCGGCGAACACCTGCGCATCTTCAACTTTGGCGTTGAAGGGTTAACCGTTGCGCCCACATCGGTCATTGCCAAAATTCTTGCAGAAAAATATCAACCATCAGCCTTCCTCTTTGTCACTGAGATGCGCGATTATGTGGCAGAAAATGGGTTGACCGTCGAGAATCAGTTGCTTTCGGATGAGTGGTTCAGGGCACAGAAAACTGCACCTTTCACATTAAGAGGCTGGTTGAAATTGAATTCTTCGGCGATAAAATACCTGCTTCCCTTTCGTAACTGGAGTAGGGCTGACTTTCCTGATACCTTTCTGATGTACCTGCGCCGCTGGGGAGATACCTCTGCATCAGGTTATGAGGGCGATCTCAATACTGGCAAAGACATCGATAAACACCCCGATCCAAACGATCCAGAAGAAGCAGAAAATTTCGCGATGTTCCAAAACTTCTCGATCGATTCGGGCAGGTTAGATGACCTTAATGTCATTCTTAATTCTGGCGATAGCGTGCAAATGGTAATCGTCACCGAAATGCCCCTCTATCCTACTTATTTTGATTATTTCGGCGGTGAAAAGGTGCATGAACAGTACCTCGACACTCTCAAAGCATTTGTTGAACAAAAAGGCGGAGTTTACCTTCCGCCTCTGGGATGGGAACTAATCCCGTTGGATTATCGTGTTGACAACCACCACCTAAATATAAAAGGCGCACCGGTTTTTTCAACCCTGCTGGCTGAACAACTCGCTTCATTGTGCAACAATGAAGGATTATGCCTGCAATCATCGCCTGTTACCGGGGTGGAACAGTGACGGTAACCTCATTACTCTTCTTTCTTTCTTCTGCGGTTTCAGCATTGATCTACAGGCAACTGCCTGCCAGATGGCGAAATCTCTGGCTCGTTGCGGTTTCTGCTGCTTTCGTTGTGACCTGGTCATGGAAATTCGTGATCGTGCTGCTCATTTTCGCCTGGGTTAATTATTTCATTGGGAAGAAGTCATCGCCAGCGCTGACGTCTTTTAAAAGGTGGGCAAGAGCCGGAATTGTTTTCAACGTTCTTTTTCTTTTTGTTTTCAAATACAATGGCTTTTTTCTTCCAGAATTTTCTGTTTTTCTTCAATCCATTGGAATTCTCGAGCCTGGCAGTATTTTAGAGATACTGCTGCCAGTAGGTTCGTCCTTTCTCGTCGTGCAAAACATCTCTTACCTGCTGGATGTTTCGAACAAGCGGCTTAAACCCGAAACGGATTTCATTCGATTTTTCGTCTACATCCTCTATTTTCCCAAGCTCCTTTCAGGCCCTGTGGAACGCGCGCGTGTCTTCCTTCCGCGTTTAGATGCTCCCCTTGTCTTTAATCGCTCACTGGCAGAACGCAGCGCCGCTTTGGTGCTCACCGGCCTGTTACGCAAGATCGTTTTCGCCAATCCACTCTTTAATATGATCCCCGCGGCTGCCTTTACTTCTCCGCAGGTTTACGCCGGTCAGCAGCTTGTATTCTGGCTGCTGGCATACGCTTTCGCGCTTTATAACGACTTTGCGGGATACACCGCCATCATCCGCGGGGTCAGCCTGTGGTTTGGTATCGAGCTTTCACCCAACTTTAACCTGCCGTATTACTCGCGTAACTTCACCGAGTTTTGGACGCGCTGGCATATCAGCCTTTCCAACTGGCTGCGGGATTACATTTTCTTTCCTCTTTCGCGCTCAACCATGAAACACTTTCCGGGACGCAATCACATTCTGAACTTTGTTCTGCCACCTATGGTGACTTTGTTCGTGAGTGGGTTGTGGCACGGGCTATCGTGGAACATGCTCGTTTGGGGCGGTCTGCATGGTTTGTATCTTGTACTTGAACGCGTTCCCAGTTTATGGCGGCCTTCAATCCCCCTCGACGAGCTGCCACACTGGAAACAAATCACAGGCAGGATTACGACATTTATCTTTGCCGCTCTGGCATGGGTGCCGTTCAGAATGGACCTTCCTGCTGCATTAACGTATTGGAAAAGCATGTTTGTCTGGAAATCACCTCAGCTGATCGCCCTGGCTCAGACCATCACAGGGTCGCGCCTGTTATCCGATTGGACTGGTTTCAACCTGCCCAACCCCCTCCTGCTGGTCATGCTGGCAGCAGCAATGATTTTCGACCACTTTGAACACCGCGCGGGGAAGGAGGATTTTTTGCTGGGGTCGCCGCGCTGGGTACAGGTTCTGCTGGTGATCGTGCTGCTTGGGGCTTCACTTCTGGCGTTTTTCTCTGATACAACCGCTCCCTTTGTTTACCAGGCCTTCTGATTAGATTCCTTTGCTATACTGATATTCATACTACGCCGTAGGATCGTCTGCAGTCTTGGTTGTCGATCACAGGGGATTTCATCATGCCGCTGCTCTGGCTCTCGATTGCTTTCCTTGTGGGAATTGTTGCCGCAAAACCCTGGTCGTTGTCCTGGCAAACCTGGACGGTTATTTCAGGCGTGACGATCATCTTTCTCTATCTTGAACAAAAATATCTGAATAAGACACCTGGCTGGAAACGCCTGAGGTCGCTGGTTCCACTGCCTGTTGCGGTTATTCTGTTGTTCTTTGTGCTGGGTGGTATAAGGTATTCAATCGAGACTCCGGATTTTTCTGCATCAGACCTGGCATTTTATAACGACAGTGGAACCTATACACTCACCGGGGTGGTCTCTGCTCCTCCAGACCGCCGGGAGTATGCGCTGTATCTCGAAATCAAGATGCTGGAGATCGAGGATATTGATGAATCTGACCCACAGCGGATTGTGAAAAGAATTTCTGGATCCGCGCGTGTCGCGTTCCCAGCTTCAGCCGATTGGAATTATGGGGATGTGCTGCAATTCACGGGTAGACCTCAGACACCATCGGAAGACAAAGATTTTTCATACAAAGAATACCTTTCCCGGCAAAAAATTCACACGGTGCTCTATTTTCCGCAGCATACCGAACGTGTGGGGCAGGGTGAATTGAGTTCCTTCAGACTTTTCCTTGAAACTATCCGCCGCAAGGCCTGGGTTACCATTTTCAGTCAAATGCCACAGCCAGAATCTGGCTTGCTGGCAGGCATCCTCTTGGGATTGGATAACGACCTTCCTGAGTATTTAGAAACTGCCTATCAGAAAACCGGGACAGCTCATATTATTGCCATTTCAGGTTTCAATATGGCCTTACTCGCCGGAATTTTCACAGCCCTATTTTCGCGTGTCTCCAACCGCTATTGGGCTGCAGGTTTGACCCTGTGCGCTGTGACTGTTTACACGGTATTCGTCGGCGGTTCGCCATCGGTTGTACGGGCAGCAATCATGTCGGTGATGGCATTAGGCGCACATCTCATCGGGCGCCGGCAGGCTGGAATGAATGCACTTGGGTTTACAGCAGGTCTGATGTGCCTGATCAACCCAATGTTGATCGAGGACGTAAGTTTTCAGCTCTCATTTACAGCCGCTCTGGGACTGGTGGCTTTTGGCAACCCGATGTCTGACTGGGTGAAGCAACATTTCGAAAAACATCTACCTGAAGAAAAAGTGGAGCCCGTAACAAAACCCATTTTGGATTATCTTCTGTTGACTTTGGCTGCTCAGGTGACCACCTTGCCAGTGATTGTGTATCACTTTAGACGCGTCTCTATCAATTCATTGCTCGCCAATCCGCTCATCCTTCCGGTTCAACCACCGATTCTGGTTCTGGGCGCTTTTTCCGTTATCACCGGTGCCTTCCTTCCAGGGGTCGGAAAGGTTATCGCGTTGATCCCATGGATGTTGATGCGCTACACTAACTGGGTCGTTGAAGGATTCTCAAAGATGAAAACCGCAAGCATCTCTATTCACCCACAAATGTCGATTTGGATTATGGTTGTTCTCTTCTTGTTTGTGCTATTGTTTCTCGGGCGCAATTATTTCAAGAAATTATTCGGTAAATGGTCGGTTTGGATCCTATTTCTACTGGTAGTATCTGCCGCTGCAGCGTGGTCGATCATCCGGCATTTGCCGGATGGCAACCTTCACCTGGATATTGCCCCGGCGGGCAGTGAAACGGTCTTGATGGTGCGCGACCCAGATGGGAAGGTATTCGTATTGAACCCGGGCGAGAATGTGAATGACCTATGCGCTGAGATCGGACGGGTCCTTTCACCTTGGGATTACGCTATCGACCAGGTTTGGATCACCAATCGAATTTCTGCTTCACACCTCAAATTACTGTCTGAGAGAATTCCCATTTCTGGTGCGTTAATTACTTCCAATGTCTACCTTTCAGGGGCAGATCAGCAACCGGTTCAAATTCCAGATGCGATCACCGGGGTCAAAATGCAGCCCGGCGGAAGCCTTCATTATCCTTCCGGGTTGCAGGTTTTTGCTGCCGAAACCTCAATCGATCATGCTGCCCTGTATCTGACGTATGGTGAAACACGAATTCTGATTCCAAATGGTGTTGATTTCGCAAGGATCAGAGAAGCTGCACCAGAAATTTTAGAAAGCCCAACTATTCTAATTTTGCAAGAAGCGGATATCCATTACATTCCTCCGCGCGTCTGGCAAAACCTCGAACCGCAGACTATCCTCTGGTACAGCCGAACAATCCCTCCGGAAGCCGGTTGGCTGGGGCTTGATTCAGGCAATCGCGTTTCGATCATATCTAATGGAGAAACTTTCATAATTCAATAAATCACACCTGCAATGATTGACTGGGGTTTCCGTATATAATGTTGACACACCTGGATTTTCTGCTGGAGGACGCGCTCAAATGAAAGCAATGGTCATTTATGATTCTGTGTTCGGTAACACCGAAAGGATCGCCCGTGAAATCGGCAAGGCGCTTGGCCCTGATGTATCAGTTGTTTTGGTAGGCAAAGTCACTCCTGCTGATCTTGCAGGTCTGGAAGTACTGCTCGTAGGTTCCCCGACACGCGGGTTCAAACCCACCCCGGCGATCACCGGATTCCTTGAAGCCCTGCCGGCAGATTCTCTCAAAGGGGTCAAAGTATCCGCTTTTGATACTCGCATTCCACTCGAAAGCATTAAATCAAGGTTCTTTCGCGCCATCGTTAAACGCGGCGGTTACGCCGATAAACCCATAGCCGAGATCCTGGTTCGAAAAGGTGGAGAACTGCTCACCCCCACCGGTGGATTTTTCGTGATAGCATCCGAAGGCCCCCTGCAAAAAGGTGAACTTGACCGCGCTGCAGCATGGGTTAAAGAAATTTTGACCGATTAACCCTGCCTGATGAGTCAAATTACATTTCTCGAATCGTTGAAACTGCGTGCAAAGCAGTTAAAGCAGGATACCCTTGCTGTTTGGTATGCAGCACTTGATTCACGCACACCCTGGTACGCGAAAGCCATAGCCGGCCTGGTAACCGCTTATGCCTTCAGCCCCATTGACCTGGTTCCTGATTTTGTCCCCATCATGGGGTACCTTGATGACCTAATCCTCATCCCGGCAGGGATCGCTCTGACGCTTAAACTCATTCCTGCAGAGGTCATGCGTGATGCCCGCGTCAAGGCTGCTGAACAGGAAAAGAGACCGGTCAACTGGTGGGTTGGAGCACTGATTATCCTTATCTGGGCAGTAATCCTTTTCTTTGTCATCCGAGGGATAGCACGGATGGTTATCGAATATAATTAAAATAATTGATCATTTTAAGGAGATAGATATGCCTATCAAGATCTTGATCATTGCGGTGCTGCTCCTTATCGGCGCAATATTCATGTACAAATCACTCAAGATACGTGTCATTTCAAATAAAGCGAAATTGTGGCCGACCACCAGGGGGAGTGTCACATCTTGTGAGGTTAAAGAAGATATTTTACGCAGTTCCACCGGCAGTATTGTGAATGTGTATTACGTAGAAATCTCATATGATTATCAGGTAAACGGAGTCTCTTTTACGGGTAATCGGATTACCTTTGGCTCACCTCACTACGATTACCAGACTGCATCGCTAATTAAAGAGCGTTTCGATGCGGGAAAAGAGATCGATGTTTACTATGATCAAAATAATCCTGCTGAATCTGTGCTGGTACCTTACTCCAAACACGCTATGCGATCCATGGTTCCTGGAATATTCTTTCTTGCCGTCGGAATTGTCTCTCTGGTGATTATGCTGATCTATGGATAGAAGGAGAACATTCATTTTGAGGAGGTAAAGGATGAGCAGCTTGTTGCTTGGCGGATTTCTTGTTTTAGTTGGAGCAATTCTTTTCATCATTGGGTTTGTCGCCACGAGGCGTTCAAAAACGGCTCAATCATGGCCGACCGCCAGCGGTATCGTGCTTAATTCCGATGTACAGGTCCATGTGGATTATGACAGCGACCATGGATCAAGCACCACTTACGAGCCAGTGGTTACCTACCAATATTCCATCATGGGACAAAACTACACCGGCACACGCATCGCTTTTGGGGCTAACCGCTTTGGAAGGAAAAAAGCGTACGAGATTGCTTCAAAATATCCTGCCGGTGCACAGGTCATCGTCCATTACAACCCAGATAAGGTGTCGGATGCCACGCTGGAAGTTGTCGCGCGTGGCGGTACAACATTTATCATCATTGGTATTATCGGGGCCGTGATCGGACTGGTTATCGCCGTTTTTTCTCTGGTAGGGTAAATCAAAAATCGGCATATCCAAACATTTATTTCTAGAATTTATTCGCCACAATCCTCCTGTCTTGGGTATACTTATAGGAGTGATGGAAAACACATCAATCATCCTGTTTAAGTATCAAGGAGGGTTATGAAATACCTGATCACCGGTGGAGCCGGTTACATTGGCAGTACGATTTGTTCTGCGCTTGAAGACGCCGGACACACACCTGTCATTCTGGATTCGCTCATTACCGGGCGCGAAGAATTCACCCGTGGGCGCATTTTTTATCATGCTGATATCTCCGATGAAGAAGCGGTTACCCGCCTTTTCAAGGATCACCCGGATATTCAAGCCACGGTACATTGCGCTGCGCTGATCGTTGTTCCAGAATCTGTATCATCGCCATACGAGTATTACAAGGATAACGTATCCAAGTCGATCGAATTCTTTCACCTGTTGAACAAGCTTGGATATGGCCGCGTGGTGTTCAGCTCATCCGCTTCGCTTTATGATGTCGTTCCTGGTTTTATGGTCACCGAGGAAGCTCCGATCAACGCCAGCAGCCCATACGCGCGTACCAAATTGATGATGGAAATGGTACTGAAAGATTTTTGCATCGCATACGGCATGAAAGGAATTGCTCTACGTTACTTTAATCCCATTGGTGCTGATCCCAAAATGCGCAGCGGGATTCATGTGAAAGCTCCCACGCACGTGCTGGGTAAACTAGTAGATACCGCACAGGGCCGCCAGCCTGAATTTCTCATTACAGGCACCAATTACTCTACCCGCGATGGCACGGGGATCCGTGATTACATCCATGTATGGGACCTGGCACAGGCGCACATCAATGCGGTCACCGATTTTGACAAGGTTTTTGAGCGCGCAGGAAACCCAAAAGATAATTACCTGGTCATCAACCTCGGCACCGGCCGCGGTGTGACAGTGCGCGAACTGGTTACGGCATTTGAAAAGGTCTACGGGCAAAAGATCAATAAGCGCGAAACGGGGCCTCGTCCGGGTGATGTTGCCGGTTCCTATACCAATGCGGATAAAGCGCTGCGTCTGCTGCATTGGAAAGCAGAACTCTCCATTGAACAGGGCATCTCCGACGCTCTGAAATGGGGAGAAATTCGCGAAAAGATTCTTAAATTCGATTAGAACTGGAGAAATTAAATGATCATGAACAGTGGTTTTAATATTTTGGGTTATCTCGCCACATCGATTCTCAGCATTCTGGTTGTTCTTGGCTGGATCGTATTATCCATCGTCTGTATGTGCCGGTTACGTGATCGAAAACTTTCGGCCATTCCCAAAGCGATCTGGGCGCTGGTCATCGCAGCCATTCCCTGGCTTGGAGCGATCGCGTTTCTCATTGTCAAACCTGAAGAAATAGAGTAGATCAAAAGGCTGGAGCGAAAAACTCCAGCCTTTTCGTTTATTTCTAGAAATAATTCTTAAAACGCCCGCAGGTATTGTGGTGCAACAGGCAGCGGCCGCCCCAATTCTCTGGCTGCCTGAATTGCCCAGTAAGGATTTCGCAGCATTTCACGGCCCAGAAGGACAAGGTCTGCTTTTTCACTGGCAATAATTTCTTCGGCATGTTGCGCGCGGGTAATTAATCCGACAGCCGCGGTTCGGATTTGAGCTTTGGAACGCACTGCTTCGGCAATGTGCACCTGATAGCCTTCATCGGTTGGAACCCTGGCATTGACAGCGTTACCTCCAGATGAACAGTCGATCAAATCAACGCCTTCCCCCTTCAACAGCCTGGCCAACTCGACAGAATCTTCTACCTCCCAACCGCCATCCACCCATTCCGTTCCAGAGATCCTCACAGTCAAAGGCAGGCGCTCAGGCCAGACCCGCCGCACGGATTGAACAGTCTCAATGAGAAAACGTGTGCGGTTTTCAAACGATCCCCCGTAGGCGTCGCGGCGTTGGTTGGAAAGCGGAGAGAGAAAAGATTGCAGCAGGTAACCATGCGCGGCATGGATCTCCAACCATTCAAATCCAGCAGCAAGTGCACGGATTGCAGCTTTTACAAACAACCCCTCGATTTCTTGGATCTCATTAACCTTCAATGGAGTGGGTACCTGGTGGGAATCGCTGTATGGAATCGGGCTGGCTCCTATAACCGGCCACCAGAGAGGGTCGTCTGACGGCAAGGGTTTTCCCCCTTCCCAGGGTTTGCCGGTGCAGGCTTTGCGACCGGCGTGTGCAATCTGAATTCCTGGTACCGCACCATTGGCTTTGATGACACTCGCCACAAGCGAAAGCGGTTTGATATGTTCATCATCCCAAATCCCAACATCAAAGGGGGTGATACGTCCACGCGATTCCACCGCAGTGGCTTCTGTGATGATCAATCCTGCACCGCCTACTGCCCGCGAGCCAAGATGTACCAGCTGCCAGTCATTGGAAAAACCGTTGGTATAAGAATACTGGCACATCGGTGAAACACCAATTCGGTTGCGCAGAGTAATATCCTTGATCTTCAGAGGATCGAATAGACTGGTCATGATTTCACCTCAAGCCTTTTATAAATGGTGTCAAACTTCTATGATCAACATTTCCAAATTCGTAGCCAGATCGACCTGCGAAGTTTTGGCCTGCACATCCATCTGCAACAGGCGCCGGTAGATCTCCTCCAGACGCTGCATGCTAAAACGTCGCGCGGCCTTGGAATAATCGTTGACCTGATTGAAGAAGATGACACGCTTATTTGCCAGTTCCTTTAGATCATCACCGGCGTCCAGTGCCTCGCGCACCTGGATTAGCTGTCTGAAGCGGTGAATCACTGCCCCCAGGATCACCTCAGGTTGAGAATCACCCAGTAAACGGTGCATCATTGACTGGGCAGTGCGTGTTTCTCCAAGCATTAGATGATCGAGCATTTTGAATACGTCCGTAGATCCCTCATCTGAAACCAGCTCCAGCACATCTTCTCTGGTCACCGGCCGCTTGAAATCCACGTACATGAGCAGTTTGGCGATCTCCTGACTGGCAATGCTGGTATCGTTGCCAATGAGGCGGCTCAGCTCTTGTGCTGCATCCGCCTCGATTTCCCCGCCTTGTGTTTTGGCTTCGGATGTGATCCAGGCTCCCATGGTCTTCTCATCGGGCAGTGCAAAATCAATGATTTCGGCTGATGGATGTTCGTTTAACGCTTTTACGAGCCAGTGAGTGGGGGTCAGCGTTTCCCAAATTCGGGTCCAATGATTTCCATCTTTCTTCCATTTCTGATGATCTTCAGCAATCAGTACCAGATGCGTGGTGGGTGGCACAGAAGTCAATGTGACAACATACTTTTCCTGCCGGGCTTTGTCGATCTTGTTAGCCGCTGAGTCGATAATCACCAGACGACTGCCGCCGAAAAAAGGCAGGGTGGCTATCGCAGTCTGGATTTCTTCAAGTGTGGCTGTTTTTCCGTCGAGACGCACCAGGTTCATCGCCGGATCAAAATCAGAGCCAAGAGCCGCTGCAATCTTTTTAATGTGCTGCGCGATCGAGTAAGCATCGTCTCCTCGCAGCAAGTGGATGTTTGCCTTAGTCAAAATAGAATTCTCCCAATCACAACCACGAAAAGCGTTGTTGAATGATGATAACGACCAGAAAGCGGGTAAGATTTTTCACCCTTCTTTCAAATCTTTTTTAATCCTTCGTTTTTTCGGTGGCTGGCACTTCTTCCATCGTTAAGATTCGGTGAATAGCAGGGCCTCTGCGTTCATAACGAACAATCTGTTTGACAACGAGGTTGCCAGGCTGCCCCGATGTGGAGATATGCTCCTGCACCTTCGGACCCAATGGTTGGGCTGCGATCAATGCTCCGGTGATGATCATCACCAGCAGCGGCCAGCGATCCAATTTTTTCGAGAATTTATTGGTGTTCCTTAATGTTGCCAACCAGGCGATCGAACCAGCGATCAATCCAGCTGTGACATAATTGGTGCCGCAGTTGGCATGAATGGCCAAAGATTTCTCACCTGATTTCATACGCCGCAATGCGTTTTGCACAACCTCCAGAAGTTTATCGGTGGAGACATCACCAACGATCCAAAATCCCTTGCTGTCAGAGTGCCCGGCAAAAGATCCATGTGGATACTCCGCGGCCAGCAGGTTCATGGTCGCGTGTTCGAGCCCGTGATTACGGCGGATCATGGAAAGCGGGCCCCAGTTGAGAAGTCCATTAAATTCCCTCACCTTAATCCTCCTGAATGAACCAAAAATTTATTTCTCTGGCATCAGAGCAAAATTCAACGCTTCGCGCAGCGAGCGAGCCTCACGCAGTTCTATACCCTGCGGCAGCGGCTCACCGCTGCGGATGCGGCGCGGGATAATTGCGGTTTTGAATCCCAGTTTAGCCGCTTCGCGCAAGCGGGCGTTCATCTGCCCCACCCAGCGCAGCTCACCCGAAAGCCCCACTTCACCGATTAAAACAGTATCGGCTTTTACCGGGATGTCTTTCATCGAAGAAGCAATGGCAGCGGCAACGGCAAGATCGGCAGCGGGTTCACCCACCTGCAGGCCGCCAATCACATTTACAAAAACATCCTGCTCCGCCAGGCGGAATCCCAGCCGCCGCGTAAGCACAGCAGTGATCATCATCAGTCGAGTAAACTCAATTCCGTTCGGTGTGCGGCGCGGATTGCCCAGATTACTTGGACTGGTGAGTCCCTGGATTTCTACCAGCAAAGGCCGCGTACCTTCCATGGTCACCGCAATTGCTGACCCAGGAGCGTTGACCATCCTTTCAGCCAGGAACGCCTCGGATGGATTGGTAATCTCAACCATGCCGCGGTCACGCATTTCAAATACACCCACTTCTGCCGTGGCTCCAAAGCGATTCTTAACCGACCGCAGCAGGCGGTAAGATTGGAAGCGGTCGCCTTCAAGATAGAGCACCGTATCCACAATATGTTCCAGCACCCGTGGACCGGCAATCACACCTTCTTTGGTTACGTGACCCACCAGAAAAACCGCCATGCCGCTGGATTTCGCCAGTTCGCGCAGCCTGTTGGCACATTCACGCACCTGGCTCACCGATCCGGCAGTCGAGTTCATTTCTGGTAGATAAACGGTTTGAATGGAATCAACCACCAGCAGATCGGGTTTGACACCTTTGATATGATCCAGGATGACCTCAAGATTGGTTTCAGTGAGCAGCAATAAGTCGTCGCTGAACGCATTTGCCTCCGTCTCACCTGCCAGGCGCGACAGGCGCAGCGCGCGCATTTTGATCTGACGTTCAGACTCTTCACCTGAAACATACAGCACTTTTTGTCGAATTCTTGATTTGCCTGCCTTTTCATCGGTACTTGCCATCTCCATTGCCATTTGCAAGAGCAGCGTGGATTTGCCAATACCCGGATCTCCACCAACCAGGACGATCGATCCTGGAACCACCCCTCCGCCAAGTACCCTGGCAAACTCGCCAATCGGCAACGGGATACGTTGCTCAACATTTCCTTCGATATCGCCCATGCGGTGGGGCTGTGAACGCGTGTTCAATCCTCGTAGATGCGGCCTGGAGGGTGGAGTCTCTTCAACAAGCACTTCCTCCACCATCGTATCCCACCCGCCGCACTGCGGACACTTACCCAGCGGGCGCGGCGCAACCTTTCCACATTGCTGGCAAACATACTGGCTGATCGCTTTTGACATGAAATTATTATACCTTCAAGGAGATATAAGAAAATTTTTCAGGATCAATTCTTTTGGCGTCTTTTCCTTGACATGCTTAATTCTTGTGTGATAATTCAAAAGATTTGAAATATTGGAGAGGGCTTTTTGGTTAACAGAGTCACGGTCGTTGTCATTCCATTTTCAGCTCGAGCGCACCTTCAGGATTAAAAAAAACCTCCTTTTGGTTTGAAGTTTATTTTCCACGGGTGCGGTCTCGCCCGTGGTTTGCATTTAATGGAATGCAACGGCTATGATGTGTTGACAATTGATAGGGTCATCATGCAGATCTAGCCATTTGGTAATCAATTCTATTCATCTGTCACATCCAGCCGCGGGTAAAACTGCGGCTGGTTTGTTTTTAAGGAACCAATGAAAAATAACGATCAACATATACACCATCGGGATTATGACAATGATGAGCCTTTCGAAAAAAAGCGATCATCAAAACAAAAACAGTGGTCAAAAAACAGAATACCCGAGAATCATCACAAACGTGTGATGTTCGATACAAATAACTTCAGATGTCTCCATTGCGGTGCTTTTGTCTCCGCTGAACGTGAACTTTCAGGTGTCAATAACCGCAATCACTGCCCGAACTGTCTCTGGTCAAGGCATGTGGACCTTTTTAAACCTGGCGATAGAAGATGTAAGTGCCAGAGCAGAATGGAACCTGTTGGGCTTTCGATCAAACGCAGTATCAAGAAATTTGGGAATGAGAAACAGGGCGAATTAATGATCATTCACCGCTGCTGCGGATGTGGAAATTTCTCGATCAATAGGATTGCAGCGGATGATGACACAATGATGATATACGACCTTTTCTTGAAATCTGGGCAGAACCTGGAATTAAGAGAAGAACTGGAAACACAAAAGATCTTCATGCTTACCCCACGCGATTTGACAACGGTGCATGCACAGTTATTTGGGAACCAATCTTTATTAAACGAATTTGTCGAAAGAGAAACTCTGGAAAGGAATCAGGCCTGTCTGGAAAAACAAGAATCATCTGACCTTTATGATTGACGGTTAAGAAAACAAAACACAATACACTCCCTGGCAAATGCTGTGGGAGTGTATTGTGCTGGCAGATATGAAACATCAGGAAACGGGTTTAAAAGCTGTGATCTTGGCGCTGAAAATCATTTTCTTAATCGTTTCTCTCGATAATCCTGCGAACTTTTCCTTATCCAAAGACTTTTCAGCCTCTTTGACCATATCATCATCGAAATAAACCGGCCTGACCTCCACCTTGCTGAAGCCTGCCTTTTCGATGATGGAAACATATTCATTGACATCCAGCGCACCCGAAATGCAGCCAGCCCAAGCAGTCAAATCTTCCATCAAAATTTCTGGAAGGGATTCCTGGGTGACAATATCACTGACAGCAAGTTTTCCACCAGGTTTCAACACCCGGTAGACTTCATTGAGCACCTGTTGTTTATCTACACTAAGGTTGATGACACAATTCGAAATGACCACGTCTATCGATTGGTCGGCAACGGGCAAATGCTCAATCTCTCCGAGCCTGAATTCAACATGATCGGCTTTCAACCTGGTTTTATTCTCGCGCGCCCTTTCGATCATCTCCGGTGTCATATCCACGCCGATCACATGACCTTCAGGGCCAACCTTTTTGGCAGCGAGGAAACAATCGATGCCCCCGCCTGAACCGAGATCTAAAACGGTTTGCCCGGGCTGAAGAGACGCCAGTGTCACCGGGTCACCGCAGCCAAAAGAAATATCCGTTACTTCAGCGGGAAGTTCAAATACGGCCGGATCGTCGTATAGTTGAGCACTTTTATTGCAGCATGAATGGTTACTTGATTCGCTGCAACAACCTCCAGAAGAGGGCATGTTTTTATCCAATATGGCAGAGGCGTAATGCTCTCTTACTTTCTTTTTGATCGTGATCGAATCTTTTTGGATTTTTACATCTGACATTGTGCGGCTCCTCGTTATATCAAATTAATTTATAGATATATTTAGATTTATCTATATGTTTGTATAAAAAAATTATTCGGTTTTCGTGATCTGTACTTCCACATTCGGTGCGAATGTACCCGCGACATTGCAGCAAGCCTGGGCGAGTTTGGCTTGATTCAAGGTATAGTAAATCTCTTTTCCTTTACGCACCACGATGACAAGCCCGGCTTCGCGCAGGATTTTGAGGTGATGAGATACGGTGGGCTGGGTCACTCCAGCCAAAGCCTCAACAATCTCATTCACGCTCAAGGTTTTGCAGCAGCAGAGCGCCATGATCTTCTGGCGCGTTTCATCTGCGAGTGCCTTGGCAAAATCTACTGTATCCATAGATATGATTATATAGATAAACTTCTATATGTCAAGATCAATCTATCATGCAGAGGAACTTCTGTAAAAAAAACGCCCTTGCGGGCGTCTCAATATGTCAGTTCAGGTGCTTGATATAACAGCGTCTGCGCTTGTGCTGACGGGTGGTGAAATGCTTCCACTGCCCCTGAACCAGATGGTTGGTCTCGAGCTCTGGATTGGACTCAGCTTTTGTGATTCCATAACGGGCAAACACTTTTGACACCTGGTTGATCAGGATGGCGTTGACGCCTTTCCCCTGGTATTCTGGTTTTACCGTGATCAGGTACAGATCAGCGCGGTCATTCTTTTTTAAGGCACGCAAGACGTGAATAAACCCGAACGGAAACAGACGCCCGTTCGCTTTCTGCATGGCCCGGGTGAGCGATGGCATGGTGATGCCAAAAGCGACCATCTCACCTTCGGCGTTGAGAACCACTGGAACAAATTCTGGTTTGATAAACCCAAAATATTGCTGTGTATAGAGTTTCACCTGCTCATCATTCAACGGCACATAACCGTAAAGGTTTCGGTATCCTTCATTAACCAATGCGAATATCTGGGGAGCATAAGGAAGAATTTCTTTTCGATCTTTAAATTCAATGAGTTTAAGATTCTCGCGGCGTAAGACAATTTCAGCCAGTTTAGCAATCTTTGGATCTGGGGTCGGAGGAACCGTAATTTCGTACTCGACCCAATCCACGTCTTTTTCGTATCCCAAAGCCTCAAGATGCCGGGGATAATACTCGTAATTGTAGATCGTCGCCAGTGTACCGGGTTCGTTGAAGCCTTCCACCAGCATGCCTGCATGATCCATGTCGGTGAACCCCAGAGGGCCGTGAACTGCAGAAAGGTTTTTCTCTCGCGCCCACCTCTCTACCTGTGACATCAGCGCGGCTACAACCTCGATGTCGTCGACGAAGTCAATCCATCCAAAACGCATGTACGCCTGGTTCCACTTCTGGCGGTGGCCTTCACTGACAATCGCCGCCACCCGTCCAACGATCTTCCCATCCTGATATGCCAGCCAGTAACGAGCCTGACTGTAGGCAAAAGCCGGGTTCGTTTCTGGGGTGAGCGTTTTCAGTTCATCAGAGATTAAACTGGGAACTCTGAAACGGTTGCCGCGATAGAGTTTGTTGGGAAATTGGACAAATTTTTTGAGATCCTGCTTCGTGGTGACTTCTCGAATTTCGACGCTCATGGATCGATCTCCAGTAATGAAATATCCCGCAAAAAAGGCGGTTCAAAACACTAATAATAACACTGCTTACCCATGTTAGATTCCATATTGCACCCCTTTTCTGAATCGAGTTTAGTTTTTTCAACATACGCGCCCGCCAGCCAGAGCAACTGAAGGAATTCGGGGTCGTTTTTTCAGAAATCAATCAAGGTTGGCAATCACAGGCATCAATCTCGCAAACATGACGTTCAAAAGGGCATGCAGGAATGAACCTTGTTTATCCAAACGTATAAGAAATCGAAATGTCCCATGATAGAATCACAGTATCACCCCACGATTACTGATGAATTTAACTTATTTGTGATCATTTAGTTCATCAATACCTACCGTTGCTGAAGAGTGAAAATCAGGAGGTATGAACCATGTCACAAAAGCCTTTTCTCACCATTGAATACCCATCCAGCAGGCAGTTGACTTTCGACGTGGGGAAGATCGCACGCGGCAAGCATTTCGTTACCGCCCTGCTTGAGGTGGATGTCACGGAAGCGTGGACAGCGGTCAGGCAGAGCAGGCGCACCGGCAGGCCTGTTTCGTTCACCGCCTGGTTGATCAAGGTTATCGCAGACTGCGTCGCTCTTCACCCGCAGGCAGCCGGCATCAACTGCCCGAGGCGCAACAGGGTGATCATCTTTGACGATGCCGATATTTCGATCGTGGTAGAAAAAGAAGTGAGTGGAGTGCCTGTTCCGCTCCCGTATACCATCCGGTGCGCAGGCAGCAAAACCTTAGAGCAAATCCATACTGAGATCGAAACCGCGAAATCGCAACCCGTTTCAGACGAAAGTGGATATGTGCTGGGGAGAAATTCCCGTGCGTTGTGGATGAAAATCTACACCTCGCTGCCTCAATGGCTGCGCTTAATCTTATTTCGAGCACTCATACTCAACGATCCCCGCCGCGTCAAAAAGGCCATGGGCACGGTAATGGTCACAACCACGGGCATGGTGGGGCATACGCATGGATGGATCATTCCCACCAGTATGCACTCGTTGTGCCTTGCGCTGGGGTCGCTCAACGAGCAGCCTGTGGTGCACAAAGGCGAGATTGAAAAGAGAATGGTGCTGCATCTAACCGTGCTGGTGGATCATGACGTAATCGATGGCATGCCTGCAGCCCGGTTCGTGGATGATCTGGTGGTCAGAATGGAATCAGGAGTTGGATGATGATCATTGAAAAGTGATCATTCCCAGCGATAATTCATCAAAATCCTGTAACAGTGAAAAAGATGCTCGTGATTCGGGTGGGTTGAGATTTAACCGCTGGAAAAAGGCACGATCTGCCACAAGATATACCGCTGGTGTGTCAGCATAAACGTCGATGACCAGGTCGGAAATTTCATTAATGGTTGTGGCATTGAGCAGCCTTTCGCTCATCTCGCGGTTTTTCTCATAAAACATCGGCATCCACTCCAGCCCAAAATGATTATTGAGTACTTCGCGTTGGAGCAGCGCAGGCGCCCATTCAATCAGCCCCCAGCTGCCAACCACGATGACTGGCTGTCTGGGGGGAATCAAATTGGATTGCCGGATGCGCGTCAGATCTTGAATTTGACCTTCTGACAAATCGTATGTAGTGCGATTGATCAACGCGCCAAGAGCCCCGATGGAACTGCTCGCTATCATGATGCTGACCCCCACCATGACCACACCCTGAATAGCCACACGCAGGTTCGCCGGAGAAACCTTCGGAAGGTTGATGAGATGATAAAGAGCGCTTCCGATCGCCAGGCTGGCGGGAATGGACATGACCCATGATTCTCGGGGTACGAGCAGGAGGACCACCGAAAAGAAGAAAAGTATCAACTCTCTCTTGACCAACAGCACAACCAGGCTCAAGAAGAACAGAATGTTCCAGAACTTCGATGTGGAAAGGATCTGCATATGGATCACGCTGGTGACAATTCGACCAAACAACCCTTCGTTTTGGCTTGTAAATGCGTTAATGAAAATCTCGATACCGTGATGGTTGACAATGGTTGCCCAGTAAGGAGCAGAAACAAACAGACCTACCATCCCGACGGTTAAGCAATTCAATACGAAATGAAATCGATACTTTTTAATCGAGGAAAAGAGCATGATGGACAGGTAGAGAAGGCTGATAAGGATGCTTGCGTAGATTGAACCCGGGCTGCTGAGAATACAGACTCCTAATGCCACACCCGGAAAGATCCACCTCCACCAGAGCTGCCTTTCGTTTGCCCACAACAAGGCATACACGTAAAGAATCAATGCCAGGGTACCTGCAGATTCACATAAACCCTGTGCTTCGATCTGCTCGGTGAACGCAGCCGGCAGCGATGAAAAGATCAACACCGCGGCAAGCACCCTCCATTTCTCACTGAACACCTTTCTGGCAAGAAAGTAAAAAAAGAACAGACTCAGAATGGAAAACAATGGCGGAAGAAGGTTTTCGGTGAGAAAGCCTTTTGGGTGGAAGCCTTTGATCAGCAGCGCCTGGATATACAAAGGCAGGGGAGGATAAGCGAAAGGCAGCCCGCCTTTGAAGTAGTACGGAATCCAGACCGGCAGAGAGAAATGATGATTGATAATCTCTACCGACATTTGATAGAACAGCCCCCCCAGATTGAAAGGGACAGAAAAACCCACGCTGAACAGATGCCAGATGCGCAGCCCCACCCCCGCGAGCAAAGTGAGGGTCAACGCGTCCGGGTAAATAGAAGTTATGAGCGGATTGCGGGTATCCTTCATGTATCCAGACTGTCGGCTGGTCTAGTCGGAGCAAAGGAGTTCTTTTGTTCTTATATTTGCTTTCCAAATCATTATATACCGACGTCGACCTGCACAAATTCTCTTATCATTTGGGATATTCCTTGGGTGTGGAAAAAAAACATCCTGCTAACGCAGGATGTCTTCAGCTCTTTTTGAAGTGTTCGATGAGCTCAGATGCTCTCCACAGACAGTTGCTATTCGTTTTCTTTCCACACCGGGTCGCGTAAGATCAGCCAAACCACCAGCCCCATCAGGATCAGCCCCGGAATACCGATGCCGAACGAGAAAGCGATGTCACGCGGCGTATAAATCATGCCCATGAAGTAGCTGGCGCTTTGATTGACCAGCGCGTGCAGAAATGCAGCAATCCACACGCCTTTCGCCTTCAGCACAGCGTAACCCAGAATGTAAGCCAGCGCGATACAGAATAAAACCATCAGCAGAGAGCCAAGGTAAGGCCGGCCGGGGTAGTTGTATCCCATCCAGATCACCGGCCAGTGCCAGATACCCCAGATGATGCCCACCAGCGCCACACCACGGGCGCGTCCAAGACCGTAGAGCGCGGGCTGCAGGTAACCGCGCCAGCCATATTCCTCTCCAAACGTGATCAGCAGCCCCAGAAACGGCCCCAGGATGACCGTCTGCAGGGTGACCACGAGCATGAACACGGTTTCGGTCATCCCCGTGGCAGCCGCCTGGGCAAGCAGCGGGCTTAAATCTGGCGGTTGACCCATTTTAAACAGCCAGTTCAGCGCGGTCTGCAACCCCATGAACAGCAGAATGGCCAGACCGTAAAGCAGCCAGAGTTTGGGCTTGCCGCCACCCATGCCGACCCCAGAAAACGACTCTTTGCCACCGGTGGCGCGCAGCACGATGACCAGGATCATGCCCACCACACTGGGGATGAGCAAAAAGGAACTGAGTGTGATCACCAGGTCAGGGCGAAGGAAGCATGCCACCACCGCGGCCAGGTAGATCAGGGTGAAGAACAGATAATACCAGTTGAACCAGCGAGACCTTGAAGTGTTGGTTTTGATGAAAATCGAGCTGTCCTTTAAGAAAAACATCCCCAGCAGCATGGCTGAGAAGGCCGGCAGCAGCATCTGGAACTGCAGCACGATCGTGACCGCCGGGCTGGTCAGGCCGCCGTTGAGATACAGCGCCAGATCGAGCAGCCAGGTGAGGCCGAAGGTAAGGCCGATGAAAGCCGCGACCTGCTTCCAGTTGACCTTTTTTGCGGGTGCGTTGGCCGGCAGGGGAGAGGTTTGGGTGGAATTTTCGATACTCATGTGAAATCCTCGTGGTTCAGAGCTGTGGTGCATGGTTTATTATATGGTATTTTGGCTGGTTCATAGAACCTCTGAGGGTGAATGGTATGCAGGATGGCGTTTTCTGTTCATAATGCTCTACCCCCTCACAAAGATCACTCCAGGGTACCTCACCGCAGAGTAAACTTATAAAACAAAAGAGCACCCTAATGGGTGCTCTTTTGTTTCTGGCTCCTCGTCGAGGACTCGAACCTCGAACCTAGCGGTTAACAGCCGCCCGCTCTGCCGATTGAGCTAACGAGGAACGCGTTCACTATTATAATTCATGCCCGAAAGTTGTCAAGTTTAAAAACAGCCGCGGAGAATTCCGCGGCTGTTCGTTCCAACAATCTAATTATTTTTTTTAGGGCAGATTCAAACAGGCGCCGCTTCCGCGCATCGCCCCGCCCATTCCTCTGACAGCTGCGGCTGCCCCACGGGCCTGACCGCCTGCACGCACCTGGATGGACTGCTGGATCAGGTTAGCCTGTTCCTGGGTAATCAACCCGTCGGCAAGAGCCTGCTCGGTTGCATCAGCCCGGATCGAATCGGACAGCGTCAGGAATTCATCCAGAGACAGACCGGTAGAAAGCGCGATCTGCGACAGGGTTTCGCCGCCATCGAGGCGAGCGTTTAATTCATCCACTGAAATGCCCAGCTCAACAGACCAGGCTTCCATCATCAAATCATGCAGCACTTCATCCTGTTCGTAAAGATCAGAATTGACCCGATATCCATACCTGCCGCCGCCGTTCTGTCCAAAATAGGGCTGAGGTGTTTCAGACTGGGCACTCACAACGGTAGCGGTACCAAGAGCAGCAACGATCACACCTGCAACGATAAGACTTACCAATAATTTTTTCATTTTTATTCTCCTATTTGTTCCGCGGAGGATTTTTTTCTCCGCTTGATTGACCTCATGATAGAAGAAAGATGTGAAGATGTTGTGAAGAAAATATGTGAATTTTGTGAATTTCAAATATTACATTTCGAATCCAATTTCGTGACATTTCACAATCAAATGTCATTGACTTTTTTGATTCAAAGTAGTATCCTTCTGTGCGGAAAAAATTGGTCAATCGAAAGGAAAGGATAAAACTCATGCCTTACAAAATTACTTCTGACTGTATCAGCTGCGGCGCCTGTGAAGCCGAATGCCCCGAAAATGCAATTTCAGAAGGCGACGGCCAGTACGTAATTGATCCGGCCAAGTGCCAAGATTGTGGATCCTGCGCGGAAGTTTGTCCAACCGGTTCCTGCGTTCCGGCATAATCTCCTCCTTTTTTTAAACAAAAAGACAACCAAGTACCAATAACTTGGTTGTCTTTTTGTAATCAATTTTCACAAATGATATAATTTTTTTGAAATAAAATATTCCCCCGAGGGTGCCATGAAAAAGTTTATAGCGGTTGCAGGAAACATCGGCGTCGGTAAGTCCACACTGGTGGAGATGATCTGCGAGAGGCTTTCCTGTCAGCCCTTTTACGAGCCCGTGACTGAAAATCCATATCTGGCGGATTTCTATAAGGACATGCACACCTGGAGCTTTCATTCGCAGATCTTTTTTCTCACCCACCGTCTGCGCATCCATCAGCAAATCGTGCGCGCGCCAGGCTCGGTGATTCAGGATCGCAGCATCTATGAAGATGCCGAAGTCTTCGCCTACAACCTGTTTTTGCAGGGCAACCTGAGCGAACGCGATTACGCCACCTACCGCGCGCTCTATCGGACGCTGATTGAATATCTGCCACCACCCGATCTGATGATCTACCTGCGCGCTTCGGTACCCACGCTGCTCAATCGCATCGAACTGCGCAACCGTGATTACGAACGCAGCATTGCCCCTGAATATCTGGAGAGATTAAATCAACTCTACGAGAACTGGATTCACCACTTTACGCTATGCCCTGTGCTGACCGTTCCAGCAGATGATCTGGATTACGTAGCCCATCCGCGCCACCTGAATCTTATTATTACCAAGGTGGAGGAAAAATTAACGGGTAAAGAGGAGGTCGTCTTTACCCGTGAGGAAGCTGAGCGCGTTTAACCAGAGAGGAAGTTGGTTAAACCTTCTCCTGTGAAATTGTTAAAGCCGCACGGTCATGACTTGGGATCGACTACCAGTTTGATCGCCGTTCGTACTTTTCCATCAATTTCTACGTCGACAAACTCTGGAATGCAAATGATTTCGATCCCATCTTCTGCAAGATATCCTTTGGCTAGAACCAGTGCCTTAATGGCTTGATTCACGGCTCCGGCACCAATTGCTTGAATATCCGCATGCTTGTGTTCGCGCATGACTCCAGCAATGGCTCCCGCTACTGCGGCAGTACGAGAATTGGCTTTTACTTTTATGACGTCCACAACCACATCTCCCACCTGGATAATGATGCCAGGATTTGTGAAGCCATGGGGGTACTTTTATGTACTTAAAATATACATGTTTCGTATACCAAAATCAATCACAGTTTAATATTATTAACTGGTAATTTTTATGTATATCAATATAGCAGTCGTCGTAGGGGTTGGGGATATGTGGAGAAATGCAAGAAAAAACGGTTTTATAGCATATATATGGGGGCTATATTGAGATGATCCCATATATATATGGGATATAAAATAGCTCAAATTTCAATCATAATTGTGAATTGTTTGTGGAAAAATGGTTTGTAAATTTCAAACCTTAAATTTTTCTTAATCTTGTGAATTTCGGGAATAAATTGGGATAAACACATGTTTTTATCCACAGGGTTATTCCGAAAGGACCACCTGATTTATCGCAAATTTATCCCCATTTATCCACAGAAAATCACGATTTATCCACAGGTTTTGGAGCAATTGTGTAGAAAATGATCAGGAAGGAAGACTTACTTCTGGAGTTTTTCGACCGTTTCTTCAACCGTGTCTAACAGGCTGTCAAGTGCATCAAGGCGGGCGGGCATGTGGCGGCTATCCAGTTCAAGTGCGCGGCACAAAGTCTGCCAGTTCTTATAGGATAACCCGCTTTTCGGCAATGATGCTGCAGCCCACGTCCAGGTGTCAAGCAGGATCCAGATCGCAGCTGCCGGGTGGTTGGGGTAGAGGGCGCGGATGGCCTTTTCATAGTATCCGAGACGGAAGAACTGCAGGCTGATGGGTGCGGTGCCCGCTGCTTTCAATTCTTCAAAAATGGCAGGGTAACCTTGAAGCCATTGATCAAACATCTCGTCTGTGATCACGCTGCTGGTGAAGAGCTGTACGAAATCGCCGGCAAAATTTGGAAGACTGGCTTTGAGAGCTCTCACTGGCAGGTCAACCAGCATGCGGCGCACGGTCAGTGGAGCACCGCTCAGCACGGCCACGCTGTTGGCCACGTTGCGGAGCGCGCCGAGGTAAGCGGTGGTGCGCTTGAGCCCTTGTGGAATCGTTTCGTCACACAGGTCAGACCAGGCTTGGCGTGCCGGAACAAGAAAACTGCGCGCGCGGGCGGCGATATTTTCGGGTCTCCAGAACTGTGCGGTGGCGCTGGCGCGGGTGAAATCGTACCAGTGCAGCGAATCATGCAGCACGATGGGAACGTTTTCCATCTCTCCGCCGATCCAGGCATTGGTGCGCAGCTTTCGGGCGGGTTCGAATTCTTCCTGCTCGTAATGTGCCAGATCAAGGCTGACATCTGCGCTCAGGCGGAGCACTTCGCGCCGCACGCTTACCGGGCGGTCGTGGACGCAAATGAGATCGATGTCAGTGATTCCCCCAATTAAGGGATCTTCCTGCAGCAGGGACCCGGCGATATAAATACAGATCAGACCGCGGTCTTTTGCGGCCAGTTTTGCGGCGTTCTCACGTGCCTGATTAAGCAAGATGTCTCGCGTAATGCGCATGCTTTCCTCGCCTTACGAGATGGGTAATTTCGGCTGGTAAGGAGCCATTCTCAGTTCCTCACGGATGCGGTTATTGATGAGATCGAGATCCTGTGGCCGGTTGACGAAGTCAAGCTCGTCGGTCTCGATCGATAAAACCGGGGTGTTGTGCGGTGAGTAAATATAAAAATCATCATAAGTCCGGTTGAGCAGATCGATATAATCGCGATCCATCTGGCGCTCGTAGGGGCGGTCGCGCATGGCGATACGCTTCATCAGCGTGTCGGTATTGGCACGCAGGTATACCACGAGGTCGGGAGGAGCAATTTTCTCGGCCAGCGCTTCCTGTACCTTGTAGTACATATCCAGTTCGTCACCGGTCAGGTTGATACGGGCGAAAAGAGAATCTTTTTCAAAAGTGTAGTCGCTGATGATCGCTTTGACCAATCCAAGGCGGTCGCTGATGTTGCGGCGCTGCTGGTGATAACGGCTGAGCAGAAAAAAGATCTGGGTCTGGAAGGCATAACGCGCCCGATCAGAATAGAAATTGCTCAGGAAGGGATTTTCTTCAAAGACCTCGAGCACCAGCTCTGCTTCGAATTGTGATTGAAGCAGGCGGGCGAGGGTGGTCTTGCCAACACCGATGACGCCTTCAATGGCAAAATACATGAGTCATACTCCAGAAGGTAAGGGGCTCTCCGCAGCGGCACGGAGGAATGACTAACTGAATTTAAAATATACCATAAAAATTTTTTCGAAGTTCAGAACCGGCGCTTATCTTCAGACAATCTTGATCTTAAGACCAAACCTGTCCGCTATCATTTACATACTTCAGGATGGGGTCGAGTGTTGGCAGGGGGTAACCGAGTTCGGTCATCACGATCGAGAGTTCTCCGCGGTGATGAATGGAATGAATCAGCGATTGAGCCAGGAGCTGCCAGCGGGGCAGAGTAAATCGCCCTGCCCCAATTTGCACAGTGATCTCTGCTGTTAATTCATACTCGTTCACCGCTTTGAGGTACCCGGCACGCCTTTCAGCCAGAGCGGAAAAATATTCGCGCAGTGTGGAGAGGGAGGGTAATTCGGTTCTGGGTTCTTCTGGTTCTAACCCCATGCAGAGGATTAGAAAATAGTATTCACAGCCAAAAATATGCCGTAAAAGGTTGATGACCGAACCGTGGCTGGGACTGGATGTCTGTGAGAGTTCATCTTCAGACATTCTTTGAGCTGTTTCGAGCACGAGGTTATTGGCGTATACATTGTAGGTGTGCAGCGCGGTCAAGCCAGAGCGATTGAGAGTTTCCAATTTTCATCCCTATGAAATTAAAATGAGTGAAATAAAAAATGCGCGGCAAAAGGCGTATCAAAAAACAACGGAATATCTGGTCTTTTGTCAGTTTATTGTTTTCGATTCTATGACGCGATTATTTATTGAAATGGTGTTTTTCACATCAGCATTGAATAACGCAGGCTATTCTCCATACCCGCGACCGAGGATGTATTTTTCCATATTTTCTATGAGCAGGTCTTTGTCTTCAACCAGGTTCTTGACAACATCACCGATGGATATCAGACCAACCAGTTTTCTGTTTTCATAAACGGGTAGATGACGCAAGCGTTTGGTTGTCATCAGAGCCATGCATTCATCGATCGTTTCGTCTGGTGAAACGCTGTAAATATCGTGAGTCATGAAGTTATCCACAGGGGAGTTGAGGTCAATCGCTTTATTCCTGGCTGTCAGGCGGGCAAAATCACGCTCTGAAAAGATACCAGCGACATTTCCTTTATCCATGACCAGTAATGCTCCGATATCTTTTTCGGCCATGAGTTCAAGTGCCTTGAGGACGGACGCACCCACCTCTATGGAATAAACGGAGTGGCCTTTTGCGCGCAACAGATCATTTACTGTTATCATTTTCACTCCTTTTCTGGTTTTGATCGCTTTTAATCAGTATAGACAGATTTTAAGAAGGGTTCAATACTTCGAAAGGCAATTATAAAAATGGACGGGTTCTATAAGAACCCGTCCAAATGGTTGATGTATCGAAAGATTACGCCACCACTTGCTCTGGTTTCTGTTCCTCCGGTTGTTCGCCTTCAGTTTTGGCTGCTTTTACCAAAACAGTGCGTTTCTTATCACGCTTGAGCACGATCTCTTTCTCTTTATTGATATCGACCAGCACGGCATCTCCCTCGCTGAAATCGTGCGCCAGAACGGCGTCAGAAAGCCGGTCTTCGACTTTATCCTGGATCACGCGCCGCAGGGGGCGGGCGCCCATTTCGGGGTTGTAGCCCTCACTGGCGAGGAATTCTTGGGCCGCTTCTGATACGCGCAGGGAAATATTGTGCTCACGCATACGCTCCGCGACCTTTTCCAATTCAACATTGACGATGCTGCGTATATGCTCGCGGTTGAGCGGACGGAACACGATCACACCATCCAGGCGGTTAATAAACTCTGGCCTGAAGACCTTATGAAGTGAATCCAGCAATTTTTTGCGCATGTCTTCGTAGGTTTTGGTTTCGGTAGCTTTTTCGTCACGGTTCAGAACAAACCCCATTGATCCCTGGCGCCGGATGTCTTCAGCGCCGATATTGGAGGTCATGACGATGATGGAATTGCGGAAGTCAACCTTATGACCACGCGCATCAGTGAGTTGACCTTCTTCCATGATCTGCAAGAGAATGTTATGCGCATCGGGATGGGCTTTTTCCATCTCGTCGAATACAACGATCGAATAGGGGCGGCGGCGGATAGCCTCGGTGAGCTGACCGGCTTCGTCAAACCCCACATATCCAGGAGGTGCTCCTACCAGGCGGCTGACGTTGTGGCGTTCCATGAACTCTGACATATCGATCTGAATCAGGGCGTCTTCGCTGCCGAAGAGGAACGAAGCCAGAGCTTTGGTGAGGGCGGTTTTGCCCACACCGGTGGGACCCAGGAACATAAACGAGCCGATCGGACGGCGGGGATCTTTCAGCCCTGCCCGGCCGCGTCGCACGGCCTTGGCGATGGTATTGATGGCTTCTTCCTGACCGATGATTGATTTGGATAATTCCTCTTCCATGTGCAGCAGGCGCTCTGATTCTTCGGTGGCAAGCTGCATGATGGGTACGCCGGTCCACATAGAAACGAGTTCAGCGATATCATCAGCCGTAACGACCGGGCTGGTGGTACGATCCCAGCCGGTGCGCAATTTTTCAATCTTGGCTTTGAGTTCTGTCTCACGGTCAGAGAGAGCCTGAGCATCGTCATTGCGTCCGCTCTGAACGGCTTCAGTGCGGTGGGCTTTAACGTCCTTCAACTCGACCATGAGTTCCTTAAAGGTCTGGGCTGCTGGGCTCTTATACATACGCACCCGTGATGAGGCTTCATCGATCAGATCGATGGCCTTGTCAGGCAAGAAGCGTTCGGTGACGTAACGTGAAGAAAGATGAGCCGCAGCCTCAATAGCCTCATCAGAGATCACCAGACGGTGGTGCTCCTCATAGGCTTTGCGAATGCCCTTTAATATCTGGATCGTTTCATCAACGGTGGGTTCGAGTACGATGATTGGCTGGAAGCGGCGTTCTAATGCCGCATCCGTCTCGATGTGTTTGCGGTATTCATCTAGGGTGGTAGCGCCTACAACCTGCAGTTCACCGCGGGAGAGCGCGGGTTTGAGAATGTTAGCCGCGTCCACAGAAGACCCGGCGGAACCGGCACCCACGAGCATGTGAAGTTCGTCGATGAAGAGGATGGACTTGGAGGCTTTGAGTTCGTCAATCACCCGTTTGAGACGTTCCTCGAACTGCCCGCGGTACATGGTGCCTGCGACCAGCGAGCCCACATCGAGCTGCAAGACGCGTTTACCGATGAGTGGCGCGGGCACATCGCCGTCAATAATGCGCTGAGCCAGGCCTTCCACGATGGCGGTTTTACCTACTCCGGGTTCACCAATGAGAGCGGGATTGTTTTTGTTGCGCCGGGCCAGAATTTGAATCACGCGTTCGATCTCTTTCTGTCTGCCAATGACCGGGTCAAGTTTTCCCTCTTCCGCCAGGGTGGTGAGGTCGACTGCCAGTTGATCTACCAGCGGTGTCTTGGCTTCCTTCTTTTCTTCGCGCCGTGCCAGGGGGGCAGATCCCGCGCTTGCCGGGGTATTGGTGCTCTCATCCATCACGCGCCGGGTCTGACGGCGCACCTGTTCAGGCGTGACACCAAGTTTCTTGAGCACGTCCAGCGCGAGACCCTCTGTGGAACGGGTAAGCGCCAGCAACAGGTGTTCCGTACCGATGAACTGGTGTCCGAGTTGTCGGGCTTCTTCGATGGAAAATTCCAGCACCTGCTGGGCGCCGTAAGAAAGCTCCAAAGCCGGTGTTTCGGTCACACCCATTGGGGCCAGGCGTTCGACCATTTCTTGAACCCGGCTGGTTTCCAGCCCAAGTTCGCGTAAAGCGTGCCCCGCGATACCACTGTCTTCTTCGATCAAGCCCAGCAGTATATGTTCTGTATTAATTGATGTATGGCGCATGCGTTCGGCTTCCTGGTGTGCCAGAGAAAGCACGTGCCGCGCACGTTGTGTAAAACGTTCCATGCCAGCCAAAGGATAATCCTCCTGAAAAGTCCGCTGTTTACCAATAAATATGGTAGAGAAACGGCCGGTTTTTAAACCGGTAATCTATCATGTGATGTCTTTCGGCATGATTGTACCAGTTTAACGCCGGAATTTCTTTGCCTACAAATTGTAGCGCGAGAATGTTAATATCGAATAAGAAAAAATCAACTTCATCGCGGTTGTAATGATATGGTATAGAATAGCAAAATGGGATTTGAACAATGAAGATTAAAGTCATTTATTTGATCAAATGGGAGAAGTAGCTAAACACTGGTAATGCAAGAATCGAAATCTAAGAAATCATGAAATTTAGAACCAGAGGGTTATGATTACGAAAGCAAAAGCTGCCAATCCTAAACGTACAGATCGCATTGTTTTCACGGTTGCCACAATCCTGATCAGCCTTTTTGTTTTCACATTCTTTCTCAGATTTTCCACCCTCAATGAAAACTATCGCGCTTCATTCACGGCGATGATGGATGGCACAGCACACCGGCCCTTTGTTACACGCGTGCTGATCCCCTGGTTGACGATGATCACTGGCATGCTTCTTCCTGCCGGGGTTGAAAATTCAATAAGAGAATGGATTGGCAACAGCCAGTTTTTTTCGGTTATTCTCGCCTTATACCATGTGTCAGCGGACCGGGGGGTTGAGGCAGTTATCAGTCTTTTCTGGCAATATGTTTCGCTTATTGGATATTACTTCGCCTTCAAATCGCTCTTGTTAAGTGTCTTTGATCTGTCTGAAAAGAAAGCAGATGGTCTAACACTGCTCTCCACGCTTGGATTACTGCCATTGATGCTTTTTGGATATATCTATGACCTTCCCGCTTTGTTCTTGTGCACCCTGGCGTTCTCGGCTATCGCTGCAAACCAGATGATCTTGTATTTGACGGCATTTACCCTTGCAATCATCAACAAAGAAACATCCATTGTTTTGATCATTCCTTCCATATTGTTGTTTTGGAATACAGACAAACCGGTCATCTCGAAAGCATTGCTAGGCGTGGTTCTTCAAATCATGATCTTTTTATCCATTCGCATTCCGTTGGTCATCCATTTTCGGCAGAATCCTGGCTTGTTTGTTGAGCCTCATTTGAAAACCCATCTGGAGGGAATAATCAATTATCCTCTTTACGGGGTCGCTGTTATCGCCCTGTTTTCTTGTTTAACGGTGTTGTTTCTCGATAAGTGGAGGCAAAAACCAGCCCTGGTTAATTTAGGCATGATTTCGGGAGCGGTGCTTATGGTGCTGTTCCTCTACGGAGGTATGCCACAGGAATTCAGGGTGTTTTATGAAGTGATCAGCGTGGTGTTAATGTCAGTCATGCAAACGCTCTCGATGCGTTGGAAATGTGGCATTGGAACCAAGGCGTTGAGCACAGAAGACTTTATCAGGTCTGTGAAGTTAATCATTCACCATAAAAACTAATTCAATAGATACGCCAGCACCCAGTTGGTCGTGGCAGCCAGCGCTTCGGTGTGGGTGCGTTCATAGTTGTGCGAAGCGTCCACGCCAGGGCCAATCAGAGCCACAGCCACATCGCCGCCCGCGCGCCAGTATGCGCTGCCGTCAGAGCCATAATAGGGGTAGATATCCACCCTGTACGGAATATGGTTGTCGTCGGCCAGTCGCCGCAGATGACTGCTCAAACCGTGATGATAAGGTCCACTGGAATCCTTAACGCAAATCGTCGCGTGGTATTCATCCGAAGTTTGCCCATCGCCCACTGCAGCCATGTCAACCACCACCAGTTCGGCTGCATCCTGTGGGATGCCTGCTGAAGCGCCATGTCCGACCTCCTCATAGTTACTGATGAAGAGATAGGTGGTTTGGGTGGGTTTTAACCCCGCAGAGTGCATTGCACGTGCTGCTTCCAGAAGGCAAGCCACCCCGGCTTTGTCATCCAGGTGGCGAGAGCGCACAAAGCCGTTGGTGATTTCAACTCGGGGATCAAAACTGATAAAATCGCCGATTTCGATCCCCAGGGCTTTGGTTTCATCAGCGGTCTTTACTTTTTCATCCAGGCGGATCTCTATCGTATCTTGATCGCGTTTGGATTCAGCTGTCTTTGCGCCGTAGACGTGGGAGGACGCCGCGCTGATGAGGATGGAACCGCGAATTCGTTTGCCTTCACGGGTGAAAACAGTGCAACCCTCGCCCTCGATGGTGTTCCAGGCATACCCGCCGATCATCGACATGGTCAGACGACCATTCGGCTTAATTGTCTTCACCATGGCTCCCAGCGTATCGACATGAGCCGCTAATGCGCGCGGAGCGTCGTTTTTCTCTCCCTCCATCGTGACCACCAGGCCCCCTTTGCGGGTGCGGCAAGTTTTTACTCCAGGAATGGCACGGAAAGCACGCTCGGTGAACAAAATTGCTTCTTCAGCATAGCCCGTTGGGCTGGGAGTTCTTAACAGGTCGCAAAGGAATTTAATCAGCAGGTTTTCATCGATTGATGGAAGTGTCATCGCGCACCTTATTTTTGGTGAAGTCTTTACCTTCGTATTCAGAGATTCGTTTTCGCATTTCATCGCTGATTGGAGCAGATTTTTTATTTTTGTAGTCATATCCAACCATGATGGATTCACATTTCGCGTACAGGATGCTGCCATCTGGACTGGTCAACTCACTGCTGATCACCAGGCTCTTGTTTCCAATTTCTGTGACACCCAGCCACACTTCAACGATATCACCTGGCTCGATTGGCGTGAAGTATCGGCAGTGCATATCGCCAACGATCAGGGGAAGATCATTAAATGATCTTCCATCAAAAAGGCCCAGCTCGATCAGGTAATGGAAGCGGGCGTGTTCGACAAATGAAAGGAATCGCGCATTGTTTACATGCCACTGGGGGTCAAGATCAGCGTAGCGGACTTCAATCGAGTGATGGAATTTAAATTGGTTCATGACAAAATTATACCCTTTCAAATGCAGTGGAAACCCAAATTGGTGATGGTCACGATAATTGGATTATGATTGTCACTATATCACAGTGCGCTGTGAGTAGTAAAATATAGGGTAGAAGTAGACTATTTTGACCAAAATTGCCAAAGAGGAATAATTTATGCAGATTACCAGGCAAGCCGATTATGCCCTTAGGGCGATGGTATTCCTTGCCCGACAGGACCCTAACCAGCGGGCATCAACCAAACAGATTGCTGAGACTCAGAAGATTCCGCCTTCATTTTTAGCCAAAATTGTGTCACAGCTATCAATCGCCGGATTAATTCACACCTCGCGCGGAGCGAGGGGAGGAGTCATCCTTTCAAAGCCAGCAGAGAAGATTTCTCTTCTCGATGTTGTTGAAGCCATCGATGGACCGATCGCATTAAATGACTGTACCGTTACACCTGGCAGTTGTGATAATTATACCGATTGTCCGCTCCATGATATCTGGGTTGAAACTCAAAGGATACTTGTTGACAAACTTCGCAATACCACCTTCGATAAATATGTGCGATAATGGGTAAACTGATTATTGACCAATTATTTTTTCTGGGTAACCTGGTAGAAAGGAAGAAGTCATAATGCCAGTTGGCACCCCCGTAGACCGTCATTGGGTCATCGTTCTAAAAGATGGAACGATAGCTATCGATTGGGGCGATGGGTTGTTTCAGGATGTGCGTTCAGGTGAATTTATTCCTGTTGCCGAGAAGGATATCAGCCATCACGTGCTAAATGAAGAGCTGGACTGGCTGATCAAAATCGGCCGAGTGGGATCCTACAACGCCAGTACCGTGAATTTTCACAGTTTGCCGGAGCGTCCACAGCGTACGATTGAATGAAAAAAGAGCGATGGATTTCCCTCCCGCAATTTACGGGAGGGATTTTTATTTTTGGTGATAATTAACCTATGATCTCAACGAAGACCCTGAATTTGCGAATCAGCCTCTTTACCATATCACGTTTGATGATCAACACCTCTTCGCGCATGGTATACCCATTTCTGGCAGTGTTTGCTGCCGGTCTGGGGGTTGAGATCACTCAAATTTCTCTGGCGATAGCAGCCTCCATGGCAACCAGCGCTGTTGGCCCCTTTATTGCGCCAATTGCAGACCGCCGCGGAAGAAAGATCGGCATGCTGATCGGTATGTTAATCTTCCTGGCCGGGACGATCGCCGCGTGGTTATTCCCATGCTATCTCACATTTTTCCTGGCAATTATGCTGGGTAACCTCGGGAATAATATCTTTCTTCCAGCGATGCAGGCTTATGTGGGCGATCACACACCCTACCAAAAACGCGGTTTTTACCTGGCGCTTTCTGAACTTTCATGGGCGCTTTCATTTATCCTGCTTGTACCTCTGGCGGGATTAATCATCGAAAAGACAACCTGGTCAGGTCCTTACGCTGTTCTGTCCATCCTGGGGGTAATGCTCACTGCCTTGCTGTGGAAATTAATACCTCCTGACCGGCCAGTTGAACCTGAGCCTTTAATGATCCTGAGCGACATCAAGAAAGTTCTTTCATTCCCACCAGCGATATTTGGTATTCTCATGGGAACCCTGTTTATTACAGGGAATGAGATCATCAACGTTGTTTTTGGTGTTTGGATGCAGGATTCTTTTGGTCTTCAGGTGGTTGCCCTGGGTGCGGCATCTTCTGTGATCGGATTATCTGAACTTTCAGGAGAAGGCGTCGCAGCATTCCTGGCAGATCGGTTTGGCAAGGAAAGGACAATTGGCGCCAGCCTGCTTTTCAGCGCTGTGTGGATGCTTACCCTTCCGTTGTTTGAAAAATCACTGATGGGTGCTTTCATCTGGTTGTTCTTTTTCTATATTACCTTTGAGATTGGCATTGTCAGCTCCCTTCCGTTAATGACAGAAGTGACACCCGCGACGAGAGCAACGATGATGTCACTGTATATTGCCGCGCTCAGCCTGGGCAGGGCAATTGGAGACCTTATCGCTCCATATTTATACACGAAGGGTTTCTTGGCTAATGTTATGGTCTGCATGGTCTTAAACTTAATGGCCGTCGTGGCATTGTTCTTTATTCGTCTTCCAAAGGAAAAAGAATGTATAGCCAAATAGATCAACTGAATCCAATGCCGCGTGATAGGCTTCCGATACGCTTCCAGGTCATTCTTTTTGCGCTGGTGCGCTTTTTTATCAATGTTAATACGCGCATGGTCTATCCATTTCTCAATACATTTGCTTCTGGGTTAGGGGTGGATCTCACCGCCATTGGGCTGGCCATGACCGGGCGTTCGATCAGCGGTGCGTTAAGCCTCTTTCTCACTCCCATTGCCGACCGGCGTTCACGAAAAACCGGAATGCTCATGGGTATGGCGATTTTTATTGTGGGTGCCGGGATTGTAGCCATTTGGCCGAGTTTTTTCGCTTTTTCCATTTCCATCAGTCTGACCTTTTTGGGGATGTTCGTCTATCTTTCTTCTACCCAGGCATATATCGGGGACCGCGTCCGTTTTGAGCGCCGCGGGACAGCTCTTGGATTCGTTGAGATCGGCTGGGGAACGAGTTTTATTCTTGGTATGCCGGTTTTGGGATGGATCATTGACCGCTATGGCTGGCGGGTACCCTTCCCCTTCACCGCTGCCCTGGGCACCCTGGCATTTTTGTTGATCCTGGTTTTTATCCCGAATCGTAAACCACCGCAGGCTTCTGATCAAAATGTTTTAAAAGCGCTTGGAAATCTGCTTAAACTGCCAGCGGCGCGTTATGGGTTATTGATGAGCTTAATGCTGATTTCTGCCAATGAGGTGATCAATCTGGTTTTCGGGGTATGGCTGGAAGACTCGTTTGGTCTAAAGCTGGCGGCGCTGGGGGCTGCCTCGGCTGTGATTGGCATTTCAGAGATCAGCGGTGAATCACTGGGGGGCATCGTTTCAGATAAATTCGGACGCAAACGCACCATCATCATCGGCATGGCGATGATGTTTATGGTATCGGCCGCCCTGCCATTCATTGGCGGTACCGAGTTTGGTGCTCTTGCGGGATTGTTCATTTTCTATCTTTCTTACGAATTCACTTTTGTTTCCACCCTGCCGCTGATCACAGACCTGGTACCTGAAGCCAGGGGAACAATGCTGGGGGCAAATGTGGCCTGTCTGTCACTGGGCAGGATGATCGGCAACCTTGTGGCACCGTTTGTCTTTCAGGTGGGCTTCTGGCTTAACTCGCTTTCGGCGGTTACATTTATCCTGTTGGCATTCTTGGCGCTGATGCGCGTTAGAACGGAAAATGTACCGGTTCCACAGGCGCAAAATACCACCCAATAACGGTATACTAAAACTGATAAAGAAAGGTTGGGTTTGTCATGCTCGTTCATTCAGCATCTCAATTACTGACCCTGGCAGGCGGAGCACAGCGGGGGAAGGATCTGGGTCGTCTCGGAATCATTGAGAATGGGGCTGTGCTGATCTGTGGTGAGAAGATTGCCGCAGTGGGGCTGACTGAAGACTTATTGAAACGTTTTCCGCATGAAGAGAGGCTGGATGCCAGCGGGAAAGTGGTGATGCCCGGCTTGATTGATCCGCATACCCATTTGATTTGGGCAGGAGACAGGGCTGCAGAATTTGAGATGCGCCTGCAGGGCAAAACTTATATGGAGATCATGGCAGCCGGCGGGGGCATCGCTTCCACCATGCGCGCCACCCGTCAGGCAACGGTTGAAGAGTTACTGGTGCAAACGCGTGGGCGCGCCCGAAAAATGTTCCGCTACGGAACCACCACGGCTGAAGCAAAAACTGGTTACGGGCTGGAACTTCAATCGGAACTCACACAACTCGATGTGCTGCTGCAACTTGACGCTGAAGGGCCGCTCGAACTCGTTCCTACATTCTTGCCCGCGCACGCCATTCCTCCGGAATACGCAGGACGCGAAGATGAATATACCCGCTTGATCTGCGACATTATGCTGCCCGCTGCGGTTGAATTCTGGCACAACCGTGGACTCAAACGGCCGCTGCCTTTTGTAGACGTGTTCTGTGAAAAGGGCGCTTTTTCACTGGAGCAAACACGCTCAATTATGGTCGCCGCCAAACGATTGGGGTTTCCACTCAAGGTTCATGTGGATGAATTTGAAAATCTGGGCGGGGCGGCGCTGGCGGTCGAAATAGGTGCGGTTTCGATTGATCACGTGGTGAGAACCTCTCGTGAGGAAATTCTCAAACTTGGCGGCTCGCAAACGGTTGCCGTCTCGCTGCCATGCACGCCTTTTGGTCTGGCTCAGCTGGAATACACGCCAGCCAGAGAGATCATTGCGGCTGATGGCTACCTGGCGGTGGCTACTGACATTAACCCGGGCACGGCGTGGTGTGAAAACATGCAGTTTGTCATTGCTTTGGCCTGCCGTTATCTTAAATTGACCCCGGCGCAGGCTGTGGCTGCGGCAACGGTAAACGCTGCAAAGGCTATACGCAAAGAAGATTCTTTAGGATCGCTGGAGGAGGGTAAGCAGGCCGACCTGCTCATCCTTTCCGTCAGTGATTACCGACACCTGGGTTATCGCTTCGGCGGCAATCTGGTGGAAACAGTTATTAAGAAAGGGTCAGTTGTAAAAGAGTAAAACAAAACAACGAATGAAAGGTTCAAGCAAGAGAAAATTCTTCAGGTCTTTTGTTGATTTAAGTCTTTCTTTTTACTCTTTTCGATGATCAGAAAAAAACGATGCTTACACTTGAGCAAGCAAGAGAATGGTATATCAATACCGACGCGGTACACGACTTTTCACACATTGAACGCGTCTACCGATTGGCGGAGCGCCTCGCCCGGGCGGAGGGGGCGGACCTGGAGATCGTGCGCGCCGCCGCTCTGCTGCATGACGCCGATGGCACCACCCCGGGCAGCGATGTGCGCAAAGAGCACCACCTGCGTTCGGCAGAATTCGCTGAAAGCGTATTAATCACAGAAGGCTGGCCAGTAGAGAGGATTAAGGCGGTGCAGCACTGCATCCGCGCCCACCGCTACCGTGATGACCGCGAGCCGCCGCAAACCATTGAAGCCAAGTGTCTATTTGATGCCGATAAACTGGATGTGCTGGGAGCCATCGGTGCGGTGCGCGCCGTGGTTTATGCCGCGCTGGCGGGAACCCCTTTTTACACCAAGCCGTCAGCGCACTTCCTGCAGACCGGCAGGAAGGTTCCCGGCGAGCAGCATAGTGCCTACCACGAGTACCTGTTCAAGCTGCGCAATGTGGAAAAACGCCTCTTCACCCCAACCGCCCGCGCTATCGCCCGGGAACGCAGCCAGTATCTGGAAGAATTCTTCCAGCGCCTCATTGCTGAAATCAACGGAGATCGTTAATGACAGAAATAACGAACCCAGAACTGGCCCAGGTGATCGAATGGGCAAAATTTGCCGGGGCAATTGCCAGGCAACGTTTTCATAGTGATCACGACCTTGGATATAAGGGCGCCACAGACCTGGTCACTGAAGTTGACCATCAATGTGAAGAATACCTGGTTGGAGAGATCCGCAGGTGGTTTCCATCTCATTCGATCCTTACCGAAGAGTCAGGCTCACTTAACGGCGGCAGTGGTGACTGCTGGTACATCGATCCACTGGATGGTACGATCAATTATGCCCATCGGATTCCCATTTATGTGATTTCCATCGCCTGGCAGCATGCTGGAAAAATTCAGTTAGGTGTGGTTTATGACCCCAGCAGCGATGAATGTTATTTTGCTGAACGCAGAAAGGGGGCTTACCTCAATGGCAAGCCCATCCACCCATCCTCAGTAACCGAACTTGAGAAAAGTTTGCATGCCACAGCTTTTACCCGCCGCGACTCGAACCTCTACGAGCGAAATCTACATGTGTTCAACTATCTCAATCGTTCCACCCAGGGTGTGCGCCGCATGGGGTGCGCTGCGCTGGAAACCTGCTATGTGGCGTGCGGTAAACTCGACGCCTACTGGTTTCAGAATATGAATGCTTGGGATATCGCTGCTGCGATGCTGATTGTTGAGGAAGCCGGAGGTAAGGTGACTTCATTGACAGGAAGCTCCGATTACTTTAAACCACCCTATTCGGTGCTGGCCTGTGCGCCTGGCATTCAGGAGCAAATGTTGGAATTGTTTCGTGATCTGAAATGATTGTGTTCAGACCATAATTTAAGTTTTTTGATCAATTGCATATAAAAAACAATGAATTGTTGATGATCGGCGTTGTATCATAAGTAAATGGTATTGGAAGCAAAATATTTTAACAAGGAGAGGATTTCATGACAGGTTATTTTGGACCGATTGAAAAAGTAACCGAAGATAACGGCTATTTCCGAAAAGTGCTTTATACCGGCAAACACATGCAATTGGTAGTGATGTGCTTGCAGGGCGGGGAAGAGATCGGCAAAGAAATCCACGACAATGTCGATCAGTTCTTCAGGATTGAAGAAGGCCAGGCGATTTTTGTTCTGAATGATACTGAATCACACACCATTGGTGCAGGAGAAGCTGCGATTATCCCTGCAGGCACCTGGCACAATGTGATCAACGCTTCGAAGACCGGGCTATTGAAGCTTTATACGATTTATACCCCCCCTAATCATCCAGACGGTACCATTCACAAAGATAAAGCAGAAGCCGAAGCCGCTGAAGAGGCCGGGCCTCACCATTAATAAAATTTTCTTCGGCACATCGGTAAGGCTGTGGAAAAAGAATTCGCAGCCTTACTATTTTTGGCGCAACGTTGATGCTTAAATTTGAAAAATTGAAAAAAGGTATAATCTTTGATACATACATCACCACAGTGTAAGAGAAACGGAAATCTCAACGGATACGAGAGGAATCGATGACGAAAACATATACCCAAAAACGATGGAGCCTGGCGGATTTGTTCCCGGCTGCAGATTCACCTGAAATGAAAGCCGCTTTTGAAAAACTGGAAACAGAAACAGCTGCTTTTGAAAAAATGCGTCCTTTGCTCACTGACAAGATCAGCCTGAAAGAGTTCATGTCGGCGGTGAAGTCTTTAGAGAGTATCTACCGCATCGCCATGCGCCTGGGAAGTTATGCCGAGCTGTGGTTTACCGAAGACACACAAAACCAGGCAGCGCTTGGGCTGGTGGCCCGTACAGAACAGCTCAACTCAGAGATCAACAACCGCACCTTATTCTTCAGTTTATGGTGGAAAGATCTGGCGGATGAGGTCGCAAAACCATTGATGGAACAGGCCGGAGATTATCGTTACTGGCTTGAGGAAATGCGTCACTTTAAACCGCATACCCTCTCTGAAGCTGAAGAAAAGATTATTAATACCAAGAATGTTACCGGAGTCAGCGCTCTGGTTACCCTGTATGATTCGATCACCAACCGCTACACATACAAAGTGGAAGTTGAAGGTGAGGTGAAGGAAATGACGCGCGGAGAACTGATGAGTCTTGTGCGCAGCAGCGATCCAGATTTGCGTGCGCGCGCTTATCAGGAGTTGTACCGGGTCTATGGCAACGACGCTCCTATTCTGGGGCAAATGTACCAGACCATTGTCAGAGACTGGCGCAACGAAGAAATCAATATGCGCCATTACAAAACACCCATTTCGGCCCGCAATCTGGCCAACGACCTGCCAGACGAAGTCATTGATACCCTGCTCAAAGTTTGCGAGAAAAACACAGCCGTGTTTAAACGCTTTTTCAAGCTCAAAGCACGTATGCTTGGAATGAAGAAACTGCGCCGCTATGACATTTATGCTCCTGTTGCCAAAGCTGAAAAACCTTATCCTTATGAAAAAGCAGCTCAAAAGGTGCTGCAGTCCTTCAAGCAATTTGATCCATGCTTTGCCAAACTGGCTGAACGCGTGTTCGCAGAGGATCACCTCGATGCCGAGGTACGCAAGGGTAAGCGTACGGGCGCATTCTGTGCTACTGTATCACCTGATCTCACCCCCTGGGTGATGCTCAATTATCAGGGCAAGGCTGACGATGTGGCAACTATGGCTCATGAACTCGGTCATTCAATCCACTCCATGCTGGCAGAAGAGCATACATTGTTCACCCAGCACGCCAACCTGCCCCTGGCAGAGACCGCATCCACGTTTGGTGAGATGATGTTGGTGGACCAGTTGCTTTCAGAAGAAACCGATGACGCAGTACGACGCGACCTGCTCTTCCGCCAGGTGGACGATGCGTATGCCACCATCCAACGCCAGGCTTTCTTTGCCCTTTTTGAGAAGCAGGCGCATCAGATGATCGCTGACGGGGCTTCGGTTGACGAACTCTCAGAAGCATATTTCAAGAATCTCAAGAAGCAGTTCGGCGACGCTGTGGAAGTCTCAGATGAATTTAAATACGAATGGGTTTCTATCCCACACATCTACCAGGTGCCGTTCTATGTGTACGCCTATGCCTTTGGGCAGCTGCTGGTGCTCTCACTTTACCAGCAATACAGAGCGGAGGGAGAATCATTTAAACCAAAATATATTAAGATCCTTGCCACTGGCGGATCGGAAGCACCAATGAAGATCCTCGCCGATGCCGGGTTTGATGTGCGCAAGGCTGAATTCTGGCAGGGCGGGTTCGATGTTCTCTCTGGAATGGTGGACGAACTGGAAAAACTGGCGTAGAGCAGACAGGTTCTTGTTGTGATTTCTCATGCGTCGGCTAATAAAAAGCCGGCGCATTTTTTCTCACAATTCATGTGGAATGTTGCGAAGCAATCGCCAGGTAGGCACAGTGGAGATTGCTTCAACCTGTTAAGGGCGCAAGTTCTGCCGTGAATGTTAGGTTATCTGAATTTCTTTATCCTATTGCATCGTGACCTAAAACCATCTATACTAATCTGCAATATCGCGTTCCGAGGAGCCTGAATGATTCCGATAGGCGATGATAATTCCCAGCGCAGGCTTGTTCCAGTGTGGACATGGATCTTCGTGATCATCAACGTGCTGGTCTTCCTGCTTGAATTGACCGCGGGTGAAGATTTCATCATCTCCTGGTCATTCATCCCCCTGCGCTTCCTTTCGGATCCTGCGGGAGATTTCATCACCATCTTTACTTCCATGTTCATGCACGGTGGATGGCTGCACCTGGGCGGCAACATGCTCTATCTCATCATCTTTGGCGATAACGTCGAAGATCGTTTCGGGCATTTTAAGTTTCTCATTTTCTATCTTTTGTGCGGTATTGCCGCCATGTTTGCACAGATGGCAGTGGATCCCTATTCCAATGTTCCCAACCTGGGTGCCTCGGGTGCCATTGCCGGCGTGCTCGGTGCTTATCTTGTTCTCTTTCCGCAACGGCGCGTGCGTGTGCTGCTGGTTCGCTGGATCGTTTACATGCCGGCATTGATCGTGATTGGTGGATGGATCTTACTTCAGCTCCTCAGTAGCGTGGGAACAGCGGGAGCCACCAGCGGTGTGGCTTACATGGCGCATATTGGCGGATTTGCTGCTGGTATCGTATTAACCTTCATTTTTCGTGGCAGGCAGCGGCAGCTTCCACCGTTGTATTGATCGTTTATAGAAAGGAAAACGAAAACTGTCATTGATCTTGAATCTTTTGAAAACCTGATGAATACGATCAGGTTCATTGACGCCCTCATTTTTTCCAGGTATGCTTGTTACAATAGGTATTTGAGAACAAGCGCTCTGCAAATACTTGAAGGGAGGTGTTTGTATGGGTTCGATGGATGACATTCTTGGTGTGATCCTGGGAGGGGGTCGTGGAACGCGTCTGTATCCCCTTACACAAGAGAGATCAAAACCCGCTGTGCCAATGGCGGGCAAGTATCGCCTGATCGATATTCCCATCAGCAATTGTATCAATTCCGGAATCTATCGTATCGCTGTCTTAACCCAATTTAACTCGGTTTCACTTCACCGTCACATTTCCCGTACCTACAACTTTGATGCGTTTCACGTTGGCTGGGTGCAGATCTGGGCTGCTGAACAGACTGTGGAGAACACCAACTGGTATCAGGGTACCGCGGATGCCGTGCGCAAGCAACTGCTTGAGATTCGTTCTACACGCATGAAATATGTGTTGATTCTGGCGGGTGACCATCTCTATCGCATGGACTTCGCTAAAATGGCAGAATTCCACATGCAAAATAAAGCGGATATTACCGTTGCCGTTCAGCCGGTTGCGGCCTCAGAAGCAGGACGTTTCGGGATTCTTAAGCGAAACCCAGATGGTCGAATCATTGATTTTGTCGAAAAACCCACAGATCCGCTGGTGTTGAAACAGGTTGTCAGCCGCGAGGATCCCGTAAAGCCATATCTCGGATCAATGGGGATTTATCTTTTTAATGTTGATGTCTTAACTGAGCTTTTAAGCAATCCATCGCTCGATGATTTCGGCGCGCATGTCATTCCGAATTCCATTAAGACGCACACCGTTTTTGGGTATGATTTCGACGGATTCTGGGAAGATATTGGTACCATCCGATCATTCTATGAAACAAATTTAATGCTCACCGAGAAGAATCCGCCGTTCAATTTCTTCGATCAGAAATTTCCCATCTACACCCACCCACGTTTCTTACCCGGGTCAACGATAGAAGACAGTATCTTAAAAGATGTATTACTGGCTGAAGGCTGCTGTATTGAGAAAGCCACCATTACACATTCAGTGATTGGTTTACGCAGTCAGATCCGCTGTAACACCATCATTGCTGATAGCGTGCTGATGGGCAATGATTACTACGAAAAACCCGGCTCTCTCGAAGCGGTTAACGGAGCGCTTGAAATTGGCGAGGGGTGTGAGATCAGGGGAGCCATTATTGACAAGAATGCCCGTATTAATAAAGGTGTGGTTATCCAACCTTTCCCGAAAGGAACAAATCTTGATGGAGATGGTTGGGTGGTACGAGATGGAATTGTGGTGATTCCCAAGTCGGGGGTAATCAAACCAGGGACGAGAATTGCTCCCTGACCCAATCCCCTCTATCTTTGATATCGGAGATTGATCAATGAAAAACAACACAGATGGCCCTTCACCAACCACAAATCACGATCTTTCGGTCACCTGGCATGCACTGAGCGCTGAAGAGGTTCTTGAACGTCTGGAAACCCCTGCACAGCAGGGGCTCTCGACAGAAGAAGCCGAAAGACGCCTTGCGCAATACGGCCCCAATCAGCTGGAGGAAAAACCCCGGCCATCGTTTTTTCAACTGGTAATTGACCAATTGAAAAGCTTTGTCATTATCCTCCTGATCGTGGCTTCAGTGATCTCTGCCATTCTAGGAGAATACATCGATGCATCAGCGATCATCGCCATTGTTATTCTCAATGCGGTTTTGGGAGTGATTCAAGAATCCAAAGCACAAGAAGCTCTGGATGCGCTAAAAAAGATGTCAGCGCCAGAGTGTCATGTGTTGCGTAACGGAAAACGCCTTACCATTCCTGCCCCTCAACTGGTTCCCGGCGATATTGTTTTCCTCGAAGCCGGTTATTTCATTCCGGCAGACCTGCGCCTTCTGGAAGCGGTCAATTTACGTGTGGAAGAAGCTGCTTTAACCGGTGAATCTGTACCCGTGCAGAAGAATGCCACACTAACCCTCACGGCTGACTCATCACTGGGAGATCGTAAAAACTCAGCGTTCATGGGTACCGTTGTCTCATACGGCCGAGGCAAGGGAGTGGTCACCAGCACCGGAATGCATACCCAGCTGGGCTTAATCGCTACCATGCTGCAGGCTGTGGCCGCTGAAGAGACCCCGTTGCAGAAAAAACTCGATCAGCTGGGCAAAACTTTGGGGTGGGCGTGTCTGATCGTGTGTGCCATTGTGTTCATTGTCGGTCTTTTTGAAGGTGGTGTACCGCTGGAGTTGTTCATGATTGCGGTTAGTCTGGCGATCGCTGCAGTTCCTGAAGGCTTGCCGGCAATTGTTACCGTCAGCCTGGCGCTGGGAATGCGCGAGATGATCAGGCGCCATGCGCTCATCCGCCGGCTTTCGTCAGTAGAGACTCTTGGGTCGGCCACCGTCATTTGTTCTGATAAGACCGGTACCCTCACACAAAATGAAATGACCGTCACCCAGATCTGGGTGGATGGAAAACTCACTCATATTTCAGGGCAAGGTTATACCCCCGTAGGAAAATTTTTTATTGATAACCAGGAGATTGATCTCAAGGATTATCCTGCGATACGGACGGCGCTTTGGGTAGGCGCGTTAAATAATGATGCATTGATCGAAGAGACGGTTCGTGAAGATAACTCTGTTGAATACCGTATGGTAGGAGATCCGACAGAAGGATCTCTGTTAGTGGCAGCCATCAAGGCTGGGGCGGTTACCTCGCAATTGAATCGGTCTTATCCGCGCAAAAATGAGATTCCTTTTGATTCTGAATTCAAACGCATGGTCACCATTCACGCCGTGCAGGACCCGCGCGTTGAGGATATCTCTCCATTTGTCGATACCAATCATAAAAACTGGCATGTGATTGCTGTCAAGGGAGCTCCTGATCTGGTAATGAACCTGTGCACGCGTTATCAGCCCCTGTATGATCATGAACCTCAGATGCTTAACGAAGAAACGCGCAGCCGAATTCTGGCTGCCAATGATGACATGACCCGTGATGCGCTGCGGGTTTTAGGGGTGGCGTACCGCCTGGTGGAACAGGAACCTGAGTCATTAGAACGCAGCGAATTGGAAAAAGATCTCGTCTTTGTGGGTCTGATCGGCATGATTGACCCCGCACGGCCTGAGGTAAAACCTGCTCTGCAAACAGCCACGAACGCCGGCATCCGCACGATTATGATCACCGGTGACTACCCCAATACTGCTCGCGCCATAGCAGAAAGTATTGGATTGATGAGATCGGGGCATAACGTGCTCACCGGCGCTCAGTTGGAGCAGTTGAGTGATGAAGAATTACGCGAGGAAGTGAAAAAGACGGATGTGTATGCGCGTGTGTCTCCTGAACACAAACTGCGGATTGTAAACGCACTGCAGGCGAACGGTGATGTTGTGGCCATGACCGGAGACGGCGTGAATGACGCTCCGGCCATTAAACAGGCGGATATCGGGGTTTCGATGGGCATTACCGGAACCGATGTGGCCAAGGATACAGCAGATATGGTACTCACTGACGACAATTACGTCAGCATTGTGTCGGCCGTGGAACAGGGGCGCATCATTTATTCAAACATCCGCAAGTTTGTCTATTACCTGATTTCATGCAACCTTGCGGAAATTTTAATTATCTTCTTGCCCACTGCGTTAGGGCGGTTTATCATCCCAGGTTTGTCATCTTCTGAACTCTCTCCACTGGCTCCAGTTCAGTTGTTGTGGCTGAATCTGATCACGGATGGCGCACCTGCCCTGGCACTGGGGACTGAAAAAGGCGACCCGGATATCATGGATCAGCCGCCGCGTCCGACCAACGAACCGATTATCAATAAGACCATGCGTACCGGTGTTGTGATCCAGACGATAGCGATTGCCGCGGTTACCCTTTTTGCTTACTGGCGCGGGCTAAATTTTGAAGGCAGACTGTTTGCCGATAACCTTGCGATGGCCGAAACGATGGCATTTGTTACCCTCTCGGCATCCGAATTGTTACGAGCATATACCGCGCGATCTGAACGCTACCCGCTCTTGAAAATTGGATTGTTCTCCAACAAATGGATGAACATCGCGGTGTTGTCTTCTCTGATATTGATGTTGGCGGTTGTTTATGTGCCCTTCCTTAATCCGGTATTCCAGACAACACCGCTTCACCTGGCGCAGTGGGAATTGATCGTTCCGCTGCTCCTGATTCCGTCAGTGGTTGCTGAATTAACGAAAATGATATTGAACCGCCGGGCAAAGCGTAAAGCAGTCCAACAATAATTTTGCAAAGGTAATGATGAGCGGAAGGAGTTTTATACTTCTTCCGCTCTTTTGTTCATCAGTGATTTGATGGGGGCGTAATAGCGCCTGTGCTGCGGGCACGGCCCGCAGCGTTCCAGCGCAGCCAGGTGTGCCCGGGTTCCGTAACCTTTGTTGTGCTCGAAGGCATAAGCCTCAGCCTGTTTAGAATATTCCACCATCCACCGGTCACGCGCCGTTTTAGCGAGGATGGAAGCTGCCGCGATGCTTAAACTGCGCTGATCGCCTTTGATAAGCGAGGTCTGAGAGATTTCAATTTCTGGAAGAAATAATGCGTCAATCAGCAAATGAGAGGGTTTCATCTTGAGATCATCCAGCGCGCGCAACATTGCCAGCCTTGTAGCAGGAAGAATGCCCAGTTCATCGATCTCCTGACAGGAGGCAAACCCGACTCCCCAGGCAAGAACAGACTGTTTGATCAGTGGTTCAAGCTTTGAACGCTGGTCAGGGCGAAGTTGTTTTGAATCGCGGGCTCCGGCAAGTATAACGGGAATGGATGGGTCCCGGGGTAAGATCACCGCTGCAGCCACAACCGGGCCAGCCCAGGCTCCGCGCCCGGCTTCATCAAGGCCTGCGATCAGGTCGATCTGGTTTTTCCATAAATCATTTTCAAGACTCAGATCAGGGGCAGGCGGGATCAAAGCAGGGTCAAACCGTCTGGTCATACTCACCGTTTCGTAGTTTTCGGCGGATTAAGAACAGATCGCGAGCCATTCTCAACGAATCTCGCAGCACATTGACTTTACTGCGGGGTTGAAAGTACCATGGAATGGGTATCTCCTCAACACGGTAACCGCGATGAAAAGCAATCGCCAGAATTTCCACGTCGAAAGTCCATCCCATGATGGTTTGCAGTGGAAAAAGGGCTTCAGCAGCTGAAGCGCTAAAACACTTGAATCCACACTGAGTATCCTGTAAACACGGGAGCACCATCCATCTGACCAGATTGTTGAACACGCGCCCTACCAGATGGCGGTAGGCTGGTTCGTTGTAGCGTTTAGAACCCGGTGCCTCGCGTGAAGCGATTACAATGTCTGCACCCTCCTTCAGCGGAGGGAGAAAGCGGGGAATCTCGGTAATGGGCATCGACAGGTCGACGTCACAGATGAAACGGTATGCTCCCCTGGCCGCCAGCATCCCTGCCTGAACCGCGCGGCCCTTTCCTGATAAATCCAGGTGAATCACGTGAAGATAAGGATGGTTCTCAATCGCAGACCGGGCAATTTCGAGCGTGTGATCTGTGCTCCCGTTTTCCACGATGATTACTTCACAGGGGTATGACTGAGAAGCAATGAACCCGTACACCTTTTCCAAAGTTTCGGGCAGGCGTTCTTCCTCGTTATGCGCAGGAAAGATTATCGACAGGAAAGGAGTCGGGGATGTCATGTGGGGTCTCTGGAACTGAAAATAGTTGATACGATTATAGACCACATTCGGAAAAATCGTAGAAAGGGAAATTAAAACGAAAGTCGGGGTGGGCGGACTTGAACCGCCGGCCCCCGCGTCCCAAACGCGGTGCGCTTCCAACTGCGCTACACCCCGAACTCATAGAGTATAATCCGAAGAGTCGACTCCCGTCAAGGAATCTGCTTCAGGATCTTGGATTTAAAAATAACGATGTCAAAACGACTTATTTTCACACTCAGCTTCGTTCTCATTTTCTTTGTTGCGGCCTGCCAGGGTATTGCTTCTGGGAACGCATCTGCCATCAATTCCACTACTCAGACGACCGTCGTGAAAACACCGACTCTTATGCCTTCACCTACGGCAACGGATGCACCTGTACCTACGGCTACCCCTACGCAACCCACGTGCACGATGACAACAGGGATTCTTGCGAATATCGATATCCCCTCGGAATTACTGAGCAAACCGGTGAATGCCAATATTTACCTGCCTCCGTGCTATGATGCGCAGTCAGATCGAACCTACCCGATCCTTTATATGCTGCATGGTCAGGCGGCAGACAATCAGCAGTGGATTGACCTTGGGCTCATTGACGATATTGACCTTTTAATTGATGCAAAAGTGATACAGCCGATGATTATCGTGATGCCTTATGAGGTCAGCTGGCGCACCGGTCCTGAAGAATCGAATTTCGGAGCGGCATTGGTTAATGAGGTGATTCCTTTCATGGAGGAAAACTACCGGGTTTGTGCGGAACGAGCATGCCGGGCAATTGGAGGGCTTTCGCGGGGTGGTAACTGGGCGGTATATCTCGGCTTTCAATACCCTGAAGTCTTCGCGGCAGTGGGAGCACATAGCGCTCCGCTATTCTATGGCGAACTGGGGCGCATCGATATTGCACTTACTCACAACACTTCGGTGGAGGAATTGCCTGCTCTGTATATCGACATGGGAAAAAAGGATGAGAACAGAGACAGCATCCATGAGTTTGTCAACACCCTGAAAGAATTTAACGTTCCATACGAGTTTTATGAAAATGATGGTAGACATGAAGCTGCGTATTGGAGCGCTCATGTCACCGATTATTTGCTCTGGTATTCTAAAAAACTGGCTAAAACCAATCCGGATGCTTGAAGGGGATCAGTGCAAAAATGACGGCCGGGATGTAGAGATTCTTACGGTCAATCGTATCATCCGTCAGAATCCCAACCGCTCCGTTGCCTTGTTTTGAATTATTTCGAGAAAAAAACACATCGTCCGCTTCGCCCAGTTCCATTCCCTGGCGCACCATTTCAGCCACTTTATCGGGTAAAAAGAATTCCCCGCTTCTGCCTCGCCCGGTCTGATCTTTTGAAAGGATCACAACCCAGGCAAAAGTACCCATTCCCTGCTGCCGTTCTGCGGTGCCTCCTTCAATTCCAACCCAGTAATCGCTCTGAGGATAAAGTTCTCTCAGCGCAAGAGCACGGCGCTCTGCTCCATCGAGGGTTTCTGCGTCGCTCATCGGCTGCGGAGCGATCCCCGGGTTCACTTTGCAGGCAATAACCTCGAAAGTTTGGTCTGGAAACATCCGTTGAAATCCCTCGGCGGCGGCCTGGACTTTAACCGGGTTGATTGAAGCGACGTGTATTGTTTTCATCATGATGATTGATCCTATCATTTCGAATGGTGTTTTATTTTAATATCAAAAAAGGGTGAGAGAGCCTCTCACCCTATCTAGAAAACGATGAACTAATACTTTACCACACGGGGCAGCTTCTTTGCCTGTTCCACCCAGTCTGCAACCTGGTCTTCGGTCGGCATTTTACGAACAAGTTTCTTTGCGGCGTTGATTTCGACCATCTTTGCGTGCAGGTTTTTGGGTACGCGCTTGGCCAATTCAACCACCGTGTCGACACCGGCTTCTTCGATCAGATCAGAGTATTCGCTGCCGATGCCTTTGATCCTGAAGAGGTCAGCAAGGTTTACCCATTCAAGGATTAAGGTCTCGCTTATTCCGGTTTTTTCTGCCAATTCTTTACGACCCTTGGGAGTGTCTGCCACCTCAAGCAGTTTTTCAGTTGTGGCAACACCGGCTTCTTTTAGTTTCTTTTTATAGGCAGCACCAATTCCTTCAATATCGATAATACTCGGCATCTCTAACCTCCTTTATTTGCTTATGATTTGATTTTTAGTATAGAACTTTTTCAATTCAGATGCAAATCAGTCAATCTCTCAAATCCATTCTGGCGTGCAGCAACCTCCGCCGTACTCTCAGGTATAATTGGGGCATGAAATTGACCCTGGCCGAAGTTGAACATATCGCATCTCTTGCCCGCCTGTCATTAACCGACGAAGAGAAAGAACAATACCGTAACCAGTTGTCGGCAATCCTCGAGTATGCTGCCAGTCTGCAAACAGTAGATACGAGCGACATTCCTCCAACATCTAGCGTGCTTCCGGAACATGCTGCGCTGCGCGAAGATGTCATTGGTAAAAGCCTCCCGGTGGATGAAATCCTCGCTAATGCCCCGTCAAAAGAAAAAAATCAATTTCGTGTCCCGCCGGTGCTCGAATGACTTCTCCATTGACTTCGCTTACTGTAACCGAGATGCTCGCGGCCTTACGGGCAGGTGATTTTTCGTGCCGTGAGTTAATGACGGCACATCTGGAACGCATTCAGGAACTTGAGCCCAAGCTGCACGCGTTTATTTCATTGTACCCAGAACGTGCGCTTGTCGCGGCTGACGCCGCAGACGCGCGTTACATCGCTGCACGGAAGAATGACAGCAGCGACCTGCCGGCTTTGCTTGGGTTGCCTCTCGCAGTCAAAGACCTGATCACGGTTGCCGGAATGCGTTGTACCTGCGGCTCGAAAATCCTTGAAAATTTTGTTTCACCTTTTACGGCCACAGCCGTGCAGCGCCTGATCGATGCGGGTGCGATCGTCGTCGGAAAGACCAATACTGATGAATTCGCCATGGGGTCTTCCACTGAAAGTTCTGCTTATGGCCCCACCTTTAATCCCTGGGATATTTCCCGCGTTCCGGGGGGATCTTCTGGCGGCAGTGCCGCTGCTGTGGCAGCCCGCATGGTTCCCGCAGCCATCGGCTCTGACACCGGTGGTTCGATCCGCCAGCCAGCTTCTTTCTGCGGTGTTACCGGCATTAAACCCACTTATGGGAGAATTTCGCGTTACGGGTTGGTGGCATATGGCTCATCCTTAGACTCAATGGGGGTTTTCAACCGCACGGCTGCAGACTCGGCATTGTTGTTCGGTATCATGGCCGGTCATGATCCTCTGGACGCCACCACGATGGATGTGCCTGTACCGGAAATCAGTCTTTCTGAGCCGCATGATCTTAAAGGATTGCGGGTTGGAGTGCCGAGAGAGTATTTCATCAAAGGTATTCAGCCGGATGTGGCAGAACGGGTGAAAGAAGCCGTGGAGACGCTTCGATCGCTGGGCGCTGCGGTTGTCGATATTTCTTTACCCCACACAGAATATGCGCTCCCTGTTTATTACCTTATCGCCCCTGCTGAAGCATCAGCCAATCTGGCTCGCTATGACAGCGTGCGCTTTGGATTGCGCGAACCAGAGGATCAGTTATGGGAAATGTTCCGGCAGACACGCGGCAAGGGGTTTGGCCCGGAAGTAAAGCGCCGTATTATGCTGGGAACTTACGCTCTTTCAGCCGGATACTATGATGCTTATTACGGGCAGGCGCAGAAAGTGCGTACTTTGATCAAACGTGATTTTGAAGAAGCCTTCAAGCATGTGGATGTGATTGCCTGCCCAGTGGCGCCTTCAACGGCTTTTAAACTGGGTGAACATATCGGCGACCCTCTCGCCATGTATCTGGAAGATGTGTTCACCCTGCCCACCAACCTTGCCGGGGTTCCAGGGCTGGCGTTTCCGGTCGGCTTCGATCGAAATCACCTTCCAGTTGGCATCCAACTAATGGGGTCACACTTTAAAGAGGATATCCTTTTCAAGACAGCTTTTGCCTATCAGCAAATTACCAGCTGGCACAAAGAAATCCCCGCTCTTCACTAAATACTGATCTGGCATTAATTTATAGCAGAAAAAACCCGCAACAATCAGCGGGTTTTTACGTATATGATTTTGAAAAGGAGAGAGAATGTCGAATCAACCCATTCCTGTAAAAACCGTTGATCCCGGGCCGGGATGCCTGGTGAGAGGTTTGTATTTCATCTTTATTGGCTTGTGGCTGGGGCTGATCTGGGTGCTGGCTGCCTGGTTCTTTAACCTTACCATTCTGGGGCTGCCCATCGGGTTGGCAATGATCAATCGCATTCCTCAGATCATGACGCTGCGCCCCGTGCGCGTGCAAACAACCGTAGAGGTGAAAGATGGCGCACCAGTGATCAGGCAAACCCCACTGAAACAGCACCCGTTCCTGCTGCGCGCGTTGTATTTTTTGGTCATTGGTTTCTGGTTCAGCCTGCTCTGGATGGTGCTGGCGTGGCTGTTGACTGGCGTCACTCTCGGGCTTGGGCTGCCGCTCGCCTTCTGGATGTTCGACCGTGTTCCTTCGGTGACCACTCTGGCAAGGATTTAGTTTGCCGCTCGCTTTGTAGACAGGAGTTTCCATTCGGGAACTCCTGTCTCTGTTCGAAATCATCAGGATTGGCATTGATTTTGTGAGTTTTATCCATCGACCAAAATGCCCGGTCAGGGTACAATGGAGGTGGTTTGACTGTATACTGTTTTTTGCGAGATCATAACTCAGCGAGGTGTCAATGAGTCAGGCCTTTAGGATTGTCATCCCGATGGCGGGGTTGGGCTCACGGATGCGGCCGCATACCTGGGTTCGCCCCAAACCCCTTCTGCCGTTGGCAGGAAAAACCGTTTTAGATCACGCACTCGATCAATTTTCCACTCTTCCCAACCTGGATCAAGCCGAATATGTCTTTATTATCAGTCCCAACCAGGGAGATCTGATCCAACGCCACATGCGTGAAAAGCACCCCGACAAACGGGTACATTTCGTCCTTCAAGAGGAGATGCGGGGGCAGTCTGACGCGCTCTGGCTGGCGCGGGAGTATTTGGATGGCCCAATGCTGATGGCGTTTTCTGATACGCTGCTTGAAACTGATCTATCCTTTCTTTCTAATGAAAACGCTGATGTGGTGGCCTGGGTAAAACCGGTGGAAGATCCGCGGAGATTTGGCGTGATCGAGATCAATCAGCAGGGCTGGGCAACGCGGTTGATCGAGAAACCAACCGACATGGCCAACAACCTGGTGCTGGTGGGTTTTTATTACTTTCATGATGGAAAATCGCTGGTCAAAGCCATTGAAACACAAATGCAACGCGGCAAGAGTTTAAAAGGCGAATATTTTCTGGCGGATGCGATCAATATTATGATCGAGACTGGCTCGAAAATTCGCAAGCAGCAGGTCGATATCTGGCTTGACGCTGGCATCCCAGAGGCACTCCTTGAGACCAATCGCTACCTGCTCGATCATCGCCGCAGCGGAAGCGAAACTCCCTCTGCCTGGGAGGGTGTGACTTTCATTCCTCCGGTGTTTGTGGCTCCGGATGTTCACCTTGAATCAGCGGTGATCGGCCCGCATGTGTCGATTGCCAGTGGTTGTTCATTATCTCACGTGGTCGTGCGTAATTCCATTCTGGATGAAGGTTCGCATATCCAGGATATGATCATTGAAGATTCGCTCGTAGGCCGCAATGTCACCTTGCATGGCACACCCGAGCGATTAAATATTGGTGATAATTCGCAGGTGAAACGTTGAAAGATCTCGTTCGCTGCCGTGCAGAACATTCCTATCCCGGACGCCCTCTTGAAGTATGGTACTCTGGACGCTGGCAGAAGGTCATCGAAATCCTGGAAGAATCTCTGGTGCCGAACGGGAAGAGGTTTCGCGTTATCTGCGAAGATGAAAATGAATTTTGCCTGGAGTATGACCCGGTTCTCGACAGGTGGCAGGTTACTGCTGCCGGTGAGTCCGGCATCTAAATTATCAAGGAGTGTCAATGAGTGATCGTTATCTTTCCCGCCGGGTAGCTGGATTAAAGCCGTCAGGTATCCGCAAATTCTTCGATATCGCTGCAACAATGAAGGATGTCATTTCTCTGGGTATTGGTGAGCCAGATTTCACAACCCCAGAACCCATTCTTCAAGCCGGCATCCGGTCTCTGCAGCGTGGAGAAACGCATTACACCTCGAATTTCGGCATCATCGAATTACGCCGTGCCCTGGCGAATCATCTGGAAAAGATGTACGGAGTGCGCTATGATCCCGAAACTGAAATCATTATCACGGTCGGTGGGTCAGAAGCGCTCAATCTTGCAGCCATTGCATTACTCAACCCTGGTGATGAGGTGATCATCCCCACCCCCTGTTTTGTTTCTTACCAGGCGGCCGTCATTCTGGCCGGTGGTGTTGCGGTGGAAGTGCCCAGCCGAATGGAAAACAATTTCGATTTTGATCCAGACGAACTGCGGGCAGCCATTACACCCCGAACCAAGGCCATTCTGATCGGGTTCCCCAATAATCCAACCGGAGCGGTTGCCAGCCGCGAGAACCTTCTTGAAGTGGCCAAAATGGCTGAAGAACATGATCTGGTGGTCATTTCAGACGAGATCTACGATCAACTTGTTTACGGTATCAAGCATGTTTGTTTCCCATCTCTGGAGGGCATGCGGCCCCGCAGTTTGCTGTTGGGAGGATTTTCAAAAGATTATGCCATGACTGGCTGGCGCATTGGCTATGCCGCTGGTCCCCAGGATGTGATCAAAGGACTGCTGCGGGTTCACCAATATATGGTCATGTCAGCCCCCACCATGTCACAATATGCCGCACTCGAGGCATTAACCAGTGGAGCCCCTCACGTCAGTCAAATGGTCGCAGAATATGACAGACGCAGAAAGCTGATCGTCAGTGGATTAAATCAGATCGGTCTACCGACCTTTGAACCAAAGGGCGCGTTCTATGCATTCCCCAAGGTGGGCGTAACCGGATTGGATGATGAGACCTTCTGCAACCGCCTGCTTCAAGAGCAGCATGTGGCGGTGGTGCCTGGTAATTCGTTTGGTAAAGGCGGTGAAGGTTTTGCCCGCTGTTCTTATGCCACCAGTTATGACCAGTTGGAAGAGGCACTCGACCGTATCGAAAAGTTTGTGCGAAAGATATAAAAAGAAAACATTAATCGTAAAATCCGGGATTCAGATTGTGAATCCCGGATTTTTGTCATTGGTTCAATCAGCTTTTGTTCTTTTCGTAGATGATTCTGACGCCAAGAAGCGTGAGTTCTGGTTCGACGGCATCAATGCAGTCCACTTCACAGGCGATTAAATTTGCCAGCCCGCCGGTGGCAACAACTTTCGCTTCACCGCCAAGTTCTGCTTTCATGCGCCTGACCAGTCCCTCGACCAATCCCGCGAAGCCGTAGATCAACCCTGATTGAAGTGCGTGGATGGTATTCTTGCCAATCACGTGTTCCGGTTTGTGCAGGTCAACTTCTGGAAGCATTGCGCCGGCATTGAAGAGAGATTCACCGGCAGTGTTAATGCCCGGGGCAATGGCGACGCCCTGGAACTGACCATCGGCTGATACGGCCGAGAAAGTTGTCGCGGTTCCGAAGCCGATCACAATGCATGGAGCTCCGTAGCGTGAAACAGCTCCCACAGCATTCGCGATCAGGTCTGGCCCAACCTCCTTTGGGTTGTTGGCGTTGATATGGATCACGGGTTTTTTTACCTCACCAACGATGACCGGTTTGAGTTTCAGATGACGTTTTACCAGGTCACGAAAGGCGAGGGTCAGATCGGGTACAACCGATGAAATGGCGCACCCGTCGATATCGTTCTTGTTGATATTTTCAGTCTCGAAAAGTGAAAGCAAAAGCACGGCATATTCATCGGAGAGTTTACTGGGATCGGTAAAGATGCGCCAGTGAGTGACCAGTTGCTCACCACGGTAAAGACCGAGCTTGATATTGGTGTTGCCAATATCCACGCAAAGAAGCATTTCTCACCTCACATGTATGATAAATGATTTTAGCATGAACTAACCACACAATAAAAGCAACGCTCTACACACGTAACCGTGACAGATGTAATCATCCTCCATCGTTTTAGCCTTCCATCCGTGATAAAATCTTTCCATTATGAAATACGAACCAGTCATCGGACTCGAAGTCCATGCAGAACTGGCAACAGCGACGAAAATGTTCTGTGCCTGCCGCGTGGTAGATACCACGGTTGCCGCTCCCAATACAAGCGTCTGCCCGGTGTGTGCGGGCATGCCCGGAACGCTGCCAGTGCTCAACCGCCGCGCCGTTGAATATGGAATCAAAGTGGGATTGGCGCTCGGCTGTGAAATCAGACACACAAGTATTTTTGCTCGCAAGAATTATTTCTACCCTGATCTGCCAAAAGGATATCAGATCTCCCAATACGAACATCCGCTGGCAGTGAATGGAAAAATGATCATTGATACTTCTGAAGGAGAGCGTGTCATTCGAATCAGACGTGCTCACCTCGAAGAGGATGCCGGAAAACTCACCCATGTAACGGAAAATGGTAAAGATTATTCGCTCGTCGATCTTAATCGAGCGGGTGTTCCATTGTTAGAAATTGTTTCTGAACCGGATATGCACTCTGTTGAGGATGTGCGTGCTTACGCCACCGGTCTGCGGGCAATATTACGCGGGCTGGGGGTCAATTCGGGTGATATGGAAAAGGGCGTTATTCGCTTTGAAGCCAATATTTCCATCAAGCCGGCAGGCTCTGAAGAATTTGGCACCCGGGTGGAGATCAAGAACCTGAATTCCTTCCGTGCCATGGAACGTGCAATTGCCTACGAACTTGAGCGTCAGGCTGCCCTTTTGGATAAGGGTGAGCAAGTTCAGCAGGAGACGCGCGGTTGGGATGAGAGCGCTCAGGCAACGTATCTGCAAAGGTCGAAAGAAGAAGCTCACGATTACCGATACTTTCCTGAACCGGATCTCCCACCGCTCATTGTGGAAAAAGACTGGGTGGAGGCTATCAGAGCGAGTCTGCCAGAATTACCGCGGCTAAAGGCGCAGCGTCTTCAACGCGATTACGGGCTTACACCAAATGAATCAGCAATGATCGCAAGTGAGCGAGAGATTGCGGAGTTTTTCGAAGCGTGCGCACGGGCTTTGAAATTTGCCCAACCACGCTCGGTTGGTGTGTGGATCACCGGCGAACTCTTCGCCTGGTTGAATCAAACGGGAACGACATTTTCTGCGATCAAAGTTACGCCAGAAATGTTTGCTGAGTTGCTGGATCTTCTGCATCAGGGTCGAATTAACCAAAATACTGCGAAAAGCGTGCTGATAAAAATGCTCCAAAACGGCGAACCCGCATCCGTGATTATTGAGCGTGATGGGTTGATCCAATTATCTGATAGCGCTTTTATTTCAGAGCTGGTAGCCGATGTCATTGCATCACACCCCAAAGAGAAGGAAAGTTACCTGGCGGGAAAGGAAACCCTTTCCAATTGGTTTTTTGGGCAGGCAATGCGAGCGGCAGGGGGCAAAGCAAACCCGTCCATACTAAAAGAAGAGCTGGAAAAACAATTACTCCGCCTGAAAGAAAATCAATAATTAATTATCTGAGAACCTCTTGACATTGATGTGCATTTGTTGTATTATATCGTTATACGATATAACGAATAACGATATAACGATATGCGTAGTAAAGGATGAACAATAGAGTGAATGTTGATGAAGTGATCAGAAAAGTAACTCCTCTTACGGAAGCCTCGTTCTATATCCTGGCTGCGTTATCTGAACCCTTGCATGGATATGGGATCATGCAAAAGGTGATGGAACTCACTCGAGGAAGAGTTCAACTGGGGCCAGGAACGTTATATGGAGCTTTAACGAATTTACAATCAATGGGTCTAATCGAATCGCTGGATAATACTGGGACGGAGCGCAAGAAACTTTACTGCACAACTTACCTTGGCCGTCAGGTGGTAGAGTATGAGATTGATCGATTGGAAGAGGTTGTAAAGCATGGGCGTATGCTTTTGAGAATGGAAGGGAAGAATGGATCAATATTACGAGAAACAGACGAAGTGGGTCCTTAAAGTAATTTGGCCCTGGCAGGATGAAAAAGAAGAAAAGTGGCTTGAACAGCAGGCGCTCGAAGGGTGGCACCTCATCTCTGTGGCTCCATTTTTCTATCAATTCCAAAAGGGCAATCCGAGACTGGTGACCTATCGTTTAGACTATAAAGTAATGAGCGACAAAGATTTCAAGGAATATCAGGAGCTGTTTCACGATTCTGGCTGGGAACTGGCAGCAACACTGTCGAATTGGCATTATTACCGCATCGAACCGGGGAATGATCAGGCCCCCGAAATTTATAACAGCAATCGTGCCAAGGCGCAAAAATACAGGCGTCTGCTTGCGGGATTATTCCCAATCCTTTTCATCTTCATCACGATCTTTATCCCGAGAATTACTGACCTCGTTGATGGAAAGGAAGGAGTCAGCGTCTTCTACCGGATCGCTTATCTGTTCGCAATAGCGATCATGTTATTCATGGCTTATGCAACCATTCGGATCGTTGTAAAAATTAGTCGGCTTGAATCTGAAAGTAAAGAATAAAGAAAGCGCGGTTAAAATTCTGTACCCATTCACAAATCATCTGTTTAATCAGATTTATTAAGCGATTTTCTGACAAAATTTCCGAATTTCCTGCGTTTTATCACCTTGACTCGAGTTTGTTTCGAGTATAATCTATAGGTGTAGGAGATAGTGGAGGAATTTGTGTGGATCGCATTATTTTCCACTGAGCATGGCGGCGGGCACAGGACCGATGTGCCCGCTTTTCTTTTGCCAGAACAATTCCCCCGATTATGAATCCTTTAATCCATCTCATGTAAGGAGTGAACTGAATGGCTACTGCGATCAATGCTTTTGAAATGGCCCAGCGGCAGTTTGACAACGTTGCAGAATTGCTCAAACTGGACCCGCAAGTTCGGGAGATCCTGCGCTGGCCGCTGCGGGAGTATTCCTTCCGCATCCCTGTACGTATGGATGACGGTACCCTGCGTATCTTTCAGGGTTTCCGCGTCCAGCACAACGATGCCCGTGGTCCAAACAAAGGCGGGATCCGTTTTCATCCGGCTGAGACCATTGACACCGTGCGTGCGCTAGCAACCTGGATGACCTGGAAATGCGCTGTGGCGGATATCCCCCTCGGCGGCGGCAAGGGTGGAGTTGTGGTTGACCCGGCTACCCTGTCAACTGGCGAAAAAGAGCGTCTTGTTCGCGGCTGGGTGCAGGCAATGTGGCGCAATATTGGTCCGCGCCAGGATATTCCGGCGCCAGATGTAGGTACAACCCCACAGATGATGTGCTGGATGATGGATGAGTACTCCAAATTGTCTGGAGAATATACCCCGGGTGTCATCACCGGTAAACCTCTCGGCGGTGGCGGTTCGCTCGGCCGCACTGAAGCAACGGGGTATGGCGTGATTTTCAACGTCCGCGAAGCCATGAAGCACCTCAAACTCGATCCAACTTCCTGCAAGGCTGCCATTCAGGGTTTTGGTAACGTGGCCCAGTATGCCGCTATCGGATTTATTGAAATCCTCAAGGGTAAGGTGATCTGTGTTTCTTATTACGACCGCGAGGATAAGGTGTCGTATACGGTCAGCAAAGAAGATGGCATTGATCCACGCTTCTTGATGACCATCACCGACCAGTATGGAACAATCGACAAAGCCAAAGCACGCGCAGCCGGTTATTCCATCGAAGATGGTGGCGCCTGGATCACCAAGGACGTGGATGTGCTCATTCCGGCAGCTTTGGAAGGCCAGATTAATGCCGATTCGGTGAAGCTGATCAAACCGTCAGTCAAGATTCTGGCTGAAGGCGCAAACGGCCCGACCACCCCAGAAGCAGATGAGGTTCTCAAAGCGAGAGGCGTCTTTGTCATCCCAGATTTCTTGTGCAACGCTGGCGGCGTGACCGTTTCTTACTTTGAAGGCGTTCAGAATGATATGAATTATTACTGGACGAGAGAAGAAGTCATCGAAAAACTCGATACCAAGATGACCATCGCTTTTGAGGGCGTTCTGGATATGAGCCTTAAGAGCAAGGTTTACATGCGCGACGCGGCGTACATGGTTGCCATCGACCGCGTGGTCAAAGCCATGCAGCTGCGCGGCTGGGTTTAATATCGTTTTTGGAAGAAAAAATAACAACCCCGGATTTTTCCGGGGTTGTTATTTACCATCTGGCGTTATGTTCTTCAGCCCAACCGATCAGGTCGACAATCTCCAGTTTCTTCCCGTCATCGGTGATCACATACCCGTTATAACGCCCGAACATCTGGTGCACTTCACTACGCAAAATGACCGCATCAGTTTTTGCCACACGTTCGAAGAAAGGAGTGAACACCAATTCCAGTCTTCCATCAGGAGAGACCATCTTCCACGGGGCTTTAAAATTTTTGTTGTCGTAGGTGAATTTTACTTCTCCCAGTTTATGGATTTTACCTTCAAGGATGAAACAATTCTCACTGGCGGCGCTGGTATCGCCAAACCCGTAACCAAGGTTCAATCCGATGGTGCGGCGATCGCCCAGGAACCCAGACGCGCTTGCCCACACCCAGAAGGAGTTGTATTCCCACACGCCGCGTCCCCAATCAAGATTCGCCAGGCAGGTATCAGGGGTGATTTCAAAACGCTTTCCCTGGTAATCGACCCAGCCAGAAGCAGGCATACAGTTGATTTTACGGTTGTAATAGAAACGTTTTTTGGGAATCGGGATGACAATATTCAATGATTCATGTTCTGGCGGACAGGCGAATGATAGTTCGGCGTTTAATGCGCTTCCTCCAAAACCGGGCCATCGCACGGAAAGGGTGCGGGCGTTTTCCTCGACATTAAAGCGCATATAGAGATCACCCTTTTGGTATTCGCTCACACCGGATGTGCTGTTGCGTGGTAGTTTCACGCCACTGGCAAGCGGAACTGAAATGGTCTGCTCTTGATAACCTCCGGTATTGAAGTCAATCACATACGCAAACATCATTCCCAGGTAACCGATATTACTGATCGTGAACGAGAAGAAATGCGTGGGAGTTGTGACCGCATAATAATCCCAGATCTTTACGCGCAGCTTTTGAAAAGCCTTTAGTTTGTAGAAATGGCAATTTTCAAGGTTGCAGTCTAACACCTGCTGTGTTGCCCAGCCAGCCTGGGTAAGATTGCCGTCAGCATCCAATAAATGGCCGTTTCCCGTTAACATCGTTTGCGCTTTCATGTTTTTCTCCCTGTCTGAATGATGATTGCCAACATTGAATATTTTATATAAAAACAAAAAAGGCTGCATCCGTGATGCAGCCTTTTAATCTACTGTAATTCTGGTTATATGGTTTCGAGTGTACCGGGGAGTGACCGTGTGGTTCGGTACCAGCGCTGTTCGCTTTCGTAGGCAAGGCGCATGATCTTGAGCATGATCTGACGTGAAACATCCTGTACGAGTTCGCGATCTTCAACATCTCCTGAAAACCGCATTGGTTTACCGATCGTAACATTATAGGGGCCGCGTGGATACCAGTAGCCCATTTCTCTTTTACCGTCGACTGTGGAGGGGATGGAAAGGATGCGATCTTTGCAAAGGTGAATGCCAACCGGAAAGACTGGAGCGCCGCTGGCCAGAGCCAGCCTGGCAACACCTGATCGCGGTCGGTTATACCCGCCGCTGATTGGGCTGATCAATCCTTCAGGGAAAATCATGACGGTGTGCCCGGCTTTCAGATGTTCCAGTGCCTGATCAATGGCTTCCTGGCCGCGGCCGGCTGCCACTTCAATGTGGCCTGACCGCCTGAGATACTCTCCAAGGATGGGAACCTTAAAGAGCACGTCTTTGATCATGATGAAAGATTGTTGATTGAGCGCACCTGCAATAAAGAAGGGATCAGTGGTGCTGGGGTGATTGGGGGCGATAATTTTTGCGCCAGCCGGAAAGGGCGATTTCTTGTGCACATCCATATCGAGCATCGCGCCGGTGTAGGTTTTTACGATCGGTTTGGAAATCCCAAACAATAATTTTTCGCTAAATTTACCCATAAGTTCTCTTTTCGAATCAGTTTATTTTCTCAACGATACGGCAAAGGATACACTACCTGTAAAAATATCGCATTGCACCTTAGGCATATTTCTGCCGGTGTATCAGGACATATTTTTCAATGATGTAAGAGAGAAAGGAAATATGACCAGAGCAGACACTAAATTTAACACGGGTTATGATGAAAAGATACCCCGGCAACCTTACACGTTTGTCAGGTGCGGGAGGTATAGAAGGATTATTTTGATTGTGAAATCAGGGAGTCGATATACGGCTGCAAGATCTTAACCCAGCGCGCATACCCTTCAGCCATCAAATGCAGGTTGTCGTTGGTCAATTCCTTTTTCAACTCGCCGTGTTCTCCTGCGAAGGTGGAGTAGAGATCAATAAACGTGTAATCGAACTGACGCGCGAGTTCCTGCAGGCGAGAGTTCAGCCCTTTTATTCTTTTGGCATAGCGCTTATGGCGCGGGAGCAGAGATTGTACAAAAACCTGTGTTGATGGCGATTTCGTTTTACAACGCGTGAGGATTTCTGTATAGGTGTTTAGAATATCGTCGTCGTGACGGTATTGGAAAAAAGGCAGGTCGTTGGTGCCGATGAGGATGAAAATCGCTTTTGGCTGATTGACGAGGATGTCATCCATGCGGTTGAGCACCCCGGTGGTCGTATCGGCATTGATTCCCCTGTTCTTGAGGGGTATTCCGGGGAACAGTTCTTCCCAGCAGCCACCGTCGGTGATGCTGTCGCCCAGAAAAACGATGTCATTCTGATATACCGGATAGCGCTTGAAGAAATCTACGCGCTGTTGGTGATGATTGTGTTCAATGCGTTCAACCGCCAGGCGGCTAATGGTGAGAAAAACGAGAGTTACGATAAGGAGAACTGCCAGAACAGGGATTGTCATGACTTCATTATATCAACATCCTGTTGATAATGGCTGATTGGTTGCGTTACCAGGGCGCGTGACGGATTTATGGTTCCAGGCAATAAGGCAAAGAACTGCTCATTGAATCGGGGTCAAGGTTGGAGTCATTCTCATCATATATTTTGACGTATTGAATCTCTGGAAACTGGCTGAGGTTTTTCATGATCAGGTTGGCAACCGAATAGGCTGCTCCGTTGTTGGCGCAAACGCCACCCAGGTAAACCCGCGCGATGCCATTCTCGATCTCCAGCCGCCGGACGTGAGTAAAACCGCTTGATACCAGGCGCAATCCCTGTGTGTATTCCATCAGGGTGGGTCCTGCAAAATAAGCATCCAGTACCGCCCGCGGAAGATCAGAGCCAGCCGGAACGGTGCGGGTAACCGCCACTTCGTATGGTTCCACAGCGGCCACGAAGCGGTTTTCATCCATGAAATAGACTGTGATGATTTCTTCGCTGACAGCGGTCGGCAGGATGATTTCGACGGTTGGTGCAGCCACTGCGAAGGCTGCAGTTGGCTCTATCATTGGCAAAGATTCAGTCGGGGTTGGGGTTGGCTCAAAGAGGTTAACAGAGATGCTGCAGGCCATCAGCGTCAGTGCAAGTGTTATCACTGTTAAGATGCCGAAGGTATGTTTCATATGTCACTCCTTGACTACATCCATTATAATCATTCCTTGAACATTAGATGACCGGTATGGGTAACGGAGGAATATGGTAACCGAGAAGCAAATATATGACGCATTATCCAAGGTTTTTGATCCTGAACTGGGGCGAAACCTGGTGGAATTGGGAATGATCAGGGATCTGAAGATCACACCTGAGGGTAAGGTCAGTTTCACCTTAGCGCTTACGATTCCGGGCTGCCCGATGAAAACCCAGATGGAGCGGGATGCGCGTTCAGTCCTGATGGCATTACCAGGCGTTACCGATGTGGCGATCACATTTGGTGCCATGTCGGATGCAGAACGGAAAGCCATATTTGCAAGTGCGAAACCCGAGCTGCCAAAACTTAATAAATTTAACCAGGTAGAAAAGGTTGTGGCCGTGATGAGCGGCAAGGGCGGGGTTGGAAAATCCACCGTAACATCCATTTTGGCCTGTGAGCTGGCCCGCCAGAATAAAAAGGTGGGTATTCTGGATGCAGATATAACCGGACCGAGCATACCAAAACTCTTTGGCCTGCCTTCTGGCGGCCTGCGAGGCAGCGAGCAGGGCATCCTGCCGGCGGTGACCCGCCTGGGCATCAAGGCAGTATCCACCAATCTGCTGGTGCCGACCGAAGACGCCGCCGTCATCTGGCGTGGACCGATGATCACGGGAACGATCCAGCAATTCTGGCGCGACGTTTTGTGGGGCAAACTCGATGTGCTGCTGGTTGATCTTCCGCCCGGCACTTCGGATGCGGCGCTGACCGTGATGCAAACCCTGCCCGTGAATGGTGTGGTGATGGTCTCTACCCCGCAGCAGCTGGCAGGGCTGGTGGTGCGCAAAGCTGCATCGATGTTAAAACAGGTCAATGTTCCTGTGCTGGGTGTGGTTGAAAACATGAGTTATTATCCATGTGCTGAAAGCGGCGCGCAGCACGAGATCTTTGGCCCAAGCCACGTGGAAGAACTGGCGGCGGCCATTGGCACCGACCGCTGGGTAAGGCTGCCCATCAACCCACGGGTCACCGAACTGGGAGATGCCGGTAAAATCGAAGATTACCAGGGCGAAGAGGTCATAGGTTTACTTGATCTCCTGGACGGCCGGAAATAGACTATCCCCGAACATAAAAAAACTGAATGTCATAGCGTTGCTGCTAACACAGCAGTAACGCTATGATGCCAATGATCAAAACGCAGGCGATGCCAATGGGGAGGGTGATGCGCAGCACATCGCCTTCGCGCCCTTTGGTGCTGTTGGTGCTACCGCCTACTGCCAGCTTGGCAGGGGCGATCATGCTTCCAAGCGCGCCGCCGGTGGTCTGGGCTGCGAGCAAGACAATCGGGCTGATCTTGAGCAGGTCTGCTACCCCCTTCTGCATTTGGCCAAATAGAATATTGGAATTGGTGTTGCTGCCCGTCGCGAAGGCTCCCAGCGTGCCGACCAGTGGGGCGATCAGGGGATAGACGCTGCCCACATAATCACTTAATCCTCGGGCAATGGTGACCGTCATGCCGGTGTGTTCCATCAGAGAAGAAAGACCGATCATGAAGATCGTACCGAGGCTGGCAGGCAGCCCTGCTGCGAAAGCGGATTTGAGGGCTTTGCGCACCCCCGCAGATTTGAAGCCGTTCACGCGCGGCAGGGTAATGGCGGCAAAGACCGCCGATAAAAGGATCCATACCCCTGGATGGGTAAATGGCCTAAAGATGAATCCGGGCCCGGCAGCAGTAATGAAGCCGGTTGAAGTGGCGACTTCGGGAAAAGTGGAGAAGAGCCTGACACCTGCAAGCCACTGGTTCAACGGGCGGATCAAGGAAACGATGATGATGCAGATGAAGAGGAAGCCATAAGACAACAAGCCGCCTCTCAGCTGAGGGGTCAGGGTTACTTTGCGGCTCAAGGCGGGCTGCCGTTTGGTGAGCAGGAATCCGCCGAAAATGCCGGCGAGGGTGGCAGCAAACGAACTGAGCGGGATGAGCCCGCACCACCCGACAAGGAATTGAACCGCAGCCACAACGAGCGATAAAACGACAATCCTGCGCCAGTAGCGCAATTGACCAAGCAGAAAGGCAACCGCCAGCCCGGTGAGCAGGGCAGAAATTCCCAAAAGCAAAGCGGCCATCGGGAAAACTTCCGCGGCATCCATGCCGATGAGGTCCATCATCGTGCGGAAAGCCAGCGCCATACCGCCCATGCTGACCGCCCAGCTGTGGCCGATGGCCGCGGAGGCAACGGCACGCACGGGAGTGACACCCATCAGGATCAACATGGGAGCGACGATGGCAATGGGCAGGCCGAAGCCGGCCAGGTTTTCAATCAACGCAGAAAGCATCCAGGCCTGGATGACCAGCAGCCAGCCCTGTTCGGGGATCATTTCCTGCAAGGCGAGCGCGATGGCGTGGATACCGCCTGCCTGGTCGACCAGGTAATACAACACCAGAGCCGGCCACAGCACAGCGAGAACGTTCAAAGACAGGTAGAGACCCTTCAACTGTGAAACCTTCAACACATCCCAGTTGAGGCCAAAGGCCAGCGCAGCGATCACTACTCCACAGACCCACCCGGCCAGACCCGCCTCGTGGCTGCCACGGCGCAGCACGAGCATGATCAGCAGCACCAGCAGGATGGGAAGGAACGCGTACAGGTAGATCATAAGAGATCAGTCATCAGATAGGTTAAGGGTCAGGAGAGGATTTCAAGGTTTGCCAATGAAGCCAGCAGGCGTTTGAACCCCACCGATTCAAAATGCACATCAACGGTTTCTTCGCCATCAGAATCGATCTTGCTTTCGAGGATTAGCCCTTCGCCGAAGCTGGCACTGCGCACGCGCATGCCGGGTTTGTATTTTGATTCTGGCAGGGCGGCGGTTGTTTTGTAAACCGTGCGCGGGGTGGAACTTACCCCGGTGGTGGCCCAGCGCATGTCGTCGAGGCGGGAATCACGGCGTGAGGCGCTGCGTTTGCCCTGAACCAGCATGAGGTCGTCGCTGATATCCTGCAAAAAGCGCGATGGTTCACTGTAATCCCAGCTGCCAAAGCTGGAGCGGCGTTCTGCGCGCAGCAGATAAAGTTGATTTTTGGCGCGGGTCATGCCCACGTAGAAAAGACGGCGTTCCTCGGCCATCTCCTCGGGGTCGTCACGCGAACGACTGTGGGGCAGCAGGCCCTCATCCAGCCCGATGATGAACACCTGATTAAACTCCAGCCCCTTGGCGGCGTGCAGGGTCAGCAGCGTCACCGCGCCCTGCGAGCGGTCTTGCGGTTCTTCGATGCCGTTGGCGGGGATGGTATCTTGATCTGACACAAGTGCCAGATTCTGCAGGAACTCGGTGAGACCCTTTTCCTGGAAGTCGTATGCCAACCGCCTCAATTCTTGCACGTTTTCCCAGCGGTCATTGCCTTCTTCAGACATGTCATTGATGTAAGGCTCATAACCGACATCGGCGATGATGCGGTCAAATAAGGAAATGAGTGAGATTTGATCGCGCAGGTTCTGCCATTGATTGAGCAAACTTCCAAAATCGGCCAGCAGCGCAGCGGAACGACCTATTTCTGCCCAGTACGCAGAATCTGGCCCCTTGCGGCCGAGGTCGAGTAGCACCTCACCGGCACTGATTCCTGCGCGGAAGGCGGCAGCCTGTAAACCTGAAATCGTTTTTTCCCCGATGCCGCGCGGGGGAACGGCAATCACGCGCAGCAGGCTCACCTCATCGGCGGGGTTTTCCACCAGGCGCAGGAAAGCGATCATATCTTTTACTTCGCGCCTTCCGTAAAAACGCTGGGCGCCGATCAGACGGTAGGGGATGCGGGCGTGGATGAAGGCTTCTTCGATGATGCGCGACTGGGCGTTGGTGCGGTACATTACGGCAAAATCACTGGCCACTGCGCGTCTGGAGGCCAAGTACTGCTGGATGGTGTCGACGACGAAGGAAGCCTCAGCAACTTCATCCACCGCGGTGAACTGGATCAATTTGCTGCCAGCTCCTTTTTCAGTAAAGAGATGCTTGGGGGTGCGGTTGCGGTTGCGGTCAATTACCTGACGGGCGGCATCGAGCACGTTCTGGGTTGAGCGATAGTTCTGTTCAAGCAGGATCTTTTCGCACTGGGGGAAATCTTTCTCGAAGCGCTGCACATTGCGGTAATCGGCGCCGCGCCAGCGGTAAATGGATTGGTCTTCATCGCCGACCACGAAAATGTTGCGGTGGTATGATGAAAGCTGCTTGAGCAGTTCATACTGTGCCAGATTGGTATCCTGGAATTCGTCTACCAGCACGTGCTGGAAGCGGCGGGCGTATTTTTCGGCCACTCCGGGATGTTCCTGCAGCAGACGCGCGGCCAGCAGCAAGAGGTCATCAAAATCAACCGCGTTATTGGTCTGCAAGAGTTCTTGATAACGGGTGTAGACACGTGCAACCACCTCGTCGCGGTAAGTGCGAATCGGCATGTCGGCGGGCAGCAGCAGGTCGTTCTTGGCGGCAGAAATGGCAGCGTGCACGCCAGACGGCCTGTGGGTCTTTTCATCAATCTTGAGGTCGCGGATGGCACGTTTGACCAGAGTTTCTTGATCGTCAGCGTCGAAGATAACAAAATTGGATTTGTAAGGCAGGTAGTTAGCTTCGCGGCGCAGCAGGCGGGCACACATGGCATGGAAGGTTCCCAGCCAGATGCCTTCAAGGCTGCGCTGAACCATATTGACCACCCGGTTTTCCATCTCGCGCGCGGCCTTGTTGGTGAAGGTGACCGCGATGATGTCATACGCCGGGATGTTCTTGCGCTCGATGAGGTAAGCCAGGCGGCGGGTGAGCACGCGCGTTTTACCCGACCCGGGACCGGCCAGCACCAGAATCTGGCCATCACCAGCGGTGACGGCCTGAAATTGCCGGGGATTGAGCGAATCGAGCAGAGGATCGGTCATCGGTCAATCAACCCCGCCGGGCGCGTTAAGGCGCATGTCGTAGATGCCGTCGATGACGGGGAATTCTGCCCCACATTTTGTGCAGTGCAGCAGGGGGGGAGTGTCTTCAAGCGGGGTGGAGCAGGCCGGGCAGGCGAAGTAAGCGTTTTCGGCGGCGGTGGTTCCTTTTTCGTCGGCCTGAGATTTGAGGAAAACACTGGGCGTGAGCTGCCACCAGTTGCCGGTGAGCGAGAAGAGCGAATCCAGAGCCACCAGAAGGGAGGTCGGCAGAGCGCGTTTGAGCAGCCCGATGCGCAGGTGACTGACGGTGAGCGTGCGCTGGATGGTGAATCCGGCGGCGGTCATCCACGAACGGATGGCAGCAGGGTGAAAATCGAAGTTGAGAGGAATATACTCCACCTGCTGGCGGGTGAAAGGAGACCAATCCTGTTTACCGAGCCAGTAACGCAGGATGGATTTAAGATTGCGCTTGTTGGCGTATTCAAGGATGAAGGTGGCGGAGGGCTGCAGCACGCGCCGTACCTGAGCCAGCGCCAGCGGCGCATCTGCCATGTGATGCAGGGTGCGGATCATGGTGGCGCCATCGAAGACGCCTTCGACAAAGGGCAGACGGTAGATATCGGCAGCCACGTAGCGGTAGCGGTCGGATGCTCCGAGGCGGGCTTTGGCCTGTTCAAGCTGGGTGCGGGAGTAATCGAGCAGGGTGATCTTCTGGTAGCCGCGATAGCGCGGGGTGTTGCGCCCGGCACCAGCGCCCAGTTCCAGCAGGTGGCAGCCTGAGTTGGGAAGCATGCGCCTGAGAGCAACGGCTTCGCAGCCATCCTCGTAGGCGCGACCGCCCTTCTCCCAGAAGGAAGTCTGGTAATCGGAGCCTTCGTAATTGCAGACAGGGGGTGTTTGCATGGGTTCTCTCTCTCGAAAAAGTGCGCCCGAACAGGTTTGCCGGCGGCGCCCAGAGGATCCTCCTTACCGCTGCTTCCTCTCGGACCTGACGGGGTTCGCAGGACTCTGCCGCGCCGGTCCCATCCGGGCGCGGGGTTAAGGATACCGCAGGACGCGCGGAGTGTCAACGCGATTTGTGGGATTCGAGAGGCGTGAAACGCGAAGGGCACGGTATCAAACGTGATAAAAAAAATTGAAACGAATCAAAAACGAATCGATTTCATAGAGCGAGAGAGAAGATTGACATCAACCAAGATAAGAAAATATGTTCTATTATTTTATTATACAACGGCTGTCAAGGGTTTGACAGTAGAGAACGAATGTATGGTTTTTGTGACACACAATGAATCAGTAGTAGTATCTGGCCTGGAGGAAGTCGATGCGGTTCTCACGGACAAGGTAGACGATACGGTGTTCCTGGGTAAGCCGGCGAGACCACATGCCAGGAGTGATATATTTGAGAGGTTCAGGTTTACCAATCCCCTCAAAGGGGTCGCGCAGGATGGCTTCTACCAAATCAAGGGCTCTCAAGGCTAGTTTACGATCTGTTTCCACCCAATATCGCAAATCTTCAATGAACTCGGTTTGGAAAACCGCAAGAAATTCTTTTTTACTCAAGTCCGACCTCGCGGCGTAGTTCGTCTGCGGAGAGTGGTTTCTCTTCGTTCTTCAATGCGCGTCCGAGGGCAGAAAGCAGCCGTTCAGCATTGGCCGGTGAGCGGAGCTGGTATGCGGTTTCGGTCAGGCTTTCCAGTTCGGCGGCGGATATCAGTGCAACATCTTCTTCACCGCGGCGGTGAATCACAACCACCTCACGGTTGTGGGTAACCTGATCGAGAAAACCAGCGAGGCCGTCACGAGCCTGGGTATACGTGGTGTGAATAGTCACCTTCTCCTCCAATTCTGTACAGGATTACTGTACAGAATTAATCCAGAATTATCTAGACAGAAAAAGAATAAAGCGAAAACCACGAAAGAAGCGAAAGAGGGATGTGTGGAAAAATGGCACAGACACCGCGCCCCCATTGCCAGGGGCCTGCTCAAATTCCATTGCGAAAAGATCGTCAAGTGGAAATTCCATCAGAGGAATCAACGTTAACCACAACCACCCATTTCAATATTCAGTTACAATTATTTCAACAACATAGTGAACGGGGTGAAATGAATACAACACTACACGATTATCTACGGCAGATTGCTGAAACCACCGCGCGCGGAGACGCGCGCGAAGAAAGTTATTACCCGATTCTGAAATCCTTAATTGAAGGGTTTGAGCGCACTGGTAAAACGGCCGTCACCATGCTGCCGAAAAAGACGGATGCGGGGAACCCCGACTTCAGGGTGTGGGATGGACGACAACACATCACAGGGTATATCGAAGCCAAAATTCCCGGCGCCAACCTGGATCAAATCGAAAACAGCGAGCAGTTGACGCGTTACCGCGAAACCTTCCCCAACCTGATTCTGACCGATTTCTACGAATTCAGGCTGTACCGCGACGGACGCATGGTGATGAAAACCTTCATTGCCCGCCCCTTCATCGCCGGAAAGTTGAAGCACCTGCCGCCGCTGGAAAACGAAGATGCTTTTGCGGATTTGCTGGCAAGATTCTTCAGTTTTTCGCTGCCGCGCACGTTCACCGCAGAAAGCCTGGCCAGAGAACTCGCCAAGCGCACACGCTTCCTTAGAGATGAAGTGGTGGCACAGGAACTGCTGGAAGCAACAAACGGCAGGGCAGAAATCAGAGGATTCTACCGCGCATTTGAAAAATACCTGCTGCCCGGACTGGATGAAACTCAATTCGCCGACCTCTTTTCGCAAACGCTGACGTATGGAATGTTCGCGGCGCGTTCGCGCAGCGCAGAGGATTTTACGCGCGAGAGCGCTTACCGGCGAATTCCGCAGACCACCGGTGTGCTGCGCGATCTGTTCCGCTTCATCTCGCTGGGTGACCTGCCGCCGCAAATGGAAGTGATCGTAGACGACATCGCCGACGTGCTGTCAGCGGCTGACCTCGAAAAGATCCTGCATCAGTTCAGCTGCGAGGGTAAGGGCAAAGACCCGATCGTACACTTCTATGAAACCTTTTTGAGCGCCTACGACCCGGGTCTGCGCAACCAGCGCGGGGTTTACTACACCCCCGAACCGGTGGTGGGGTATATCGTACGTTCCATTCACGAACTTTTGAAAACGCGCTTCAACCTGCCCGACGGGCTGGCTGACCCGCGGGTGACGCTGCTTGACCCGGCGGCGGGCACGCTGACCTTCCCGGCGGAGGCCATCCGGCTGGCAGCGGTGGAGTACACCAGTAAATACGGCGAAGGCGGCAAGCGCGGATTCATCCGCGAGCAGATCCTGCGCAATTACTACGCCTTCGAATTGATGATGGCGCCCTACGCCATCGGCCACCTGAAGATGAGCTACCTGCTGGAGGAACTGGGCTGCCCGCTGGAGGAACACGACCGGTTTCAACTCTATCTGACCAACAGCCTGAGCATGGAGGATATTTACCTGGCCGACCTGCCCGGGCTGAGCGCACTGAGCGACGAGAGCCACGCCGCGCTGAAGGTGAAGCAGAAACCGATTTTAGTCATCCTGGGAAACCCGCCCTATTCGGGGATCTCTGCCAACCAGAACGAGTGGACCGAGCAGCTCTTGAAGAGCGACCTCGACGGCGCGCAGAGTTACTACACCGTTGACGGGCAGCCGCTGAATGAGAAAAAAGTCTGGCTGCAGGATGACTATGTTAAGTTCCTGCGCTTCGCGCAGTGGAAGGTGCAGAAAGCCGGCGAGGGGGTGGTGGGCATGATCACCAACCACGGTTACCTTGACAACCCCACCTTCAGGGGCATGCGCCAGAGCCTGATGCAGACCTTCAACGAGATTCACGTGCTCAACCTGCACGGCAGCAGCTTAAAAAAGGAAAAGACCCCGCAAGGCGGAAAGGACGAAAACGTGTTCGACATCCGCCCCGGGGTGGCGGTGGTGCTGCTGGTGAAGCAGAAGGGCAAGAGCGGCTGCGTGGTGAGCGGGGGCGATCTCTTCGGAACGCGCGAGGAAAAATATCGGTGGCTGGAGACGCATGAACTAAAGGACATTGAAAGCAATGAAATCACCCCTGTATCACCCTGGTACTTCTTTACCAAAAATCACATAGGTGAAATAAGCAAGTATCAGGAATGGCCGCAGATCAATACCATTTTCCCCAAAAATGTAACTGGTATTGTAACTGCGAGAGATGATTTTGTGATTGACTTTAGCAAAGAAGAATTGAAAACGAGAATCATGCAATTCAGAAATCCTTCTCTTAGTGATGAGATAATTGCAAAGAGTTTTAAGTTAAAAGATACTAGAGGATGGAAATTAGGAACCGCACGAAAGAAATTGGCTACAGATGACGAATGGGATCGGTATTTTGAGAAAATTCTATATCGACCGTTTGATGTAAGAGAGATTTATTATTCGCAGGATATGATTGATTGGGGAAGACCAGAATTCATGCGCCACATGCTGCAAGGGGAAAATATTGGGTTATGTCTCGCAAAGCGAGTAGAAGGAAATCGTGACTGGCAGCATGCCTTTATTAGCGATAAACTGATAACCCATCACTCGGTTTCGATGAAAGAAGTGAATACTCTATTTCCCCTCTATCTCTACCCCTCCACCGCGCAGGGCGAACTGTTCGGCGGCGCCTTCAGCGGGCGCGAAGCCAACCTGATGCCCGGGCTGCTCGATCAACTCTCGGCGGCGTACGGCAGGCAGGTCACACCCGAAGAGGTGCTATCCTACATCTACGGGGTGTTTTACAGCAACCTCTACCGCGAAAAGTACGCCGAAGCGCTGCGTATCGACTTCCCGCGCGTGCCGTTCACCGGGAGCGCTGAAGTGTTCGCGCAGATGTCGGCGCTGGGCGAGCGCCTGGTGGGTCTGCACCTGTTGAAGAGCGCCGAACTCGATCCGCCGGTGGCGCGCTACCAGGGCAGCGGCAACGACCAGATTGAAAAAGCCGCGTATGACGCAGACCGAGGGCGGGTGGTGATCAATGCAGATAAATATTTCGAAGGCATCACCCCCGAAGTATGGAATTATCAGATTGGCGGCTATCAGGTGTTGATGAAGTACCTGAAAGACCGCAAGGGAAGGCGAATGGATGACCCCGTGCGCTATATCCAGATCGCCACCGCGCTGGCAAGAACCATCACCATCCAGCATCAAATTGACCAGATTTACCCTGAAGTGGAAAAGGATTGTTTGCCCCTGCGCTAGCCGCTGTTTTAAGTAAGGAGTGAGGAGATCCATGAATCGATTGAGAAAGGTGATCAACAAGCGGATGATCATTCTCGTATTGATCATTGTTCTGCTGCTGGCAACCACGGCCTGCAGCCTTTCGGATATCGGCGGGGCGCTGGGGAAGCTGGGGGATGTTCTGGATGAAATGTTCAAGAACATCAGAGACAGTGTTCATTTTGGTTTTTCATTCCAATAAGGGTTTTGCGCACGAGCGTGGTTTGTTGTCATCTATCCATCCCGGGAGGGATTTAAATGACGGGCGGGGCGGGGGGGATTCACCGGCAGTTTTCGGATCTATCACACCCCCATTTTTCACGAAAATTCATGCGCGCGGTGAGACCGTAAAATTTGTATAATCATTTTATCCATTGCATCTGCCGGCGCGTTTACCCTTGAGAGTGGATGATCATGAAGATCAAGGTTGTCATCCCCGTTTGTTTTCTGCTCATTCTGGCGGCATGCCATTTTCCGCTTCAAACGACCCCACCGGGCCAGATCACACCTGCGGTCACAGCAACCATGACCGCAACCGCAGACGATTCCACGCTTGCATATTTTCCATCGAAGGCAAAATTTCAGGTGTTCATCCTCAACCCGGTGAGAACCTGCCTGGCGGGCAACGATTTCGCCAGCGGTAATGTGTGTTACGGCGAGGCCTGCGGCGATTGCGCGTGTGGCTGGGATGATTTTGATCCGCCGGCTCCCATGACGGGCATTCCCCCCGACAGGATTAATGACCCGCAATATGCGGGGTATGCCTATCGAACCTGTGTGGAGATCACCCTCACACCCGAAGAGGTTGAGAAAATTATAGAAGACATGAAATTGATCTCAGAGAAGGTGTTTGAGTGGAGCGATGGGATGTTGAAACTGGAAATGACCTTCACTGAAATGCCCGTCGATTTCACAGGGTTCGTGGCTCCGGATTTTGTGGTTGGTCCATTTGAAGTGGATGATGAGTTGTTGAATCCAATGGTGGGAGTGGATACCGATTTCATTTATGTTGTGACGGGGGTCTATGACCGCGAAAAGAAGGTGAACCTCGCGTATGCCTGCGGCGGATCTTATGGTGAAATGAGCATTCACGGTGCCGGTTTTGCCAGTATCCAATACAGCGAGGCGTGCAACAGCATCGTGATTGGTGGAAGATCCATTTACGAGCCGTTGATTCACGAGTGGTATCACAACCTCGACTGGTCGCTCTACCACACCAACCAGGTGGAAGATATTTACGAGGGTGCCGCTCCTGATTGGCAAAACTGGAAGCCCGCCACCTGGCCGGCCTGCGGCACCGGCGGTGATCCTCGCACCTGGTTCCCTTCGATTGATTATTGTGAATGGGATCCGGACTGGATCGACTGCAATAACACGGCTTCAGCAGGGAGCTGCTTACACGCGGGAGAGGTCGGAGGCCAGATTTCGTGGTACGAGCACGTGATCCGAGAGCACTACCCGAAGACCATTCTATACACTGGCAACTACTGCCGCGATGGCAGGCAGGATGTCAGCGAAACGGGTGTAGATTCTGGCTGGCCCTGCCCGTAGCGAAATTTACCCGGAACTCAACGCCTTCATCACCTGTAGGGTGAGTGCACGCGGGGGCGTTTTCTTCTGGCCGAACTCCATTTCTTTCCAGACCATCCACACGGATTCAGGCGTATAGCGTTGGTCAGCGTCGGCCTTGGCGAGGATGGCCTCGCGCATCTCATTCAGGCGGAGGCCGCTTTTAGATAATTCCCAATTTTGACCACAGCTACCTCACTTTGCAATTATTTTAGAGGGGATGGCTGTGCTGCGCGATTCCACGAACACTGAAAGGGGTGAGATGACAGCGGATCGGCAGAAACAATTTGGGCAAAATAAGGTAAGCTGCGAAATCCATCGGGGATTTTATTAAATCATAAAGGGACAGCGTGTGTCCTTTTTTTGCTTAACCTGCGATATGCTTATAGAGCACGATCACTCTTCAGGAAGGTACCGCAGGTGGAAAACATCGCACATAAACAAACCATTTGCCCTGTTCAAGACGAAGATGAAGCCCTGATTCGCCGCGCCAAAAGGGACCCACGCGAGTTCGACGCGCTTTACAGGCGCTATCTGCAGCCGGTCTATCGCTACCTTTACAGCCGACTTGGCTCTGTAGAAGACGCGGAAGACGCCACGGCGCAGACCTTCCTCAGCGCTTTCGAGGGGTTCGACCGCTACCGCCACGATGGGCACTTCGCCGCCTGGCTTTTCTCTATCGCCCGCCGTAAGGCCGCTGACATCTTTCGAAAATCCAGCATGCATGACCCCCTTGATGATACCCTCCGCGCGGATGGTGGTGACATGTTAGGCGGGTTGATGGACCAGGAACGGTCAATCCGCTTGAAAGCTCTCGTGGCTTCACTGCCTGTGGAAGAGATCGAGCTCCTGCAACTGCGCTTTGCAGCTGACCTGAGCTTCGCTGAGATCGCCAGCGTTCTGGAACGCAAGGAAGACGCGGTAAAAAAGAGCCTGTACCGTCTGTTGGACAGGCTGCAGGAGAAGATGGAGGTTTCCAATGAACAATGAGCCCCAAACGCACGGGTTAGAAGATGAAATTCGCAGCCTGTTTGCTGCCCAAGAACCTTCGCCGGCGTTCTCTGCGCAGTTAGGCGCGAGGTTGAGTAAATTGGCAGATACAAAAGTTCATCAGAGCCACAGGGTTTTCATCCTACGCCCTGTCTGGGGGATACCAGCCGCGCTGCTGCTCTTGATGTTGGTCGTCTTCTTCATCATTGGTCCTAAAAGGGTCTATGCTGAGGTGCGCCGCATGCTGGGGTATATCCCGGATGTTGGGCTGGTGGATTCCAGCTCACCCATCCGCGTACTGGCTGAGCCAGTGGAACAGACGCGGAACGGCATCAACATCACCGTTCGCTCAGCTGTACTCACTGCTGACCGGACCCACATCGAATATTTGGTGTTCGGAGTTCCGCGCGACGCCTACCCCGCCAGCGAGGATATTTCCGGCTGCATCCAACAGGAGTACCTCCTGCTTCCTGACGGAACCCGCCTGGAACGCACGAATGACTACCCGGCAGTTCCTGCAGATGTGAACGAGGCCGTGCTGGTCATTCCGTGCATTCCCAACACGCTGCCGGGCACAGTACCAGATGCCTGGTCCTTCCCGCTTAAGTTTGTGCCCGCCCCGCCTGATATGACCGTGATGCCAGTGGAGGAGGTGGTAACAGTTCCAACTTTCACACCAGAGCCGACAGCCGCTGCTGAAGCAACGCCCACCGCAGAAGCCTCCAAACTGGCGCCTGTTGTGGAGCGCGTCATCGAGACAGAGGATGGATATGTGCTCATTGTCGCCTTCAACCTTTACGGCGATCCTTCCGTATGGGTTCAGCAGACCGGACCAGTGGTTCTGACGGACGCAGCGGGTAAAAAGGTGGCTTACAGCATCCCGCTGGATATCCAGAACTCTTTGGTTCCCGACCCCAACGGCGCGGACTTAATGGCATATAAATTCGACGCGGCGGGAGTGCAGTTCCCGCTTACCATCACCTACCCGGGAGTAACCATTACAGTACCTGATCCAGATGCTACGGTTTCCTTTACCTTTGATGCCGGATCCAACCCCCAGCCGGGGCAGGAGTGGCGCCTCAACCAGCAGCTTGAACTGGCGGGACACATGCTCACGCTGGTTTCAGTGGACGCTGATTCTCGACGCGGCTATTCCTTCCACTTTAAGGCGGATCCCCACGTGAATGGGGTCCAGGTGAGTATCGAAGGATACACTCCCAATGGCGGAGGAGGAGGTGGAGGCGCGGGGATGACCAACGGTGAGTTCAGCGTCAGTCTGTCTTATCCCTCCATACCCGCTGGAAGCCTGAATGTCACCCTTTCCAACCTGAGCGAGGTGAGCGAAACCCTCTTGTGGTCCACCATGTGGAGCCCCACCACACCGAGAAATGACCTGCCTTCCAGCTCACAACTCTCGGAAGGAATGTGCGCGAATAGCAGCACGGTCACTGGCCTACCATCCTTGCCGGCTTCCTTCACCGGCGAAGCCCTGATCAGCCGGTTCAATGATGATGGAGCGAATATGCTCTCGCTGGTGAACCTTGACGGTAGCATCATCGCGGACCTTTCAACGCAGGGGCATTGGGCGGCGACCTCCGCGGACGGCACGAAAGCCGGGTATTTCACGGAGACCGGGTTCACAGTCTATGACATTGCCAGCGGTGTGAAGACCATATTTACGATCAGCGGATACAACCCATACCTCTCCACCCGCGGCACCCTGTTAGCGTATATCGATCCAACTGCATCGGGCGTTTACCTGGCTGACCTTTCCAATGGAACCAGCCGGCAGATCTCTGGTAAGGCGTACTCGGCCGTTATTGGCTGGGCTCCGGATGATTCAGAGGTCTATGTGGCTGAAATGGCTGCTGGCGGAGCCGCATGGCAAATTCAATCCATTGAAGTTCAATCAGGGCAGGCAACGCCGCTCTTCCTGATCGAGAATGGCTCCTACAAGGCGCTGAACGCAGCCCTTTCACCGGATGGGCAGTGGATCGCCTACCGGTCGCGCGAGAACAGCAGTGTGTACCTGGTGAGCATTGATGGCAGCCAAAACCGCCTCCTGCTGGATAGCCTTGGGCTCGGAATCAGCGGAATTACCTGGTCTGCCGATGGATGGCTTGCGGTGAGCACGATCCTGAATTACTCGAATGAAGAACTGGTGATTCTAGTGAACCCGGCGACGTGTGAAATCTATCAGGTGACGGGGTTGAGGGCGACGATCAAGGGAATTAACCTGAAGTAAGGCCTCTGACCTTTTCAATAAGAGAAAATTCCCAGAATCCAAAGTAGGTTCCGAGAGTTTTCTCTGGGATTCTGGTTTTATGACTTCTGGTGTATGAACGATTGTGAATGAGAGCAGACTCGAGGGATGAAGAAACCGATTCCCCTCAAAAAATAGCAATGGGGCAACCTCTGGGGATCATAAGTAGATCCAAGAGTAAAGACAGACCAAGTGTAAAGGTAATTCATTTTTGGTCTCTACCCTACTTTCGCTTGACAACCATTTTCCAGGGGTATAAAATAATCTCAATCAAATAGTCCTCTTCGGGGCAGGGTGCGAGGTGCGAGTCTCAATTCCCGATCGGTGGTGATAACCCACGAGCGCAGAATACGCGCATGATCCGGTGTAATTCCGGGGTCGACGGTACAGTCCGGATAAAAGAAGAGCCAGTACATGAAACGTAGATGATACGCATGTACCCGCGAGCCCCGAAAGATTAAATTTCGAGGCTTTTTCTTTGGCAAACTACAATCACCAGGAACAAACTGACCTTCGCCTGCAATCCACCGATAAACCCGCGCTGGAGTACCTGGCGCGCCGCAACGGGTGGCTGGTGGCGGTATCGCTTGTGCTTTTCGTGGTTTTATGGGACCGAATCGTAAACTGGGGTCATCTGCCCGCTTTTCTGCTGCCTGCCCCGCAGGCGGTGTGGAAAAAACTGGTAACGATGATCTCGAACGGCATGCTGATGGATCACGCGTGGGTCACCCTCTATGAAGTGCTGCTCGGGCTGGCCCTGGGCAGTTTGCTGGCTTCGCTGATCGGGTATGCGCTGGCAAAATCACCTCTGCTGGAAAAGATGTTTTCTCCGTACCTGGTCGCCAGCCAGGCGATCCCGACGGTGGCCATCGCGCCGCTGCTGGTGATCTGGTTCGGGCCGGGAGTCTTTTCCAAGATCCTGGTGTGCGCCATGACCGTCTTTTTCCCCATTCTGGTGAACACGATGATTGGCTTCAGGGCGGTGCCCGAGAACCTGGGCGACCTGATGCGTTCGATGCGCGCCACGCGGCTGCAAAAACTGCGTTACCTTGAAATCCCCTCCGCGCTGCCGGTGCTCTTTGGGGGCTTACGCATCGGGGCGACGCTTTCGGTGATCGGAGCAGTGGTTGGCGAATTTGTGGGTTCAGACCAGGGGCTGGGGTTTCTGATCAACGTCGGCCGTGGGCAATACGACACCCCCCTGGTGTTTGTTTCGATTTTCACGCTGATCCTCATGGCACTCTGTTTGTATGGAATCGCCATGATCGTTGAACGCCGCATCACCCGCTGGAAAACAATCCACAGGGATTAACATCATATCTTTGGAGTTGAAATATGAAAACGCGAATCTTGCTGGTAATTCTAATTCTCACTCTTGCCATCAGCGCATGCACCAAAGCCCAAACACCGGCTGTCACAGCCAACCCCGCTACTCCAACAGATGTTGAAAGCGTGATTTCAGAAGTTCCTGAGTCTGCGGCTGCGGAACTTGTTCCTGTTACGCTGCCGGTGGGTTATATCCCGAATATTCAATTTGCCCCGCTATATGTGGGAATCGAAAAGGGTTTTTACCGCGACGCGGGTATTGACCTGAGCATCGATTACAGCATGGAAAACGATAACGCGGTGCTGGTGGCAAACAACAACCTGCAATTTGCTGTGGTCTCTGGCGAGCAGGTGCTGCTGGCAAGGGCTCAGCAAATGCCCATCGTTTATGTTATGGCCTGGTATCAGCAATACCCCGTGGGTATTGTGGCTAAGACTTCATCGGGCATCAAGAGCGTGGCGGAACTGAAAGGAAAGAAGATCGGTCTTCCGGGCACCTATGGCGCCTCTTACATCGGTTTGATCGCCCTGCTGGATTCGGTTGGGTTATCGGAAAAGGACGTGGTGCTGGATTCGATCGGCTATAACCAGGTGGAAGTGCTCATGGCAGATAAAGACGAGGCGGTTGTCATCTATTCTGCCAATGAACCGGTGCAGTTACGAAAACTGGGTCAGGATATCGTGCTGTTTAAAGTATCGGATGCGGTAGACCTGGTGGCGAATGGAATTATCACCAACGAAAAAACACTGGCTGAAAACCCTGAACTGGTGCAGGCGGTTGTGCAAGCTACGCTGCGGGCTATTCAATATGTGACCGAACATCCGGAAGAATCCTATGAGATCTGTAAAAAGTATGTTGACAACCTGGCCGATGCCGACCAGGAAGTGCAGATGCAGGTGCTGCTGAACTCCATCGAACACTGGCAGGCAGCACGCCTCGGTTATTCAGAACCGGAAGCGTGGGAGAATATGCAGCGCATTCTGTTAAAGATGGGACTGTTAACTGAAGAACAGGATCTTTCTAAAGCTTATAATAACCAGTTCATCCCATAGGACGACCAATGAGCGAGCCGTTTCTGAAAGTTGAGGATCTATGCATGACCTTTCGCGACCGGAAAGGGGGATTGGACGTTCTGCGGGGTATCAACTTTGAGATGAATGAGCAGGAATTTCTGTGCGTACTGGGTCCATCGGGCAGCGGCAAGAGCACGCTACTGCGTCTGATCGCCGGATTACTCAAACCTTCGGCTGGAAGGGTCTGCTACAGCGGCAGCGATACTCCTCCGCAGGTGGGACTGGTCTTTCAGCAGGCGAACCTGATGCCCTGGCGTACTGTGCGGCAGAATATTGCCCTGCCGCTTGAGATCATGGGAATTGAAAAAGCGGAGATCGATCGGCGGGTAGCTGAAATGATCACCATGATCGGATTGGAAGGATTCAGTGAGAGCTGGCCCTCGCAGCTTTCTGGCGGAATGGCGCAGCGCGTGGCAATCGCGCGCGCCTTCATCCAGAAGCCGGACCTGCTCCTTTTAGATGAACCATTTGGATCGCTTGATGCGCTGACCCGTGAAAGGATGGGGGGAGAATTATTGAATCTATGGCAGGCGCAGCGCACCGCGGTGATCATGGTCACTCATTCCATCTCAGAAGCGCTGTTGCTGTCAGACCGCGTGCTCGTTTTTTCGCGGCGCCCGGGGAGTATTGCCCGTGACGTGAGCGTGGACTTGATGCGCCCGCGAAAAGAAGAACTCAGGTATACGCCAGAGTTCCAGAATCTGGAGAGAAATTTGCGCAGCACACTGCAATAAGGCAGATTAGATGCGGGGGATGGCTAGCAGCAGGTTATCGAGCAGCAATCGCAGGTTGGCGTTTGATTCGAGATTGTCAAGGGTGGTGATGATCTCATTCACCATATCCAGAGCCTGGCTGGAGCTTAAAGAAGCGTTGAGGGCGTTTATTTCAGTCTGATAATCGAGATTGGTCAGTTGATCGTGCATGTTGTGTGTGTTCAAAAGCAGGTCACGGGCAAGTGAAAGCCAGACCTGCAGGGTCAGGCGCAACGCATCACGAGAGCGGGTAAGCGCATCCACGGCGGCGAAGCGGTCACGGCGGTTGAGCGGCAGCAGACGGAAGAACTCATCGGCCCACATTTTTCGTTTATCCACGATTTCAGGATCATTAGCCATTTGCAGCGCCAGGCCGGTACGCCCATTGGAGATGTGCGCGTAAAGACGCGCATCTTCCGCCGGAAGATGCCACCGGGTTTGCAGTTCCTTTTCTAATAATTCTACGGGGATGGGACGCAGGCGGAGAATTTCGCAGCGAGAGGAAATGGTGGGCAGCAGGGCGTCAGCCGAATCAGCCGTAAGCAACAGGATCACCTTCGCGGGAGCCTCTTCCAGTGTTTTAAGCAGCGCATTCTGCGCACTGGCGTTGGCGGTTTGAAAATTGAGCAGCAACGCGATTCGGTAGCGAGCCTCGTAAGGTGTTAATGCCAGGCTGTGCTGCAGGTTTCGGATTTGACTGACCTTGATGATGCCGCCCTCTTCTTCGGGGGTCACCATACTCAAGTCAGGATGCTGCATCCTGGCCGTTTGGGTGCAGACACGGCAGGCACCGCAATACTCGCCAGGAGATGGCGGCCGGGTGCAGTTGATGGCCCGGGCAAAAGCCAACGCCAGGCTGCGGCGGCCGATGCCGGGAGCACCGGTGAAGAGATATGCGTGACGAACATCATCATTGGCAATGTGTTTCTGCAGCAGCTTTTCAGCCCAGGAGTGACCCAGCAGATCCCAACTCATACGGCGATTTTAGTCCAAACAGAGAAGGTTTGCAACTTAGCCGAACATTCTATCGGCTGAAGGGAATTCGGGTTCGGGAAAAGGTACCCATGCCAGCACGGTTGTGCCGTTTTGGGCATCTGAAGTAATATCTACCTCGCCGCCGGCATTGACAGCGCGCGTTTCCATATTCGAAAGGCCGTGGCCGATGGTTAGCTTCACCTTTTCCATATCAAAACCACGTCCGTCATCGTGCACTTCGAGCAACACCCGTTCAGCGGTGGTCCATACCGTTACATCTACGTGATGTGCCTTGGCGTGTTTGGCGATGTTGGCCAGCGCTTCCTGGCAGATGTGGAAGAGGGCAAGCGCCTGGGGTTCGGGAAGGTGTTCGACGCCGTCTTTCGGGCCTGAAAGATTAACATCCAGGAGGGTATTGGCATGGAATTCCTGAACAAGGCGGTTAATCCCCTGCATCAGGTTTTCATCTTTCAACTGACGCGGGCGCAGGTCGAGAATGTAAGCGCGGATATCACGGATGGTGCTGTTGAGATCAGAAATTGCCTGATTAATGCGGCTGGCGCACTGATCGGGGTCTTCTTTAAGTAATAGCCGCGCGTGTTCAAGGGTGAGACCCACGGCAAAGATGGATTGAATGATGCCGTCGTGAAGATCCATGCCGATACGGTCGCGTTCTTCAAGGATGGCGAGGCGGCGGCCCGAAATATTCAAGCGGATGTTTTCCACAGCGGTAGCCATCCAGGCGGCAATGGCCTGCGCAAACTGCACGTCAGGCTCTTCGAGCGGTTGTGGGTGGCAGGTGGCCACGCAGAGCACTCCCACCACTCCACGGCGGCCAACCATGGGGATGACGGCAAGCTGGTGCAGCCCTTTGAGCCGGGTTTCAGGATTCAAGTCGGCGTATTCGTTTTCGGTGAGGTTGAGCACGATCGAGGAACCGCTTGCCGCTGCCCTGCCGACAGTGCTTTCGCCCACTGCGAACTGTGCACGCTTCCACAGGTTATCGACCGCTTCTCCCTGGTGGATGAAGCGGGTGAGATGTTTGCTGTCTTCATACTTGATGAAGATTTCTCCGACCTCGAGCCGCAGATAATCCATCAATTGCGTCAATCCCTGATCCAGCACCTCTTCGATCTCGGTGCTGGTTGCCAGGGTAGAAGACATCTGGTTAAGCAGAGAAAGGTTTTCGTTTTGACGGGTGAGGGTACGATCGCGCATCACGTAATCACGAAGCAGGCGGGCATTGACGATTGCCACACCCGCGTAGGCTGCCAGGAGTTCAATAATGCGTTGATCTTCAATAGAGAATTCAGGCGCCCGGTTCTTATTGGTGAGATAAAGCTGCCCGATTTGACGTTTTCCCTGGAAGATGGGAACCCCGAGAAACGAATTCATCTGCGGGTGGAGGGGAGGAAATCCGCAGTGACGCGGATCCTTTTGAATATTCGAGATGCGAATGGAAGAACTGGAATGCATCATTTCGCCGATGAGCCCCAACCCGAGCGGTAAGTGAGGAATTTGATCGCGCTCAACCTTGGGCATGCCTGCCGGAACGAATTTTTCGAGTTTTCCTTCGTCATCGAGAAGGCCGATGGCCGCATAACTGGCGCCGGCAAGTTCAAGAGCGATGGTTACGGTCTTTTCGAGAACGCTGTCAATGGAAATTTCCCCCACAAGTTCAGCCGCCTCACGGTGAAGCTTAAGAAGTCTTTTTTCCATTGGCTCAGGTATTTGCGAATAAATCAGCATCGATGTATCCTCAATAAATCAATTGTAATCCAAAGTGAAGGAATGCGTCAATTTTTATCCAATCTGTAGCATTCCCGCATCCCAGTTGCTGCGATTTCTGGATATAATCACGATGAGGTGAATATTATGGATAGTTTTGCGTCTCGAAAAGCTGAGGAAGAACGGGTAAAAAGTGAAGGAAGACTTCCACCCGGACAGGCTCTCACCCAGAAATTTCCGGTTTTACATTACGGCCCTGTGCCAGAATTTGATCCGGCGACGTGGGATTTTAGGGTGTGGGGTGAGGTTGAAAGCCCGTTGAGACTAACCTGGGAGGAGTTCCAGAAGCTGCCGCGCACGACGCTTAAGATGGACATTCACTGTGTAACCCGCTGGAGCAAGTTTGATACCGTGTGGGAAGGCGTATCGGTGCGGACCCTGCTTGACCTGGGGTTGGTGAAGCTTAAAGCAAGTGCGAAATACGTGGTGCAACACGCTGAATACGGGTTTACGGCCAATTTGCCGCTTGAAGTGGTTCTGGCAGAAAACTTTCTCATGGCTACCACCTTCGAAGGGCAGCCGATCACCCCTGATCATGGTTATCCGCTGCGAGGGGTGGTGGGCGCAATCCCAGAAAAGAAAGACCTCTTTACTCCGTACTTCTGGAAAGGAGCCAAATGGCTGCGTGGACTGGAGTTTTTGAGTGAAGATCACCCCGGATTCTGGGAGCAGGCGGGGTATCACAACCACGCAGATATTTGGAAAGAAGAACGGTTCGGAGGTTAATCAGATCCCCTCAAAAAGAAACCGGGATGCGTTTCACAAGGCATCCCGGTTTATGATTTTAAGTTTCGGTGGATTATCTTGACTTGATCATGTAACGGGCATAAATTCCCACACCGATCCCGGCCAAAAGGATAATGCCGCCGATGACTGCGAGGAATACCGAACCGCCCTCGTCAACCTTATTCATATTGATCATATGCCCGCTGACCTGGGCGCTGAAATTGATATGCGAGATGTCGCCGGCTTTTAAATTCACTGTGACGTTCTGTGCCGAGGTGGCGTTGTACCCATCTGGTATGGCGATACTGATGGAGTATTTTCCCTCGGGGATATCTTCGAAACAAACCGAACTGCCATCGCTCAGGGTGGTACCGGTGTTGGAATACTTGCCTTCCATATGGGTGATGCTGATTTCGCCGCCACCAATCCCGGTGTTGGCGATCTCGTCGGCTTCTGCCATGGCATTGCCGTTTACATCGTCGTAGAGATAAATGCAAATCGACCCATACCCTTGAACGGGTTGTGGTGTGGGCAGGAGAGAAGTGGGTGTCGGGGAGGGTCCGGCTGTGATCTCAGGAGTAGGAACGGTTCCAAGGAGCAGCTTCTGGCCTAACTGAAGAAAGCGGCATTTGTCGAAATCGAGCCCGTTGAGCGTGCGCAGCTTTTCGACATCAATATTGTTCATGAGAGCGATGCTGTCACAGGTGTCGCCCTGTTTGACAACATAGTAGATCGCGCCGCTGGAATCGGCGGTAGGTGTAAAGTACAACACCTGGGCGTTAACGGGTGTTGAGAATATACCCGATGCGATGAACAGCACGAAAACAACCAGTGCTAAAAGTATGACAGAAAAAATCGATTTTCGTTGAGGAGTCATCTTATTCAGGATTATAACATCAAACTTTTCGTGGTTTTTTAGGCAAGAGCAACGGCATTGGCTCCTTCGGGCATAAAAATCCCTTTTCGTGTACAATTAATTCAAAATATACTGCCATTCAATATACGTGCCTTTGAGGAGGAACCCATGTTTCAAAAATTGATACTCGTTGGCAGGCTTGGAAGAGATCCTGAGATGCGCTACACCCCTACCGGTCAGGCCGTTACCAGTTTTTCAGTGGCTACAGATCGCCAGTACACAGACCAATCCGGGAAGCTTGTAAAAGAGACTGTATGGTTTAAAGTCACTGCCTGGGGAAAGCTAGCCGAAACCTGCAATAATTATCTGCAAAAAGGCAAACTGGTGCTGGTTGAAGGCCGTCTCACTGTGGATCCAAAATCGGGCGGACCGCGGACGTGGGTTGGGCAGGATGGAACACCACGGGCAACCTACGAAGTAACCGCGCAGACCGTGAAATTCCTATCAGCCAAGACGGAAGGCGGTCTGGAAGGTGGAATGGAAGAGGAAGGGGAGACTCCTCCATCAGAAGAAATTCCATTCTAAGGGAATCTGATGAACGAGGAACCTAAGAATCCGGCTCATGGGATGCCGCCCATGGAACTGCCGGAAGATTTAGAACCGGTTTACAGCAACCTGGCTCGTATCAGCCATACGCCCTCGGAACTCACGGTTGATTTTTGCCGTTTGCTGCCCGGTCAAAAGCGCATCCCTGTTCTGGCACGCATTCTGCTTTCACCGGTGGGAGCCAAGCTGCTGCTGCGCGCCCTGGCTGAAAACATTGCGCGCTATGAAGCGTCATTTGGAGAGATCATTCTGCCCGGCAATTCAGGGCTGGCAGACGATCTCTTTAGACAGGTACACCCGCCTGAACCCCCGAAAACGGATTAGTGATCATGCAAGAATTTCATGAAATTGTTGAAAATACCCGCAAGATATTTGATGAACGCACTCAGGTGCGCGACCAGGCGCTGGTGCAGGCACGGCAGTTGACGCGCTTATCGGCACATGCCATCCGCGCCATTCACCGCGGAGAGAGCCTGGAAGCGACCGATCTGCTGCTGGATGCCCATGCCCTGGTGTTGAACATGCAGCGCGATCTGGCTGCGTATCCGGATCTCTATTTTGCGGGCTATACACAAGACGCGATCAAAGAGTTTGCAGAGGCCGAATTGACCTGTGCGCTGATCGAAAACCGGCGCCTGCCACGGCCTGAAGAACTGGGCATCGAGTATGCCACTTACGTGCGCGGTCTGGCGGAATCGATCGGTGAATTGAGGCGCCGCTGTCTGGATATCCTGCGGCAGGGTTATTCAGAAGAAGCCGAGCGCCTGCTTACCACCATGGACGAGATCTACAACTTTCTGGTCACCCTCGATTACCCCGATGCCATCACCGACGGGCTGCGGCGGCAGACCGACCTGGTGCGCGGGATCGTCGAACGCACGCGCGCTGATCTGACGCTCAGCCTGCGTGAGCAGCATTTGCAGGATGCGCTGCAGAAATTTTCTGAAAAGTTCCCGGGGATGAAAGAGTAATTGACAATGATTAGAATTCGGGCTGGAGAAAAAAAGTTATGAGTCTAGAATTGCTGCCTGCATCAATACTTGAAAAATATGAGGTTCATGAGTGGAAACATGCTTGTGCGATACTTAATAATGATTTTGCGACTGAATGGAAAGATATAATTGACTTACTTACAAAATTTAAGTTTTGTAAAAGTTGGATTAATGTAGGTGGTGGAAGGAAATCATTAGTCTCGGAGACAATTGATCACTTTCTATATGACCGTGGATGGTGTGAAAAGGAATTTGAGACATCCATGAAGGTTGATGATTTGATCATGCAATCACCAACTCACAAAGTTGATTGTTATAAAAATCATGTGGCATTAGAGATCGAGTGGAATAACAAAGACCCTTTTTTTGACAGAGACTTAAACAATTTTCGTTTATTGTTTGATTTACGCGCAATTAGCGTGGGAGTAATTATCACAAGATGCGACGAATTACAGGAAATTTTTGATAAACTTGGACGAGGATCTTCCTATGGACAATCCACAACCCATATGTCGAAATTATTAAGAAAAATTGAGGGTGGCGGTGGAGGTGGCTGTCCACTCTTGGTATTCGGAATAAAGAAAGATTTATATGAAGAAAATTGCTGAAATTGCCAAAAATAATTCTTTAACCCCTGCACAAGATTTTCTCGATCATATCCAAAAAATTGGTTATGGAACAATTCTTGCTGATCCACCGTGGCAATTTCAAAATCGTACTGGAAAAGTAGCACCTGAACATAAACGCCTTAATCGATATGCGACATTATCACTTCAGGAGATTAAAGACATTCCCGTAGGTGTTGTAGCTTCGAATCAGAGCCATTTATATCTTTGGGTTCCAAATGCTTTGTTAAGAGAAGGATTGGAAGTAATGGAAGCGTGGGGGTTTCAATACAAAACTAATATTGTCTGGCACAAGGTTCGAAAAGATGGAGAACCAGATGGTAGGGGTGTAGGTTTCTATTTTAGAAATACAACCGAACTGGTACTTTTTGGTACGCGGGGTAAACTACGTACTTTGGAGAGGGGACGAACACAAGTAAATATTCTGAAAACTCAGAAACGGGAGCATTCAAGAAAACCTGATGAACTATATGAAATAATTGAAGAATGCAGCCCGGGCCCTTATCTGGAATTATTCGCTAGGGGGCAAAGACCAGGGTGGGATCAATGGGGAAACGAGGCTGAAACTTACCAAATATCTTGGGTAACTTATGCAAATAATAGCCAGAGGTATTCTATTCACGACAATAATAAAGAATTTAAAAAAGATCAGAATGATTAGCGAAAAAAACTAAAATTATGATTATCGTTTCTATCTTCCAATTGTCTAGGTTTTAGTAGGTAATAAAATATACTTTTATTCAAATAATCCAACTATGGCCGAAAGATTGGAACAACAAATTCATAAAGAAATCTACCGGCAGCAGGCGGAGCAATACGAACGCCTGGTTTCACGCGAGGATCATCAGCGAAACATACTCAAAGCCATCCTGGCCATTACCCCTCTGATGGGCAGAGATGTGGTGGAGCTGGGCGCGGGAACCGGACGCCTGACCTGCATGGTTGCACCGCTGGTAAACGCCATCCGCGCTTTTGATGCCTCGGAGCACATGCTGGCAGTGGCGCAGCGTAAACTGAAAACCGCTGGCCTGACGAACTGGCAGCTTGAGGTTAGTGACAACCGCAAGATTCCTGTGGCTGACAGCTGCGCCGACATCGCCCTATCTGGATGGAGTATCTGTTATCTGGTGGATTGGGGGGGTGAAGACTGGCAGGCGGAAGTGAGTAAAGCCCTGGCCGAGATGGAGCGCGCCATCAAACCGGGTGGTGTGATCATCCTGCTCGAGACGCTGGGCACGGGGTTTAAAACTCCCACTCCACCTGATCACCTCAAAGACTACTACGCCTTCCTTGCCGGGCAGGGATATTCATCCACCTGGATACGCACCGATTACCAGTTCGATTCTGTTGAAGAGGGAAATGAATTGGCCGGTTTCTTTTTTGGTGAGGAGATGAAAGGAAAGATCGAGCAAGAGGAAAAGGTTACATTGCCCGAATGTACCGGATTATGGTGGAAACGTAAGCGGTAAAACCCGTTAGCCTCATTCCAGGTGATTGGCAAACCATGCGTTCGAAACCGGCATTCCCAGGGAATCAAGGGAATGGAGAAAAAATGACCGATTCTCAATCTCCAAAAAGACAATTCATCATTGGTGTGCTTCTGCGGCTCATTTCTGGGATTGGCGCTATCGCCGCGCTGCTCTTCCTACCGGCAGGGACGTTTCAATACTGGCAGGCATGGGTGCTGCTGGGAACCCTGGTCGGGCTGATGCATGCAGAAGGTGAAATTCCGACTCCTGCCAGGCATCTGGTAACCCATCACGCGATTACAACTCCACCGACTGTATCTACGTATATAAAATATACATAGACAGATGAAGGAGTAAAGATAATGGAAACTGAAACTCAATGCAAGCATGTGCATCATCACGATGGCGGCAGCCTGGTGGGCGGGTTCTGGTTTGCCGGTTGGCTGTTTACGATTGCTTTTGCCCAGCTGGTCTGGTGGAAGGCTTTGCTTGGGCTGGTGATCTGGCCATATTACCTGGGTTTGATCCTTCGATAATCCAACCTGACATTATGCTGAAATGCGCGATCACTTGGCCTGGTCGCGCATTGATGTTTAAAAGCTCGTCATACAGCAACATCTTCACTCTTGAAAATGCTTATTATCGTTATAATAAAAGGTAATGCACGAATTATTAGAGTTCATTCAACGCATTGCGATTGTCACAAAACCAGGATCTCCGGATACTCTGAAAGAGGGAGAGGTGATTCAGGCGTGGCTGGATAATCGCGGCGTAGCCAGCCGGGTTTCAACCACAGATGATCCACTTTTGCTTGAAGAGATTGCCGCAAGAAAATTTGACCTGCTGATCGCGGTGGGCGGAGATGGAACCATGCTGCGCGCCGGTCATCTGGCGGCTCCTCACGGGCTGCCGATCCTTGGGATTAATCTGGGCAAGTTTGGGTTTCTGATGCAGTTGACGCGGGCTGATTGGCAGCAAAGTATGCCGCGTTTAATCAACGGCGATTTTAAAATTGAAAACCGTATGATGCTCAAAGCTGAACACTGGCATGAGGGAAACCTGCTTAACACAGATCAGGTCATCAACGAGGTGGTCGTTGCCCGCGGTCAGGTGGTGCGCCCCATTCGCATCCATGCTGAAGTAGATGGGTACCCGCTGGCGGGTTATGTGGCAGATGGTTTGATCGCTTCAACTCCAACAGGGTCAACAGCCTACGCGCTGGCGGTAGGCGGACCAATCCTACCGCCGGAAATGCGCAATATCCTGATCACACCAGTCGCACCGCATCTCTCATTTGACAGGGCAGTGATTCTTCCGGAAGGTGCGAGCGTGAAGATCAGCACCACCAGCGATCATGAAGCGGTGGTCAGCGTTGACGGCCACCCGCCAGCCCTGCTGCACAATGGCGATTACGTGATTGTGACAGCCAGCGACTTCACCATCAAGTTTGTCGTTTTTCAGGACCCTGGATATTTCTACCGCAACCTGCGTAATTATATGGAACAAAATCCATCCATTGGTGATATTTAATGACCGAAGATTCATCACAATCACAACCGATGTATTGTTATGCCCACCCTCAACGCGAAACGCTGCTACGCTGTAATCGGTGCGAACGGCCGATGTGTCAATCTTGTGCCGTTTTGACGCCCACTGGCTATCGCTGTAAGGAGTGTGTGCGCGGGCAGCAAAAGATCTTTGATACCACACGCTGGTGGGATTATCCGCTTGGTGTCATCACCGCTGGTGGGCTTTCTTATGTGGGCAGCCTGATCGCTGGCATCTTTGGGTTTTTCACGATCCTGGTGGCGCCAGTAGCAGGGATGATTATCGCTGAGGCGGTGCGCTTTGTTGTGCACAAGCGCCGCTCGCAGGCGCTAACGCTGGCAGCCGCCGCGGCGACCTTGATCGGCGCGATCATATCGCCGTTGTATCAGCTGGTTCTATCATTGGTATTCATCAGCAGCGGCCAGGGTTTGACGATGCTGCTCGGAATGTTGTGGCCGGCGGTGTATGCTGTGCTGGTGACCAGCACGGTGTTTTACCGGCTTAAAGGAATCCGCTTATAAAAGGTTGAGCCATGCTCAAAGAACTGCGCATCGAAAACTTTGCCATCATTCAGGAACTTGAACTGCAATTTGGCAGCGGGCTGGTCATTTTTACCGGCGAGACCGGAGCCGGTAAGTCCATCATCCTTGATGCTATCATGGCACTGGTTGGCGGCAAGGTGGATGGATCGATGGTGCGCAAAGGGGCTGAGCGGGCAGTGTTAGAAGCTCTTTTCCCAATTCCTGAAACTTATTTTGAAGAAATTACCTCCATCCTTAAACGTGAGGATTTGTACGAAAATGAACCTTACCTGACCCTTGGACGCGAGATCCGCGTTGAAGGGCGCAATGTGGCCCGGGTTAACGGCCGCAGTGTCAACGTGGGGCTATTGAAAGAACTGGGCACGTATCTAGTGGATATTCACGGCCAGTCGGAACATCTTTCTCTCTTGGACGTTCGTTCACATCTTGGGTTGCTCGATCGATACGCGGGCTGTGAGGTTGAGCTTGCGCGATACCGCACTGAGTATCACCGGCTGCAGGATCTGCGCAAAGAGTTGAAGAGCCTGCGTGACCTTGAATCAGAGTCGGCCAAACGGTCAGAATTGTTAAACTTTCAGGCGCAGGAGATCGAAGCAGCACAGTTGAAGCCGGGTGAAGAGGAAGAACTGGAACAGGAGCGCAGCCGCCTGGCGAACGCCGAGACCCTTTCCAGTTCGGCCCAGGAAGCGCTTGCGGTGTTGGATGAGGGTTCGCCAGAAACCTCTTCTGCCATTGATTTGCTCGGGCAAGCCAGCCGCCTGGTTGCCGGGCTGGCAAAGATAGACCCGGCGCAAACCGCGCTTCAAAACCAGCTGGATGATCTGGTGGCGACGTTAGGCGAAATTAACCGTGACCTGCGGCGGTATCTGGACGGTATCGAGTTCAATCCCAGACGGCTGGAACAGGTGGAGACCCGCCTGGAGCTTATTCATCAGTTGAAACGAAAATATGGCGGATCAATTGAAGCCGCAATCGAATATGGACGGAACGCACGCGCACAGCTCGAAAAAGTGCAAACGGCGGGTGAACGCATTCAGGAACTCGAAGAACAGGAAAAGGCGATCGTTGAACAAACGATTGCTGCGGGGCAGGCTCTCACGGCAGTCCGCCGTGAAGCCGCGGCAAGAATGAGCAGGGCTGTTGAAAATGAGTTGAACGATCTCAGCCTGGCGGGGGCGAAGTTTGCCGTGGAATTTCACCAGCCAGAAGCAGCGAGTGGATTGGAGATCGAACCGGGTAAAAAGATCGCCTTTTCAGAGACCGGGATGGATCAGGTGGAATTCATGATCGCGCCGAACCCCGGAGAAGGATTGAAACCGCTGGTCAAGATTGCATCGGGGGGTGAGACCTCGCGCCTGATGCTGGCATTAAAGAATGTGCTGGCACAGGCAGATTACGTTCCCACGCTGATCTTTGATGAAATCGACCAGGGCATCGGCGGGCGGGTTGGGTTCATCGTGGGCGAAAAATTATGGCGCCTGGCGCGCAAGCACCAGGTGATGTGCGTCACCCATCTTTCTCAGCTGGCTGCATTCGGAGACGAGCATTTCAAGGTGAGCAAGAGGATTGTTGGAGAGCGCACTGTGACGGGGGTTGAGGCGTTAACCGGTGATGAACGGGTGATGGAACTGGCGCTTATGACTGGTAGCACGGGGGAGAGCAACCAGAAGGCTGCGCAAGAAATCCTCCAACAGGCGAATCGCCGGCAGCAAGAATCTTATTAAGGATGGCTGATTAATGGATCGGAACGGCCTCGAATCACAAAAGATCAAAATCTTGATCCAGGGGCCCCCTGTGATTCTGGTTGGCGATAAATTAACCACACTCAGCCGCAAACTACCCAGAACTTTGCTCTATTACCTGGCAGCACAATCGCAGCCTGTTTCACGGCAAGAAATCTGCGGGTTGTTTTGGCCAGACGTCTCTGAAGAAAAAGCACGGAAGAATCTACGTGAAGCCCTGAGCAGGATCAGAACCGAATTAGGAGAAGCCGATCCTTTTTATACCGTTGATGATCAAATCATTCTGGATGATTCGCTGGTCTATACGGATAAGAGGGAATTTGACCGGATCATCACTCCGCTTTTAAGCAACGCGGTGATGAATTTTAATTCCAGCCTGCCCGAAAGCATTTTACTGCAGTTAAAGCGTGCAATGGAGTTGTGCCGAACTTCCAGGTTTTTACAGGGAATAGAGCTTGAGAATTCTCCAGGATTTGAAAACTGGAAGGACCAGACGAATCACTGGTATACCTATGTCAGATTGAAGATCGTTGAAAGGCTCGCTGACCACTATATTTCTGTGGGTGATCTGGATAGCGCGATTGTCTGGCTCGAAACCGGGCTGGAGACTGACCGGTTGAACGTTGAAATGAACTACCTTAAGTTAACCTGTTTACGCGATCTTGGTCAATTCCAGCAGATGGTAGAAAATATCAACTTGCTGGAGAACCTTTATCAGCAAAATGATGAACAACTGCCTGACGAGTTTGTGGATCTGCGTGAAAAAGCTGAAATCAGCAGAAGGATCGAAGACCAAAAAGCATCTCATACCTGGCCGATCGAGGAAAAAGATGAAGTCACTTTTTTTGGCAGAAAAGCAGAGCTTGAAAAATTAAACTGGGCCATGCACCGCAAGGGGGTTATCCTTCTTCAGGGTGAAGCCGGCAGTGGAAAAATCAGATTGATCAAGGAATTTTATTGCCAGCAAGCGTATTCTCCGAGGCTTTTCTACTGCCAGTCACACCCTCTCTCCACCCGGGTTCCTTTTCTCACCCTGCTCACAGGAATGGAGAAGGAAATCAGAGAAGAAGAATGGAATCTGCTTTCACAATCTGAGAAAGATATTTTGCTATCTTTCTATCGCAGATATTTACAGAGCAGCGCTCTGGCCGATCTACCAAAAGGGGCAGATGACTGGCTTCCAGTGTTCCAGGATATTTTTAATTTATTTGTAAAGCTGATGGAATTTGCAGCAAGAAAAAGGCCGGTTCTACTGGTTTTGGATGACGCCCAATGGATCGATCAGGCTAGCCTTTCTCTGGTCGGTTATCTTGAAAGGCAAAACTTCTTTAAGCGGCATGGATTACTGATCATTTCCAAGCAAATAGAGGAAAAAAACATCATATTGAGGCAGACGCTGCTGCGCCTGTTAAGGGAACAAAAACTGGAAGTGATTCAACTTCAACCTTTTTCTGAGCGCGAGACTTCTGAATTTGTTCAAACCATGAGTGGGAAAAAACCTGGCCGGGAGTTGATATTAAATCTGTATAACGATACCGGTGGAAACCCATTATACCTGATTGAATGCACACGGGAGAGTAAACGCTTAACGGGTCGGAGAGGAGATCAAGACCAAAATTCCAAGCCAATTCCAGATGTTATTCGAGGGATACTGATTGAAAGAATCGAAGCGATGAGCCCGGCCAGCCTGAATGTGTTGCAAACAGCAGCCGTGCTGGGCAGAAGCTTTTCACCTGATGAACTGGAAAAGATGGTTGATATTGGTCAGGAAGCAGTCATTAATGCCCTTGAAGAATTAACGAAGAGCGGCATTCTCAAAGATGAACCCAATCTACCGCCAGTCGGCGGTTATTCTTTCAGCCATGAGATTGATCGTGAGTTCATTCAATCGCGGTTAAGTTCAGCACGGAAGCGTTACTTGCACCAAAAAGCCGCCCACAGCATCCTCGCTTGCCGGGGCCAGCGGCCTGATATTTCTTCAAGACTGGCGGAGCATTTTGAAATGGCTTCGGAACCGGCGGAAGCCGTTTTCTACTGGCTGGCTGCAGGGAGGTATGCGCGCTCCATTTTCTCGCAACCTGAGACGATCAAAGCTTATGAACGCGCTTATAAACTGATCAAAGAAAACTCTTATCTGTTTCCGGTAAATTTGATCTATCAGGTTTTTTCTGAATGGGGTGATTATGCCTATGACATTTCAGATGCCCAAAGCTGCGAAATGATATCCAGGAATTGTTATGAGATGGGTGTTGTCCAGTCTGAGCCGTTATTGATAGGAACTGGTCTCAGTGGATTGGGCCGAGCTGCAGGGATGCGTGGTGAATTTCAGACTGCTGAAGAGCAATTTCAACGTGCAATGTTTCACCTGAGGAAAATTGACCACCTTGCTGAACTGATCGAGACTTATTCACGAATCGGGATTGTGCGCTTTAATGAGGATGATTATTTCGGGGCTAAAGAAGCTTTTGAAGAGGGTCAGAAACTTGGCGAGGTGAAAACCAGCGATCCGCGTACGCTGGAAGCGCGAATCGACAACCTCTCACAATTATGTATTCTATTGGTTTACATGGGCTGGCCAAGAAGGGCTCTTGAGCTCGCGCGTGAAATGGTCAACGATTGCCAGATGGTCAACCGCCGGTCGGCACGGCTTCAGGCGCACACTATTCTGGGATTGGCGTATTATGCGAATGGAAATCTTCGCGAAGCGATCCGCGTTGGGCTTGAGTCGGTGGAGATGGCAGAAAACCTTCAACTGCGATTCTGGCAATCCTTTTTGGATATCATTCTTGGACGTTCGTACCTGATGGCAGGCGATCTTGATCGGGCGTGGCAGCACACCATGCGGGCAATCGAGCGCGAAGAATATTACCCGAACAGCAATTTGATCGATCAGGCGCGCCAGGGATTGGGTGATATCTTCCGCCTGGTTGGTGAATATGATAAAGCGATAAAAATTTACCAGAGCATCGTTGATACCGGTCGGATCAACATACAGACAATTGAGAGCCGTTTATATCTGGGTGTATCGCTGTGTATTTCTGGTCGACAGAAAGAGGGATTGTCATGGATCAACCAGTCAATCGAGCTGGCAGCAGATAAGGGGTTAACAGCCATAGAGTTTTACGCCAGACTGTCAAGTCTGCTGCAATGCAGGACGAATAAAAGTTCAACAAAGATCGATGAAACGGTTAACAGACTGGTCCAACAATTACAACCCAGGGGGTCTCTATACACCGACTTCTATGCAAAATTCGCTCTGGCGTTTGCCGCAGCAATACGCGGCGATGTGCGTGTGGCGATGAATCTCTATCATGAGTTGATTGAATATTGTGATCAGGCTGGCAGCCCGATGCTCGAATTGGTTCCGTTGCAGGAAATGATGCAACTTGCCCAGCCAGCGAGCCTCGAGCAAATTGAGGCAAAATCGCGTTATGCGAAGCTGCTCAAGGAGCTGACAAAATCAGCGACCATTCCTCCAGTAAAGGGTATGGTCCAGAAATTGCGCATCTCAACCCGCAAGAAATGGCAATATTTTGTCAACGGATAAGTTGTATATATGTGGAGACATTGCACTCAACGCCGCGATCAAAGGGAAATTGCGGCATAAGGTCGGTAGTGATTTGAGGAGATCCACTATCGACCTTATTGTTTAATCTTCACTCAGATGAGCGATGGTGACGCCCTCGCCACCTTCCTTTTCGCCGCCTTCTTCAAAACTTTTCACATGTGGTGATTCTCTCAACGCTTCACGGATTACCTGGCGTAAACGCCCGGTGCCCTTGCCGTGAATGATGCGCACGAAGGGCATTCCGCTCATGTAAGCATCTGAAAGATAGCGGTCTAATTGATCCAGTGCGTCTTCAGCGCGCTGACCGCGCAGGTCGAGTTCCATGGCCGGTGTAGCGCGGAAGGGAGTTACAGGCGTGGAGGCTCCAGCAGGAGAGGGCTTAACCACAGGGCGTTTTTCCACTGGCTCTGCTGTTTCTTCAACCACAGTGGTTAGTTCTGCCCTTTTCACTTTGACGCGTAAATTTCCCACCTGAACCTCGACATCATCACCGTCTACAGCTGTAATCACCCCTGCCATTTTGAGCGTGCGAACCTTTACTTTGCGCCCGACCTGAATCAAAGCGCCATCACCGGGCTGAGGGGAGGGTTTTCTGGTGACAGGGCGCAGTGTTTTCTTTTCGATCCCTTCGATCTTGTTGCGGATTTCTTCGACTGCGGTCAGTGGCTGGCGGTTGTGCATCAGTTCTTTTCGCAGAGAGTCCAATTCCCTGCGGACCGCTTCGATTTCCAGGCTGGCTTCTTCTCTGGCTTTTTCAAGAATGGCCTGCCGTTCTTCCTCGATTTGTTCCAGCCGCTGGGTGAGTTCCTGACGCAGGTTGTTGGCAAGTGAGCGGTCACGGTCGGCGGCCGAACGGGCTTTTCGGGCAACTTCGCGCTGAAAGTGAATTTCATTCAGCAGGTCTTCGGATTTCAACGTGGTTGGATCGACCATTGATCTGGCGTTTTCCAGAATCTCTTCTGGCAGGTTGAGGCGTTTGGCGATTAGCAGGGCGTTGGACCTGCCGGGTATGCCCAGGGTCAGGCGGTAGGTGGGGCGCAGCGTCTTAAGGTTGAATTCCATGCTGGCATTAACAGCGCCGGGTGTGGTGTGTGCCAGGCTTTTCAGTTCTGGGTAATGCGTGGCGATGAAACACGGGATGCGTTTTTCCACCATATAGAGCATGATGGCGCGCGCCAGTGCTGAGCCTTCCTGTGGATCGGTACCCGCGCCCAGTTCATCCAGCAGCACGAGCGTCTTTGATCGCGCCTTATCCAGAATGCGGACGATGTTGGTGATATGCCCTGAAAAGGTAGAAAGCGATTGTTCGATGGATTGTTCGTCGCCGATATCGGCAAAAACATTATCGAAATAACTCAACTCGGACCCGGATTGAGCGGGAATATGCAGGCCGCTTTGCGCCATTAAAACCATCAACCCCACGGTCTTTAAGGTGACCGTCTTTCCGCCGGTGTTTGGGCCGGTGATGATCACCGAAAAGGTGCGTTCATCAAGGTCAATATCGATCGGAACGACCTTCTCAGGATCAAGCAGGGGGTGACGGGCTTTGTAGAGTTTGATGGTTGTGCCGGGATGGTGCGCGTTGGGTGGAGGGCTGATTGGTTTTAAAATCGGTTCGCTGGCATGAATATCTTCAGCATACTTGGCACACATCAGGTAAAAATCAAACCTGGCGAGCGCTTCTACGATGCCGTTAATGGCTTCAGCTTCTGCGCCAACCTTTGCTGAAAGGTCTGCCAGAATGCGCAGAATTTCATCGCGTTCTTCGAGCTGCAATTCGTGCCAGCGGTTGTTAAGTTCAACAACTGCCAACGGTTCCACGAAAAGGGTGGCTCCGGAGGAAGATTGATCGTGAACGATCGATTTAACCCGACCCTTGAACTCGGCACGCAGTGGAATAACATATCGGCCATTGCGCTGCGTGATGATCGGCTCCTGCAGGATGGGCTGTGTTCGGGGGTCGTTAATCATGCTTTCCAGCTTCGAAATCAACCGGCTGTGAGAGATCTTGATCTCTGAACGGATTGCATTTAATTTTGGTGAGGCGTTGTCTAACACCTCACCGCGGTCAGAAATACAGCGCGAAATGGACTCGATGATGCCCGCCGGCGGGGGGAGAAGCCGGGCAATTTCCGTTAGATGGGGAACCTTGCTGCTCACTTTTTCAAATGCGCGCGAAAGGCTGCGAGAGGCAATTAACGTACCACTCACATCAAGCAAATCCGTCTCGCTCAACACTCCACCGCGGCGTGCCAGGTTTACCAGCGGGCGGATATCATGCGCTCCACCGACACCGACATCCGCCTTTAAACTGAGCAGCAGGCGCGCCTCGGTGGTGTGGATCAGGCGTTCGTTCGCTTCTTTTATGGAGGCGGCAGGCGATAGTGATCTGGCCAGTTCTGCTGACGCGCTGAAAGCAGCGTACCCGGCCAGTTTTTCAACGATTCGTGGAAATTCAAGAGTGTTGATGGTCTTTTGATCCATAAGTGCGAGTTTACCATATCTTTCTTTTCTGGTTGTGTGAACAATTGCATTCCTTTACCTGCGGGCTATAATCGAAATGGAGATAAAAAAAGATGCAGTCAATTCATGATCTGGATACGATGACGAAACCCTCCAGCCTGGTGGAGCAGGAGAATGAGAATGATCTGCGCTGTCTGGCCTGTGCTCACCATTGCCTGATAAAACCCGGCAAGCGTGGAATTTGCGGTATGCGCTTTAACCGGGATGGGAAATTAATGGTTCCTCAGGGCTACGTGGCAGGGTTACAGGTTGATCCAATCGAAAAAAAACCATTCAATCACTTTCTTCCTGGCAGCGAGGTGTTGACGTTCGGCATGCTGGGGTGTAACTTCCACTGCGCTTTCTGCCAGAACTGGTTCTCGTCGCAGGCGCTGCGCGATCCATGCGCAGAGGAGGCTGTGCACACCATTCGCCAGATTTCGGCTGAAAAGATGGTAAAGACCGCTCTTGAATATGGGGCAAAGGCGATCGCATCATCCTACAATGAACCGTTGATCAGCACGGAATGGGCGGTAGAGGTATTCAAACTTGCCAGGCAGCAGGGGTTGAAGACAGTCTATGTTTCTAATGGTTATGCCAGCCCGCAGGTGCTCGATTATCTGCATCCGTGGTTGGATGGGTATAAAGTTGATTTAAAAAGTATGAAGGATGCCGAATACCGCAAGATGGGAGGAACCCTGCAGCCTGTGCTGGATACTATCCAGCGCGTGCACCAACTTGGATTGTGGCTCGAAGTGGTCACGCTGGTAATACCGGGGTTAAATGACTCTGCAGAAGAGCTGTGGGAAGCCGGACGCTTCTTGCGATCGATCTCCCCCGATATTCCCTGGCACGTAACTGCGTACCATCCCGACTACAAATACGTGGAAGCACCGCCCACTCCGGCAGCCACCTTGCAGCGCGCTGCAGAGATTGGCCAGGAAGCCGGTCTGCGGTATGTTTACGCCGGAAACCTGCCCGGCAGGGTGGGTTCTCTGGAGGATACACATTGCCCACAATGTACGAAGACATTAATTGCGCGGCGGGGTTACCGGCTGAGTGAATATAACATTACCGAAACCGGAACGTGTGGCTTCTGCGGCACTCCGATCGCGGGGGTGTGGGAGGAAAATCCTGTAAAAGGCCATCACACATCCGGTTATCCGCACCCTATCTATTAGTTGCTGCAAAATTGCCTTAAAAGCAACCCAAAAAGTTGGAACTTTTCGGGTTACTTCTGCGTATATATTACGGAATCGACACTAATCGAATAGAAAGGTGTTTATATTGATAAGGGAAGCGGGAAGGGTATTGGAGGTGTCTTATGGCATTAGGAGTATATGTTGTCGTCGCCCTCGCGGGTGTTATGTTTATCGCATTCAGTCTGCTGAGCTTTGACACAAAGGTCAAATAAGCCAGCAGAGACCCCTCTTCCTGCAAATAACCCAAAAGTAAAGCGCCTTCCGCACTGGAAGGCGCTGATTTTTATAACTTTGCCATTAACTTGAAGATGTGCTCGATGTGGTCGATCTCATGCCAGGCGGCCCGCCTGAGCACCTTGCGCGGGGACCAGAATTCTCCCTCCACACCCACCACCAGATTGGAACCAGCAAGGGTGGGCAGCACGCGGCACAACTGCTCACGAACGGCCAGAAGGCGATCAAAGACGTCTGATGGCAATTGATTCCGTTCAGTGTGTGCCAGTGAAAGCCGGTCGAGATACCAGTGCTCGGCATTGGCCACATGATTGAGCACGCCGAGGATACTCCAGCGTTCGCCTTCGAATTTCTGGTTCAGTTGATCAGCTGATAAGCCGGCGGCCAGTTCCAGCAGGTCCACACGGCTCCATTGCAGGGTCAACAGCCCTCTGCGGATATCTTCATGGGTCAGCGGTTTCCAATCGTGGCGAAACCAGGCGTTCACCTCGTAACCATTATCGGCGGGGTCATACTGTTCATCGATGGAATAAACCTCAAAGGTATCAGCGAGGTGAATACTAAAGTCTCCCAGGTCTTTCATCCATGAATCAGTCGTATGGCTATCGATCCATTCTTTGTAGCGCAAAAGTGCATCGGGCAGGCGGATGATGGCTTCGCTGTCAGATGAACCATTGGCAAAACAGCCAGGGTAATCTAAAGCCCAGGCGATTGATCTTCCTTCGGGGTACTTTTCTACACCTACGTTGATTCGCATTTTCACTCCATAAGGGCTCAATTAGGTTTTCCGTTTGAACCTGTCGGTATAAGGGAACTTATTGTATTATATAACCGTCATACTTTAGTATTGATCACTGCAAAGAGGTGTGGAATGACAAACGGTAACCAGAATCATAAAAAAAATGGATCCCCCTTTATTTTTACCTGGATCCTTCCGCTTTTCTTAAGGCCAAAAAAGACCACGGCAGAAATTGCTGCTCAGGAGAGGAATGTCTGGCTGACCCCGCTGGTCCTTGTTTCAGCGCTGGCAATCATCGCGGTGTTTCTGTCTGCCCCCATTCGGCGTGAAGCGATTCAGATGGGCGCAACCCTGCCCCCGAACTTTGAGTATTATTCACCTGACCAGCAGCAGCAATTCTATGAGGCGCAGGCCACTCAGACTTCACCGTTGTTTCTTTATGTCTTCCCGATGCTGGGAGGGCTGCTTAAGTTGTGGGTCTCGTGGTTCTTGCTCAGCGTTATTCTTTATCTTGTTTTTACCATTTTTGGCAGCCGGGCTTCGAGTTTAAAGTCATACAACCTTGTGGCCTGGTCTTTCCTTCCCATCGCGCTGAGGTACATTGTTCAAATTCTGGCAACGTTAATAACACACACACAGATCGCCAATCCGGGTTTATCTGGTTTTGTCAGCGCTGATGCAACAGGATTTGGCGCCTATCTTCGATCTTTGATTGGTTTAATCGACATCTACTTTATTTACCAGATCATTCTGCTGTTCTTAGGCTCGAAACCACTTTCGGGCTTGACCAAAACCAAAGCCTGGGTTGCCACTGGGATTTCAATTTTCATCCTGCTGCTGTTGCAGGCAATTCCAGGGCTGGTTTCATCCATGTTAAGTAATCTCACCTTTACCAGCATGTTTTATTTCTAATTATTGGAATGGATGATGAGTAAAGAATCATTTGTAAGCATCAGAAACCTCACCAAGGAATATCCGATGGGCGAAACGAAAGTTGTCGCCCTAGACGAAGTCTCACTGGAAATTCCGCCCCGATCGTTCACAGTGGTGATGGGTCCTTCTGGTTCAGGGAAGAGTACCCTGCTTTATTTAATTGGCGGCCTCGATTGGCCGACATCTGGCTCGATCCAGGTAGCGGATGATGAAGTTGAAAAAATGGATGAAAATTCTCTGGCGGAATACCGGCGAAACCGGGTTGGATTTATTTTTCAATCCTTCAACCTCATCGCCTCCATGCCGGCAGAGGAAAACGTGGCCTTTCCGCTGCGGTTCAGCGGGATTCCAAAAGCAGAGCGCCGCACACGTTCACGAGAGATCCTGACGCATGTCGGGTTAGGAGATCGCATCCGTCACCGGCCAACCGAACTCTCAGGCGGACAGCAGCAACGGGTGGCGATCGCGCGCGCTTTGATCAATGATCCGCCGCTTATCTTAGCCGATGAACCAACCGGTAACCTTGACAGTCACAGCGGGTTTGCGATTATGCAATTGCTTTCTGACCTGCACCGGGAGGGAAAAACTGTGATCGTGGTCACCCACGATCCAAGAATGCTGCAATTCGCGACCAACACGGTTTATCTGCTCGATGGAAAAGTGGTCTCTGAAGAATCTTATAAACTTGCAACTGAAAGCATGGCTCAAGCCGCAGTTGAAAAAGGTGGAACTTTATGAAAAAACAATTCTTGAAAATCGCTCTCGTTCTTCTTATCGTCTCGCTGATGGTGCCTGATATTTCGGCCTTTGCCGCACCGCGGGCTGCCAGTGTGAGTGTTTCACCGGATGACCTCGATAAATCGGGGCTTCCGGGGTCAATCGTCACCTACCAGTTGACGATTGCCAACACATCTGCTGATGTAACCAATATTACCGTAAGTGCCTCCAGCGCGAGCGGTTGGGCGGCGCCGGTTGTTGTTCCTGAAGATTTTACACTCGCGGCTTCAGGTGACCCGGCCGCCAGTACAACTGTATCGGTCAGTGTTCCCATTCCAACAACCGCCACTTCGGGGCAGAATGATATTACAACCGTGACGGTCACCGATAACACACACAGTGAAACCTCGACTGTTCAATTGACCACGACAGCCTCTACGCCTTCTGCGGTTGGCAGACCCATCATGGTGATCGCTTCTTATGGGACGGGCGACAATGCGGTCTATGCCGGGCGTGAGATCGATCTTTCAGTGAAACTGAAGAACAAGGGCTCAAAGGATGCGTATAACGTCGTCATTTCGTTTTCAGCCACCGATATTTACCCGCGCGAAACCGGCGGCGTGATCGCTGTGGGGCAGGTTGGCGCGGGTGAGACCAAGTCGATCACCCAAAAATTCCTGGTAGGCGACGCGCTGGCCTGGGCAGGAGTGGGAAGCATCTCAGCGACGGTATCCTATATGGATGCCAGCGGCGCATCTTACAGTGAAAGTTTTACCATTTCGATCAGGATCAACGAACCAGTTAGTTCCGGTTCTTATCATACCCCTACGCCGAATATTCCCCAGCGCCCACAATTGGTGGTAACCGGTTACAAAACCGATGTTGAACTGCTTCAACCCGGCTCCCTTTTCACATTATCGCTGGATGTTAAAAACCTGGGCATGGCGGATGCTTCTGGTGTGACGGTTGTGTTGGGTGGCGGGGTATCCGCAGGAGGCGGCGAATCTGGTACGCCGCAGCCCAGCGGCGTCTCTGGCGCCTCTGGCGACCTGGTTAATTTTGCGCCAATTGGAACTTCGAATCTGATCGTGGTCGGTGATCTTAAAAAGGACGCGGTGGTCACGGTCAATCAACAACTGGTTGTGAATGTATCCACCACGCCCGGAGCGTACCCGCTTAAACTCAGTTTCGTTTATGATGACCCGTCAGGCAACCGCCTGGTGGATGACCAGGTGATCACGCTTCTGGTCTATTCGCTGCCGCAGATTGAAGTGAGCTTCTACCGTGATCCTGGTGTTTTCACCGCAGGGATGGAAAACATCCTGCCGCTGCAGGTGACCAACCTGGGTAAAAAGAGTTATGTTTTGGGCAATATGAAAGTCATCGCAGAGAACGCAGATATTATGAACAATATCTCGCTGGTTGGAGCGCTCGATCCTGGCGGGTATTTCACACTGGATGCCAACATCATCCCGATGCAGGAAGGCACGCTCGAGATCAAGGTCTCGATCAATTACACAGACGATTTTAACCAGCCGCGTTTTGTTGAGCAAATCATTCCCATCGAAGTGATGCCGATGATGATCGAACCCACCCCCGATATGTCGGAGGGAGGCATTGATGGGATGCCTGGTGGAGAAATTCCGGAACCCGCTGCTGAGACCTTTTGGAGTAAAGTGCTGCGCTTTTTCAAGGGGCTGCTGGGATTGGACAGCGGCACAACGATTCCCGAAGAAAGTTTTCCGACTGAAGAAGTGCCCCCGGTCAATATCATTCCAAAGGGATAACAGGTAAAAGGACATGCGTTTTTCAGATCTGATAAGCCTGATCTTCTATAACCTGGGGCGCCGGAAAGGCCGCGTTCTGCTGACGGCTGTGGGCGTGATGATCGGCACGGCAGCCGTGGTGGTGCTGGTATCGCTGGCAGTTGGATTGCAAAAGAATGCCACCCAGCAGTTATGGGGCATCAGCGACCTGACAAGCATCGAGGTGTACCCCGGTTATCAGGAGGTGGCAGTAGAAGCAGCCGGGGGTGGAGGGGGAATATATGGTGGCGGCACTTCAAACATGCTCACCCCGTCGGCGATCGAAAAGATTGCTGCAATCCCGGGTGTAAAAAAGGTTGTCATTCACGATTATTTACAAACTGGATTGCAGATCAAATATGGCAAACTTGAGGCATACAGCAGCGTGGTTGGTGTTAATGTGACTGACCTGGCTGATCTTGGACTGGAAGTGACGCAGGGAACCACCGAACTGCTGAAAGGAACTGCGATCATTGGATCGTGGATCCCGCAAAATTTTTACAACCCGAAAGCGCGCCCAGACGATCCTCCATTGGAACCGCCAGACCTGGTGGGACAAACGGTAAAATTTGTGATGATCAAATGGGCTGAAGACGGCACCGAAATTCGGCGCACGGTCAATGTAAAGATAGCGGGCCTTCTAAAAGAAACCCGCGGCATGGCAGATGGGAATATCTACATGCAGCTGGATGAAACCAACACTTATAACGACTGGGCGCGCGGAAAACGCATCGACCGCAACAAAGAAGGGTATTCGATGCTGATCGTTAAGGCTGAAAACCCGGATGTGGTGCTGGACGTGGCGGATGAAATCAACAATCTGGGATATATGGCGAATACACCCCAATCATACCTTGAAGGGATCAATTCCTTCTTTATGGTGCTGCAGATCATCTTTGGTGGAGTAGGTGCCATTGCGCTGCTCGTAGCGGCCATTGGAATTGCCAACACGATGACCATGTCCATTTTAGAGCGGACGAGGGAGATTGGTTTGATGAAGGCAATCGGTGCCACTAACAAAGATGTGTTGAGCATTTTCCTGGGTGAAGCGGCCGGTATTGGATTTGTGGGAGGTCTGGGAGGTGTCATCCTGGGCTGGGGGGCAAGCGCGGTGCTGAATGTGCTCTCGCTGGCGTATTTTGCCAGCCAGGCATCTTCGGGCGGGGGCAGTCTGCCAGCGGCGGCAACCTCAACACCATTCTGGCTGCCAATTTTTGCACTGGTGTTTGCTACGGTGATCGGTTTACTTTCAGGTTTTTACCCTGCATTACGAGCGGCCACTCTTGTACCAGTCAATGCTCTTAAATATGAGTAATTCATGAAGTTTCATCCACCCAATCGGCAATTCACCCTTCTCTACCGGCGCTTTCTCTACCGCCTGGCAGGGAAGGGTGTTTTGCTGCTCACCACCCGTGGGAGGAAAACGGGCAACCCACATACCATTGGCCTGCAGTATGAATTGATTGACGGTAGTTACTATGTAGGTTCTGCTGGTGGTGACCGGTCGGACTGGTACCGCAATTTGTTGGCGGATCCGTGTGTCACCGTCGAGGTTGGGGCGCATCCATTTAAAGCCAAGGCTGAACCCGTGAATGATCTTGAAAGGATTGCTGCTTTCCTCGAATTTCGTCTGAATAAAAAGCCTTTAATGATGAGATTGATCTTGAGAATGGATGGACTCACGGGCAGGGTCGACCATAAGGCATTGCTTGAATATTCACGCAAGATCAGGCTGGTTGTCTTGAAACCTCAGTAAACTCGGTAAGCGGTGGTACTGAACCGGTGAGCCGGCAATTCGGCGTATAATAATCTCGACTGATACCTTATAACCTTTTGGAGGATGAATGTCCGGACCGAGAGTTGTACGAGCCCCGCGAGGAACTGCACTTACCTGTAAAAACTGGCAAATTGAAGCCGCTTACCGCATGATTCAGAATAACCTTGACCCTGAGGTTGCGGAACGCCCTCAAGATCTGGTCGTTTACGGCGGCCGCGGGCAGGCAGCCAGAAGTTGGGATGCCTTTGATGCAATCCTTGATTCTCTGCGTCATCTTGAAGCCGATGAAACCCTGCTGGTGCAATCTGGAAAACCGGTAGCCGTGTTCAAGAGCCACCCTGATGCCCCGCGGGTGTTGATTGCCAACTCCAATCTGGTTCCACACTGGGCAACCCAGCAGCATTTTGACGATCTGGCATCCAAGGGATTGATCATGTATGGCCAGATGACTGCCGGATCTTGGATCTATATCGGAACCCAGGGAATTCTGCAAGGAACTTATGAGACCTTAGGCTCACTGGCCAGGCAAAAAGGATGGCCTTCGCTGCGCGGGAAGTTCGTGCTCACCGCCGGGCTGGGAGGAATGGGCGGAGCACAACCGCTGGCAATCACCATGAACGAGGGGGTGGGGTTGTGCGTAGAAGTTGACCCAGAACGCGCTCAACGGCGCAAAGAAATCGGTTATGTGGATCTGGTGGTGGATACGCTCGAAGAAGCCATGACCCTGGTGGAAGAGGCCTGCAAGGATCAAAAACCGCTTTCCATTGGTCTGATCGGGAATGCTGCAGAGATCTACCCGGAACTGGTTTTGCGGGGGGTTACCCCTGATGTGGTAACGGATCAGACGCCGGCTCACGATGTGATGAGTTACGTACCTGCAGGGATGACCCTGGAAGAGGCTGCTGCTCTGCGCAAGTCTGACCCACAGGCATACGCAAAACGATCGGTGGATTCGATGTCTGATCACATTCGCGCCATGCTCGAATTTCAGCGCCGGGGCGCGGAGGTTTTTGATTATGGCAACAACCTGCGCCAGAGGGCATTTGATAATGGTGTCAGCGACGCATTTAATTTTCCGGGTTTTGTCCCCGCGTACATCCGTCCGTTATTCTGTGAAGGCAAAGGGCCGTTCCGCTGGGTGGCCCTTTCAGGTGACCCCGAGGATATCTACCGGACGGATGAAGCTGTGATGGAATTGTTCCCTGAAGACGAACATTTGAAACGCTGGCTAACAATGGCCCGTGAACGAGTACCCTTCCAAGGGCTTCCCTCGCGGATCTGCTGGTTGGGGTATGGGGAACGTGCTCAGGCCGGACTCAAGTTCAATGAACTGGTGGCCAAAGGGGTTGTCAAAGCACCCATCGTCATCGGACGCGACCATCTGGACGCGGGTTCAGTGGCTTCGCCCAACCGAGAAACAGAAGGCATGCGTGATGGCTCGGACGCGATCAGTGACTGGCCGATCCTGAATGCGCTGATCAACACCGCTGGTGGGGCGACCTGGGTGTCGTTCCATCATGGAGGAGGAGTGGGCATCGGTTTCAGCCAGCATGCGGGTATGGTGATCGTGGCTGACGGAACCCCTGAAGCAGCGCGGCGCCTTGAACGTGTTCTGACCACCGATCCGGCGATGGGTGTGGTCAGGCACGCAGACGCGGGTTACCCAGAAGCGATTTCTGCCGCACGGCGCACGGGTATCAAAATTCCGATGCTGCCAAAGGAATAAGCCATGCGCAAGAGCAGACTGGTTGGATTCATCATTGCGATCGTGGTTGGTATTGCTGCCGGCCTGATCTATGGCTGGGTAATCAACCCGGCCGGGGTGAAGAATACCAGCCTGGAGAGCATGAGAAATGATTACAAGGCTGATTACGTGCTGATGGTGGCTGAATGTTACGCTTCAGACGGTGATCTGGCTGGGGCGGTTGAACGGCTTGAAGCGATCTCAACCTCTGATGCGGTTTCAGTGGTTCAACAGGGATTAATCACCGCCCAACAATTGGGATACTCGAATCTCGAATTACAATACATGGCGGAACTGGAAAAAGCGCTCACCATGTCAGGAGTGGGGAATCAATGAACGAGAAACGCGGTTCATTGCACCTGCTGACGGGTGTGATCATTGGGGTGTTGATAGGACTGCTTGTCTCACTGGTATTGCTGCCGGTTCAGTACATCGATACTGAACCGCGTACACTGAAGGAAAGTGACAGATTGGCGTATCGAGAGGTCGTTGCCCGCGCTTTCCTGGTGGAGGCGGATACGCCGCGTGCGTTAGCGCGGCTGGCACTGCTGCAAGATGACAACCCGAGTGGCGCACTGGTGGAACAGGCACAAACGCTTCTGATGAGCGGCGGGAAAGATTTGGAGGCGCGCGCGCTGGCTTTGCTTGCAGCGGCGGTCAACCAGCCCTCGATGGTCATCACACCGCTTGCGGTGGTGCTGCCTTCACCTGTTCTGGAAGTGACCTCTACCACCACTGCGCCCGCGCTGCAGAGCACGATCACACCCACGGAGATACTGGCAACGCGCACACCTGCAGCAACGGTAACCCCAAGGCCCACCTTTACTCCACAACCTACTTTGGGCGCTCCCTACGAACTGCTTGAACAGAGCAATGTCTGTGACCCTGAAATGAAGCTATCACTGATCCAGGTTTATGTCTCTGACGCTGCCGGCAAACCTGTTCCGGGTGTGAAGATTGAGATTTCACAACCGAATGGCGGGGTAGAAACCTTCTTTACCGGCTTATACCCTGAAATCAGCCCCGGGTATGCAGATTACACCATGACCCAGGGAATGACCTATAATTTGCGCGTGGGAGAGGCTGGACGACTTGTGTTGAATCTATCGATTCCGGTGTGTGAGGATGATGACGGAAAAGAATACCCGGGTTCGATACGCCTTGATTACCAGCAGCCAAAATAAGAAAACCCCGGTAAAAAAACCGGGGTTTCTTCTAGAAATGATGAAATCTTACGGCATCGGGTTGGAATTTGCCCAATCATTACCCAGATAAACCGTGATGTCAGATGCTCCGTTAGGATCGTATTTGTTGTAAATACGCGATGATGGAACCTGCATCAGACTGGATAAATACGACAGCGCGTATGGTGTGGCGTTGTGTACCACGATGGTGGTATATGTGTAAGCTTCGCTTGAAGAACTGGCATTGACAACGTTCAATCCCTGTGAGGTCAGATAAGCACCTGTCGATTCCGCGAGACCGGCAACACCGGTGGCATTAAGAACTTCGATGCGTGCTGCTTCACTTTTTGCAAGGGTGAGAGAATCTTCGGTATTCATCACGACCGCAGCTGCTGATACACTGTTGTTTGCAAAAACCTGATCACGCAGTTCCCTGATTTTCTCAGGGAAAGGCCTCAAGATATATTCGACACCATCAGCGGTGGAGATCGTTTCTGGAGAGCACATTGAGTAGTCGATGTTGTAGGTCTTGAAGTTTTCTCTCGGAATTTGCATGATGAGCGTGGCTAATTTAATTGCCTGGTCGAGAGTCATGTTGGTTTGAACACCGGCCGAAATTTGCTGGTAAAGTGTGGGGGCTTTGGCAATGAGCCTTGGCAGCATGTTGAAATCCAGTATTCGGTCGCGAATAGCCATGATCACTTCCATCTGGCGGCTGCCGCGGTCGATATCGCCCTGGGCGCTGCCGCGATAACGGGCGTATGCCAGCGCATAAGTTCCAGGAAGGGTGTAGACACCAGGTTCAATCCAGAAGTTGTTACCGTTGCCCATCCAGTCGGCCAAAATGGGCTCTTTGATCTCAACCTTTACCCCTTCAATCTCATCAATAAAGGTGACAAAGGTGTTGAAATCAACCTTAGCATAGTAATTGATGGGGATACCCAGGAACTGTTCGACGGTTTTCACAGCCAATCCTGCGCCGCCGCCAGGCAGATTATCACGCTCGCCCAGGAAATGAGCTTTGTTGATTTTATGGTAATCGTAGCCCGGAATGTTCACCCATAGATCGCGGCGGATGGACAATGCACCCAGGGTATGGTTGAGGGGATCGATGGTCACGAGGATCATCGTATCCGACATGCGCGGGCCAGGTTCGGTTAGATCGCGTTGATCTGAGGCATCGAGACCCAAGAGAAGGATGTTTACCCGGCTCTTGCCATCCCAGGCAATTGCTTCAGGACCGTTGCTGGATTGAAGGGGTGCGCCGGAAGAGGTGGAGGTTTGAGAATCTCCGCTAGAAGCGGAAACCACCGGCGCGCCCGGGAGAGAGGTGAGAGACCAGCTCTTGACGAGGTTATATACCGCTCTGCCACCAAAAAAGGCAAGAAGAAGGCCCACAAATACAAAAGCACCTAAAAGGACTTTAGTGAGGGTATCCATCTTCTGCCTTCGTCGGGGAGTATGTGCCATGGATCGATTTAAGTTTTGAGTCATAATCAGATCACACCATTGTTGCTGAAATAGTTATCATACCGCATTGATGTTGCAAGATTGATTCCAGGATATTATGCGAGCATTATATCACCACATGACGGTGATCATGATTCGGGCCGAGGAGGCGGAATAGGGAGGTCTTCGAGAGAAGAAGGCTGCCATAAATCACCCTGAGTGATCAACATAACCGGAATATCTTCAACGATCGGGTACTTACGGCCGCAGTCGTTGCAGACAAGCCAGGTATCTCTATAAAGGGTTAATTTGCCTTTTTCTTCTTTCACACACACCGGACATCGTAGTATATCCAGCAATTCTTGTTTCACCATAATTCTTTCCTCCAAAGCCACCTTCTGATAATTTTACCATCCGGTGTGTTTGCTCTTATTCCTTTGGCGGCATGCCCTCAGTTCCAGGCCCGTATTCATATATATCCCTCCAGGCATCATAATGTGTGGAAAAGGTGTCTTGATGAAGGATCGAGCCATTGCGGGTGACGGTGCGCCTGACCACGACATCTGCGCCTTCTACCGCATAGTCTACCTGCTTCACGGTTCCTGATGGAAGTTCAGGATTTTCACGGTAAAGTGGTTCAGGAGATTCGACAATATTGGTGAGGCCGCTGGTTTCTGAATTCACCACCCGGCCGTCGGATGTTGAATAGAACTTCCAGGTGAGAGAGGAGTTTGAGGTGTTGACATACGTCTCCATGAGCAGCCAGTAATCAGTGTCATTTCTGAATTTAAAATCCACCAGAGGCACGAAGACGGTAGCGTCGAGGCCAGCAAGGTTCGGATTATGACCGCTGGCCGTTTGTTCATAATATCCCACGCGGTAAGCGTGAGCATGGCGCTCAAGAATTTCATAACCGGCGTAATAAGCGGTTCGGAAGAGTGCCGTGCTCACCTGGCAGACTCCGCCTCCAATGCCTTTGATGGTTTGGTCGCCAAGGATAATGAGGGCTTCGGCATAGCCGTTGTCGAGACTGATGTCGCCGAGTTCATCAGCCATGGAAAGCACACCACCCGGCGGAACCAGCAGGCCGTGAAAACTGGCGGAGGCAGCCTTGATATTCTGAACGCGGTCGGCGGAAGAACCACGGAAGTAGGTGGTGTAGGCATACACCAGTTCGGTGATGCCCAACTCCGCGCCGGTCATTTTATCGGTAACTGCCGGTTGGGTAAGGTCAAAGACAAGCGCTGCGGAATGTGCGCCTGTTTTTACGCTCTGGTTGATGCTATCGATGGAAGCCTGAATGTTCAGGGTGCGTCCGATCACTGCCGGGGTTAACAGGTCGAGTTGGCGGGTATCGTCATTGAAGATAAAGCGCGCGTTTTCAGGAACGGCATCGGTTTTTTCGCGGATGGATTCCAGGAAAGCGTGCATCAACGGCCGGCTGACCACAACCTGCAGGCTGGCCTGTTCGCCATTGGAAACGCGCTCGAAGGTGAGCATTTTTGCCAGGGCGTCGGGCTGAATTTCCCAGGAGCCGGATTGGCTCGATAATTCGGCAGGTAAAGTCAATTTTAGAGGTTGGCTGAGGATTGTGCGTACCAGATCACCCTCGGCAGTTGCGTCTAATACGGTCGGAGCAGATTCGATGATGGAGAGTGGAACAACGCCGTCTTGCATCAATTCAATCTGCCGGGCGATGGAAGCCAGGCTGGCGCGTACATCCAGAACACGGCCAATTTGACCATTGGTGACCACAACCTCTGTGCCAGAGATGGAAATGCTTGCTTCACGCAGAGGCTGGTTGATTTGTGAGGCAAGACCGTTCAGATAGTTGAGAGCCACGATTTCGTTGTAAATGAAAGTGGGTGAAACATCCATTTCACCCTGCGTCAACAGCGTAAAGCGATCGGCAAGAATTTCGAGGATTGATCCGCTGCGGCCGGTCTGGAATGCGGCGCGGGCGGAGGCCTGAGGATCGAGAAAGAAGCCCAGGTCAGCAGGCTTGACCACCCAGGTGCGAGTGCCATCGGTGAGCATGATTTGACCGGATTGCGGGAAAGTGTAAGACGCAGCAATGCTGGCTGCGGCCTGCTCTTGATTCATCCCTGAAAGAGAGATGCCCTTCATTGAGACACCAGGGAAGATTCGATTGGCGAAAACAAGAGACACAAACAGATTGGTTGCAAGAATTAACGCAAGAAATAGCGCTGTTCCCACCCAAAGGGATGTGCCCAGTAATGAAAAGAAAGAGGTCAACGAGCGATGATGAGTGCTCATACTGATTAAAGATTATATCATTCACAAAATTATCTTATGGAAGGACGAATAGAGCAGGGGTTTTGTTCCAGAGGGCAAAAAAGACTTCTGATTTAACGAGTTTTGATTTTTGTTCCGATTTACCCTTGACAGGCTTTGAGCAAGGTGTATAATCTCCCCTCGTTGCGCAGTTAGCAACACGGTCTAGCCCGAAAGGGAAGATCCTTCAAAACCCAATAATCCAGACTCGACCAAAGCCTGAGTGGAGAAAGCGAACAAAATTCGCCAAGAAATCCACAAAAACCCTTGACAGGGAAAAGGCAGTAGGTTACAATAATTGTCCCAAGTGCGTTGAAGATTTCGCTGTAAAAAAGCAGATCGATAACAAATTAAATACGCAGAAGGCTTGAGGACTGAACCCCAAGCGAACCGTTGAGGCAGGCCGATGTCCTGTGAAGGATGTCGGTAATTTTGTCGCCTGCTCTTGACAAGAGGCAAACGCTCGGGTAAAATCTGGCCCTTGGAAGAAGTCAGCACCTTAACAACTGAAAAGTGATAGGAAGACGATGCCCTGTCGTTTTCAAAAGTAATAACCAGTATCCGTAAACTTACACCGAAAGGTGTTATTTTGGCGGAGAGTTTGATCCTGGCTCAGGATGAACGCTGGCGGCGTGCTTAATACATGCAAGTCGAACGGAGACAGTAGCAATATTGTCTTAGTGGCGAACGGGTGAGTAACGCGTTGGTGACCTGCCCCGAAGTGTGGGATAACAGTTCGAAAGGATTGCTAATACCACATGTGGTCATTTGGATTAGATGCCTTATGACTAAAGGATTTATTCGCTTCGGGAGGGGCCTGCGTCCCATCAGCTAGTTGGTAAGGTAACGGCCTACCAAGGCGATGACGGGTAGGGGACCTGAGAGGGTGGCCCCCCACAATGGAACTGAAACACGGTCCATACACCTACGGGTGGCAGCAGTAGGGAATATTGGTAATCTGGGAAACCGGGAACCAGCAACGCCGCGTGCGCGATGAAGGCCTTCGGGTTGTAAAGCGCTTTTTGAAGGGATGAGGAAGGACAGTACCTTCAGAATAAGCCTCGGCTAACTACGTGCCAGCAGCCGCGGTAAAACGTAGGAGGCGAGCGTTATCCGGATTTACTGGGCGTAAAGCGTGTGTAGGTGGTTTGATAAGTTGGATGTGAAAGCTCCCGGCTTAACTGGGAGAGGTCGTTCAAAACTATCAGACTCGAGAGTGGTAGAGGGAGGTGGAATTCCGCGTGTAGTGGTGAAATGCGTAGATATGCGGAGGAACACCAGTGGCGAAAGCGGCCTCCTGGACCATTTCTGACACTCAGACACGAAAGCTAAGGTAGCAAACGGGATTAGAGACCCCGGTAGTCTTAGCTGTAAACGATGTGAACTTAGTGTCGGTGGGGTTAAATCCATCGGTACTGAAGCAAACGCGATAAGTTCACCGCCTGGGGACTACGGCCGCAAGGTTAAAACTCAAAGGAATTGACGGGGCCCCGCACAAGCAGCGGAGCGTGTGGTTTAATTCGATGTTACACGAAGAACCTTACCAAGGTTTGACATGCAAGTGGTAGGAAGCCGAAAGGCCTACGACCCTTCGGGGAGCTTGCACAGGTGCTGCATGGCTGTCGTCAGCTCGTGTCGTGAGATGTTCGGTTAAGTCCGCTAACGAGCGCAACCCTCGCTGTGTGTTATATGTGTCACATGGGACTGCCGGTCTTAAGCCGGAGGAAGGTGGGGATGACGTCAAGTCAGCATGGCCTTTATATCTTGGGCTACACACACGCTACAATGGCCAACACAATAGGTTGCTAAGCCGCGAGGTAGAGCCAATCCTCAAAGTTGGTCTCAGTTCAGATTGCAGGCTGCAACTCGCCTGCATGAAGACGGAGTTGCTAGTAACCGCAGGTCAGCTATACTGCGGTGAATACGTTCCCGGGGCTTGTACACACCGCCCGTCACGTCATGGGAGTTGGCAACACCTGAAGCCGGTATCCTAACCGCAAGGAGGGAGCCGTCGAGGGTGGGGTCGATGACTGGGACGAAGTCGTAACAAGGTAGGTGTACCGGAAGGTGCGCCTGGATCACCTCCTTTCTATGGAGTTCTGAACAGATCCTTCGGGTGATGTTCTAACTCATAGGTCTCGACGCGGTGTCGAGACAAACCGAAACGATAAGGCAAGATTTTCCTATCACTTCTCAGTTACTAAGGGCTGATCAAGGGCTTTTAGCTCAGTTGGTTAGAGCGCGCCTCTGATAAGGGCGAGGTCTCAGGTTCGAGTCCTGAAAGGCCCACCTTGAACCCGGAAAGACCGGGGATGTAGCTTAGCTGGGAGAGCGCCGCCTTTGCACGGCGGAGGTCAGGGGTTCGAATCCCCTCATCTCCACTGAGCTGTAAAAATGGAGAAGTGAGTGTCAAGAAGTCTGACCGAAGAATAACCAACAAAAGGCAGATCCGTACGGTTCAATGGACCCGGCGGTGAGCCGGGTCGACTTGTCTCTTTGAAAACGAAATAAGGTTGAAGCGGGCTGAGTGCCCCTGACGGAAACGTGAGCGACACTGAGCGCTTTTCAACCAGCGCCTGACCACCGGATGGTGAGTCTGCAGATCATTACCAATTGAATAGTATGTAGGCCAAGTCAGAACATCATAAATGTTTTGATCGAGTAATAAATAAGTGAAGAAAACGATACAAAGAGTATCGAGTTCTCCGCATCATATGTGAGAAGCTACTAAGAGTATATGGTGGATGCCTTGGCGCCAAGTGCCGATGAAGGACGTAGGTTATTGCGATAAGCTTCGGGGAGCCGTAAACAGGCGATATATCCGGAGATTTCCGAATGGGGAAACCCACCAGCGCGAACCGCTGGTATCGACCGTTGAACACATAGACGGATCGAGGGGCACCTGGGGAACTGAAACATCTAAGTACCCAGAGGAAAAGAAAGCATTCCCCGAGTAGTGGCGAGCGAAAGGGGATTAGCCCAAACCGCTGCGGCTTGCCGTAGCGGGGTTGTAGGGCCTGACATTGTGAAGTTACAAAGTGTTCGATTAGTAGAATGGTGTGGGAAAGCCAACCAGAGAGGGTGATAGTCCCGTAAACGAAAATTGAACACCTTCCGTCAGGTACCTGAGTACTACCGTGCACGCTAATACGGTAGGAATCCGGGGGGTCCACCCTCCAAGGCTAAATACACTTGGCGACCGATAGTGAACAAGTACCGTGAGGGAAAGGTGAAAAGTACCCCGTTGAGGGGAGTGAAATAGAACCTGAAACCGTATACTTACAAGCAGTTGGAGGGCTAATAGCGGGTCGGTGCTCCGGTGAAAGCCGGGTGCGCGCCGCTACGCCTGACAGCGTGCCTCTTGGAGAATGAGCCTGCGAGTTAATTTCAGTGGCGAGGTTAAGAGAGTGACACTCGAAGCCGTAGCGAAAGCGAGTCTGAATAGGGCGTCAAGTCGCTGGAATTAGACCCGAAACCGGGTGAGCTACCCATGGACAGGGTGAAACGAGTCTAATCGCTCGTGGAAGCCCGAACCTACTAATGTTACAAAATTAGGGGATGAGCTGTGGGTAGAGGTGATATGCCAAACGAACTCGGAGATAGCTGGTTCTCCCCGAAATAGCTTTAGGGCTAGCGCTATATGTTCAGTACCGGAGGTAGAGCACTGAATGGGCTAGGGGGCTTAATGCTTACCAAACCCAATCAAACTCCGAATGCCGGTACTCCAGAGTATAGCAGTCGGACTACGGGAGATGAGTTTCGTGGTCGAAAGGGAAACAGCCCAGACCAACAGCCAAGGTCCCTAAATTTATGCTAAGTGGGAAACGATGTGGGGTTACTTAAACAACCAGGAGGTTGGCTCAGAAGCAGCCACCCTTTAAAGAGTGCGTAATAGCTCACTGGTCAAGTGATCCTGCGCGGAAAATTTAACGGGGCTAAGCATAATACCGAAGCTTTGGGTCTCAGCATTAGCTGGGGCGGTAGGGGAGCGTTCTGTCAGCAGGGAAGGTCGACCGTAAGGACGGCTGGAGCGGACAGAAGTGAGAATGCAGGCATGAGTAGCGTAAAACATGTGAGAACCATGTTCGCCGTATGTCTAAGGTTTCCGACGCCAGGTCATTCCGCGTCGGGTTAGTCGGGTCCTTAGCCGAGGCCGGAAGGCGTAGGTGATGGATATCGGGTCAACATCCCCGAACCACTTAAGAGGAGTGATGGGGGGACGCAGCGAGGTAGGCCAGCCCACGATTGGTCGTGTGGGTGCACCAGATGTCAGACGTTGAGAGCTGTAGGAAAATCCGCAGTTTGAGTTGAGGTCTGGTGGCGTGCCCTTGAGGTAGAAGTGAGTTGAGCCTTGCTGCCGAGAAAAGCCCCTAAACGTTGATTCTTGAGTGCCCGTACCGCAAACCGACACTGGTAGACGAGTAGAATATACTAAGGCGAACGGGAGAACCCTCGTTAAGGAATTAGGCAACATAGCCCCGTAACTTCGGGAGAAGGGGTGCCTCTTGACGTGAATGAATAATGAGCGTTGAGGGGTCGCAGTGAAATGGCTCTAGTGACTGGTTAACAAAACCACAGGTCTCTGCAAAGCCGAAAGGCGATGTATAGGGGCTGACACCTGCCCAGTGCCGGAAGGTTAAAGGGAGAGGTTAGACGCAAGTCGAAGCTTTGAACTGAAGCCCCGGTGAACGGCGGCCGTAACTATAACGGTCCTAAGGTAGCGAAATTCCTTGTCGGGCAAGTTCCGACCCGCACGAACGGTGTAACAACTAGAGCACTGTCTCAACGAGGGACCCGGCGAAATTGAAATGGCTGTGAAGATGCGGCCTACCCGCAGCAGGACAAAAAGACCCCGTGGAGCTTTACTGCATCTTGGCATTGAGTTTGGGCAAGGTTTGTGTAGGATAGGTGGGAGGCTGTGAAGCTGGAGCGCTAGCTTCGGTGGAGCCGACGGTGAAATACCACCCTAACTTTGTTTAGACTCTAACCCCACACCGTCATCCGGGTGGGGGACCGTGCCAGGTGGGCAGTTTGACTGGGGCGGTCGCCTCCTAAAAGGTAACGGAGGCGCCCAAAGGTTCCCTCAGGCAGAATGGAAACCTGCCAAAGAGTGCAAAGGCATAAGGGAGCTTGACTGCAAGACCAACGCGTCGAGCAGAGACGAAAGTCGGGCTTAGTGATCCCACGGTACTGAGTGGAAGGGCCGTGGCTTACCGGACAAAAGCTACCCCGGGGATAACAGGCTGGTGAAGTCCAAGAGTTCATATCGACGACTTCGCTCGGCACCTCGATGTCGGCTCATCGCATCCTGGGGCTGTATCAGGTCCCAAGGGTCGGGCTGTTCGCCCGTTAAAGCGGTACGCGAGCTGGGTTCAGACCGTCGTGAGACAGGTCGGTCTCTATCCGCTGTGGGCGTAAGGGATTTGAGTGGAGCTGCCCCTAGTACGAGAGGACCGGGGTGGACTGACCGATGGTGTTCCAGTTGTCGTGCCAACGGCATTGCTGGGTAGCTAAGTCAGGCAGAGATAACCGCTGAATGCATCTAAGTGGGAAACTCGCCACAAGATTAGATCCCTGTTTTCCCGTAAGGGAGTAAGATCACAGGTAGACTACCTGTTTGATAGGCAGAATGTGTAAGCGCAGTAATGCGTTGAGCTAATCTGTACTAATGATCGAGGGCTTCTTCATATGGTGCGGGGAACTCGGCACTCTTTGTGAGGACTACATACTATTCATCATTTGGTAATCTTAACATGTGAATTAAGTCTCTTGGTGATTTGAGCGACAGTGGTACACCCGGTCACATCCCGAACCCGGTCGTTAAGGCTGTCAGCGCCGATGGTACTTGGGGGGCGACCCCCTGGGAGAGTAGGTCGTTGCCAAGAGACTTTTTTCTTTTTAATCAGCAAAGCCATGTTTTTTTACATGGTTTTTTGTTTTATTCTCAGTTTCCAGGTGTTCTAAATACTATCCCTGCTGGTTATTTACGCTGTCAGCGTCGCTGGTATCTACGAGGGGGCGACCCCCTGGGAGAGTAGGTCGTTGCCAAGAGACTTTTTTCTTTTTAATCCACCAAAGCCATGTTTTTTACATGGTTTTTTGTTTTATTCTCAGTTTCCAGGTGTTCTAAATACTATCCCTGCTGGTTATTTACGCTGTCAGCGTCGCTGGTATCTACGAGGGGGCGACCCCCTGGGAGAGAACAGGTCGTTGCCAAGAGAGTTTATTCTTTTTAATCCCCCAATGATCAATTATAAACATTTGCCCCTGATATTCATCAGGGTGTTTTGGTTTAACAATACTCATCTGCGCTCTTTGAAAATCAACAGAGGCTCATATCATAATCATCATGAACCTTTACATCGGGAAGTTTTAAAGTACCTCGAGATAACCTTTCGATTAGCGTTATTAGCGCCACCATCCTTCTCATCGGGATCGCATCATTGATGCTCATTATGGTGCGGTCTACCAGTATAACGTTACCCTGCCATTGAACTTCCAATTCAGTAAAGAGTGTCAACTGGTCGATTGATCAATCGATCGCCGCTCTTTTTGAAGGTCTTTAGCCATGTTTTACCTTCAATGTGCACACAAAGGATTGGGCGAATTTATGCAGCCATCAGACAATCCTGGCCAGGTATCATACAGGATATTGCGCTGGGGGATGGACATGGCCGGGATTCCTTACTTCGGAGTGATCGATGGACTGTTGTTCGATGCAGGCAATTCGAGGATAGCCCCGGGTGAGATCAACCAAATTTACGATATGTGTGAAGAGAAGCCGGTCAATTTATTGATTACGCTGTATTCTACGGTGGTAAATGTTGTTAATAATTATTGTTTAATGAAGAAAGAACAATCATAACTCAATAAAAAGAGACTGGTTCATAAAACCAGCCTCTTTTTATATGTACACCTGAGTGAGATTACAGCGTTCTACGCTCTCGGTCGTAGTTCTGGCCGAGGAATGCAGGAACACGCGACTTTCCAAAGGTGAAGATCATGATAATGATCGTGCCGATGTAAGGGAGCATGTTGAGGAACTGGAAGGGGACCACCGAACCGCCAACCTGCATACGATAAGAGAGCACTTCGATGCCGGCGAAGAAAATGGAGCCGAGCAAGATGATCAACGGGCTCCAACCGCCGAAGAAGGTAAGGGCGATCACGATCCAGCCGCGACCTTTGGTCATAAGTTCGGTGAAGGTACCGGTGTAAACCATGGGCAGATAAGCACCCGCCAGACCGATCAGCATACCACCAATGATTGTGGTGAGATAGCGATAGCGATTGACGCTGATGCCGAGGCTGTCGGCGGCTTTTGGATTCTCACCCACTGAACGCAGGCGAAGGCCGAGATTGGTTTTAAACAAGAGGTACCAGAGCAAAATGGAGAGTAAAACCGAAATGTAAACCAGAACATTCTGATTGAAGAGGATGGGGCCGAGAACCGGAATTTTGCTCAATAAAGGAACAGGAATGTTCTTCAGGGTAGGGATCAATGGCGGGGTCAGGGTGATGCCGAGCACGAGTTTTGGCAGCAACGTAGAAAGGCCAGTTCCCACAAAGAACAACGCAAGGCCAACAACGAACTGATCCATTTTTAATGTTGTGGTGAAGTATGCCAGGATCAAGCCAAACAATCCACCGACGAGCATGGCGGCAATTGCTCCAACGAAGACGCTCCCGCTGGTGTAACCAACGAGAAAGCCCACTGAAGCGCCGGTAAGCATGATCCCTTCCTGAGCCACATTGAAGACGCCTGTGCGTCCGCCGAGCATGGTGCCCTGTCCGGCGAGGACGAATGGAACCATGGAAAGGAAGGTTAGTTTAAGAAATTCAACTAAAAAAGTCTCAATGCCTGTCATTTTTGTCTCCTCTTGATGAGATCAGAAAGCAGGATAAAGATAACGATCAAGGCTTCCACAATGAGCACAACTTGAGACGGGATCATCATGGTACGCTGCATCGCGCTTGCACCCACTTCAAGAACAGCAATGAAAAAGGCGACAAAAGGAACCGCCTGATTCTTGCCTCGAGAGATCAGACCGATGATCAAACCCAGGGTAGCGAAGTTCGAGTGAATCCCTTCGATCAACCGGTGCTGAACACCTGAAACTTCCATAGCGCCAGCCAGACCGGCCGCAGCCGCACCGATAACCATTGAAAGGAGGAACATCTTGCGTGTATCGATGCCGTGAACTTTGGCGGCACGCGGATTCGCTCCAGTGGCGACCAATTCATATCCGCTGGTGGTTTTGTTGGTATAGAAATAGATGCCAATGGCAACGAGAATCATCAGGATAACGCCAATGCTCAACGGAGGATTCTTGATGAGCATGGGAAGGTAACCATTCTGACCGATGGCGATGGTGGTTGGTGCTCCAGCGCTGGGGTCACGCCAGGGGCCTGTGGCAACGTAGTCGACCAGTTGGAATGAGATGAAGTTCAAAAGGACGGTGGAGAGGATTTCGTTGATATTGAACTGATAAAGGAGCCAGGCTGAAATGAGGCCCCAGAGAGCGCCGGTGATGATACCCGCGATGATCACAAGCGGGATCAGAAGAGCCGGGGGTAAATCTGCGAGCAGAATACCAACCGTGGTGGCTCCGATGGCTCCAGCCAGGAACTGGCCTTCTGCACCAATGTTGTATTTACCGGAAGACAGAGGAACCGTGAAGGCGAGAGCGGTCAGAGTGAGGGGAACCCATTTCATTAAGGTCTGAATGAACCCATTGGGGGTACGGAATGAGGTGGTGATGAGGGTTTTGTACGCCTCAAATGGATTGTATTGAATGGCTGCGATGAAAATGCCGGCCGCGATGAAAGCGCCGACGACCGCAATAATGTAAGGTAAGGATTTTTTAATTTGTGTCATGGTAGTAGTCTCTCACTTCCATTTATTTACTTTCCTGATCGTAACCACTCATCATGCGGCCGATCGCGTACTTATCAAATTTCTCTCTCGGAAGGATACCCACGATCTTACCCCGGTACATGACAGCGATTCTGTTGGAAATGAGCAGCAGTTCATCCAGGTCTTCTGAGAGGAGCAAGGTGGCCATTCCCGTTTCGGCGTGCTCAAAAATATTCTTGTAGACAAAATCCATTGAGGGGATGTCAAGACCGCGAGTGGGGTTGTGTGCGACCATTAACTTGGATGACTGTGAAAAAGCACGGGCGATCATTACACGCTGGATGTTTCCTCCTGAGAGGTTGCCTCCGGCATCATCAGGGCCTGTGGTTTTGATGGTGAACTTCTTGATCATTTCTCGAGAGGCTGCATTGACGTTCTTCCAGTTCACGATGCCTTTATTGCTGTAAGGTGGAAGGTTGTGATACCCCAGAATGAGGTTGTAAGCAACGCTTGCCTTATGTAAGAAACCATCCGCCAGGCGGTCTTCTGGAATATATACAAACCCACGAGAAATGTTTTCTTTTGTAGAAGAGTGAGTAATATCTTCGTTCAGGAATTTAATGGTGCCGCTCGTGGCCGTTTGAATGCCCATGACGACTTCAGCAAGATCACGCTGACCATTGCCGGCAACCCCTGCAACTCCAAGGATCTCACCGGCTCCGATTTCAAATGAAATATCGCTCAAGACATTGATCTTATCTGCATTGACTAAACTGACATTTTCAAGCTGCAAGACAGTTTCTTTCTTGGTAGTGACGACTCTTTTGGAACTTTCTGAAAAGATGACGCTTTTTTGAAGATCCATGCCTTCGCCGACCATTGCCCTGACGAGCATTTCATCAGTGGCATCCTTGCGGGTGAGGCTGACGACGTTCTTGCCTTCGCGCAGCACGCTGATGCGGTCGCAGATGTGAAGCACTTCGCGCAGTTTGTGGGTAATGAAAACGATGCTGAGACCCTCTTTGACCATGATCTTAAGGGTTTCGAACAGCGCATCAACTTCTTGCGGGATAAGGTTGGTGGTTGGTTCGTCAAGGATCAGAATGTTTACACCACGATAAAGGGCTTTAAGGATTTCAACTTTTTGGCGAACACCCAACGGAAGGGTTTCTATGTAAGCATCCAGGTCGATTTCCAATCCAAACCGCTTACAAAGTTCTTCAATTGCTGCTTTCTCTTTCTTGCGGTCAGCTGTCCATGGGCGCGACACCGATGTTCCGAGGATGATATTATCGAGTACTGTGTAGTTATTAATTTGAAGAAAATGCTGATGAACCATCCCGATGCCGTGTGCAATGGCATCTTTTGGCGAAGGGATCGTGATCGGTTTTCCATTCAAGATGATCGAGCCCGAATCCATCTTGTATAAACCATACAAGACATTCATCAACGTTGTCTTCCCGGCGCCATTGCCCCCCAGAAGGCCCAAGATTTCATTGCTTTTTAATTCGAATTCAACATTGTCGAGTGCTTTTACTTTGTCGAATGTCTTGTTTACCTCGTGCATTTGAAGAATTGTGGTTTGTTCCATAATTCGTCCTGTGTGTTGGATTCTTAAGACTTCCGAGGTATAGACCGAAAAGCTGCTCAGTTATACCCCGGAAGTCTACTCTTACTTACTTATTATTCAATTGGTAATGTTATTACTTTACTTCGGTGGAATCTTCGACGACTGTAATGGTTCCATCCATAACTTTGTTGATGACTTCCTGAGCCTTGGCTGCAACCGTTTCGTCAACGTTCAGGAGCGGAGTCTGAATGGAGACACCCGTATCGAAACCGAGAGCGTAATAACCACCGGTCTCACCAGCCTGAATCTTTGTCACGATGTCGGTCAGGGGTTTGGTGAAGTCATAGAGCATGGAGGTGATGTAGTTATCCTGGTAGTTGGCGCCCTTGTCAGTGTATTTTGCGGTAACAAGGATCTTCTTGTCGGGGGCTGCGGCCTTGGCGGCTTCGAAGACACCCAAGACACCCAGGTTCACGGAGGCCATGATGACATCCACGCCGTCGGCGATCATTGCATCAGCGGCCTGGCGGGCTTTGGTGGGATCATTGAAATCGCCAGTGTAGTTGATGACGAGCTGGACGTTTGAGCCCATATCAGCGAGTGCCTGCTGGATTGCATGTACTTCCTGATAGGAGAAGGCGAGGGTTGAACCACCGAGGTAACCGATCTTTCCGGTCTTAGAAGCAAGGGCTGCGATGGTGCCGATAGCGTAGTAACCGGTCTGGAAGTTGCGGTCGATGAACCAGAGGTTCGCAGGGGGTTCTGCAACATTTGCATCACCTTCGGCGATGAAGACAACATCGGGGAAGAGTTTAGCAAGCTCTACGGTCTGGGTAATGAACTGTCCACCATGGGTCCAGATGATGTTATAGCCAGCGTCGACGTATTCGCGCATGACACGATCAACATCAGCGACTGCAACACTTTCGGAATAGGCGGTTTCGATACCCATTGTTTCCTGGACTGCGGTCATCGCGTTATAAGCCAGGGTGTTGTAATCTGCGTCAGTAATGACACCAGGGAAGACAACAGCCAGTTTGTATTCTTTGGCTGGGGCTTCGGTCGCGGCAGCAGGAGCTTCTGTTGCAGCAACTTCGGTCTCGGCGGCAGGTGCTTCGGTCGCGGTGGCGCAAGCGGCCAGGAGCATGCTCAAGACGAGAATTACAGAAACCAAAACAAGCACTTTCTTTTTCATCTTTTTACACTCCTATAAAAATGTTTGGGCAATAAGCCCAACGGCGCATTTTACTACAAACTAATATTATCTTCAAAAGTACAGGTTTTCAATTATGGAATTAGTCGTTATTTCTTATGACAAACGCGAGGTAAATTTGACATTTGACAGTATGGACAGACACCAGTTATAATATGTTGCGTGGTAATACCGTATGTGCCGTGATCATTAGATATCGAAGAGGTGACAACCCAACATATTTTGGATCGCCCCAGGTGACTTCTGAAAGGATCAAATAACGGCTGCGCGGTATACCGCAGTCGTTTTGTTTTATGATTCCCTGGCGAAGGGAGGTGAGGACCAATGGCTTCAGTAGTTTTACGACCGAATGAATCGCAGGATTCATTGCTGAAACGCTTTCGCAAAAAGGTTGTGAAGAGTGGTGTTTTAAGCACCATTCGCCGCAAGCGCTGGTTTGTATCCAAAAGCGAACTTCGCCGCGTTGAAAAGAAAAAGGCCATCCGACGCATCAAGCGCCGCCAGTACACCAAGGTGGGCGAATAGTACGATAGATGGGAGATCAGCCTGACGGCTGGATTGGAGGAATTATGGCCAAGGAAGAGGATAAGATTCAAGTAGAAGGCGAGATCATCGAAGCGCTGCCGGGAACCCAGTTCCGTGTGCGGCTTGAAAACGGCCATGAAGTACTCGCTTATTTATCCGGACGGATGCGCCGCTACTACATCCGCATTCTGCTGGGAGATCATGTGAAAGTTGAAATGAGCCCATATGATCTTTCCCGTGGAAGGATCGTCTATCGCCAGAAGAAAAACGAACCAATGATGGACGAACCTACAAGATAATCAATTATTTCTAGAAATAATTAACCAAAACACCCGAATACCAGTTGGTTTCGGGTGTTTTATTATCCGATTTAGCCTTTATTCAACAGCTACGCGGTCGGTCACCTGGGTGGTGACATTGAAGACCGGCGGGTTGTCAAATTGCTGTTTTACCTTGCACTGTTCGGCTGAACGGATCAGGGCGCCATAATACTTTTCGGGAAATTCAGGAGGAACTTGAATTTCGAGATCAACTGCGCCCACCAGGCCGTTCATGGGATTGGTGCGTATACGTTCAATAATTTGAATGCCTTCCACGGGAAGGTTACGCGACCGGCAAAAACCCAGAACGTAGATTCCGGCACAGGTTCCAAGAGAGGAAAGAAAAACCGCAAAAGGTGTGGGGGCAAGCCCTTCACCGCCACCCGCAGGCGGCTGATCGGTAGCCACTGTGTACGGTCCAAAATGAGCGTCAACCCTCGCTCCACCCGGAAAATCAATCAGCATTTCCATATTTCATCACTCCATTTCGTAAGTACTCATTTGATGCGAAATGACGATTAAAAGTTACATTCCTCTCCTTCACCTTTCATTGGTGATTTATATCAAGCGAATCGTGATGTTTACCACTGTAATTTATTTTTCGCCTGTATTATGATGTTTCATAATGACGACAACTAACGATCTTGTTCAAATGAATGCTTTGAGAGATATCTCTGACCAGCAGTTGATGGAATTGCGCGCGATTTTGCAGAAATCTCAATACGCCGCAGGTGAAGTGATCATTCAACAAAACCAGCGTGCCACAGACCTATACATTTTGATAAGCGGCGAGGTTGAGATTACTCACCGGCCATATGATGGGCCAGCAATTACGGTGGCAAAGGTCAAAGCAGGGGGTGTTTTTGGTTGGTCAGCGATCCTCGGCAGAGAAAAATATTCCTCCACGGTTACCGCGCTGGAAGATTGCGTGGTATATCATGTTCGTGGATTCAAATTGCAGCATTTTTGTGAGGAACATCACGAAACAGGCGTGGTATTATTGGAAAAGATGGCATTATCGGTTGCTCAACAGCCAGCACAAATCCATAACCAGATCATGAAGATTCTACAGTCAGCTATGGATTACCGGGATGATGATTCACATGAGGTGAGTTAATGAGCGAAGCCGGTTCTTATTCCGAAATCGAGCAATTGCGCGGTTTGATCGAACAATTAAATTCCTACATTACCACCTATCACGGGGGAGAGGTGGAATTTGTCTCATTTGACGGTAAGGTCGTCAAGGTCAGGCTGGGAGGCGCGTGTATCGGATGCCCCCTGTCACCCGTGACATTGAAAGGCTGGGTGGAGGGAACGGTCAGGCAGTTCTTTCCTGAAATCGAGAAGGTCGAAGCTGTAAATTGAGCGCTGGTCTATGAACCAGCGTTTTTTTATCAGTATAATTGGTCATGCATCCTGTACGGCAGACATCCTTCTTGAGTGATTCATGAATCCTTTTTCAATCATCATTGGCATTGGTGCTTCTGTTGGTTTATGGCGGGTATATGATCAATTAGCCCCGGCGCAACGAATCCGCGGGTTATGGAGCGCCATCTGGGTGTTATGCGGAAGCCTGCTGGGAGCACGCCTGGGATATGTTTTATTCCATTTGCATTACTACTTACTGTACCCTGGCGAGATACTACGGTTTTGGACGGGGGGGTTAAACGCTTTTGGTGGGTTGGCGGGGGCGGTCATTTTTGCAATGATCGCCGCGCCAGTTCTGCGTTCGGGCATATTCCAAACGCTTGATCTGATGACTGTCATGCTGCTTCCGGTAGCAGTGGCCGGCTGGCTTGGCTGCTGGGCGGTCGGCGCGGCCTACGGGCAAGCCCTCGAGCCCGGAACCTGGTGGGGGATGCTGATGCTCGATGAAACAGGCGTGACCAGCCTGCGCGTTCCGCTGCAGCCGCTGGCTGCGGCCAGTCTGATCCTGTTCATGTTCTTGGCCGACCGATTCACCCGCCATTCAGTTCACGGGATGGCTTTCGTTGTTAATGGTCTGGTTTTCTCGCTGCATGCGCTCTTATTTACCCTCATGCGTGCCGATCCGATGCAAACCCTGTGGGGCTTGCGACTGGATACGGTACTTTTTGGCTTTTCTTTGATCAATTTGGTCATTCTTCTAATTTTCCTTCTGCGGCAGAAGTCAAAAACAGATAAAATGAAAAAGTACGATCTTCAACAAGAGGTAGATCTATGAAGCTATCCGTAGCCATGGCACAGATCAATACTGTTTTGGGTGACGTCGAGCGTAACCTTGAGAAACATCTGGTGATGATCGAAGAGGCGCGTCAGAAAGGCGCTGATCTGGTCACGTTCCCCGAACTGTCGCTGACCGGATATGTGCTGCAAGATCTGGCCACGACCGTTGCCTGCCGGCCTGCAGCCAGCAATCCAATTTTCAAACCGCTTCTCGATGCCAGTCGTAACATTGACGTCATCGTCAGTTTTGTTGAAGAAGATAACCGCAGCCGGTTTTATATTGCTTCAGCATACCTTGCAGAAGGCAAAATTCTGCACGTGCACCGCAAGGTTTATCTGCCAACTTATGGCTTTTTCGACGAAGGAAGGTTCTTTGCCCGTGGCGATGCCATCCGTGCATTTAACACACGTTTTGGCCGCGTGGGGATGCTGATCTGCGAAGACTTCTGGCATGCCTCCTCCCCCTATTTACTCTGGCTGGATGGCGCTGATCTGTTTTTCTTTGCATCAGCCTCCCCTGGCAGAGGATTGCCCTCTGAAAACCGTAACGGTGTTCCCGGCAGGTTAGATTCAGCCCGCTGGGTGGATGACATCAACCGCGCTTATGCCGGGATGTTCACTTCGTTCGTTATTCATACAAACCGGGTTGGTTTTGAAGACGGGATCAATTTCTGGGGAGGGTCCTCCATTTTTACCCCGGATGGGGAACCGCTGATCAACGGACCAGAGCGCGTTGAAGCCCTGGTGCAGGCTGAATTAGATCTGGGGCAGCTCCACCGCACGCGATCGCGGCTGCCCTTGCTGCGTGACGAGCAGGCAAGCCTGGTTGAACGAGAATTGAATCGCATCATCAATAAAGATAAGATTTAATAACTGTAGAAAACCTTACCAAATCCTTTTCAGGAGGGAACCATGCCTGATCTATCAATCGACACCAGTCTGGCGCGTGAAATCCTCACCGGTTTCATCAAGACGGAGGTAACGCGCGCGGGTTTTCAACGAGTAGTTCTTGGTCTCTCTGGAGGTCTGGACTCGGCACTGGCCTGCTACCTTGCGGCTGAAGCATTAGGCCCGCAAAATGTTCTCGCCATTCGCATGCCATATAAGACTTCATCCCCTGAATCACTGGAGCATGCGCAACTGGTTATCGATGCCCTGGGGGTCACATCTCTCACCATCCCGATTACAGAAATGGTCGATCCATTGATCGAGCGGTTTCCGAATATGGAAAACCGGCGCAAGGGCAATATCATGGCCCGCCAACGCATGATTATTCTCTTTGATCAATCTGAAGCGTTCAAGGGGCTGGTGTTAGGAACTGGAAATAAGACCGAAATTTTGCTGGGTTATTCCACGCTTTACGGTGATTCAGCCTGTGCGTTGAATCCGATCGGCGATCTATACAAAACGCAGGTCAGGCAGCTGGCACGCGATATGGGCATACCGCAAGTCTTAATCGACAAAGCCCCGTCGGCTGATCTCTGGCTGGGTCAAACGGATGAGGGAGAACTTGGTTTCACTTACGAAGAAGTTGATCAATTACTTTATCTGCTCATCGAACAACGATACACCCCCGAAGAATGTGTGGAAAATGGGTTTGCTGAAGATTTTGTGCGTAAGGTGCTCACGAGGGTGAAGCAAAACCAATTCAAACGGGTCATGCCGCCGATCGCCAAGTTAAGCAATCGAACTGTGGGGTATGATTTTCTATATTTGAGAGACTGGGGAACATAATTTATTCATGAAAAAATACCGGAGATGCTCCGGTATTTTTTTATTCAACGAGTGATTCCCCTAGAACAGCCCATTGCTGCATGTAATCTTCCAATTCGGCTTGCAGGCGGGTGTATTCTCCCCCCAGTTTTTGAACTTTGCCCGGATCTGCGGGCACAGCATCCAGCTGGATCTCGATCTCTTTGATGCGCGCTTCAATGGATGCGATTTCTGATTCGAGCTCTTGCAGCCTGCGCTGTAACTTTTGCTGCTCTCCCTTGCTCAGTCCTTTTCTTTCTTTTCCCGCAGTGGAGAGGCTGACTTTCTGTTCAACTGGTTGAGATATTGAACCCTGTTGCGCAGTCTGACGAAAAGCGCGGTATTCGCTATAACTGCCTTTGAACACGATCAACTTATGCATTGAAGGAACCACTTCCCAGACCTGTGTGGCCAGGGCGTCGATCAGGTAGCGATCGTGAGAAACGAGCAGTATCGTTCCTTGAAAATCAGCCAGGATGGATTGCAGGATTTCCTGTGAGGGTAAATCCAGGTGGTTGGTTGGTTCATCGAGCAACAGCAGGTTGGCGCCTTGCAGGGCCAGGCACGCCAGCGCAAGCCTTCCCCGTTCACCACCAGAGAGGAGGGAAACCTGCTTGAAGACGTCATCACCGGTAAAGAGGAATTTGGCGAGATAATCTCTGACCTCGGCTGGCAGCCATTTGGGATTGACAGCCTGGATCTCCTGCATCAGGGTCCATTCGGGGTGTAGCCCTTCATGCGCCTGGGCAAAATAACCAATCTGCAGGCTGGATCCAAGGAGGGTCTCGCCGGCATAGGGCGGGATCTGCTCGAGGATGGTTTTAAGGAAAGTGGTTTTTCCCGCACCGTTGGGCCCAATGATGGCAGCGCATTCACCGCGCACGAGGGTGAGATCGTCAACTGAAAATAACGGTTTTCCTTCGTCTGCGTAGCCAACGCTCAAAGAACGCGTGCGCAGCACCAGGTCACCACTCCGACCGCTGGAAGCGAGTTGGATGTGCATGGCGCGCCTCTTCATGGGCGGTGTGAGGCGGGCTTCATCCAGCATGCGCTCGAGACGCTTGCGCCTGCCCTGTGCCTGGCGGGTATTTTGACCGGCAATGTTACGCCGGATGTACTCTTCTTCCTTCTCGATGAATTCTTGCTGGGCCTGGTATTCCATTAAGCGATGCTGATAGCGTTGTTCACGCTGCTGCATGTATGCGCTGTAATTACCATGGTATTCTTCCAGCGCCGGGGTCATTTCAAGGATCGTCGTGGCGACCTGGTCGAGAAAATAGCGGTCGTGCGACACAATCAACACCGATCCAGGCCAGTCTTTCAAGTATGCCTCCAGCCATTCCACTGCTGAGATATCGAGATGATTGGTTGGCTCGTCAAGCAACAGCAGACCGGGTTGTGAAAGTAGCAGTTTAGCGAGCATGATGCGCGTGCGCTGCCCGCCTGACAGGTGAGAAACGGGGCGTTTTTCATCGGTCCGGCTGAATCCCAGACCCGATAGCGTCATTCGGATGCGCGTTTCATAGTCATACCCACCTTCATGCTCAAAACGAGCCTGAAGCTGGCCGTATTGTTCAATCAACGCGGTAGAATCAGGGTTCGAGGAAAGCGATTCCTCAAGCGCATGTAATTCGTGCTGGCGTTGGACTAAAGAATCAAATACCGTCAGGCATTCTGCCCAAACCGTGCGGTCTGAGTTGAGTTGGGCTTCTTGAGGGAGGTATCCGATCTGCAGCCCGCGCGCACGCTGGATCGTTCCTGAAGAAGGTTCTTCTTCGCCGATTAAAATGCGCAGCAGGGTGGTTTTGCCGACCCCGTTAGGACCTACCAGCCCGATACGCGCTTTGTGGGGGATGCTGAAGGATAGTTCTGGAAAGATATCCAGGGCTCCGTAGGATTTTGAGATATTGGTAGCGGTCAACAATGGCATGCAATCGTTCCGAAATAATGATACCCGAAGTATACCATAGGGATTATTTCAAGAAAAAACCCCGGCAATGTTACCGGGGTGCTGTGATCAAAAAGATGGCTTACTGGACGATCTGCCAGAGATAAAGCTGGTTGTCTGCTCCAGCGGTAGCAATGGAATTTTGGTCAGGTGAAAAAGCGGTAACTCTCACGACATCCGAATGACCAGAAAAGGTCGCCAAAAGGGTAGCGGATGCAACATCCCATATCTGCAGGTCATTGCCGGATGTGGCAGCCAGAAGGCGGCCATCGGGTGAAAAACTGACTGAAGCGCTGTAGCTGCTAATTCCGTTACCCATTTCGAAGGAAGCAATCTGGCTGCCTGATGCTGTATCCCATAACTTAATCGAGGTGGCATACGAGCTGGCCAGAGTTGACCCGTTTGGCGTCAGGGCGTAATCGTTGACAAAGTCTTCATGCGAAAAAGATGGCCCCATGTTCCCGCTTTCCACGTCTTGTAACTGGATGGTTGCCCGCGCGTGCCACACCAGCCACTGCGCGGCTTCAGTAAACCCGGCATTGAAAACCGGGGCCGCGGTTTCAAAACCGGTAAGGGTTTTTAATTCCTCGTGGGTGACGAAATCGAAGAGTACCACTTCCCACGCGTCCATTTTGGTGACGGCCACATAACGCAGGTCGGGTGAAAATGTGATTCCTCCAATCAGGTAACCCGGGGTTAAGCTGAAAATTTCTGCATTACCTGCACCCATATCAATCAGTTTGAAAGAACTCATATCCTGGCTGATCACCGCCACGGTTCGACCATCAGCCGCAACAGATGCGATGCGGTCACTGGATGAAGAATAAACAGCCAGCGGTGAAAGGTTAGCTGCATCGAGGATCGTTACGTTGTAAACCTGATTCCCGTTGGCGTCGCTGTTTTGCGAGATCACGGATAGTGATTTACTGTCATTGGCCCAGATCACCCCTTGAACGTTGCTGACCGCGGTTTTATTGACGAGCGTCAGGTTCTGGATGTTGGTGCTCGTGATCTGGATTAAAGGCTTGACCTCCACCACTTCGGTTGGTGAAGGAAGGGGAACCGTGTCGATCACGGGGGCTGCGGTTGCTGCAGGTTCGGTCGGCGGGGGGGTGATCTCGGGTAGATCGCACGCCGATAATGTCAGTATCAGAAAGGCAGTGATCAACCATGCCAGAAATTTTGTTTTCATAATTGCCCTTTCTCTTCCAATCAGTTTGCTTTTAGCGATTATACTTCCAGCCTTATGGCAAAAGTTCATCGATTTTATCTTCACCCCATTCAACAGCGCTTTCTTTAGCCTGATCAAACCATTGGTCAAGCATGTCGTTTAGAGACGCTTTTTGATTGTTAAGCCAATGGATGGTGGCGTTTTTTAAATCGGTCTTCCACAGTTCCACCTGGTCGGTGATGGCCAGTTTTGTGCTCTGGATCAAATCGCTGGATTTACCGGTGAAAATCACCGGACGTTCGTTCAACATCACCACAATCTCACTTGAAGGGTTGGCGGGGATGGTGAGAGCGGTCTCGGTGGATACGAAATCTGCATCTGAGGAATAGGCTGTGAAGGAGGCAATGTCTTGAGCCTGAAGGATGACTGGATACGCGGTATCTCCATCCTGGCTGCGCCAGGCAATGGCTGTGATCTTGCCTCCGTGCCTGAAACGGTATTCAAAAACACTGCCAGCTGACCCCTGCACCTGACCTAAAGGTTTGGCATCGTTGAGGTTCTGCTGCAGATTTGTCAAAGCGTTCCTTGCACTGGGGTTGCTGGAGATGTCGGTATTCCAGATGATGGTTGATATGGAATTCTGTGCCATCAATGCCGTCGATGCCCGTACCAGTAGATCAGCCTCGAGCTGACCGGCTGAAATTTGCCTTCCTGACATCAGGGATTGCAGGTCAGAAGAGCTCCATCCCAGGCCGGTAATGATGACCTGTTTGCCGCCCAACTGACGCGCCAGTTCCTGCACCGCCTGGATCTCGGCGGACATGGAATTGGGTGTGGTCATTAAAACTGAAGAGCAGGCCGAAGTATCCATTCCGGCGGCCTGGGTTTCTGGTGCTGCTGCTCCATGGACGGGCTGGTAGGGAATCACATCGGCGCGCTTCCAGGCTTTGGCTGCGTTCATCTCAAGTATAAAGGTAAGCGGGTTCATCGCGCAGCTGCCGGAGGCCATTCCGGTCAAACTGCCCATCCAAACCTGATCATTAGGATCGGTGGATTTAATGATCTTACTGGCAGATTGGAGCATATCGGCATAAAAATCGGTATTAGGAGCGTATCTCTCATCTGGCGAAAGGGGGGTGAGGAAGGGAGCCAATCCATGAACGCTGTTAACTTCGCTGCCAATTTGCCAGATGTCGACCGATTCACCAAAGTGATCGACGGCTGCCTGAACAAATTTTTCCCAGCGCTCGCCAAAGGTTTTCATATCCACTGGCTGCCCAGAAGTGGCAAGATATACCGGACCGCCGGTGAGCACTGCTACAACCTTTAGACCGCGCGCGTTGGCTGATGAGACCATCAGGTCGAGAGGTGTGACAGCTGACCAGTTGTATATCTCGGCGGAGGTTTCGATCTCGCTCCAGTTGAAGTCCTGAATGATATATTCAGCACCGGTGGATTGCACCAGAGTCAGAATTGAATCCACATTATCCAGCGTCAAAGCTGGCAGGGCATTCATATCGATCCCAAACCCATCTACACGAGTAGACTCTGTAGGTTTGACTGACGAGAAAAGGGTTAAACCCAAAAGAGCTGCGAGACCAACGGGTAGAAAATGACGGATAAAAAAAGGAAACAACCTCATACAGAAACCTCCTGCAGGGAGGGTTGCAAGAAAAGAGCCATGATTTTCTCATGGACGCAGGGCAAAATGGGGCAGGGTCAGTTTTGAGATTCTGCGCTGGATTGGGTTTTCTTTATGCGGTGCCACTGGATCAATGCCCAAACAGAAAGACTGAGGGCAATCAAAACAAGGAAAACGCCCAGCAGAACGGTATTCTGCAATCCGGTGACCTGTGCATTGACCGGGGCAGTGGTGATATCGTCAATTAAGGCGATGTTGGCAGTGGCTTTCACCCGCGTTTCCCAGAACGCTCCTAACAGGGCAATGCCGGTGGTTTGGCCGATGGTGCGTGTTAGGCTGAGCAAACTGGATGCGACACCCAGGTTTTCACGTGAGGCGGCGCCCATAATGGCGCTGTTATTGGGTGATTGGAACATACCCACACCCATCCCCACTGGAATGAAGCGCAAGATGTAACCAATGGTGGTGGTGTCAGCGCTAAGAGAGGTAAGGCTGATGTAGCCAATTAAGAGCAGGATCAGACCCATTGTGGTGATCTGGCGTGAACCTATGCGGTCTGAAAGGCTGCCTGCAAAGGGTGCGATCACAGCCACGGTGACAGGAGTAATTGCCATCAGCAGACCTGTTATGCTCGTGCTGTAGCGGAGTATGTTTTGTAGATACAGCGGCATGATTAAAGTGATCCCAGCACTAACGATAAATGTAAAGAAGCCGGTGATCAAATTGATCGTGAACATACGGTTGGTGAACATCTTCAGGTCAATCATGGGGTAAGCTGTGTGCGATTCAACCCGAATGAAAAGCGCCATGGCAGCCAAGAAAACCCCAAACAAGATGAGAACAATTGCGTTGTTGAAACCATTGTGCTGGCCATAAGTGAGAGCGATTAAGAAAGAGACCAGGCTGATGAACAGGATTCCCGCGCCTTTGAAATCAAATTTCTGTCTGACTGCGAGGGCGCTCTCGGGAACAAAGCGTGAAACCATGATAACGCCAGCCACACCGATGGGCAGATTGACAAAGAACAACCAGTGCCAGGTAAGCGATTCAAGGATCAGCCCCCCGATCGTTGGCCCGGTGATGATTCCCACTGAAACCAGCGTCCCGAAAATTCCAAGGGCTTTCCCACGTTCATTGGCTGGAAAAGCCTCGGTCACCAGCGCGGTACCGAGGGCCATGAGCATCGAACCGCCGATCGCCTGCAAGATGCGAAAGCCGATCAACCAGTAGATATTGGGTGAAATACCGCAAAGACCTGAACCGACCGTGAAAATCGCCAGGCCGGCAAGGTATAACTTCTTCTTGCCAATCATGTCTCCAAGTCTGCCGATGGAGAGCATGAAGGTGCACAGGGTAAGCATGTATGCCAGAACCACCCATTCGACAACTGCCAGCGGTTGATTGAGTTCTTTAACGAGGGTGTTCAGCCCGATGTTGACGATGGTACCATCGATGGTTGCCAGAAAGACTCCCATTCCGACGGAAAACAGTATGATCCATTTCTTTCGATAATCCACCATGGTGAATGATGCTCCGATATTGCGCGCAGCTTTTGTGAGAAAAGATTATATCATCAGCCAAATTATTCCATCTGCTTGACAGGATGGGTGGATTCATCCAGAATGAAGACACAGCAAACCTGGAGAAACGAAAATGGACTTAATTGAGAAATTTGATGTGCTTATCCTCATTGCCCGCCCGGCTGCTGGCAAGAGCGAAGTGATCGATTACCTGAAACGTACTCCGCTTGAAGAACGGCTGCGGCGGTTTCACATTGGGAAGATTGAGGAAATTGATGATTTTCCGATGTTGTGGACCTGGTTCGAGGAGGATGCGTTGCTGGAGCGGATGGGGTATCCGCGCCTGCACACGGATAAAGATGGATATTTCTTGCATAACCATTTTTGGAATTTATTGATTGAGCGTATTGGGCTGGAATATCAGAAAAAGCGGCGCGATGTGCCCGCTCTGGATGTAGAGTATACAACCCTCGTTGAATTTTCACGCGGGAAAGAACACGGAGGATATCAATCAGCCTTCCAGCACCTGCTGCCAGAAATGGTGGAACGCGCGGCGGTGTTGTACCTGGACGTGAGCTGGGAAGAGTCGCTGCGCAAGAATCGCAAGCGTTTCAACCCCGACAAACCAGACAGCATTCTTGAGCACGCTCTACCTGATGAGAAGCTGGAAAGGCTGTACCGCGAGGTGGACTGGGATGAGGTCAGCGGCGGTGATCCTGCTTACTTGACTATTCGAGGATACCAAGTGCCCTACGCTGTCTTCGATAATTCTGATGACGTTACGACTGAGCGGGGTGAAGCGTTAGGCAAACGCCTGGAAATGGTAACGCAGGTGTTGTGGGAAAGATATAAAAAACGAAGTTGATCTTGTGAATTTTAAGGGACGATCACTCTCACTGAACGCGGCAGTACCGTCACATGGATCGGCGTCTGGCCCACCAGCTCACCATCTGCCTGCACCGGGATGGGTGGATTGGTGCGGATCGTAATTGATTTGACGGCGGAGATCTGGCGGTACTTTGGAGCGCGTTTCTGATGTTTGATAAACACTTGCCAGAAAAGGGAGGGTAAATCGAGAATGGTGCGTGCCCTGAAAATCAGCAGGTCGACTTTGCCGTCATCCGGTTTGATTTTAAGCACGTTTTCAATCGCGTTGAAACCGACCATGCCATAATTGGCGACAAAAATCTCGGTAGCGCGTCCGCGATACTGGACACCATCGGCTTCAATCACGTACCGCCTGAGTTGTAACCCAAAAATCTGTTTAAAAATGTTGGTGAAATACGCCCAATTGCCGAATTTTCGTTTTTCTTTGCGGCTCGTACTCTGGATCATCGTGGAGCTGAAGCCAATCCCAATATTCATAGCGTGGATGGTGTTACCCACTTCCATCAGATCGAGCTTCTTGATGTGATGGTTGGTGAGCATGAGGTTAATCGCCCGCAGGGGCATAAAGGGAATCTGCAGGACTCTGGCGATCGCATTCCAGGTGCCGGTTGGGATGATGCCCAGTGGCACCTGCGAGTGGACCATTCCCGCCGCCACAGCCGCGATCGTTCCGTCACCGCCCGCCGCAACCACGAGATCAACGCCTTTGGCAATCTCATTGGCAACAATTTCTTCCGTGTTTTCTTTTTCTTCTGTGAAATGGAAGTGCGAATTCCACCCGGCGGAATGGAAACGATTTTCGATAATTCGTTTCAACAATTGAGCGTTCACCCGGCCGGCAACCGGGTTAATGACGATAAATGCAGTTGAGTTAATTTTTTTGGAGGTTGGTAATGGAGTTCTGTGAAGGGGTAGCATATTCATAATTATAAGAGAATTGTGCCCAATGTGCATGGGTGAAGAATCGTTTAAGATTCAATTAATCGAGACAGGTAACGTTAACTGATTGACGGAAATTGGAAGCAGATATAGAATAATAAAAATTCAATATTTGCTTTTTGGTGCCAAGATTTCACGGCTTAAAGGCGAAACCGGTGCATAATCCGGTGCTGTCGCGCAACTGTGATTCAGAAAAATTCTGATCAGCCAGGTCGCCCGCCAAAAAGTGTGTTACCACACTCTCGCAGAAAGGAGGTGGGCACCGGCCTTCAGGCCCGCGAAACCCCAATCTGATGCGATCGGGGTTTTTCATTTTTTGAATCGCATCAAAACATCTTTCACAGGATAGGATTATGAAGTCTTTCATTTTAAAAATTAGTTCCCTGATACTCTTGGGGATAATGCTGAGCAGCTGCGCCTCTCCAGCTGGAGAAGCGGCACCATCTGAAATCTCACTGGTCGACGGACTGGAGCGCACGGTTTCGATGGAACAACCGGCTTTGCGCATCGTTTCGCTTTCACCATCCACAACAGAAATTCTTTACGCCATCGGTGCCGGAGACCAGGTGGTTGGCCGCGATAGTTTTTCAAATTATCCAGCAGAAGCTCTGGAGGTACAGGATGTTGGCGGATCGATGGGCAGCTATTCCTACGAAATGATCGCCAGTCTGCAGCCTGACCTGGTAATCGCCAGTGAGATCAATACCCCCGAGCAGGTTAAATCGCTTGAAGATCTAAATCTGACGGTTTACTATCTTTCAAATCCCAAAAACCTGAATGAAATTGATGATCTGCTGGAAGTGGTGGGTACCTTAACCGGCCATGAAAAAGAAGCAAGCGAGCTGGCCGCTTCTCTCAATAAGAGGATCGATGCTGTGCTTGCGACGGTTGCCAAGGCAGCGTCGAAGCCTCTGGTCTTTTACGAACTCGACGCAACCGACCCCGCCAAACCCTGGACGCCCGGGCCTGGAAGTTATATGGATGAACTGATTCAAGCAGCAGGCGGCCGAAATGTCGGCTCTGTGCTGCAGTCTGCATGGGCTGAAATCAGCATCGAGGAATTAATGGTCCAGAACCCAGATATCATCCTGCTGGGCGACTCGAATTACGGGGTCACTGTTGAACAGGTTGCTGCCCGCACCGGATGGGAAAACCTCAATGCGGTAAAAAACGGAAGCATTTACGCATTCAACGATGATCTGGTCAGCCGCCCCGGCCCGCGCATGGTTGAGGGTCTTGAAGAACTGGCGAAAATATTTCATCCAGAGTTATATCAATGAGTAAAAAGAACAACCTGCAGCCCTACGTGGTCACCTCGCTGATCCTTTTGATAGCGGGTGTGCTCAGTATTGCGGTTGGCAGTGTGTTCATCTCCCCGCGTACGGTGATCGATGTGATCTTTTCCGCAATACGCGGGGAGGTTTCAACCCTGGACCCCAATGGTGTTTATCTGCAAATCATCACCGATCTACGCATTCCGCATGCTGTCCTTCTCATCCTGGCAGGAGCGGCTCTGGCGGCCAGCGGTAGCGCTTACCAGGGATTATTCCGCAACCCTTTGGCGGATCCATATTTGATCGGCGTCTCATCGGGTGCAGGGTTAGGCGCGGTAGCCGCCATGATGGTGCGCTGGCCGTATACCCCCCTGGGGTTAATGGTGATCCCAGCGGCGGCCTTTGCCGGAGGCATCATCACAGTGCTCATTGTGGCACAGCTTGCGCGGGTTGGAAAAACCGTTCCCACCACGAACCTGATTCTGGCTGGTGTTGCGGCGAGCGCATTCGCTTCAGCCCTAACATCAGCACTGATGATCAATTCCACAGGTGAATTGAGGCGCGCGCTGGTGTGGATGATGGGCGGATCGACTCAGACGGGATGGGGACCGGTGTGGGGGATTTTACCTTACATGGTTGTGGGTCTCTCAGGCCTGGTGATCATCGGGCACCCGTTGAATGTTCTGCAATTTGGCGATGAACAGGCTCAACAGCTGGGGATCAGGGTTCAGCGTGTGCGCTGGTATACGATTGGTCTGGCCACCCTCAGCACCGCAGCCGCGGTGGCCTATACGGGGATTATCGGTTTCTTGGGTCTGGTGGTGCCGCATATTGTGCGCCTGATCTGGGGAGGCGATTACCGCAGACTGATTCCGGTTTCAATGCTCGGCGGCGCAGGACTGCTGCTCATCATGGATGTGATCGCCCGATCGGTCATTGCTCCACAGGAAGTTCCTGTCGGGATTGTGACGGCCCTGCTTGGCGGACCTTTCTTCCTGTGGGTGTTGAAACGCTCGAAATCTCAGAATTACTGGTGATGAGATGCTTGATGTGAAAGAAATCACTGCCGGTTACGGCCAAAAACATGTTCTGAAAGAATTGAGTTTCAGCATTTCTGAAGGAACAGTGCTGGCGCTGATTGGACCCAATGGTTCTGGAAAAACCACGTTTATCCGCGCGGCGAGTGGAATCATCCCGCTGTTGAAGGGCAGCATACGAGTTGACGGCCAGGACTTGCACAAAATGAACAGCCAGGAAATTGCGCGAAGGATCGCGGTTGTGCCGCAGGCACGCAGCATTCCCCCGGCGTTTACCGTTGAAGAAGTGGTCGCTCTGGGCCGCACACCCTACCTGAACTGGCTGGGAAAACTCTCAGACCGCGACCAGGCGATTGTTGACCAGGTTCTCGAACAGACTGATCTGGCGGTGATGCGAGATCGGAATGTTGCTGAACTCTCTGGCGGAGAGCAGCAGCGTCTGTTTCTGGCGCGCGCTCTGGCACAGGAAGCGCCTCTGCTCTTGCTCGATGAACCAACCACTCATCTCGACCTGCAGTACCAGGTGAATCTGATGCAGCGTGTTTACCGGTTGGCGCATCCTTCCAAATTGGAGCAGGCAGCTGGCATGAAAGCCCGGACGGTGGTGGTGACCATTCACGACCTGAATCTGCTCTCGCGTTACACTGACCTGGTGGGATTGCTGGTGGATGGCCGGCTGGTTGAGATGGGCACGCCTGATGAAGTGCTGCGCCCCGATCTGCTTAGCCACACGTATCATCTCCCTTTGGATGTGATCAAGGATGCGTCAGGATATTCGCTGGTTACGCCTGCTGACGACCCGACTGCGCTATAATCATTTTAAAGAATAAAGATAAACCGGTTGGATCATGAAAATTAAGGTTAATTTACTGGCTGCATATCGATTGATTGCCGACACCAAGGAAATGATTCTGGAAGTGCCGGAAGGTGAAACGGTCAACGGCGTGGTGGCCAGAGTGGTTAAGTTGTTCCCAAAGCTGCGGCAGCACTGGATGGATGACCGCGGCGAGTTGTATGTTCACCTTCATATCTATATCAATAAGGACGACGTCAATACCCTGCCGCTGAAACTGGATACCCCCGTGAAAGAGAATGATGAGATCGATTTTATCCCCCCTGTGGTCGGGGGATGAACTCAAAAGTATGTGCAGACAATAAATAGAGCGATGGAATTTGGTTTCCTTCGCTCTATTTGATTCCTTTAGCAAACCGTTTTAATTAATTCTAGAAATAATTATTCCATCGTATTAATAAATTCATCCGAGCCGCAATAGATCTGCGTGCCGTCATCCAGTATCCACCAGCCATCCGGGTCAATGTAAGATTTATATTGACTCCAGGCGGCGGAGTTTTTCTGTAGCAAACGGTAGGCGCGATCCTGACCAATGCGGTAGCCCTGCCACTGACGATCAGTTGCATTGCGAAAAGTCATCTCGCGGCAGGCCAGGGACTTTCCCATCATATCTTTAATCGATGCGGGGAGGGCGGGATCAAGGTAGCGGTCGACCAGCACGGGAACAGCATCCACCGTGAGGTTGTTCAGGTACACCATATCCAGCTCCTCACCTCTCAATGCGCGGTCGATATTGCGGGCGGCGATAAAACCGTCAACATTGATCAGTGCCAGGGTAGCGCCAAACCCAACTACCATTACCAGCAGCGCCAGAGCGAAGTGTCCGCGCCTGCGGGCAAGCTCAAGAACAATGGTCACCAGGATCAAACCTGCCAACCAGAAGATGAAAATGTGTGTATAGGTGCGCAACTGCGAAAAGCCGTAGGCGTCTTCATAGAGCATCAGGCGTAGCAGGGAGGATGCCAGGATCGCCAGCACATTTGCCATCAAGATTACGGCCAGAACACTGAAACCGGCACGCGAAAATTTTGTTTCGCGTCTGGAAACAGCGCTTAACCCCAGGTACAAACCCAGGCTTAACACAGCCACCGCCACCAGTTCCCCAAATCCGCGCCGGGCGTACTCCGAATAGGTGTAGCCGGTTTCGGAGATGTTTGCTGTTCCGCCGAACAGATAGCGCACCTGGATGATCATGAAAGCGATGAAAAGCAGATCAACCGCGCCCAGGATGATGCCGGTTTCGGTCCAACCCAGGAAGGGCTTGAGCCAGGGTTTGTTTGGATCGGGTTTTTGCTGAAAACCCGAAGGATACAAAGCGTGCAGGTAAACACCCACCAGAAAAGCGCTGATGACCAGGATGTAGAACAGGCGGAAGAGGTACTCGGGCAGGCGGTCGAGATTGAGAATGCGCTTTAACCAGTCGCCGAACACCGGGTCTGCCGAAGAAAGCAGCAAACCCAGCACCGCCACGATGGGAACGGCGATTAAAACACCGCGCAGAATGGGGAACCCTCTGCGCTTCCAGAACCCCGGCCGCTGTGGTTCATCGACCGGTGGAGGCGTTTGTGAATGGCTGCTCAACCTGACCGCGCCGGCGAACCCGTTGCCAATTACCTTTGCAAATTCAATGAAGTATTCGCGCAGGCGGAACCACGGCCAGTAACCGTTGAGAAAGGTAGCCGCGAGCAGGATCATCCCGCCAAAAACAAGGAAAAAACTCAGCACACGGGTGAACGGCTCAGAACGCCAGGCCAGTACAGCCGCAAAACCGGCCGTGAGCAAAGTCACCAAAAGGCTAAGCAATGAAGGGCGTTTACCTTCACGCCAGGCGAGCAGGTATCCCGCGCCAAGCAGGACGACCGTCCAGATAAGAAATGAAACCCCCATGGGTTTGTTCCAAAACAAGAAATCGAATAGCAGAGCTGCGATAATGGCAGCCAGCCAGAACCATTTTTGATTTTTGGGCATTTTTTCCTCTATTAATTGAGCACCGTTGCGAGCACCATGGCCAGCACCACGACGATGCCGATGAACGCCATGACGATCTGCTTTAAGCGAATTTTCTTTTGCTGGGCGGAAATCCGCGGTTTTTTCGCGCCACTGATATGATTTTGTTGCCTTGCCATGCCTTACCTCACGTGACAAAAAAAAGTTTAGGTTTGAGAACCTATCAGAACCTATCAATGCCCTTCTGAATTCTATCATTATTGGCTGGTACGATTCGCGCAAAGATGCAAAGACTGAAAAGCGATCTTTTCGTGGAGAAGCCTGTTGTTTAACCGAATCAACCCCCGTGGAAGGGGGTTTCAGCCCGTTTGTGATCGTGATGTGAGGTTACCTGGATTATTCGCCTGCAGGAACAGAAGGTTACTTGGCTGCGGTGGTTTTGGCTTTGGATTCAGTTTTGCCTTTGGCTTCGCCTTCGGCTTTGTGTTCATCGGTCTTGATGTTCGAACTGTAGACGCCACCACCGGAAGGTGAGCGGTGATCGGTGGCATAAAAACCCGAGCCCTTGAACACGATCCCTACCGGGGTATAGATTTTTCTCAGGCTCTTTTTTCCGCATTCAGGGCACTTGGTAAGCACCGGGTCGGAAAACTTTTGAGTCTGATCAAACTGGATTCCACAATTTTCGCACCGATATGTATATACCGGCATTCTTGCACCTCGATCTGCCATTAAAGTTTGACGCAAATCATTATAGTACCATCAGGGGTGAGGGTCAAGAATTGGAATATTAATCTTTTATCAGAAAATGTGACTGATCAGTACGCGCAGACCGATGCCGATGAGCAAGAGACCACCCAGCAGTTCCATGCGCTTTCCGAAACGCGATCCCAGCCGGGTTCCCAGCAGGCTGCCAACGATCGAAAGCAAAAATGACACCGCTCCGATGGACAGGGCAGAGGTGAGGATGGATCCATCCACAAATGCCAGACTCAGGCCTACGGCCAGGGCATCGATGCTGGTGGCGATCGAAAGAATGACCAGCGACTTGCCACGGGTTGGATCCTCAACTTCCTCGCAGTCATCCTGGTCAAAACTTTCCTTGACCATACGACCGCCTACCCAGAGCAGAAGCACAAACGCGATCCAATGATCGAAGTTCGAAATGAGATTAACAATGCGGCTGCCCGCAAACCAGCCGAGGAAGGTCATACCTCCCTGGAAAAGGCCAAAATGAAAAGCCAATCTGAGGATAGAGCGCGGGGTCTTTTTTACCGAGGTTGTGCAAATCCCGAGGGAGACGGCAAAGCAATCCATTGCCAGCCCCAGGGCGATTAAGATAATTTCATAAATTCCCATGTATTGCTCGCAAAAATAGAATCGAGGAATTATACCTGACGCTGACGTAAAGAATGACCTCATTTTTAAACTTGCTTCGTTTTCTTGAATCCGTTATAATTCAAACAAATGTTCGATATTCAGGGGAAACCATGCCTGTAAACTATCTCGAATTACAACCGCAGATCACGGCCATGGGTGCCGAGACAAACCTGCGCCAGGCGGAATTGGAAGCCAGGCTCAAACAATGCCGCAGCCTGCTCGATCAACATAATGATGACTTGATTGGGCTGCAGCGAATGGTAGAAGAAGCCGTAGCGCAAAAGAAAATCCTGCGCTGCGCCGCGCCGGTGAATGAACCGCTGAAAACCCATGTTCCCTGTCATCTGCCAGCCTCACCCTGCACCATCCTGGCTGCAGACGGCTCGCAGATCATCCCCAGCGCACACGAAAGCGTGCTCTTCGGTCTGATCAATGTGGGTGTGTTTCGTATTCAGCCCGGCAGTGGCAACGTTCCTTCTGAGATCACCAACTCCACCCTGTTATATGGAGACGATCTCTACGTCAACGATCAGCCCCCATCAGAGGATTTGATCGGACTGCTGCGCGACGTGCGCGAGCGCCAGCTACTGGCGCAACTGGCCCAGCAGGAACCATGGCCGGTGATTGCGCTCACAGACGGGCAGCTTGAACTTTACCATCAGCCTCGTAACCAAGAGTCATATAAAGACAAATTCAAAGATTATTTGAAAGCTCTTGATGACCTGGCGGTGAGCGAGGTTATTACCGCCGGATATGTCAGCCGCCCGCGCGCCGACCTGGTGGTCAACATGCTTTCGCTGCTGGCAGGCGCGGAACCCGCAGCCACAGAAGCGCGTCCATTTGCCGGGATCAGCGATATTACCCTGCTGGGAAGCATCTTGCAGCCGGGTGAACGTTCGGCGATCTTCCGCCTGCAATCCAGTTCAAGCGCGGAATATAGCGGTAAGAAAGCGCTGCATTTCTTCTATCTCAATGTGGGTACTGCATCCATGCCAGCATACGCCAGGGTGGAAATGCCCCTGTGGGTGGTAGAAGAACCTGAATCAGTGAATTTGCTTCATTCCGTGCTCGTGGAACAGGCGCGTCAGGCGGGCAGTGTTCCATACCCTTACCCGCTGATTCGCGCGCATGAGATCGCTGTGGTGCGCATGGATGAACGCCAACAGCTGACGGCCATGATCGAACGCGAACTTTTAAAGCGCGGCGTCGATGTTAAAAGACAATCTGAAAAACAATTCCATAAAGGACACAGAGCAAGAACCAGGAGGTCGCGATGAATCCTATTCCCATCGGTCGTTTACTGCGAGCCAACACCACCGGCTGCGCTCTCGGGTGTAAAGTAACCCAGGGCAGCACCCCCTCCTTTGGAGATATGGTGATCATTCCGCTGACTAACCAGAACAAGATCTATGGTCTGGTGTACGACATTCATATCGATGACGATGGCCTGGTCAATCAGCTGGCAGCAGCGGATATCTCACGCGAAATCATTGAAGACAACCGGCGCAACCGCAATGTTCCGGTTGAGATGAGCGTGGCGTTCATTGGCTGGGAAGATCCGCAGGGAAGGGTGCATCATACGCGTGTACCCTACCCCCCGTTAACGCTGGATGAGATCTTCCAATGCGATGACGAAGAAGTGCGAAAGTTCACCCAGAACGGAAGCTTTGGCTACCTGCGAGCGGTGCTGCGCAACCCTGAGCTGCCCGTTGTCGACCTGGTGACCGCTCACCTGAGGCAAATTCTGGCTGCCCGCAGCGGCATCGATGCCGGGCAGGCACTCGAAGCCTCTCTGGTCGAAGTGATCGCCATGCTGAAGGATGATTACCCGCAGATGATGGACGTGCTGAGCGCGGTTTCAGAGATTCTGTAAAGAAAGCGAGTCTGCCATGACCCTCAACGATAAAAAACCTATTCTCCAGGCTGACGATCCACAGAACACCCCTATCGGTTATGTGATAGGCGGCGGATTGAAAGCCAACCTCTTCGTGCGCCTCACGCGACCCGCGCATGAAGTTCAGGAAGGCGGATTTGTGGTGCTGGAAAGCGGCAACTGGCAGTTCTACGGGCTGGTCACCGATCTGCAGCTTGGCGCAGTCGATCCACGCTACGCAGAGATCCAGAACAGAGAACGTCTCTCGGCGCAGGTTTCTCAATTACTGGCCAGTCAGACGCTCTATACCAATCTCGAAGTGCTGCCGGCTTTGATGCTGGAACGCGGGCCAGAACCTGGAACAGAAGAATACGAGAAATGGCGGGCAGCGCTCACCGAAGAACCGCGGCCGCTGCCGATCAAGACCGTGCCAACGCACCACGCGGTGGCGCGTCTGGCTTCAGCCGGTGATGTGGCTGAGATCTTCGGTGTTCCCGGTGAGGGAGCCAACTTTGAAATCGGGCGCACCCGCGAACAGGATCACCCGGTTTGCATTGACCTTGAAAAATTCGTGCAGCGCAGTTCGGGCATCTTCGGTGCCACCGGTTCGGGCAAGTCCTTCCTCACGCGCATCATTCTGGCAGGGCTGATCAAGCATAATACCGCATCGGTGTTAGTGTTCGATATGCACAACGAGTATGGCTTTGACGATACCGCTTCTGATACTGGAATGCCCGTTGTTGGCCTGCGTACCAAATTCCCGGGTCGTGTGATCGTAGCCGGTCTTGGCCGCGGTGCTCATATTCGACAGCACAACCCCGATTTCCACCTGGAATTCAACGAGTCGGATATTCAGCCAGAAGACATTGAAATGCTGACCCGCGAATTGAACCTGCGCGAGACGACCCCCACGACCCTTGAGGCGCTGGTGCAAACGTTTGGACCCGAGAGATGGTTCCACGAATTCAAGCACATGGTTAACGGGGCGGTAATTGAAAACGATGAGGGCAAGAAGGTTCCCGCTCCCGAAAGTGTGGCTTACTGGGCGAACCAGGCGGGGGTCAACCCGATGGCGGCTGAAGGGCTGCACAGCAAGATGTCGCGTGTTTTCAATCTGCCGTATATTGTTGAAGATGATCCCAACCAGAAAATATCGGTCAATTCGCTCAGGCATATTATCGAAGCCCTAAAATCTGGCAAGCACGTGGTGCTTTCCTTCGGTGACTACGAGAGAGATCTGGATTACCTGCTGGTATCGAACCTGCTCACGCGCAAGATTCGCGAAGCCTGGGAGGAGATGACCAACCAGTACCGCGGCAAAGATGGGGCTGAACCGCGCCCGCTGGTGATCGCGGTGGAAGAAGCCCACAAGCTGCTCAACCGCGAGATGGCTTCGCAGACTTCGTTCAGCACCATCGCGCGTGAGATGCGCAAGTATTATGTGACGCTGTTGATCATCGACCAACGCCCTTCACAGATCTATGATGAGGTTATGTCGCAGCTCGGCACGCGTGTTTCAGGCTGGCTGGGGGATGAGAACGATATCGCGGCGGTGCTCTCGGGGCTGGCCGGGCGCGATGCCCTGCGCGGTATGCTCGCGCGACTGCAGCCTAAAGAAGAGGTGCTGCTGCTGGGATGGGGGGTGCCCATGCCCATCCTTGTTAAATCCAGGCGCTATGACCAGGCTTTCTGGGATAGTCTTCTGGGTAAAGAATCCAGGCGCGACGCAGCTCAGAGTTTGAAGGAGTTGGGGTTTTAAAGAAAAAAGCGGAAGAATCGAAAAGGACGATATAACCGAAAAAAAACCAGTGTAGAAAAAAATGAAATAAGTAATAAGAATTGATAATAAATGGAAACGAAAAAATGCGGGGTACCAAATGATTCGAAGTATGAATCAAATTAAGGGAAAGATCATGTGGGAGAATCACCACAAAAGATCCTCTATAAGGATGAAAGTTATCTTATACAGGGAGCATTATTTGAAGTCTATAAAGAAATCGGTTTCGGGTTTGTCGAATCTGTGTACCAGTTATGCCTCGAAAAGGAATTGAAAGACCGTGGTATACCCTTTCGATCGCAACTTGAACTAACCATTAGCTATAAAAAAAAAGAAGATCTTGGCCTGGTGTTTCGGCCTGATTTTCTTCTCTATGACAAAATAATCATGGAGATAAAAGCGACAAAGAAAATTGCAGACGAGCATCGAATATAGATATTTAACTATCTCAAAGCCTCTCACTTAAAGTTGCGATTGCTGGTTAACTTTAGTCACCAACCCAGGGCGACCAACGAGAGAATTATTCTGCCTGATAAATTGTGAAGAATCCATCGAGGAAAGCCCACACCAGTCAAAAGTGCCATATGATTGTTTTCGTGTATGTGAGATTTTTATTTAAAAATTATTGAACTGTTCGCGTTTTTTCGTTCTTTTAGCTTTTTTCGTTTTATTTTTCTTTTTCAATTCGCGATATTCTTTTTCAATCTTTTCGGGGTATTTAGAGGTTAATTACTTTAGCCAGATGAGCCATAGGATCAATGTGGTGGCCAGGCCGGTTAAGACACCGGCTACGACCTCGAGAGGGGTGTGGCCAATGACTTCCTTCAGTTTCTTTTGATCAATGCTGGGGCTTTTAATGTATTCGTCGATCATGCGGTTGATGATCACGGCGTGGTAACCCGCTTCACGGCGCACACCTGCTGCGTCGTAAATCACGATCATAGAAATGGCCACGGCAATGGCAAACGCGGGGTGATCAAAGCCGCTGAATAGGCCGATCGCCAGGGTTGTGGCGGTCATGGTCGAGGCGTGCGAGCTTGGCATGCCGCCAGTGCCGAAGGCTTGTTTTAGATTGATCTTATGATGCACCAGGTAATATGTGGGAATCTTCAACAGAGAAGCAGCCAGCCAACCGGCAAAGCAGCAAATCAATTCAGGATAGGCAGCGAACACACCCATTGTTTAATCACCCGTTTCAACCGTGCCGGAATTGGGATTTAATTGCCGGATACGCAGGTCAGCCTGCTCCAGCAGGGCAGAGCAATATTTGACCAGCAACTGACCGCGTTCATAGAGCTGCACCGTTTCATCCAACGGTTTCTGTGTGGATTCGAGGGTTTCCACAATCTGTTCCAGCTCACTGAACGCCTGTTCATAAGTCAGGTCAGCCAGTTTTGATTCACTTTTGTTCATCGGATCCTCCTTCAGAAGGAAGTTCATCAGTATGAGAAAGTACACGCGAAAGGATCATGCCGTCTGCCACACGGATATCCAGGACGTCGTCGACCTGCACCTGATTCACGCTGCGCACGATCGCGCCTGTCTGATCGGTGACGATGGCGTATCCGCGCTGGATCACGGCATAAGGGTTCAGGCTGGCAAGATGGCGGCTTGCGCTGCGCATATCAGATTGCATCATTTGCAGGCGGTGCTCTACCGCCTGATCCAATCGACTTGTCAGTTCATCCAGTTTCTGACGGTCACTGCGCAGGCGCCAGGCGGGAGAAAGCATCTCCAGCCGTGATGACCGATCGTTCAATTTTCTGCGCAGGACAACCGCAGTCTGCAGGAGAACAAAACCGAGTCTCTCTGACAGCGATCGGATGCCCTCAAGCAGCTCTGAAGCATTCGGAGTTGCAATTTCTGCTGCGGCGGTGGGGGTAGGCGCGCGCACATCCGCGGCGAAGTCAGAGAGGGTGAAATCGGTCTCATGCCCGATGCCGGTGATGACAGGCACATGAGAAGCCGCGATCGCCCTAACCACGCGCTCGTCGTTGAAAGCCCATAGATCTTCCATAGAACCACCGCCGCGAGCCACCAGGATCAGGTCAATACCGGGTTCAGCATTCAGTGCCGCGAGCGAGCGAACGATCTGCGGAGGGGCTTCATCACCCTGCACCGCACAGGGCGCAAGGATGACTTCGGCCAGCGGATAGCGCCTGCGAAGGGTCTTCAAAATGTCTTGCAGCGCGGCACCAGTGGCTGAAGTGACAACTCCAAGTTTTGCAGGGAGTTCTGTCAGCGGGCGCTTACGCTCTGAATCAAACAAGCCTTCAGCTTCAAGGCGGGCTTTGAGGCGCAGGAATTCCTGGTAAAGCGTGCCTTCTCCGGTCAACCGCACCGCATCCACGTAGAGCTGGTATTGACCGTCGCGCTCGTAGATGCCAATGCCTCCATGCGCTTCGATCTCCATTCCGCTCTGCAGGGTCAATGGCAGGCGCACAGCGGTGGTCTTCCAGATCACGCATTTCAGCGCAGAATACGGGTCTTTGAGGGTGAAGTAGATATGCCCTGAAACCGGCTTTGAGAGGTTGGAGATCTCTCCCTGTACCCAGACATCGCGCAGGATTTCATCGCTCTCCAAAAGTTCGCGCAAATAATGCGTGATTTCGCTAACCGAGAGAGAAGGGGGTGGAAATAACGTTGGCTGCAGCATATTCAAAGGATAGCACAAATTAACAAATCGTTCATTCAACCAGATATGTTCTTTCGAATTTTCAGGTTACGAGTAGAATTAGTATATCAACAATGAGGTGATGGAATGGATAATCTATGGTCTCCCTGGCGGATGAAATACATCTCGGATGCCGAGAACCCTGGCAGTTGCGTGTTTTGCACGGCCCCCAAAAAGAATGATGACGAAGATATGCTGATCGTCCACCGTGGGAAGGCAGCCTTTGTCATTTTAAACCGATTTCCTTATACCACCGGGCATCTGATGATCGTTCCGTATGCCCACGTTTCGAGTATAGAACTGCTTTCTGCGGATGAGCGCGCCGAGATGATCGAACTGGTCAATACCGCTCTGGGAGTGTTACGCTCTACCTATAAACCCAATGGTTTTAATGTAGGAATCAACATGGGGTCAGCGGGCGGGGCAGGCATCGCTGAACACGCCCATATTCATGTTGTGCCGCGCTGGGCTGGTGACACCAATTTCATGTCTACCGTGGGCGAGACGAGGGTCATTCCTGAAGATTTATGTCAGACATTCAAAAGGATTTCTGAGGCCTGGAAGGAATAGCTCTCGCAAAGGCGCCAAGAACGCAAAGAAGACATCAATCTGTTTCTCTCGCAAAGGCGCCAAGGACGCAAAGAAAATATCAATCAGTTTCTCTCGCAAAGGCGCCAAGAACGCAAAGAAAACATCAATCTGTTTCTCTCGCAAAGGCGCCAAGAACGCAAAGAAAACATCAATCTGTTTCTCTCGCAAAGGTGCCAAGGACGCAAAGAAAACATCAATCTGTTTCTCTCGCAAAGGTGCCAAGGACGCAAAGAAAACATCAATCTGTTTCTCTCGCAAAGGCGCCAAGAACGCAAAGAAAACATCAATCTGTTTCTCTCGCAAAGGTGCCACGAACCGAAGAAAACCTTAGGACTGTTTTCGCGCAAAGGCGCAAGACCGCACAGAAAACCTTGATCTGTATCTCGCCATGAAGTAATTGTTCAAGAGAATCATCACGTAGTCATCACTGAGGGGGGAAAATGACCGAAAATGAAATCGCGAAAATCGTCGTTGATTCGGCTTATAGAATTCATAGCAAACTTGGCCCAGGTCTGTTGGAATCAGCTTACCAGGCCATCCTGGCCTACGAATTGCGAACCCGTGGATTGAATATCGAGACAGAAGTGATGATGCCTGTTATTTATGATCAGCTGTCATTGGACGTAGGATATCGAGCAGATATCATCGTTGAAAACAAGGTGATCATTGAACTTAAATCGGTTGAGAAGGTCATTGATCTCCACAAGAAGCAGTTATTGACCTATCTTCGGGTTTCGAACATGCGCCTGGGGCTGTTGATTAATTTTGGTACTCCCTTGATCAAAGAGGGAATTACCAGAATTGTGAATGGTTTACAGGAATAACTCCATATCAAAAAACATCCCCAACCGTTTTAGACGATTGGGGATGTTTCATTTTTCAGTTGTTTACGGCCTTTGCGAAGGACAGAGATAGAAATATTCCTTTATGATCTTTTCGTGAGGTTATTTTAATAATTCTTCCAATACTTGCCTTGCCAGGCTGGCATCGGCTTTGCCGCGCATCTTCTTCATCACGCCGCCCACAAACCAGCCAATCAACGTCACTTTACCGGCTTTGTAAGAGGCCACCTCATTTGGACTTTCTGCCAGCACCTCTTCGCACACGGCACGGATGGCGCTGTCATCGCTCACCAACCCCAGCCCTTCGTCAGCCACGATCTGATCGGGTGACTTGCCGCTGTCTTGCACTTTTTGCAGTAGCGACTTACCGGTGTTGATGTTGATCGTACCCTTATCCACCAGTTTGAGGATTTCTGCCAATGCTGCTGAAGTCAGTTTCATTTCTTCCGGGTTCAATCCCTGGTCATTGATCATCCGCAGCACGTCGTTCATCAGCCAGTTGGAAACCTTCTTAGGATCGCCCCCGTATGCACGCACGGTGTTCTCGAAATAATCTGAGAGTTTGCGCTCAGAAGTGAGAATATCCGCATCGTACTCGGGCAGCTTGTATTGCTCGATAAAGCGCGCGCGGCACGCCAGCGGCAGCTCTGGAAAGTTCGACAGGATTTGATTTTTCCATTCCTCGCTCATACGAATCGGCAACAGATCAGGCTCGCGGAAGTAGCGGTAATCGGCCTCTGTTTCTTTGGAGCGCATCTTCTTAAGTGTTCCACTGTCCTCATCCCATTCGAGCGTCCAGGCTTCAATGCGGTTACCCGCTTCAACCTCGCGGATCTGGCGGTCAATTTCCTTGGCGATGGCGTCGCGCACGGCATCGATGGAATTAACGTTCTTAATCTCGGTTTTGGGGTTGAATTTTGTCTCACCCCTGACGCGGATTGAGACGTTGGCATCACAGCGCAGGTGGGCTTTCTCCATATCGGCTTCGGATATGCCCAACCAGCGCAGGAGCTGGCGCAGGCGCATCAAGTATTGAGCTGCTTCGTCGGCTGTGCGCAGGTCTGGCCCGGTGACCATCTCCACCAGCGGTACACCGCAGCGGTTAAAATCGATGAAGCGGCGGTTTCCGGCGGTTTTGGTCTTGCCGGCGTCTTCTTCGATGTGTAATTTCCAGATGGATACACGGCGGGTGTAGGCTTTCTTGTCGGGTGATGCAGAGGCAGGAACAGGCAAATCGAGGTAACCGCCTTTTGCCAGCGATTGATCGAATTGCGAGATCTGGTAACCCTTGGGCAAATCAGGGTAAAAGTAATTCTTGCGGTCAAAATACGACAATGGACGAATTTCAGCATTCATGGCATGGGCTAACAACACAGCCTTTTCCACCACAGCTTTGTTGAGCACGGGTAAAACTCCCGGAAGACCGCAGCAGACCGGGCAAATATTGGTGTTGGGGGGGTCGAACCAGGAATCAGCCTTACAAGAACAAAACACCTTGGTGGTGGTGTTGAGTTGAATGTGTGTTTCCAGTCCAATGATTGCTTCGTATTCCGTCATCTTCTCTCCAGGTAACAGGGCGAGGTGCAGACCTCGCCCGGGTTCATCATGATCAAGGTCTTGCAAAATCGATGGTGTAATATCCCTCGTACTTGCTGCCAGATGTACAGTAGTAACCTACCCCGGCATATGTGTAGGCAGCGTTCAAAATGTTTTCACGGTGACCGGAACTGGCCATCCAGGCAGCCACAGCAGCGCTGGCAGAGTTCTGTGAGCCGGTAGCGGCGTAGATGTTTTCAGCGGCTGCCGAATAAGAAAAACCGGCAGACTTCATGCGGTCAAACGCGCTTGAGCCGTTTGAACCCGTATGACTGAAAAAGTTGTTGGTGGCCATATCCTGGCTGTGGCTGCGGGCAGCGGAGGATAACGCGCTGGAGACGGTGAGAGCCTGTAAACCGGCATTGGTGCGCTGGTAGTTTACATAGGCTAAAACCGAAGACTCGATCCCGGCATCAAATCCGCCGCAGGTGCCTGATCCACTCGATCCGCTCAATACTACCGAAGCGCTGGTTGGTTTTGGTGTACTGGTTGGCGGCGGGGTATAAGTGGCGGTAGGCGTGGCCGTCTCGGTGGCTGTGGGGGTGGCGGTAAAAGTTGCTGTTGCAGTAGGGGTGAAGGTGGCCGTGGCTGTGTTGGTAGCAGTGGGGGTCGATGAAGCGATCAATTCCCGTACCGCCCGGGTGAATTGACACCCGGCGATCACCGGAATGATCATAACCACTAATACGATTGCTAAGAATAACTTTTTCTTCATTGACTCTTCCAAAAAAATAGGATTATTAACCTTGCAGCACTTGCGGTTTCACCTGCCGCCAGGGTTCTGTTTCTGTTGCTTTTTCAAATGCCCTGCCGATACGGAACAGGGTGGATTCGGTAAAATCTGCGCCCAGCAACTGGATGCCAATGGGCAGACCTGAGGCGTCAAAACCTGCCGGGAGGGAAATTCCAGGAATGCCGGCATGATTGGCAGGAACTGTGAGCTGGTCGGCGTACTGCATTAATACCGAGTCGCCATATACAGCCGCCATCTCGAACGCTGTGGTGGGGGTGGTGGGGGTGAGCAGCGCATCCAGGCGGTATTTGCCCCTGGGATCATAAACGGCTTCAAAATCCCTGCGGATCAGGGTGCGCACGCGCAGCGCGCGCCGGTAATATTGCTCGCTGTATTGAGCGGCGCTGACATACATTCCCATTAAGATCCTGAGTTTTGGCTGCAATCCAAATCCCTCGTTGCGGGTGAACCTGTACATCTTATTCAGGTCGTTGAACGACTGCTGCGTGCGCAGACCGTATTTCACACCATCATACCGATGCAAGTTTGAGGCCGCTTCTACACGGCTGATGACAAAGTAAGCCGGGATGCCAAAGCGGGTATTGGGCATGGGCACATCTTCGATGATCTCCGCGCCCATGGCTGCGAGTTTTTCTGCAGCGCTGCGCACCGCATTTTCGATCTCGGCCGGCAGCGGCTGGCTTAACAGATCGCCGGTCTTCGGGTCTGGATAAGTGATGCGGAAATAATCGGGTGAAAGGCCGATACGCATTCCCTTTACACCGTCTTCGATCGTCGATAGATAATCAGGCATAGCCAGGGGTGAAGCTGTGGCATCATGTGAATCTGCTCCACCGATCACCTGCAACATGGCTGCGGCATCAGAAACTGTGCGCGCCACTGGGCCGGGGCAATCCAGTGAAGAAGCAAAAGCAATCAATCCATAGCGTGAAACGCGGCCGTATGTGGGTTTCACCCCTACCACACCGCAAAAGGCAGCGGGTTGGCGGATGGAACCGGCTGTATCGGTGCCGAGTGAAAGTGGTACTTCGCCTGCTCCAACGCTGGCCGCGCTGCCGCCGGATGAACCGCCGGGAACGCGGTCGGTTTTCCACGGGTTGCGCGGGCTGGGTTGAAATGCCGAAGATTCGTTAGAGGAGCCGTAAGTAAATTCGTCGAGATTGACCTTGCCGACCATCACTGCACCCGCCTGAAGCATGCGCTCGACAGGTGTGGCAGTGTAAGGAGCCTTGAAATTGGCAAGGATCTTCGAAGCCGCGGTGGAATAGGTATCTTTAACGCAGAAGATGTCTTTTACCGAAAACGGCACACCTGCCAGTGGACCGGGGTCTTCGCCGGCACTGATCTTGCGGTCGACTTCCTGTGCCTGAGCGAGCGCAATTTCATCCGTGCGGGTGATGAATGCGTGCACCTTCTGTTTATCTTCTTCGGTTAATTCAGTGGTGTGATCCAAAGATCCAGGACGACCGTCCACTTTTGAGATGCGGTCAAGAGAGGATTGAAGGATTTCAACCGCGGAGACTTCTTTCTTCCGCAGCATTTTGGTCAGTTCTAATGCGGTGAGGTCACATAGTTCCATAACGCCTACTTCAATTCAGTGTGAGGGATGTCAGGCACAACGATATAGCCATCTTCAATTTGTGGAGCCTGATCAAGAAGGGCTTTCACATCAGGATACTTGATCCATTCATCTTCACGGGGTTTTGCGCTGCCAGACTCTTCATAAGGCACCCCGTGCAGGCTGATGGGAATATCTTCATCCAGCGGGATTGCCTCCAGTTCGCGAATGGCTTTCAGCTGGTTATTCAATTGCCGGCGCAAATACTCAGCCTGGTCAGGATCCAGCTGCAAGGCAGCCAATCCAACCAAATGTTCAAATACTTCCTGCGTGATCTGTTCACTCATGAGAAATACTCTCTTAAGAAAAGAATAAATTACTTAACACCGAAATCGATCGGTGCTTTGATCTGCTTTATGGCAATATCACCGGGGTCATCGTTGGGATTGGCGTGCTGGAAGGAAGTAAGGTTGGCTCCATTTTCGGGGTTGGAGTCCAGGTGGGCGGTAAAGAGACAAGAGTCGCGGTCGGTGAAGGTACCATGATGGTTGGGGGCAGCGTAGGCAGCGGAAACGGATTGATCGGCGAATCAGGATTAATAAAGATGACCAGGAAAACCACCAGCAAGATGACGGTTGCCGCAATCACTACGAGTGTTAGAATGTCCCAAACGGATAACTTCATGAACGTTCCTCCCCTGATTTTGACCTCAGCGGATACTATCTTGTCAGTATAACCAACTTTATCCCCCTGTCAAGTTTATTGACTTGTCAAAAAAGACAGGATCAGACATGCTATAATCCGCAAAAGGGATGATTGATGAAAACAAAAACCCCATTCCTGCTGCATTTACTGGCGATCTTCTTCCTGCTGGCATCGCTTGCCTGTCTTTTTGGCGTCATTCAGACGATTACATCCTGGAACTGGTTGCTTGCGGTTGATTACTATCCACATCCGGCTTACAACATATTTGAAAATGCATTCCTCTTCCTGGCGTTCCTGGCATCTGCGGTAATCCTCTGGGCGCGGTTGCCCTGGGCGCCGGTGTTCTGTCAGGCGGTTACCCTTTTAGCGGGAGCCTGGTATTGGTTTGACCGGATTGTGATTACCGCGATCAGGATGCCCTTCAGGGAGCAAATCTTTCCGATTCTTGTTACATTACTGGTTTTGTTTCTGCTGCTATTTTCACTGTATCTCATTCAACCGTATATGAAGGCACTCCCTTCAATACGACCCGTAGGAGATGAAGATGAAAACCCCTCCAGTTGAAAAAGAAGTGAAGTTCTATATCAATGACCTCAAGGGTTTTGAACATCGCCTGTTATGCCTGGGCGCAAAGCTTGAGAAGCCGCGTTCACATGAACTCAATTATCGTTTCGACACCAGCGATCTACGCCTCACACGTTCCCACCAGGTGTTGCGTCTGCGTCAGGATGATCAGATCATCCTCACTTATAAAGGTCCATCGAAACCGGATGCGGAACTGCGCATCCGCACGGAGATTGAACTCGTTGTCAACAGTTTTGACCAGGCTGTGTTGTTTCTCGAAGCCCTTGGATACACCCTTGCCGTACAGTATGAAAAATGGCGCACCGTTTACCGGCTGAATGATCTCGAGATCACGCTGGATGAAATGCCTTATGGAAGGTTCAGCGAGATTGAAGGTGATGATGAAGGCGCGATCCGCAAGACGGCAGCCAGCCTGGCGCTGGACTGGGAAAGCCGGATCAATGAGAGTTACCTGGCATTGTTTGACCGGTTGAAGAAAAAACTTAACCTGCCGGTAGAAAACCTGACCTTTGCCGAGTTAAAGGATTATGGAATCACTGCCGGTGACCTGGGTGTCAGGCCGGCAGACGTGCCGTATTTTTTGTGAGAGAAAGCTTTTTGGGGTCAAACATCCCTCCAATTCTTAAGAGAAAACCTGTGATTTAAGAGGTTGATCAGCCCCGTTATTTTAGTCGCATTGCTCTGATTCTTAAAAATGACCGGGTATATTTATCTCTTAAAGTAACAGGCAAATCCCACATGCTATAATAATTTCTAGATTAACTGTAGAGACGGAACAGCGATGTCATTTGCCCACCTGCATGTCCACACCGAATATTCACTGCTTGATGGTTTCAGCAATATCAAGAAATTGGTCAAGCGGGTAAAAGAACTAGGAATGACATCGTGCGCCATTACTGATCACGGCACGATGTTTGGGGTGATCGATTTTTTTACCGCAGCAACAGAAGAAGGAATAAAGCCGATCATAGGCCTGGAGACCTATATTTCACCACGCCGAATGACCGACCGCGACGCACAAAAAGACAAGCATGCCTTCCACCAGCTGCTGATAGCAGAAAATGAAACGGGTTATAAGAACCTGCTGAAAATCGCCAGTGCCAGCCAGCTGGAGGGATACTACTACCTTCCGCGTGTAGACCATGACTTTCTGGCTGCGCATAGCGAAGGTTTGATCGCCAGCACCTCCTGCATGTCAGGCGAAGTTCCGCGCACGATCCTCAACGAGGGTGTTGAGGCCGGGAAAAAATTGCTCGAATGGTACATCGACATCTTTGGGGTTGACCATTTCTTCATTGAATTGCAAAGCCATAACATCCGTGAATTACCCGGGTTGAACCGCACGTTGATCGAACTGGGTAAGCGATACAACCTGAAATTCATTGCCACCAACGATGTACACTACATCAATCCCAGTGACGCCCGCCTGCAAGACATCATGCTCGCGATTCAGACTGGTTCGCTGCTTTCCGATCCCAAACGCATGAGGATGGCGGGAGAAACGTATTATTTGCGCTCTCCTGAAGAGATGGAGCGTCTTTTTCCAGATCTTCCTTCAGCCCTGAGCAATACTCTTGAGATCGCAGAGCGCTGTAACCTCAACTTGATCAAAGAAGGTTACCACCTGCCAAAATTCTCGGTGCCTGAGGGATACACTGCAAAAACTTACCTGCGGCAGCTTTGCGAAGAAGGATTGGCGGAAAAGTATGGAGCACGTGCCAATGATCCTGAGGTTCGTAACAGGCTCGAATATGAACTGGGAATCATTGACGAAATGGAATTCAACGCGTATTTTCTCATCGTTTGGGATCTGTGTCGGTTTGCCGTGCGTAATAACATCTGGTACAACACGCGCGGGTCAGGTGCCGGCTCGATCGTGGCATATTCGTTAAATATTACCCTCATCGATCCATTGAAACACAAACTGCTTTTCGAACGGTTTCTGAATCCCAACCGCAGAAACATGCCTGATATTGATCTGGATTTTCAGGATGACAAGCGCGCGATGGTGATGGAATACTGCGCCACCCAGTATGGAGCTGATAAGGTCGCGCAGATTATCACCTTTGGCACGATGGGTGCACGCGGTGCGATCCGCGATGTCGGCCGGGTGATGGATATTCCGCTGTCGGAGGTTGATCGCATCTCCAAGACGGTGCCGTTGATGATCCCGGATGAAACCGTTACCGTGGCCACAGCGCTGGAAAAATGCCCCGAGTTTAAGGCCGTCTACGAAGAAGGCGGATATGTTAAGGAATTGATCGATACCGCCGGACAGATGGAAGGGGTGGTGCGAAGCGTCGGAACCCACGCCGCAGGCGTGGTGATCACCGATGTGCCGATGACGGAATATATCCCCTTACACCGCCCAACCAACAATTCGGATGATTCTCCGATTAAAACGGTTACTCAATGTGAAATGAAGATCATTGAGAAATTGGGCCTGCTTAAGGTTGATTTTCTCGGACTTTCCACGCTCACGGTGATGCAGCGCGCGTGCGATTTAATCGCTCAACGCCATAACATCCATCTCAATTTGCATAACATCCCCCTGGATGATGCCGAAACATTCGAATACCTCGGTAAGGGGCACACAGCGGGTATCTTCCAGCTGGAAGGCACCGGCATGACCCGCTGGCTGCTGGAGATGAAGCCGCAGAATCTCTCCAATATCATCGCCATGGTCGCGCTTTTCCGCCCGGGGCCGATGAAATTGATCCCTGATTACATCCGGCGCATGCACGGCGAAGAGAAGGTGACCTATCATCACCCTCTGCTTGAAAAGACCTTCAACGAAACCTACGGGATCCCGATCTATCAAGAACAGATCATGCTGGCGGTAATGGATCTGGCGGGGTACAAGCCAGGTGAGGCCGATGAACTGCGCAAAGCGATCTCCAAGAAGAAAAAAGAAGACATTGCCAAACATCGAAAAAAGTTTATCGAAGGCGCGGTGGCGAACGGCATCGCCGAAGAAACTGCCGTCACCATTTTTAATGAATGGGAAGACTTCGCCAGGTACGGGTTCAACAAGAGCCACGCCGCAGATTACGGCGTGATTTCGGTTGAAACAGCCTATCTGAAATGTCATTTTGGTGTCGAATTCATGACAGCGCTGCTTTCGGTTTCTAAAAACGAAACCGATAAGGTAGCGCTCTATGTAGCCGATGCCCGCACGATGGGCATTGACGTTCTGCCGCCTGATGTGAATCGCAGCGGGTGGGATTTCACCATTGAAGATTTCGCGGATGGCAAATCTGCCATACGCTTTGGGATGGGCGCGGTCAAGAATGTCGGGCAGGCTCCTGTCGATATGATCCTGGCGGCGCGAAAGGATGGGCCTTTTAAGGATCTCAATGATTTTGTGCGCAGGGTCGATTTGCACAAGGTGGGCAGGCGCAGCCTGGAATGCCTGATTAAAGTTGGGGCTCTCGATGCCTTCGGTCCGCGCAAAGCCCTGCTCGATGCCATCGACAGCATGATCTCGATCAGTAACAGTCATTTCAGAGCCGCTGAATGCGGGCAGTTGAGCATTTTTGGCACCGTCGCAGGTGTAGAGGAAGAGATCTACCTGCCCATGGGCACTACGCTCGATCGTAAACAGCAGCTTGAATGGGAAAAGGAACTCATCGGGCTTTATGTTTCTGATCATCCGATCACTCCGTACCTTTCGCTGATCCGCGAACGCGTAACGCATTTTTCGAAAGACCTTCCAGAAGCAACGAACAAACAGAAAGTGGTGGTTGCTGGATTGGTTTCTCGCATACGCACGTTAATGACCAAAACCGGAAACCAGATGGCCTTTGCCACAATCGAGGATATTCAGGGATTAATCGAACTGGTCATTTTTCCAAAAGCATGGGAAAAGATGGGCGCGCTGGTGCAGATGGATTCTGTGATTCTGGTGGAGGGGAAAGTCGATCTTGATAAAGCCGATCCTAAAGTTCTGGTAGACACGATCAAACCCCTGCGAGAGTCTGAAATAAAGCCCTCAGATTTGAGTGATACCAATAGCGGATCCGCTGAACCCCCGTTTGATCCGCCTGATGATGAATTGCGATCAGCCGGGATGGGATCAGGAGATCCGTGGCAGGGAGATATCGACACCAGTTTCTATGCCCAGCAGGAAGACCATTATGAGGAACCTCCTCCCACAGATGAAGAAGCTGAATGGCGATATGCTCCACCATCGCAGGCTGCGACCAGTGTGGTAAAAGAGCCATTGCCCGGGCAAGCAGTGACTTCTGTGAAGGGAAATGATGATATCGAAGAAAAATTCATAGATATCGTCAATGGCGATGATTCACAACCGCTTGAACCAGCGGCAAAGGAAGACCATTTTGTCAAACCTCCCGCGATCAGCCCTCCGCGACCGGCGAACGTGCGTTCATCTGAAAAAAATCAGGTGCATATGGTTACCATCACCCTCAAATCCAGCGGAGCACGTGAACGGGATGTTCGGCGGATGAAGCGAGTGCATGGTCTTTTAAATTCATACCCCGGCCGCGATCGTTTTTGCTTCTTGATCTATGAACGCGGTTTTAAACATTTGCTGGATTTTCCAAACGACACCACCAACGCCACTCATGAGCTGTTGAGCCAGCTTTCAGAACTGGTTGGCCGGGATAATATTCAAGTGGAAAACATTTAACGATAAGGCAACGATGATGAGTGACTCAATCAAAATAAAAACCATTGGCATAATGACCTCTGGCGGTGATGCGCCGGGGATGAACCCTTTCATTCGTGCCGTTGTGCGCAGAGCCTCGGCTGACAATATCCGCGTACTGGGGGTCGAAGGCGGATACGAGGGATTGATCCATGGCCGGTTTAAAGAAATGGGCATTAGGGAGGTGGGCGGCATCTTGCAGCGCGGTGGAACCATCCTGCAAACCGCGCGCAGTCAGGAATTCAAAGAGGCCGCCGGGCAGCGCGAGGCAGTACGCCAGATCAACAATGCTGGAATGGATGCCCTGGTGGTTGCCGGCGGTGATGGATCGTTGGCGGGCGCGCAGAAGCTGGTGCAGAAGGGCATTCCTGTGGTTGGGGTGCCTGCCAGTATCGATAACGACATCTACGGCACCGACATGTGCATCGGGGTGGATACGGCATTGAACACAATCGTGGATGCCATCGACAAATTGCGCGACACGGCTTCATCTCACAACCGCGCCTTTCTGGTGGAAACGATGGGACGCGAATCTGGTTATCTTGCGGTTCAGGCGGGTATTGTCACCGGCGCAGAACTGGTACTCATTCCGGAATTCAGAACGCCGCCCAAGGAAGTGGCGGTGGCGATTGAAGAGGCCTACCGGCGTGGAAAGACGCATGCCATCGTGGTGGTGGCCGAAGGATACAAACCCCACACGGCGGAGCTGGGGGCGATGATTGACGCCATGGATATTGGCTTTACGACACGCGTCACCATTCTGGGGCATGTGCAGCGCGGAGGAAAACCCACAGCCTTCGACCGTTTGTTAGCCACGCGGTTTGGAGTAAAGGCCGTTGAATTTCTGCTCGAAGGAAAGTCGAATGTCATGACAGGACTGGTTGGGCGAGAAATCCAGCCCATCCCCATTGAAGAGGTGATCAGTAACAAGAAAGTGTTATCAAAAGACTATATCGATATGGCGCGGATTCTGGCTCGTTGAGGTTCTGAACGCATAAAAAAATCCATCCATCTTTATCTGATGAACAGAAAATCCCCGGGTATCCATCGTCATCCGGGGATTTTTCTTTTCCATCATCTCGATAAGCCCACAGGGTGAAGGTCCAGCAGATTGTCATGAGCCCTGAGGCAATGTTTTTTGGCAAAGGTAAAACTCAAAGATCGTTTATCAATTTACGATTTTCTTTCCGACTGTTGCCAGGTAGATCACGAACTGTTCTTCACCGTCAAGGCCTAGGGTTTGATTCAGCAATTCATCATCGAAAGCTGCAATAGGGCAGATACCGCCCCCGATCTGTTCGGCGCCCAGCGCAAGGTTCTGGCAAACATGCCCGGCATCGAGATGCAGGTAGCGGTAACCGCGTTCTGCGTAACGCCAGAACATACGCTCCACCACAGCCACCCAGATGAATGCCGCGGCGCAGTTGGTCAATTGAGATTGATCAAGGCAAGCGTGGGCAAGTTTTTCGGCGATTTCGGCATTATGAGATAAACTGATGAGACCGTGTTCGATGGCAGCGTAGCGGTAGAGACCAGGCTCCAATCTGGTCACGCGGTTGATCAATAAATAAGTCTCGAACGCGTGCCGGGCGCCGGCAGAGGGCACGGTGCGCGCTGTTGAAGGGCGCGAGGACACATGTTTGACACCCTGCGATACCCACAGTAAATAAGCTGTCTCTTGAAGGGTCAAAGGAGTTTTCGCATAAGCCCGGATGGTACGCCTGGCTTCAATGGCCGTGCGCAGGTCGATGGTTGGAAGGTGAATTTCTTCTGGTTTTGGTAAATCGATCATGTGCGCGCCTTCAGGAATTGGAAGTTCCAGAGGGGGTTGTGAAATGATGCCACCGTTTTGAGGTGACGTGCTGACGTTGGCATAACGCGTTTTAATCATAAATTCGTTGCCTGAGTTGTTCTTCATGTCCGCACCTCCGTTATATTAATTATTTATACTGCCTTTTTAACAAAACGACGCTTTAAGGTCTCAAAAATCAAACTCACTTCAGGTACACGCAGCAGAATGACGAGCACCCCGTAGACACCAATTCCCACAGCCATTCCGCCCAGAGCGGTTATCCAAACGGATGCTGCGCGTGTGATCACCAGCCAGCCCCATAAAGCCAACGCCATAACGCCGCCTGCCAGACAGGCCTTTCCGAACCCATCCAGAATCTTCTTGCCTTCGAGGCCTGATAACCGCCTGCGCATAAAATAGAGCAGCGCACACATCTCTAAAAAAGTGGCCAGCGAGTTAGCAAGAGCCAGGCCGCCATGCGGCATCCATCCCAACTGTTCAAAAAGCGATGTAAACCAAAAACTCAAGCCCACATTTAGGCTCATCGCAGCGACACCCACGAAAACGGGTGTTTTTGTGTCGTGCAGAGCGTAAAAGGCGCGCGACACAATTTCAACCACTGAGTGCCCAACCAGACCGGCAGCGTACCAGAGAAGCGCCCATGCCACCATTTTCGTAGATTCAGTATCAAAAGCACCGCGTTGATAAATGATGGTCACCAGCGGCGTGCGCAGCAAGATCAGCCCCAGCGAGGCGGGCACAGCCAGCAGCAGCAATCCGCGCAATAACGCCGCCAGTGATCCGCGCATGTCTTCCAGTTTTCCTTTTGCTGCTTGAGTGGAGAAACTTGGCAGCGCGGCGATGGCGATTGCCTGGGCGACGGCTGCTTCTGGAATCATCATTAAAGAAAACCCCACCGCGATGGCGGTAACGCTTCCCAGAGGCATGAGCGATGCCAGACGGGTGTTGATTAAAAAGTTCAATTGAACGAATGCCACACCCAGCACGCGTGGGCCCATCAGACGCGCCACCTCGCGCACATCGGGCAGGCGCAGCCCAAGGGTGAGGGTGTATTTACGTTCTGGCAGTTTTAATAACGCGGGGAGCTGGATGAGGCCGTGCATCAACGCACCCGCCACCACACCTACAGCCAGGCCGTAAACCCCCATGAAGGGTGAGAGCAGCAGCACGCCAAGGATCTTACCAATGGAGTACATCATTGGCGCCAGGGCAGGCCAGAGGAAGCTGCGGTGCGAGTTGAGTATGCCCATGATCAAGCCGCTGATGCCGAAGATGATCGGTGCCACGAGTTGAATACGCACCAGGTCGACCGTCAGATTGAACTTCACCGGATCGGTGAAGCCCGGGGCGAGGATATGGCGCACCACCCAGGGGGCAAAGAGGGCAATCACCACCCCTAAAACGATGAAGATTAACGTGATCAGGTTGGCGATCGCAGATGCCAGCAGCCAGGCTTTCTTGTGCTCACCGCGAGTGAGCAATGTGGTAAAGGTGGGAATGAACGCTGAGGCCAGCGCTCCACCCGCGATTAACTGGTAGAGAATATCAGGCAAACGGTTGGAGGCGTTGAAAGCTTCATTTTCGATCCCCGTTCCGAATGCGTTGGTAATGATCATAGAAGAGAGAAGGCTGAAAATTTGCCCCAGGATGATGGCGATCATCACCGTTCCGGCAGCCCGGGCAATCTGGCGGTTTTCTGTATTGCTTCCTGGCGTGGTAGATTCCATACCAAGGATTATATCCAATTCTCTCCCGCCGGTGAGAAGAGGAAATGGCGCGACCTTTCATGTCTACCTGATTATTATCATCACCACTTGTTTTGATAAGCGTTGAATAAACCTTCCTTGACGGTTATACTATTACCATAATCGAAAACTTGATGATGAAAGGATATCCTTATGGAACCAAAGGAAGAAATGAAATCAGGGGAAACCCCTGCTGTTGACCAACCCGCAGTTGAATCTGTTAAAGCAGAGGTAAAACCAGCGCCTGCCAAGAAGAGTTTCTGGAGTAAGCTGTTGCCGTGGGTGATTGTGGCTGTTGTCTTTTATCTGGGCGGCCTTGCCACCATCTTTTTTGCGGTTTACCAGCCCGCAAAGAATGCTGCGGCTGCCGCGGCGGCGGATGCTGACAAGCAGATCACAGAGTTAACCGATAAGGTTGCTCAGGCTGAGATCGATATTTCCACTGTACGGACTGAACTGGACACCGTGAAAGCAGATCTCACCGCAGCCCAGACCACCATCGCTGATCAAACAACGCAGCTGGCGAAAATTAAACAGATGGAGATTGTCTATAAATTCCTGGTGGATGTGAACGGAGCGCGCGCAGCGCTTGAAAAGCTAGACACCAATACCGCTCTACAATCGATCAACTTCGCCAAGGCTGACCTGACGGAATTACAGGCAACCGAGATCGATGCCGCTTCACTCAGCGGGTTTGGCGAACTACTTGATACAGCCACCAGCAAAATTTCTGAGCCCGATCTGCTGACTTCACGCAGCGCGCTTGATACCCTCTACTCCAACCTGCTCAATCTGGTAAACAATCTTAAATAACTTCTAAGAGATCAAAAAAACCGCGGGTCTGAAAAATTCAGGCCCGCGGCTTTATTATTGACCTCAGAGGTGATCAGGCTGACTGCATTGAATTCATCACTTTATGCAGCACTTCGGCATGGCTGACGTTCATATCAATTGGAAACGTCCCGACAATAAGGCTTTGCATTGATTTTGGTAAAAAGGTGCGAAAATGAGCAACATTGTCGTCTGTTCCACCAATCATCAGGCGGCGTACCCGTTTACTTTCAAAGAATTTGGATGAGGCATCTGCAATCTCTCGCAGATTTTTATCGATGGTTTCTTGAACGACACGCGACCCTGCCAGCGCTCCTCCGCGCAGGCCAAAGGTTGAAGAAGAACCACCTGATTTGAATTGCTTTACCTTATCTCCGAGGATTCCCTTTTGTTCCACCATCTCACCCAGGTGGAAGTGAAACAGCCGGGCGCTTTGTTTATCCACTAAAATTACTCCCAGGTTGCTATAGTCTTCAAGCAGATCTTCCAGGGGTTCTACAACGGGTTTTGATGCGATCTGGATAAAATCTTTTACCGGTACTGCCAGGGGAATGGCTTGAAAAAAACCGGCCGGGGCACAAGAGAAAACAGCCACTGAGCGCCCAGACCAGTCATAGGTATAGTTAAAAAATTTTTCTATCGCTTTCACATCTTGTTCGAGGTAAATATCTTTTAGCATGTTTCGCAGACGGAGCCGGTGAGTCTCTGCGTTTCCCCGGTTGGGTTCCGTATTCAAATACAGACTGACAACCGGATCGCTGGCATTAAAATCCTTGATCTTCCTCAGACCTGTCTCTGTGAACATAGACACCTCCTCTAAATTGAAAATGTGCTAAATTACCAATTCATTAACGACCGCCAAGGGTTAATGGCACCTCCTTCTGTTCGCCGTTGCGAATGATGGTCAGGATGATTTCATCGCCCGGAGATTTGTACTTGAAGATGTAACTGATCAAATCACCGTAGAGGTTAACGGGATGACCGTCAACACCGATGATGATATCGCCGCCGCTGTAAAGCCCCTGGATACTCGTGGGTTTGGTGCCGGCTCTGAGACCTGCCTGATCAGCAGGTCCACCGGGGGTCACACTGGTGATGTAAGCCCCAGTGGTCTGGTTTTCGGCAACCGCTCTCCACATGGCCAGGGTCATGTCATCTGAACTGCTCGAAATTCCCAGGTATGGATACTGGAAGGTGCCATACTGGATCAAATAAGGAACAACTCGTTTTACAATATTGATGGAAACCGCAAAACCAATGCCGCTGTTGATCGATTCGCCTTCGAGAGAAGTGCCTGAAATGCGGATGGAGCGGTTGACACCTACCACTTCTCCATTCATATTCAACAGGGGGCCGCCTGAATTGCCGGGGTTGATGGCTGCGTCGATCTGAATCAGATCACCTGAGGCGTATGCTGTCTGGTCGGCGGCGGTGCGGATGGAATCCTGTACACGGCCTTTGGCGCTGACAATACCAAAGGTCATGGTGCTGTTCAACCTGAAGGGGTTGCCAATGGCCACGACCATTTGACCCACTTTTAATGCATCGGAGTCTCCAAGGGGTAGAGGCACAAGTTGGCTTGGGTCCACATCCACTTCGATCACTGCGATATCTGAATCCAGGTCAGTGCCGATTACCGTGCCATCCACCTTGCGTCCGCTTGGAAAGTCAACTTCCACCGTTTTGGCGCCTTCCACAACGTGATAATTGGTGATGATATGGCCTTCTTTGTCGTAAACAAACCCTGATCCTGAACTTTCACCCTCCGAGGTGGAGGTGACAATTGCCACAACACCCGGGTTAGACCGTTCATAGATATTGGTCAAAAGGAGATCAATATTGCTGAGATCTTCACCCTGCAGCACCGCGCTTGAGACTGGAGTGGGGACGATGAGAGGGGCGAGTGTTGCTGTGGGTGTGACCCGGTTCAAAAGGTCAAGGTTGGATGAAATTGAACAGGCAGCCAATACCAGCACAAATGTCACGGCGATAATTACAGTAATTCCCTTTTTCATTTGAAAAATCCTTTTCCATTACCGGTATTTTCTCAATTCCTCAAACAGCTGCCGCTGTTTCTCACTTAATTTGCGAGGTAATTCCACTTTGACCTGTACGTAAAGATCGCCATAAGTTTGAGGATTTTTTAGATTGGGCATTCCTTTGCCGCTCAAGCGGAATTTTTGACCGGGTTGGGTTCCGGCAGGGATGGTCAGACTGACATCACCTGAAAGGGTGTTCACGGTCACTGATCCTCCGAGGACGGCAGTCAACAGGTCAATTTTAACTTCCGATGTGAGATCCGATCCGTTCACTGTGAACTTTGGGTGAGGGAGGACTTCAAGAATCAGATAGAGATCGGCTTTTTGACCATAACCGGTTGAGGGGCCAGCACCTGCCACGCGAACTTTGGTGCCCGTTTTTGCGCCAGCCGGGATCTTCACCTCGATACGCCGGTTATCAATTTGGAAGATTCGCTGGGTTCCGTGATAGGCCTCTTCGAGCGTGATTTGCACTTTCTGTTCGATGTTCGCCGGACGAGCCGCAGTCTGACGGTATGCCTGCCTGCTGTTGACGGGCATTCCACCGAAAATTGCGCTGAAGAAATCTGAAAAGCCGCCGAAAATGTCTCCGAAGTCGCCCGTATTAACCTGCTGACCTCTGACGCCCTGTCCGCTCATCCACTCACTCCAGTTGAAACCACCCGGGGCACCACCCCGAGCCTGCCATTGAGAGTAACTGGCACCCAGCTGATCATATCTTTCGCGTTTTTGGGGATCGCTAAGGACTTCGTAGGCTTCGTTGATCTCTTTGAATTTTTCTTCCGCTTGCTTGTTATCCTTGTTTTTATCAGGATGGTATTTCATGGCAAGTTTGCGGAATGCTTTTTTGATTTCATCCGATGTTGCACTGCGTTCGACGCCGAGAACTTTGTAATAATCCTTATATTCCATGCTTTTAATTAAACTTTATGAAAGATAAAAGTCAATAGATTATGAACACACTCTTATACAATTAATATATCATTCTAATATTCGGATTGGGTGCCATTTAATTGATTGAGAAATTCGCCTACCACTTGAATCGCTTCAGCATCATTCGTGTACTCTTTTACGATTAAATTCGGGCTGGTGTTGCCGGTGATGATCTTCGACACTTTTTTTCCACGCTTGTAACAACACAAGACCGGTTTTTGCAGTGAAAGGGCATAAGCCACTTCGTACCCAACACCGTGTGAAGGAGAAGATACCTCGGCCACGACCGCGTCGCACTTTCGCAGCCAGTTCATATCCCGGTTGAACACTTCAACAGGATCGATGACCTTTTCCTCTTCCACCACATCTGGGGAGGATAGGTGCGCTGTGGGGACCTCGTGACCGGATTTGAGCATTTCTCTGACGATAACCTGATAAGTTTCTTCTTCAGATCTGCCTCCGGTGATCGAGCATGAAAAATAAATATTCATCTTTCCTCCTGTAAAAAGTGGCACATTCATTGCAACGAAGATCAGACACAGTGCTTGCTTGACGAGCAAATTTCGTTATGCTACTATTTTTAAGATCAAGGTTATAGTATCATAGATAGAAATTTGCAACGGGGTAAACGCTGATTTGCAGTTGACTAAGGAGAAAAAATATGAGCAAAAAGCTTTTGGTAATTTTGGTCATTGTACTTGTTGCCAGCCTGGGACTTGTGGCCTGTGAACGGCCGGCCTCAGTAGCACCGGTTGCCACCGCCACCAATGTCGGAGAAATTCCCTTCCCGGTGGCCACACAACCGCAAATCATGCAGGATATTCTCAGCCAGACTCAAACCGCCATCGCTCTGACTCCGCAGGCTGGTGGTGGAGTTTTGCCGACCAGCACGCCTGCTTTCACCTTTACCACCCCCCAGGCGACCGCGGCAACCGAAGTTTTCACGCCCACGGCGACCAAAATCGTGTACCCGACAGCCACGCCAGGAAAACCTGCGACCTATGTCATTCAGGCTGGTGAGTTCCCATATTGCATCGCCCGGCGCTTCAATGTCGATCCGTCAGCCCTGTTGAGCGCCAGTGGATTGAATATTAATTCTCGCCCGGCAATTGGATACACTCTCACCATCCCGCAAAGCGGTTCTTTCCCGGGTGAACGGGCTCTTAAAACACACCCAACCACCTACACGGTAGCCGCCGGGGATACGATTGGCGAAATTGCCTGTTATTTTGGAGATGTCAACCCCTATGACATCTACGCTGTCAATGGACTCGAACAGGGATCCGCGTTGAAGGTTGGTCAGGTTCTCCAGATCCCCTGATCTACTCGTGATTTCCAACTATACTGGCGGGAGTTATTCCCGCCAGTATAATTTAATGAACGAGAGAAAGAGGGCTTGATGATTAAAGACGAGAAAGAAGTATTCAAAACCAGACTCTTTACAGTCAAACGGGTGGTCCTTTCAATGCCCGATGGAAAATCACGCAATTACGACCTGGTCGATATTCAGAATGCGGTGACGATTTTGCCGATTGACGAAGATGGCCGGGTTTACTTTGTAAAACAATTCCGGATTGGTTCGAGATCGGAACTTCTGGAATTACCGGCAGGAAAGATTGAATTGGACGAAGATCCGCAGATCACTGCTGAACGCGAATTGCGTGAAGAGACCGGTATGGCGGCGAAGAGTATGGTTCACCTTGGCAACTTCTATATGTCACCAGGGTACGCCACTGAATACATGTATAGTTTTCTTGCGCGCGGACTTTACCATTCTCCCCTTGCACCTGATTTAGACGAATTCCTGAACATCGTGAAGATTCCACTGCCAGAAGTACGCCGTATGGTGGGTGAACAGATCATTGAAGACAGCAAAACGCTCGCTGTTCTGGCGCTGGCGGAAAAATATCTTCGCTGATTCAGATTGCCGAATAAAAAAACATTCACTCTCAAATATCAGATATACACAGTCCAAATTCCTCCGGTTTTGGATTATAATTCCGCTGAAGGCCTTGACTTATAAAGGTGTTTTTTTACCTTTTTACTAAACTTATTTGGAGTGAAAATGAAAAGAGAATTGATCACCATCGATGCAAACGAGGCGGTGGCTAATATTGCCTACCGACTCGCGGAAGTGGTTGCCATTTACCCGATCACTCCCTCCTCAAGCATGGGTGAATACGCCGATGCCTGGGCAGCGGCCGGGGTGCGCAACCTGTGGGGGACTGTGCCATCTGTCGTGGAGATGCAATCAGAAGGCGGCGCGGCCGGGGCCGTGCATGGCGCGCTGCAAACCGGATCACTAACCACCACTTTTACAGCCTCTCAGGGTTTGCTGCTCATGATTCCCAACATGTACAAAATCGCCGGTGAATTAACGCCGACGGTTTTTCATGTTGCTGCGCGCACCATTGCCACTCACGCTCTTTCCATCTATGGCGACCATTCGGACGTGATGGCCACCCGGCAGACAGGTTTCGCGCTCCTTGCTTCTGATTCGGTGCAGACCGCGCAAGATCAGGCGTTGATTGCGAACGCAGCCACGCTGCGGGCACGGGTACCGTTCCTGCATTTCTTTGATGGTTTTCGCACATCTGCAGAGGTCAACAAGATCGAACGTCTCTGTGAAGATGACTTGCGCGCCATGATTGATGAGGATCGCATTGCCGAGATCCGCAGCCGCGCCCTTTCACCCGAGCATCCATTTATTCGCGGAACGGCGCAGAATCCTGATGTCTATTTTCAGGCGCGTGAGACCTGCAACACTTTTTATCTGAAGACCCCCGCGATTGTTCAAGAAACCATGGATCAATTCGCGAAGTTGACCGGCAGAAGCTATCACCTCTTTGATTACGTGGGCGCCCCTGATGCAACTGAAGTGATCGTCATCATGGGTTCTGGCGCTGAAACCACGCAGGAAACCGTCAAATTCCTTAACAGCCAGGGCAAAAAAGTCGGCGTGGTGAACGTTCGGCTTTATCGTCCTTTCTCTGTCGAGCATTTTATCGCTGCCCTTCCGGCCACGGTGAAAACAATTGCCGTCTTAGACCGAACCAAAGAACCGGGCGCGATTGGCGAACCCCTGTATCAGGATGTGGTTACCGCTGTAAATGAATCGCTTGCCGCTGGCAAAGCGCCATTCAAGACCACACCGCGCATGATCGGCGGCCGCTACGGGCTTTCTTCAAAGGAATTCACCCCGGCCATGGTTAAGGGTATTTTCGATGAGATGGTCAAGGACGAACCCAAGAATCATTTCACCATCGGAATCACTGATGATGTCACTCACACCAGCCTGACTTACGACCGCAAATTCTCAATCGCTGATCCGAAAACCGTGCGCTGCGTATTCTTTGGGCTTGGATCTGATGGAACCGTGGGCGCCAACAAAAACTCCATCAAGATCATCGGCGAAGACACTCCGAATGATGCTCAGGGATTCTTCTACTATGATTCCAAGAAGTCTGGCTCGGTCACCATTTCTCACCTTCGTTTTGGGCCGAACCCGATTCGGGCTCCGTATCTGATCGAATACGAAGACGCCCAATTTGTGGCCTGCCACCAGTTCTCATTCCTGGAATGGCTTGACATGCTCAAATACGCTGCGCCGGGCGCGGTTTTTCTGCTCAACAGCGTGTATGACAAAGATGAAGTGTGGAATAAACTTCCCCGCGAAGTTCAACAGGATATCATTGATAAGAAGTTAAAATTCTACATGATCAACGCCAACGAGGTTGCTGCGAAGACCGGCATGGGCGGGCGCGTCAACACGATCATGCAGACCGCATTCTTTGCCATCAGTGGTGTTTTGCCCCGTGAACAGGCGATCGCTGAGATCAAGAAATCCATTAAGAAGACTTACAGTAAACGCGGTGAAGCGGTTGTTCAACAAAACTACGACGCCGTGGATCAAACGCTGGCAAACCTGTTCGAGATCAAGGTTCCAGCAACTGCGACCAGCAAGATTCATCGGCGGCCTCCTGTTCCTGCTGAAGCCCCCGAATTTGTGAGAGAAGTGCTTGGCCCGATTATTGCTTTCCATGGTGAGGATTTGCCGGTAAGCGCCTTCCCCGTGGACGGAACCTTCCCATCGGGGACCACACGCTGGGAAAAACGCAACCTTGCCCTCGAGATCCCGGTCTGGGAGCCTGATTTATGTATTCAATGTGCCAAATGCGCCACGGTTTGCCCGCATGCCGTGATCCGCGAAAAAGTATATGACCCCGCGTATTTGAAGGATGCTCCTGAAACCTTTAAATCAATTGATGCCAAGTTCAAAGAACTGCCGAATATGAAATTTACAATCCAGGTAGCTCCTGAAGACTGCACTGGCTGCGGTCTGTGCGTTGAGGCATGTCCATCACGCGATAAGACCAATCCGATGCGCAAGGCGATCAATATGAAACCGCAGCTTCCTCTGCGCGAGAGCGAAAGCAAGAATTGGAACTTCTTCGTTAACCTCCCGGCTCCTGACCCCGACCTGTTCCTTCCGACCACGATTAAGAATTCACAACTGATCGAACCTCTCTTCGAGTTCTCAGGGGCATGTGCAGGCTGCGGTGAAACGCCATATATTAAATTGGTGTCTCAACTCTTCGGCGACCGACTGGTGGTTGCCAACGCCACCGGTTGTTCCTCGATTTATGGCGGCAACCTGCCGACCACGCCCTGGGCTTATAACAAAGACGGCCGCGGCCCTGCCTGGGCGAACTCACTCTTTGAAGATAATGCCGAATTTGGCCTGGGAATGCGGTTGACACTGGACAAACAAAATGAATTTGCCAGAGAGATGCTCTCTCAGATGGGCAGCGAACTGGGTGATGTGCTTGTTGAAGAGATTCTCAACGCTGATCAGTCTACCCCGGCAGGAATCCGACAGCAGCGCAAGCGCGTGGAAGCGTTGAAAGAAAAACTCGCTTCAAGCAAACACGCCAGCGCAAAAATGCTGCTGGGTGTGGCTGATTCTCTGGTAAAAAAGAGCGTCTGGATTATTGGCGGTGATGGCTGGGCATACGATATCGGATACGGTGGGCTGGATCACGTGCTTTCCTCTGGACGCAACGTAAACGTGCTTGTGCTGGATACAGAAGTGTATTCCAATACCGGCGGTCAATCCTCCAAAGCCACACCTCTGGCAGCGGTTGCCAAGTTTGCTGCCAAAGGCAAGGGATTGGGCAAGAAAGACCTTGGTTTAATGGCGATGTCGTATCGTTATGTATATGTGGCCAACATCGCGCTGGGAGCGAATGATACCCAGGCTCTTAAAGCGCTGCTTGAAGCCGACGCTTACGATGGTCCTTCTCTGGTCATCGCTTACAGTCACTGCATTGCGCACGGTATCGACATGGTGAAGGGGCTTGAACAGCAGAAGCTGGTGACCCAGACCGGCCTGTGGCCGCTTTACCGCTTCAATCCGGCTCTGGTTGACGAAGGTAAGAACCCGCTGCAGCTCGACAGCCGCGAACCCACCGTTGCGGTTAAGGATTATGCTTATAATGAAACCCGCTACCGCATGCTTGTACAGAATGATGAAGCCCGTGCAGAGAAACTGATGAACGAAGCCGCCGAGCTTGCTCAGCGCAAGTGGGAGTATTACAAGCAAATGGCTGCGATGGTGTACACCAAACCGGAAGAACCGAAAGAGTAAAAGAAAGTAACAGACGATACAAGAGATACGTCCCTGAGAGAACACCCGGTACCTGAGTAACAGATGCCGGGTGTTTGCATTCAGCAGCTGAAGCGTTTAATTTTCTGCGATCTGAAAAAATGCGAGATTCGTTCTGAAAATCGATGATAGGGGGGTGTCAGATAATATTTTCTCGCCTGCGTACGGGGGTGGTCAGGGTGCCATCCCAGCCAAAACGCGAGAGATCAACCCGACCTTCGAGGTCAAAGATAATGCCTTCATCTTCGAGCAGCTGGCGCTGCACGCTGCTGCCCATGCCGAAGCCGTGAGGACTGATGTGGCCTTGAGAATTGATCACGCGCTGCCAGGGAACATCTACCATTTCATCATCGTGCCTGGTTGTTGCCAGCGCCGATAGCGCAAAACCAACCATCTGGGCTGAACACCTGCCGGCGATTCGCGCAATTTGCCCATAAGAAGCCACCTTGCCAGACGGAATCTGCCGCACAATGGCGTATATGAGATCATACAGACGGGGCTCTTCTTCCATGTTTCCACCTTTTCAATGCAATGATTATACAACTCAGGGGCACGATGAGCATTTAGGGTTCATGGTAGAATCATGTTCATGAAAAGATGGAAATTTTGGTTAGGGGTACTCATTAGCGTCGTTTTCCTGTACTTTGCTCTTAAAGGGCTGAATCTGGGAGATTTCTGGCAGGCGGTAAAAAACGCCAATTACTGGTGGATTTTGCCGGGGGTCGCGGTGTATTTTATCGGCGTGTGGGCCAGGGCCTGGCGCTGGCATTACCTGCTGCGACCGATCAAGAAAATTCCCACCCGCACCATGTTCCCCGTCACCTGTATTGGGTACATGGGGAATAACATTTACCCGGCGCGGGCGGGAGAAGTGCTGCGCGCGGTGGTGCTAAAAAGGCGCGAGCAGGTTCCCATTTCTGCATCACTGGCAACCATCATCGTCGAGCGTATTTTTGACGGCGTGGTCATGCTGGGGTTCGTGTTCGTTAACCTGCCTGAGCTGGCCAAGGTCGCGTCTTTTGAATCTGGCTTCGTGGGTAACATCCAGGATCTCGCGCTGATTGGAACCGCAATTTTTCTAGGGGTTTTGCTCATCTTCCTTCTGGCGGCAATGTTCCCAAAAGTTACTGCGCGCATCGGGCAGTGGTTCATTGACCGCATCATTCCCCATCGTTTGAGAGAGAAAACCTCTGGCATTATGTTAAAGTTTCTGGATGGATTGGCGTCGCTGCGCTCACCGGTCAATGTCTTAATGGTTTTCCTGACGTCTGTCATCATCTGGCTGCTCGAAACCTGCAAATACTGGTTTGTGATGCATGCCTTTTCATTCTCGGTCAGTTTCTTTGCGCTGATGTTGATGAATGGAATTGTCAACCTGGCCACAACCATTCCCAGCGCACCGGGATATATCGGCACGTTCGATGCACCGGGCATCGCGGTGCTCACCGCGTATGGTGTGGAACAATCCGCGGCTGTGGGCTACACACTTGTCTTGCATGTGGCCTTGTGGCTGCCGATCACACTCTTGGGTGCGTATTTCATGGCCCGTGAGGGCATCAAATGGGACGATTCTCTGCGAAAAGAGACGCAGGATCATGAAAGTAAACAAGAATCATCGACGCCTCCTGGCGCCGTGGAGGAGAACGAATGAATATTGCTGTCATCGGAGCAGGTTTTGGGGGGCTATCAGCGGCTTATGATCTGGTAAAAGCAGGACATCAGGTAACAGTTTTCGAAGCGTCTGCCACTCCGGGAGGACTCGCCTCGGGTTTTCGGGAACCTGGATGGAAATGGTCGGTGGAGAAGTTTTATCACCATTGGTTCACGTCTGATAAGCACATGTTTGGGTTGATCGGTGAACTGGGGCTGGAACAGAAAGTGAGAGTGCGTTCACCCAAGACGGTCATGTATTTTAAAGACAGGTTTTACCCGTTTGATTCCATTCCTTCCGCCATCCTATACCCCGGCTTGGGCTATGGCATTAATAAGATCCGCTTTGGGCTGGTTGGAGTCTATCTGCGGTTGACGAAGAACTGGCCGCCGATGGAGAAGGTGACGGTTGCTGAATGGATGCGTAAATGGGCAGGCAGCAAGGTGTACACCGAGATGTGGGAACCGATGGTGATTGGAAAATTCAGCGAACAGTATGCTTCACAGGTGAATATGGCGTGGATGTGGGCGCGGCTGCATGCCCGCACCACTAAACTGGTGACTTACGAAGGTGGGTTCCAGGCATTTGCTGATGACTTTACCGCCATACTTACCCAGATGGGGGTTAAGTTTGCTTTCGAGACCGCAGTGGAGGGTATTCAGCAGAATGCCACCTCAGGGGCGCTGACGCTGAAATCTGTTCGTGGTGAGGAGGAATTTGACAAAGTGCTCGTCACCCTCTCGCCAAAACAGTTATCAAAAATGGCACCCCAGCTCGAAGGTGATTATCTGAAGGGTTTGCTGGAATTAAAAAACCTGGGCGCGGTGGTGATGATCCTCTCACTTAAACACCAGCTTTCACGCGAGGGGTATTACTGGTATAACCTGCCGAAGGCAGCCGGATTCCCGTTTTTAGCGCTGGTTGAACACACCAACTTCTTGCCGTCTGAATATTTTAATGGCGAACATATCATTTATTGTGGCGATTACCTTGTTGAGGGTCACGAGTACTTCAGTCTTTCGAAAGAAGAACTTGTGGAGCGTTTCATACCCAGTTTCAAACGCATCAATCCCGATTTTCAGCCAGACTGGATCAATAAAATCTGGCTTTGGAAAACGAATTATGCACAGCCCGTCCCGCTGGTGAACCATTCGCGCAACATTCCTGCCATTGAGACGCCCATCAAGGGATTGTATTTTGCCAGCATGTCTCAGGTCTATCCATGGGACCGGGGAACGAATTTTGCCGTTGAGATTGCGCGCCGGGCTGCCAGATTGATGCTGGAACAGTAACCCAAACGGTTTAGAAACCTGGTTGATCTGTATTACTTGTTAGGTTTATGTAATAAGTGTTAAAAATTATTCATACCATTTTGCGTATCTGAAATGGTTGTCAGTTTAGAAAAACATGGTAATGAAACCTTTATAAAACGACCCCAAGTATGGTAGTTTAGGATGAATTACCCGTCTTAACCCAATATGTAGGGGTATTTTTATGTGATTAACCGTATCTCTTGGGATAAAAATAATCAGAACTTGAGTGATTCGGTGTTGAACTCTCCACTTTTTTTTAAGAAACGAAATCTTAAAGATTATCAAATTTTTAACGTATCGTAGGGTTTTCGGCTTGTTCCCCCCCCTCGTTTCTGTTAGAATGTTTTTACGTGTTCGACGAAGCTTTACTTGCAGCTTCGAATAGGCCAGAAACTCACCCACAATAGATACATCCGATTACCCACCTTATTTCAGGGTGGTTGATATTCTATTGCCATGCCGCGACGCGAATACTTCTCAGGAGGACATTGATGATAGCTGAACAAGCCTGGCAGGCTGCCATTGGTCAACTGCAAATGGAAATGTCAAAAGCGTCCTTTGAAACGTGGGTGAGGCCAGCTGAATTTCTCAAATATGAAGGGGGAGTTTTTGTCGTCGGTGTTCCAAATGCTTACGCCTGTGACTGGCTGAAATCGAGGTTAAGTGGAACGGTCAGCAAGATTCTCACCGGGTTAATGCAATCGCCGCAGCAGGTGGAATTCGTGATCTGGCATAAAGATTATGAAAACCAGGCGAATGTTGAAGAACCAGCCTCAGCGCCTCTGCCGTTGATCTCAGAACCACAAACTTCCCATCCGGTTGTTAACAGCCGCTACAACTTTGATAACTTTGTGGTTGGAGCCTCAAACCGCCTGGCACATGCCGCCTGCATGGCGGTGGCAGAGAACCCCGCGCAGGCTTATAACCCGCTCTTCTTATATGGCGGGGTAGGATTAGGCAAGACTCATCTACTGCATGCCATCGGAAATTATGCCTGCAGTCATGGCCAGCAGGTTTTATATGTCTCATCAGAAGAATTTACCAACGATCTGATCAATGCTATCCGTACCCACAGCACACAGGCTTTCCGCGACCGCTACCGGCGGATTGATGTTTTACTCGTGGATGACATTCAATTCATCGCTGGCAAGGAATCTACACAGGAAGAATTTTTCCACACGTTCAATACCCTCCATGGCCAGGATAAACAGATTGTCATTTCGTCAGACCGGCCGCCCAAAGCAATGAATACGCTCGAAGAACGCCTGCGATCGCGCTTCGAATGGGGATTGACCGCGGATATTCAACCGCCTGACCTTGAAACGCGCATCGCTATCCTGCGTTCGAAAGCTGAACGCACCCGCCGGACGGTAAAACCGGTTATTCTGGAAATGATTGCGCGCCAATTCCAGTCAAATATTCGCGAGCTGGAAGGAGCGCTTACCCGAGTGATCGCTTACGCCGATTTACGCGGCACACCTTTGACTGAAGAACTGGTCAATATTGCGCTTACAGATCTGGTTCCGCAGCGTAATGCTTTTGAACCATCGCACGTAGTGGATGTGGTGGCCTCGGCATTTGGCATCAGCCCTGAAAAACTCATGGGCCGCGACCGCACGCGAGAAGCCGCACTGCCGCGCCAGGTGGTGATGTACCTGCTGCGTCAGGAAGCCAACGTTTCATTACCACAGATCGGTGAAGCCCTCGGAGGACGCGATCACACCACAGTGATTTATGCCTGTGAAAAGGTTGCCGATATGATCGAACGCGATGACCGCCTGCGAAGGCAGGTTTTGAAGATTCGCGAGCAGCTCTACGGGCAGCGCTCGAACTAATCTGACCCGCTCAAACAAGCCTTTTTAATATCAACCATAACCCCATTTTTGTGGTAATAATGGGGTATAATTGATTCATTATTAAAATTGATCATTATCATCACTTCAGGTTAGGATTTGCTGAAATACCGATTTGTTATTGCTTACCATATACTCTCTGAGAGATCGGGGTGTATTGTTCACAATCATAAAGAAAGATTCAATGGATCCCTGGCCTTGTAAGTTTGATAATGTCTCAAATTGTGGTGTAAAAAGCAATTGACAAAAGAGTCATCGTGTGGTTTCTTGAAGGTCTCATACACCAATTCAAGAAAGGGAACACACGATGACCACAGCAACTATAGCATTTCAAG